>WNGB01000023.1_pt1 | contig 162493 bp, 181 predicted proteins | sample 5400681 | NCBI WGS metagenome assembly WNGB01 (sample SAMN13153367, study PRJNA577476) | soil metagenome | isolation source: 115 cm soil or saprolite under grassland replicate 2 | place: USA:California | collected 2016-06-15 | reverse complement strand
TCAATCCTATAAAGGCGGCGGACGCCGTCCAACGAGCCGTTCGGCCAGGATTTTCTTCGTGGGCTGCTCCTGACCCCCTGCAGCGCACCGCGCAAAAACATCACTACCAGGCTGCCGGCTTCGAGATCGTTCCCTGGGCAAAGGGGTCAGTCGCGAAAGGGCGGAGCGGCCGCCGCCCGCTGACCCCAGCCGCTCGTGGTCGGCTGACCTACCCCGCCGCGGTTCGCATCGACCGGCTCCCACATGGGTGCGCTGGTCAGTCAGCTCGATTGGATACGGCCGCTTAGCCGATCAGTGCGACGTAGAAGGAATGGTTTTCAGGCTGCGATCCGGGGCCGTCGTAAGTGAACACGCCGACGAACCTCGGATCGTTGCCGGTCGCGCAGTTGTCACCCGTCTGGCTCGACGTCGTGCAGGGCCCTGCGGAGACGACGCCACGGCCGCTGCGATCCTCACCGGTGCGCGCCGACGAGGCGAGGATCGCCTTGCCGCTGACGTCAACGCCGAAGTTGACGACGTAGTACCCGTTACCGACGCGCCGGACCATGATTCCGCCGGACTGCCCGACGATCTCCCCACTCGGGAGAACCTCTACCCAGCGAACCGTCGGGCCGGCAGCGCCGCCGCCCGACCGCAGCTGGCCCGGCTTGAAGTCGCGCGCGAGGAGCGTGCCGTCCTTCACCTGCACGGTCGTGACACTGTTCCTCGGCAGCTTGAAGGCCGCGTACCCAGTACCGCTGAGCGCGAGCAAGAGCGCGACACAGGCGACGAACATCGGCGGCGACGGGAGCATCTTAAAGCGACTCATAGGGACCCCCTCTCGTGATTGCGCGGCGGTCCTACCCGACCTGCGGCCGGAGGAAAACGCCTACGACGCTGCGACGCCAGGACCTTACGAGTTGCCGGTCTGCCGATACCCCAACCTGTTCACGCCGGCGGCTCCGAGGGGCCCGGCTCGGCGCTGCCCCGAGCCGGGTGGGATCCCCCGATCGGGTCGCAGGTCGACCGCAACCGCTGACGATCTTCCAGAGCGTGCGTACCCTTCTGCTCACGGGGCACGCCTGACGCGCATACTCATGCGGCGTAGCCAGGAGGCCCGGAAAGGCGCATACGGGATTCGAACCCGTGCCGCCGCCGTGAGAGGGCGGTGTCCTAGGCCACTAGACGAATGCGCCGGGCGGGAGGTTCAGTGTAGCGACGGAGCGGGCAGGCTCGAATCATGCGCTGGCTGGACAGGCTCCTGGGCCGCGAGGAGCGCGAAGGCGCCGGAGGGGTCGGCGCTTGGTCGCGTCACGAACAGCACCGCGCCGACAAGCAGCAGGCCGCCCCGGGCGCGCTCGAGGTCGAGGGCGACCCGCGTGGCGGGCTGCAGGATCCCCAGTACCGCACGGCCGACCCGCGCGAGGTCGTCCAGTCCGAGGGCGTGACGATGAGCGGTCCTGGCGGTGCGCCGCAGGAGGGCTCGAGCGCCGAAGAGCGGCGCGATCAGCAGCGCTCGTAGCAGCCGCCTCGATTGACGGGTCGATCAACGGCCCCCGCGCGCTCTGCAGACAACCTGCCGAGCTACGAGCTCTTCGAGGTCGGGTTCGGCTACCTGAACGCGTACCGAGCCGTGTTGGCTACGGAGGAGGGCAAGATCCCCTTCCCGCCGTCGACGAACGGCAAGACGCCGCAGTTCGTGCAGACGAGCTCGGCCGGATCAACGTCCCAACGCAGTACAGCGGGACGTTCGAGACGTACGACAAGCGCCTGAGCGAACGAGCGATGGGGGCCCGCAACCGCGGGCCCCCGCCGCCTCTAGACCTTCTCGGTGAGCGGCCGTCCGAGCTGCTTTTCCCACCAGTCCGACTCGCGTCGGTCGAACTGACCCTGCAGCTGCCCGACGTACGCAGCGAGTTGGTGCTCCTTCTTTCCGAGCCGTTCCTCGAGCTCCGCGACTCGCAGCTCCCGCCTCTCGAGCTTCTCCTCGCGGAGCTCGAGGTCGGCCTCGACGCGCGCTTCGCGCGCCTCGACCTCAGCCTCGCGCTCATCCGTCTCGCGGATCCGATCGGACAACGACTGCTCCGTAGAGTTCAGCCGCTGCTCGCGCCGCTCGAGCCGCTCGCGCTGTGACTGGAACAGCGCCTCTCCGGACTGGAGTTCTGCCTCGCGCGCGGCCAACTCGCGCTCGCGCTCGAGCATGAACTGCTGCTTCGACTCCAGCTCGGCGGCCAGGCCTTCTTCTCGCTCGACACGACGTACCGTGGCCAGCTGCCGGTTCAGCTCGGCCTCGCGCGCCGCGACCTCGCGGTCGCGACGGTCGAGATCTTCGATGCGGGCCTTCGTGGACTCGTCGAGCTCGCCGACTGACAGCTTCGTCGTCTCGAGGCTGCGCTCGACGGCACGCAGATGTTCCTCGCGGGCGGCGAGGTCGTTCTCGCGCTGCTCGAAGACCTCCTCGCGGGCGTTGAGGCGGCCCTCGGCCTTCGCCAGCTCGCGCTGCCTGCTCAGCACCTCGGCATCGCGCGCGGCGAACTCCTCGTCGCGTTGGCCGAAGCTGGTCTCGCGGACGGCGAGTGCAGCCTCCCGCGCCTCGACCTTCGACAGCATCTCGTGCTCGTGGGTCCGGATCTCCTTCTCCGCCATCTCCAACGCGCGCTCGCGCTGTGCCAGGGCGGCCTCCTGCTTTGCGAGCTGGGTCTGGGCCTCGGTGCGCTCTCGGTCAACGGTTGAGAGCTCGCGGAACTTCGACTGGATCTGGCGCTCCCGCTCGGCGGCCCGCGCCTCCGCCTCGGCGAACTCGTTCTTCAGCTCGGCGACGCGCTGCTGCTCCTCTCCGAGGGCCTCCGCCCGCTCGGCGAGCTCGTGGTCGCGGGCGGCGAGCTCGTTCTCGCGCGCCGCAAGCGACGCGGACCGTTGGTCGAGCTCCGCGGCGCGGAGGTTCAACCCCTGGGGGCCGGCGAGTTCGCGCTCGAGCATCGCCGCCTGCTCGGCCATCGCCGCGCGAAGGTCCCGCTCGCGGCCGAGCGCGGACGCCAGCTCGGCGCGAACGACATCGACGTCCGGACGGGAGCCGTTCGACGCTTCGTCGAGCTCGGGCTGGGCCTCGGTCTGCGCCAGGACCTCTTCGGCGACGATTTGCGGCGGCGGCTCCTCGGCGATCGTCTCCTGCCGCTGCTGGAGCTGCCGGCGAAGCCCGGTCCCGAACCCGCCCTCGAGCTGCTCTTTGTCGCCCATCAGAGGATCTCCTTGAGGTTCAGGATGGCGGGCGCGAGCACGACGAGGAACATCGCCGGGAAGATGAACGCGACCGTCGGGAACATCATCTTGATCGGCAGCTTCATCGCCTTCTCCTCGGCCGCCATCTGCCGGCGGTTCCGCGAGTCGGCGGACTGCACCTTGAGGATCCGGCCGAGCGAGATGCCGAGCTGGTCCGCCTGGATGATCGCGCGTGCGAACGCGGCGACCTCGGCCGTGTCGACCCGCTCGGCGAGCTTCTTGAGCGCGTCGTGCCGGCTCTCGCCGATGCGCATCTCACCGAGGGTCAGCTCGAACTCCTCCGAGAGCGGCCCGTCCATGTGGTCGACGAGCTTGTCGAGTGCGCCGTCGAAGCCGAGGCCCGCCTCGACGCTCACGGCGAGCAGGTCGAGCGCGTCCGGGAGCTCGGCGCGGATCTTCTCACGGCGCGAACGCGCCTTGGCGGAGACCACGATGCCCGGGAGCGCGAACCCGCCGATGCCCCAGGACGCGGCGAACAGCAGGGCCGCGAACCCGCCGACCATCCCGCCGAGCACCAGGCCGAAGAAGCCGAACGCCCCGCCGAAGACCATCTTCGCAGCGAGGAACGTCGTCGGCGTGACGCTGCGTGCGAGCCCGGCCGTCATCAGCCGGAGGCGAACGGTCTCGACCGAGACGCGCGGGTTGAGACGCAGAGCGAGGCCGGCCAGCCGGATCGCGCCCGGCGCAAGCACGCGCTGACTGAAGCGGAGCCGCTCCGGGCCGACCGAAACGCGGGCACGAGCGTATGTGGACGCGCGCTTCAGTGCGAGTGCGCGCTGGCGGCCGCCGGCGCTCGCGATCTCGGCAACGAGGTAGACCGAAGCGGAGAGACACCCGAGTGCAAGTGCGAGTAGCAGCATGGTTTACCCCCTGAACGAGACCATCTTGCGAAGGATCAGGCTGCCGAAGGTCATCATCAGAAGCCCGGCGAACACGACCTTGTGGCCCGCCGACGTGTGCCACAGCGGGTCCATGTACTTCGCGTTGAGGAACGTGAACATGAGCGCGAGGAAGAACGGCAGCGCGACGAGAACGTACGCGGCCATCCGGCCCATCGCGGTCAGTCCCTTGATCTTGCGCATGAACTGCTGCCGCGCGCGGACCGCGTCCGCGACCATGTCGAAGATGCCTGCGAGCGAACCGCCGACCTGACGCTGGATCGTCACGGCGGTGATCACGAAGTCGAGGTTCTTCGATCCGACCCGCTGCGACATCTCCGCGAGCGCGTCGTCCATCGGCCGGCCCAGGCTCGTCTCGGTGAGGACGCGCTTGAACTCGTCCGACGCGGGCGGCTGCCCCTCGTCCACGACCGCCTGGAGGCCCTGGCGGAAGCTGTGCCCTGCCTTCAGCGACGCGGCGATGGTGATCAGGATGTCGGGCAGCTGATCCTCGATCTGGTTCAGGCGCCTCTTGGCCTTGAACGTGGCGTAGCCGACCGGGGCGAGCGTGCCGAGCCCGAGCGCGACCAGAATCATGAACGCAGGGGCGGCGATGACTGCCGCAACGAGTCCGAGCAGCAAACCGCCGCCGACGCAGATGTAGAAGAACTCGACCGTGCGCAGCGGCAGGTCTGCCCGCTCGATCAGACGGTGCAGAGCGGCCCAGAACCTCAGGTGCTGGAGCCCCTTCTCCGTCGAGGACAATATCCCTGAAGCCGCCGCGAAACGTTCGCGCGGCGTCGTCCGGGCCCGGCGCCTGTTCGTCGCGCTGGTGTGCGGCTCAAGGCGCCGCTTCAAGCGCGTGCCTCCGGGCGTGGCGAGCAGCAGGCCGATGGCCAGGATCACGCACGTCCCCGTCACGAGTGCGAGGAACAGCGTGCCGACGTTGTGCTCGTACACGAAGGCGGGGAGCACCTTCCACGGACCCTTCGTGCCGACCTCGGCGGCGGACCGATCGCCGGGCATGCGCGCCTGGATGGTCGTCGAGCCGAAGCCGCGCACCGACGCGTCGAGACGGACGCTCTCGCCCGGCGTGGCCGCCGAAAGGTACGTGACGCGCCACGTGCGGCGCAACTGCTCCGCGATCGAGTGGTACGCAGCGTCGATTGCGGCGGTCGACGCTGCGGGGAAGTACGCGCCCCCCGACTCGCGGGCGAGGTCCTTCAGGGCGGCGGGCGAGAACCCCTCGCCTTCGATCCCGATCGCGTAGACCGATGCTCCGGCGCGCCGAGCCTCGAGCGCGGCGCGCTGAAGCGTCGCGCGGCTCGTCACGTCGTTGCCGTCGGTGAGCACGATCAGGACGCGGCCGGGAAGCGGTTCGGCCGAGAGCGACCGAGCGCCGAGCGCGACCGCGTCGTACAGGGCCGTTCCCTGTCGGCCGTCGACCGCGAGCGAGTCCAGCGCGGCGTCGGCGTCGATCGTCGACGACGAGAAGCCCGTCAAGCGCAGGGCTCGCCGGCCGAAGCCGATCACCGCGACGCGGTCGGACGGAGACTTGGATGCGACGAACGATCGGGCGGCCGCGACCGCGTTCGCGAACGCCGGGCCGTTCATCGAGCGCGAGCGGTCGATCGCCAGCGCGATGCTCTTCGCGCGGGCGAGGTTCCTCGCGTCAAAGCCTACGACGGCATCGCCGTTCTCCCGCACCTGGGGCGCAGTCGACGACGGTGTCGCCGTGACCACCGAGAGGTGGATGGTCGGGTAGCCGGACACGTCGAGTCCGGTTACACGCGGAGAATCCGCCGCGTACGCGGGCGCTGCGAGAAACAGCGCTGCGATGACGATGAAAGAGGCGGCTCTCATCGTCAGCTCCCGTAGGACGCCGCGGCGAAGGTTGGACGGATTGGGTTCTCCTGCTCGAAGAAGTTCGGCGGCAGGATGACTCCGTTTGCCGCCATCTTCTCGAGGAAGTGCGGCTTGAGGCCGGAACAGGTCAGCGGCGACAGCAGGCGTGCCCCCCGTCCGCCGCCGACCCCTTCCTCGTCGGGCGGGCGGGCGATGAAGACGTCCTGCAGCGTGATCACCTCGGACTCCATGCCCAGCACCTCGGACACGTGCGTGACCCGGCGCGAGCCGTCGACGAGTCGTGAGATCTGCACGAGCACGTCGAACGCGCTCGCGATCTGCTCGCGGATCGCCCGGTGCGGCAGCTCGATGCCGGCCGTGAGGACAAGCGTCTCCAGGCGCGACAGCGCGTCGCGCGGGGAGTTTGCATGGATCGTCGTCAGCGAGCCTTCGTGGCCCGTGTTCATCGCCTGGAGCATGTCCAGGGTCTCCGGGCCTCGGACCTCGCCGACGATGATCCGGTCGGGCCGCATGCGCAGCGCGTTGCGGACGAGCTCGCGAATGCGGATCTCTCCGCTGCCCTCGATGTTCGGCGGGCGCGACTCCAGCGTGATCACGTGCTCCTGCTGGAGCTGGAGCTCGGCCGCGTCCTCGATCGTGAGGATGCGCTCGTCGCCGGGGACGAACGCGGACATCGCGTTCAGCATCGTCGTCTTACCGGTGCCGGTACCGCCGGAGATCAGGACGTTCAACTTGCCCTTGACGCACGCGGCGAGGAACTGTGCTGCCTTGTGCGTCAGCGAGTTGAACGAGATCAGATCGTCCATCGTGTACGGGTCGCGCGAGAACTTCCGGATCGTGAGCGTCGGCCCACGGAGCGCCAGCGGCGGGATGATCGCGTTGACGCGGCTTCCGTCGGGGAGGCGCGCGTCGACCATCGGCGAGGCCTCGTCGACCCGGCGCCCGACCTGCGAGACGATCTTGTCGATGATGCGCAGCAGGTGCGCGTTGTCGAGGAACGTGATCGGCGCGCGCTCGATCTTGCCGTGACGCTCGACGTAGATGCGGTCGGACGCGTTGACCATGACTTCCGTGATCGAGTCGTCCTGAAGGAGCGGCTCCAGCGGCCCGTAGCCGAGGATGTCGTCTGTGATCTGGCGGACGAGCTCGCGCCGCTCCTCGCGGGTCAGCGGAGTCCGGTCGAGCGCGAGCTGCTCCGTCACGGCGTGCAGCACGCGTTCGGAGAGGTCCTCCGTCGTCTCGCGCTTGAACAGCTCCGGACCGAGCTTTGCGATCACCGCATGGTGAATTCGCGTCTTCAGCTCCGCGTACGGATCCTGCGCGGCGCGAGTGGCCGTCTGGACCGGGCTGGAGTCGACCATCGACGGCTGGAGCTCGGCGACGGGCTGTCCGTCGCTGCTCCCGTTCGGTGACTGCTGCTTCGCGATGCGGTCGTGAAGCCCCATCGTCAGCTCCTGGCCAGTGCGAACATCCGGCGCTTCGCCGTCTGCTGGGTGGTCGGGAGGAGGATGTTCTTCGACACGGCGCGGATCGCCCGCGCGAAGTCGCACCCGCCGTCGGCGATCGACGCCGGCACACCGCGGTTGACCGCGAGCGGGACGGCACGGTCGCTCGGCACCTCGAAGTCGATCTTCACGCCGAGCGCCTGCTCGACCTCCGACTTCTTCATCCCGACCTTCGAGTTCGAACGGTTCAGGAGGTACCTGATCTTGTTCGCCGGGAACGAGAGCAGGTCCAGCGTGTGCAGGCTCAGCTTCACGTTCTTCAGCGTCGGGACGTCGAGCCCGCAGAGGACGAGCAGCTCGTCCGTGCGGTCCAGCGTCGCGAGCATCGGCCCATGGAAGAACGGCGACGTGTCGACGACGATGACGTCGAACGACTCGCGCGCGACTTCCAGCAGGCGCGTGATCTTCACCTCGGTGACCAGCTCGGCATCCTCCGGGCGCAGCGGCGCGGGGAGGACGTCGAGCCCACACGCGTGACGCGTGATGTAGCCGGCCAGCTTCTCGGTGTCGAGTTCACCTGGGGCGACGACCAGGTCGTAGATCGTCTTCTCCGGCTCGAGGCCGAGCATGATCGCGGCGTCGCCGAACTGCAGGTCGAGATCGAGCAGCAGCGTGCGCTTCTTCTCGTACTTCGCGAACGACGTGGCGAGATTCGTCGCCGTTACGGTCTTCCCGGTGCCGCCCTTCGGCGAGAACACGGTCAGGATCTGACCGCGGCGGCCGTGGCCGCCCTCCGCCTGGAGGCGACGGCCGACGTGAGCGGCTTTGCGGATCGTGAAGACGACGTTGTCGGCGAGCTGCGGCAGGAGCAGGACGTCTGCGACGTCCGACGACTCGAGCGCCTGCTCGAGCAGGGACGAGGTCTCGCCGGAGGCGAGGATGACGATGGGCGCCTGCGTGTGCTCGCGGATCGCCGCGATCTCGACGTCCGGAAGGATCGACGACCGGGTGGCGTGGAGCACGCACTGGAGGTGCCCGCCCTGGAGGGCCGGCGCCGCCTCGGCGACGTGCTCGCTCCACCCGACGAGGTCGAGGTCAGGATGCTCGTTGAGTGCGGCCTTCAGCGTTTCGAGGCCGTCGCACGAGCCGGTGATGTAGATGCGGATGCTCATCGATTCCTCCCTGCATTGCCGGGCAGCCCGTCCTTCAGCACCGTCGGCAGCGTGGCAAGGCCCTCGGGGCTGTCGGCCGCGTCTGCAACCGGGCGCAACTCCAGCGCCCAGACGTGGTCCTGGTTCGTCGTGACGAAGAGCAGCTTGTTCGCCTGCGCGTCCGTCACCTGGAGGACGACGTTGTACGACGACGACGTCGGGTCGGTGACCTTCGAATCGATTCCGGCGGACTGCGGCGCCTTCAGCACCAGCAGGTCGCGGAGGACCGTCCTCGCGGCGTGCGCGTCGTCACCGACCTTGAAATTCGCGCCGAAGTCGACGTGGTCGCCCGGCTTGAGAATCCCGGCGAGCAGCTGGGGAGCGTTGCCCGCGATCTGGACGGCGCGCAGGTTCCCCTTCAGCTCGCTGCGAACGCCTGCCTGACCCACGGCGGCGAAGCGGCGCGCGGTCACCTGCTCGCCGCCGTAGATCCACTGCGACGTGGTCTGGCCTTCGAGCTCCTTCAGGTCGAACACTGCTGTCGGCACGAGCGACTTGCGCAGGATCTCCTTCTGGGTGAGCTTTCCTGCAAGCCCGGAGGCCGGCGTTCCCGGTGCGATGTCGGTCTTCGCGATGAAGACCTTCACCTTTTCCTGTCCGCGATCGACGCGGTTCTGGTAGCTCGCCACGTACAGCGCGGTTAGGAACGCAGCCAGAACCGCGAGCACGACGGCGAGGAGGATGTTTCTGAGGCGGTATGTCATTTTTCCTCTTCTTGGTCGTGGCTCATTCAATGAGCTCGATGGACCGCACGCCGAAGTCGGGGTCACCAGATTCGCTCTGGATGCCCTCCCAGACGACGCGCACGAAATGGCCGTGCAACTTCCCGGAATTTCCCCGGGCCTCGAAGCTGTCTACGACGAAGCCGACCCAGCCGATCACGTGGTACTCGAAGTTCGCGCCCTCGTCCTCGGTCTTGTCGTAGATCGGGAAGAGCATCTCGGTGCCGAGTCGCAGATTGAGCGCGTCCTGGATCTGGGACGCATCGAACTTCGTGCCTGGATCCGAGAAGTACCAGTCGATTGGCATCCAGCCGGAGTAGCCCTTGAGCATCCACTCGGCGAGATCTGACGGGCCGGTGCCACCGTGGGAGCGGTCGAGGTTGAGCAGCCGGAACGCGCCCGGGCCAGTCTTCTCGAGATCCAGCTCGGTGTCCTCGTTGAAGCACGGCAGCGGCTTGCATTGGAGGAGCGGATGCTTGACGTCGACGCCGATCGGCGCCGCCCAGCGCGCCGCGCTTGGCGCGACCGCACGCGCGGCCGCGTCTGCCCCGACGTTGAACGTGTCGATTCCGAAGAGCTTCGCGAAGAAGCCGTTCACGGGCTTGCTCACGTGCACCTTGATCGTGTTCGAGGTCGGGAACGTGATCGTCGGCGTGCCGGCGATGTTGTTCTTGTCGGTGTACTCGACTGCAAGCGCGCGCGCCTGCCCGGCGCTCTCGGGGAGCGCCTGCGCGCCCGCGAGCGCTGCGGCGTCCGCGACGCGCTGTGTGTCGCGCTGAGCGCGGAACCACGAGCCGATGTCGACCACGAGCGCGCCCATGCCGAGCATGCCGCTCATGAAGAGCACGCTCAGGACCATCGCCTGACCGCGCTGATTGCGGAGAATTCTGTTCATTCGAGTCGCTCCGTGTGCGTCGTCTTCAGACGGCCGGATGCGACGACGAGACCCAACACATCGATCGAGTAGGGGTACGTCGCCTCCACCTGGACATCTCCACCGGGGCGGTCGAGGTCGCCGGTCACTTTTGCCTTGCACTCGAGGTCGCCCTTCAGATCCACAGCCGACGCGCGCACCTGATCGCACGCCTCGCCGACCGGATCGGTGTGACGGCTGACCGCGCCCTTGCGCGCGCCTGCGCGCGCTGCGTCGGTGAGCGTCACGTAGTTGTTCCAGACGATCCCGAACTGGATGATCGCGAAGACCAGGAGGAGGAAGATCGGCAGCACGATCGCGAACTCGGTCATCGCCTGACCGTTCTCGCTGGCAAAACGTCTCTTTGTGCGCTGGATCATGGTTCCTTTGTCCCTTGGTGTCGTGTCGGTGCGCTTGCCCGGACCCTGCGCCGCGCGCAAGGTCCGGGCGAAGCAACGGCCCTAGAAGCGGGTGATGACGGCGTCCAGGACGTCCTTGACGTGCGTGCCGAGGAGCGCAAACGCCCCGACGACGGCGACGGTGATGACGCCCAAGACGACGCCGTACTCGGCCATCGTCTGGCCTTCCTCACGCGCGGAGACGCGTGACTGAACGTATGCGACAAACTCGGTCATGTCTCTGGATTCCTTTGTTCTTTCGTTGACGTTGTGGTCGTCGGTTAGAAGCGCCCGATCACGAGGTTCAGCACGTCCTTGACGTGCGTGCCGAGGAGCGCGAACGCCCCAACGGCGGCGACGGTGATGACGCCGAGGACGACGCCGTACTCGGCCATCGTCTGGCCTTCCTCGCGCGAGGAGCCGCGCGACTGAACGTATGCAACGAGCTTGGTCATGTCTCCGGTCCTTTGATCTCTCTCTTGGTGATTCGTGTGGTGTGGTGGTGCGAGGTGGTGCGAGTTGCGTGGGCCCTCAGGTTGCGCCGGAGGGCCCACGCGAGTTGTGTCGGTTAGAAGCGCCCGATCACGAGGTTCAGCACGTCCTTGATGTGCGTGCCGAGGAGCGCGAACGCCCCAACGGCGGCGACGGTGATGACGCCGAGGACGACGCCGTACTCCGCCATCGTCTGACCCTCCTCACGCGCGAGGCGCGTCTGAAGGTAGGCATAAAGGTTCGTCATTTCTGATTCACCTCCCTTCGCGCGAGCGGTAACGCACACGAATGCGCGAACGGGCCACACTGAGGTCAGCGGAGTGCGAGAGGTGAATGAAGCTGATACACGGGCTGAAGCGGTCACGCGGGGAAAACTCCCTCCGACTGGTCTCGACGTGGCCGCAACGCCTATTCGTGTTCTTGCTGCGATTGATCGTGCAGCGGTTCGGAGAGTGAGACCCCCCGTTCGAGCGAAACTTGCGCGCGCTTTCGGAAGATCACCCATGAGGGGGAGAAGCGTTTTCGCGCACCGGGGCGATAACCCGAGAGTCCGTTGCGGCCGCGGATCTGCAGTTGTGAATCCGCGTCAGAGAGGCGGCCTCTGCGCCCAACAGGGAGCAAAGCCAAATGCCACAACGGAAGCATCGTCTACTGAGTTTCGTCGGCCGATTGGTCTTCCTGGCGCTGCTCGGCTGGGCACTCGCGCTCGTGCGCGCGGTGCGCCGGTCCGGTCAGGGTTGGGAAGATTGGTCGGACACCGGCAAGGAATGGAGTCCGTCGCCGCTGCCCGAGGACGAGGAATCGTCCGACGAGCAGACGGCGGCGCGCCGCCCGTTCCGCGCACGACTCGTGATGAGCTCGGCCTTCGTGCTCATCTTCTTCGCCGCCGCGACGTTCACGGCGGGCGCCGGCGACCTGATCGCCAAGGCGCTCGACCCCGCGAAGTGCGCCGCGCTCATGCAGACCACCGGCGAGGACGAGAGCGTCTGCGCCGACTACCTGCAGGAGGCGTCGCCCGAGGCGGCGCCGGTCGTGGAGGCGACTGCCCCCGAGGCGGTTGCACCGGAGGCCTCGACCGAGGCCCGCACGCCGGTCGTCGCCGACGCGTCGTCCCCAGACGCATCAGCCGACCCGTCCGCTCAGTCGCCCGAGGCAGCCGCGCCCGACGCGCAGCCCGCCCCGGAGGCCGCAGCCACCGAGCCGGTGTCGTCCGAGAGCTCTGACGCGAGCGTGGTCGATCAGCCCGCCCCCGCGGTGGACGTTGATGACAACCCGGCGTCATACGTCCTTCCGCCTGCTGCCGCGCCTGCCAAGCAGAAGTCGGCGAGCCGCCACTGGGTGGTCCGCCGGGCGCGGGAGAGCAAGGCCAAGGCACCCGCCGTGGAGCCCGAAGGCGGCGCCCCGACGGTGTGGCTGAACCGCGCACTGCCGGATCCCACGCCGCCCGCAAAGCGGCTCTCGCCGAAGTTCGCCGCGAAGCTGCGGCGCATCTCCGCGGTGAACGGGGTCAGCTGGGCGCTCGTGCTCGGCGTGCTCCGCGCAGAAGGTGCCCACGACCGCGTCCCCGCGACCGTTCGTGAGCTGAGCTCGCTCGCGCGCGGTCTGCGCACGCGCGGTGCCGCCGAGAGCGAGTGGAACGCCGTTCTCTCGCTGTCGGGACGCTCCAGCTTCGCCGATCGCGCCGTCGCGCTCGCGCGCTACAACCGCGCGGTCGGGCTGGAGGCGCTGGTCGACGGCCTCGAGGCCGCGAAGGACCGGCTCACGCGCGAGACGCTCGCGGATCCGCGTGCGCAGATCTACGGCCCCGGTCGTGACGACCTGGAGAACGGCCGCATCGACGTGCGCGCGATCGTGTTGATCCGCTACATCGCGGAGTCGTACGGCGAGGTGACCGTGTCGTGCCTGTTCAGCGGGCACCGGAAGTACGCACGCCCGGGTGTGATCTCGGCACACATCTACGGACGCGCGGTCGACATCTCGTCGGTCGGCGACGTCTCGATCCTCGGGCACCAGCAGCCGGGCAGCATCACGGAGAAGGCAGTGCGCTCGATTCTGATGCTCCCCGTCGAGGTGCAGCCGCGTCAGGTCATCTCGCTGATCGGGCTTGGTGGGCCGTCGTTCCCGCTCTCCGACCACGCGAACCACATCCACGTGGGGTACTAGAGGACAAGTGGCGCGCCCCCTGGTCACCGTGCGGGTCGACGGCCGAGTCGTCTGCGAGCGCTGTCTCGTGGCGACGACTCCGTTGGCCCGCATGCGTGGCTTGCTGGGGCGCTCGGATCTGCCGCGGGGCGAGGGAATCCTCCTTCGCCCCGCCGGATCCATCCACACGTTCTTCATGCGCTTCCCGATTGACGTCGTGTTCCTCGACCGGGAGAACCGCGTGGTGGACGTCGAGCGCGAGCTCGTGCCCTGGCGGACCGCGAAACGTCGCGGCGCCAAGGCGGTGCTCGAGCTTGCCGCCGGGACCACAGCCGAGATCGGTCTGCAGTCGGGAGCACAGCTCTCGCTGGCCGGCTCGGGACCGAACGGGTGAGCCGAGCGGGCCGCTCTCGACGGTCGAGGGCGGCCGAGCTGTGGGGGACCTACAAGCCGTACGTACGGCTCGCAACAGTTCTCCTCGCCGTCGCGCTGTACTGCGCGATCGCACGCAAGACGGGCGCCAGCGAGCGTCCCGGTCGCCGTCGGCGATGCGCACAAAAAACCCCGCCTGAGCGGGGCTTTTTCCAAGGCTGCGGGGCTAGGATTCGAACCTAGACTACTCGGTCCAGAGCCGAGCGTCCTACCATTAGACGACCCCGCAATGGGCCGGCCATTGTAGCCGCTAGGTTTCCAGGCGGTACACCGGCACCAGGCGCTTTTCGGCCTCCGTGTCGATGTGCGCGACGACCTCGACATACGGCTCGAGGCCCGATCCCGTCAGCTTCGCCTTCAGCACCTCGTCGACCTGAAAGATCCCCGACGAGTTGTTCATCAGGATCTCGATCTTGATCGGCCGCTCGTCGCCGTCCTCGATCACGACGTCTTCGATCGCCGCCGCCGAGAGCGAGTGAATCGAGACGCGGCCGCGTTCGAACGGGATGCGCGAGCGGCCCTGCTCCATGTCGAGTGCGTCGGCGACGCGCACGATGCCAGCCTCGAGCGTGAGTGGCTTCCCGTACTCGCGATGGCTCGTGATCATCTGCAGCACCTCGACGGTCATGACCGTCAGCTCGGGCTCCTCGTAGATCCCCTTCAGCAGCTCTCGCAGCTTCGGCTCGGCGAGCAGGAGGCTGAAGTCCTCGTGGCCGTCGCGATGGACGCTCATCCCGACGCAGTGGAGGAGCGCGCCGAGCGTGACGCCGACCTCGGAGTCCTCTCCTGTCATCCCGTAGTCCTTGACGAAGTTCGGCTCGATGCCGTGCCTCGTCAGCTGGCGGAGCATCTTGAGCGCGATGTTCGCGACGATCTGGATGTGCACCCACGAGTGGTCGTTGATCTCCAGGCGGGCGACCGCGTTCACGTTCGCGACGTGCCACCACGCCTTGATCTCCGTGTCCGCGTTGACGCGCGTGATCAGCGTCCGCAGCTTCCGGTTGCCGCGCGCGGGGACGTTGATCTTCATGCGCGCGACGGCCTCGGCCGGCGTGAGACGGATTTCCTGCTCGGCCTCCTCGGAGACCGGCGACTCGATCCGCTCCTCGGTCTCCGGGTCCAGGCTCACGGCCCGAACCCTACTCCGAGGCCTCCTACGAAGGAGAGGCGCAGCCCGCGCGGTCGAAGAGGAGCAGCGAGACGCCGTGGTCTCGGTACAGGCGGCGCACGTCCGGCCAGCGGACGAGCGCAGCCTCCTCGCCGCCGTCGACGAGCACGAGGGCGCGGCAGCCGGGAATGGACCGCCAATCGTCGACGTGGTTCTGCCAGCGGTAGAGCTTCAGGAGCTGCTGCTTCGACAGGAGTTCGAGACGCGCGTCGTACTGTACGCGGCCCCTCAGGCTCGGCACGCGCCAAAGGAGCCAGTCGGCGGACTCGACGCTGGCCATGACGGGAAGCGCCGCATGTTCGTGTGCTGCGGCCGCGACCGCGTCTGCCACGTCAGGATGGCTGCCGCGCTCGTACCAGCTGCCCGGCCGCGTCGCTACCGAGACCGCGACGACGCCTGCCAGCGCGGCGGCGGCGAGCGGCAGGCCGAGCTTCACTGCGCGGCTCGCCTCGATGCGCTCCGACTCCCGGAAGCTCGCGGCGAGCAGCCTCGGGAGGACGACCATCGCGGCGAGCGAGAACCAGACCATGTTCCGCAGCGTGAGCAGGCCCGAGACGAGGAGGACGAGCAGCGCAAGCTGCTCGAATGTCGTGGCGGCCTGGCGGTTCCGCGCCAGCAGCCAGACCGCGCCGAAGGCGAGGCCGTAGAACGGCGCCGTCAGCAGGCCGGGCGTCGTCGGGCCCCACTCGGTGACGAGCGCGGAGAAGTCGTGCCCAAACAGCATCCCCGCGTAGTAGCCGGGCAACGACGCCGCGTACGGCGAGAGCAGCACGCAGAGCCACGGCAGCGTGACCAGGCAGGCGGCGATGCCGCGGCGGTCGCGCTGCCCGGCCAGGGTCAGCCCAAGCAGCGCCACGAGCGCGGCTCCGATCAGCACCGATCCGTGGAGGTTCGCCCAGAGCACGAGCAGCGGCAGGCAGAGCAGGACTCGCCGTCCTCCCGTGCGTCTGTCGGCGATCAGGAGGACGACCACCGCGACGAAGAGCACGTACGCGAACGACTGCGCGCGGAGCTGCCACTGCTCGGCGAGCTGAGGCAGAGCCAGGGCCGCGACCAGCGCGGTGGCCCGCGCGGTACCTCCAAGCTTGCGCGCCGCACCGACCGCCAGGAGAAAGGCGGCGACGAGCACGAGCGCGTGGCCCAGCAGCGCCAGCTTGACGCCGCCCAGGTGCGCGAGGCCGATGAAACCCAGCTGGGCCAGCCACTGCTGGTCGACCCACGCCGTGCCTTGTGACCACGCCGTCAGCGCGTCGACGCTCGGGAGACCCCCCTCCCAGAGCTCGCGGCCGGCGACAAGGGTCAGCCACGAATCCGCGCCGAGCATGTATGGCAGCCGGACGAGCAGGGCCGCGACGTAGAGGACCGAGATCAGAAAGAGCAGGCTCTCCCGCTCGACCCAGGCCAGGACCGTCGGCCAGCCGGCTGCGCGCTCGGACCGCGGGTCGGCGACAGGCTCAGGGGCGGCGGCTCCCACACTGCCAGCATCGGCCGGTCCGACTCAGCCGCTGGTCCCCCGATCGGGGGAGGGGGCGCGCGCTAACCGCTCACGGCAGCGGTGTCGCGGCGGGTGCGGCCTGCGCCGACGCCGCGGCGGTCAGCCGATAGTACGCGAGCGTTAACGCAGCGGCCGCGAACGGGACCGTGAGGCTGTGGGCGACGAGGGAGCCGAGCCACGTGTCGAAGAAGTCGGGCAGCGGCGCGAAGATCAGCCGGATCACCGCCGAGGCGATTCCCACGAGCAGGAACGTGAGGACGATCAGTCCGAGGACCCTCCAGCCGTTCCCGCGAACGACCTCGCGTGAGCGCCCGAACGCCTCGCTCGCCGAGCGGCCCTCGAGAACGATCACCGGCACGATCATCGACCAGATCGTGAGGAGGTAGAGGCCGGGGACGATGACGAGGAGGAAGCCGATGCCGATCGCGATCCCGGCGAGGACGCCGGCGACGATGAGCGCGGGAAGCCGGGGCTGCACCTTGCGGTAGAGCTCCCCCACGCTCGAGTCGGCGCGACCGTCCATGACATCGCGCACGGCCTCGACGAGGGCGCCCTGGACCCAGAAGTAGCCGACGACGCCAACGGTCAGGGCGACGATCGACCAGAAGAACGCCGCCGCCGTGCTGTCGCCGGATGCTTGGTCGGCCAGCGCCGAGAGGAGGTCGAGGATCGCGAAGACGACGAACGCGGTCAGGAAGAACTGCCGGATGAAGCGCTTGTAGAGGCTCCAGGCCTCGCTGAGAACGGCTCCGATGTCCATGGCGGGACTCTACGCCGCGCGCGCGTCCGCGCCTAGCTAGGCGACGTCCGCGGCCCAGTCGCCGTAGAGCGACGTGTAGAGACCGCCGCGCGTCATCAGCTCGTCGTGCGTGCCTTGCTCCTGGATCTGGCCATGCTCGAGCACGACGATCAGGTCGGCGTTCCGGATCGTCGAGAGCCGGTGCGCGATGATGAACGCGGTTCGGTCTTCCAGCAGCGTGCGCAGGCCCTGCTCGATCCTCCGCTCCGTCCCGATGTCGACCGATGACGTCGCCTCGTCGAGGATCAGGATCCGCGGGTCGGCGAGCAGCGCCCGCGCGAACGCGACGAGCTGGCGCTGGCCGAGCGAGAGCCGCGTGCCGCGCTCCTGCAGGTTCGTCTCGTAACCGTCCTCGAGCCGGAGGATGAACTCGTGCGCCCCGACCGCCTGCGCAGCCGCGACGATCTGGTCCGGTGCGGCCTCGGGCTTCCCGAACGCGATGTTGTCGCGCACGGTCCCGGCGAAGAGGAAGCCCTCCTGCGGGACGACGCCGAGCTGGCGGCGCAGTGACTCCTGTGTGACGTGGCGCACGTCGTGGTCGTCGATCCGGATCGCGCCCGAGCGCACGTCGTAGAAGCGCGCGAGCAGCTTCGCGATCGTCGACTTGCCTGCGCCGGTGTGGCCGACGAGTGCCACGGTCGTCCCGGCCGGAACGTCGAGCGTGATCCCGTGCAGCACCTCGACGCCCTGCCCGTAGCCGAACCGGACGTCGTCGAACGAGACGTGGCCTTTGATCTGGGGGAGCGGGAACGCGTCCGGAGCGTCGAGCACCTCGGGCTCCTCGTCGAGCACCTCGGTGATCTTGTCGAGGGCGGCAACAGCGGCCAGGAACGTGTTGTAGAGCTGCGAGAGCTGCTGCACGGGGTCGAAGAAGTTCGACAGGTAGCCGACGAACGCGAACAGCGTGCCGATCGTCATGTCGCCGTCGAAGACCCGGTAGCCGCCGTAGCCGAGCACGATCGCCGTCGCGACCGAGGAGAGGAAGTCGACGAACGGGAAATAGAGGCCGTTCAGGACGACCGTCTGCTGGTTCGCCTTGCGGTAGCGCTGGTTGACCTCCTTGAACTTGCGCTCGTTCTGGGCCTCGCGCGTGAAGGCCTGCACGACGCGCATCCCGGAGATGTCCTCGGCGAGCGTCGCCGTGACGAGCCCGAGCCGCTCGCGCACAGCGCGGTAGGCGCGCGCCGAACGCTTGCGGAAGAGCGCGGTCGCCCAGGTCATCGCCGGCAGGACGACGAGCGTCGCGAGCGCGAGTCTCCAGTCGAGAAAGAAGAGGATCACCGCGGTGCCGACGAGCGTGAGCGAGTTCTGGACGAGCGAGGTGACGCCGTCGGTGACCAGCTGGTCGAGCGCCTCGACGTCGTTCGTCAGCCGGCTGATGATCACGCCTGCGCGGTTGCGCTCGTAGTAGCCGAGCGAGAGCCGCTGCAGGTGCTTGAAGAGCTTGCTGCGAAGGTCGGCGAGAATCCGCTCGCCCGTCCAACCGGTGAAGTACGTCTGTGCGGCGGAGGTCGCGATCGTCGCCACGCCTGCGACGACGAAGCCGACGACGATCCACGAGAGCGCGCCGAGGTCGCGTTTCAGGATCCCGTGGTCGATCGCGAGCTTCGCGAGGTAGGGCGGGGCGAGCGAGACTGCGGTGGCGAGGAGCAGGAAGCCGAGCGCGAGCGCCGTCCGGCCCTTGTACGGCGCGGTCAGGCGCGCGAGCGTCTTGATCCGGCGCACGGTCGCGCGCCAGGACCAGTCGTCGACCTTCGCGCCGCGCGTCTGCGTGAGATGGCCGCCCGGTTGCCAGACTCTCACGCCGTTGCCTCCACCCGGGACGCGAACTCCTGCTCGAGCAGCCCGTGCTCGTAGATCTCGCGGTAGACGCCGCTCGTCGCGATCAGCTGCTCGTGCGTGCCACGCGCGGCGATCGTGCCGGCGTCGAGCACGACGATCTCGTCCGCGAGTGCGATCGTCGAGAGCCGGTGCGCGATGATGATCGTCGTCCGGCCCTCCATCGCCTCGCGCAGGCCGAGCCGGATCTGCGCCTCGGTCGTGGCGTCGACCGAAGCCGTCGCGTCGTCGAGGATCAGCACGCGCGGATCGAGGATGAGCGCGCGCGCGATCGCGATCCGCTGGCGCTGGCCGCCGGAGAGCGTGATCCCGCGCTCGCCGATCACGGTGTCGTACCCGTCCGGCAGGCGCTCGACGAACTCGTGGGCCTGCGCGAGGCGCGCGGCGTGCTCGACCTCTTCGTCCGTCGCGTCGGCGACGCCGAAGGCGATGTTCTCGCGCACGGTCGCGGAGAAGAGGAAGGGATCCTGCGAGACGACGCCGATCGAGCGGCGCAGCGAGCGGAGCGTGACGTCGCGGACGTCGACGCCGTCGAGCTCGATCCGGCCCTGGGTGGCGTCGTAGAAGCGCGGGACGAGTGCCGCGAGTGTCGTCTTCCCCGACCCGGTGTGCCCGATCAGCGCGACGGTCTTGCCCGGCGCGAGGGCGAGCTCGACGTCGTGCAGGACGGGACGGCCCGGCGCGTACTCGAAGCCGACGCTTCTGTAGGCGACGCGGCCCGGCCCGAGCGGCAGCTCGATCGCGTCCGGCCGGTCGGCGACCTCCTCCGGCTCATCCATCACCTCGAAGATCCGCTCGCCGGACGCGGTCGCGCGCTGCGCCTGGCCGATCCACATGCCGAGCATGCGGAGCGGCATCACGAGCATCAGCACGAGGATGTTGAAGAAGAAGAACGAGGGGTACGAGAGCGTCCCGTTGATCACCATCCGGCCGCCCGCGAGCAGGACGGCGCCCTGCGCGAGCAGCGGCAGGAACGAGAGCAGCGGCACGTACACGGCGCGCTGGCGGTTCGCCGCGATGCTCTGGGAGAAGACGCGCTCGGAGGCCGACTCGAACTTCGAGAGCTCAGCCGGTTCCTGCGCGAACGACTTGACGACGTGGACGCCGACGATGTTTTCCTCGGCGACCGTGGCGACGTCGGCCATCTTCTGCTGCACGTCGCGGAGCAGCGGGTGTGCCACGCGCGAGTACCTGTACGCCAGGCCGACCAGGAGCGGCGCGATCCAGAGCGCGGCGAGCGTCAGCTTCCAGTTGACGACGAACATCACCGCCATCGCGCCGAAGAGCGTGAGCACGTTCTGGAAGAAGAAGATCAGGCCGTACCCGAGGAAGAAGCGCACGGTCTGGAGGTCGACCGTCGCGCGCGACATCAGCTGGCCGGTCTGGTGGCGGTCGTAGAAGCCGAACGACAGGCGGAGCAGGTGCGCGTAGAGCGCGCTCCGCATGTCGAACTCGACGCCGAGCGCCTGCCTTCCGGAGATCAGCCGCCGGCCGACCATGAAGAGCGCCCGCGCGAGCCCGACGAGCAGGATGGCGCCGACGATCAGCTCCAGCGCCTGCCGGTCGTGGCCCTGGACGGCCTTGCCGAGGCCCTGGCCCGTCAGCCAGGCGCTTGCGAACTGCCCGGACTGCGAGAGCACGGCGAGGACGATCGAGACGACGAGCGACCACCGGTAGGGCTTCAGGAAGCCGAGCAGCCGCATGAACGTGGTGCGATAGCGAGGTGTTTCCGCCATGGATCAAATCTAGCCGCGGCAGTAGGCTCGACCGGTGGAGCGCGAGGAGGTCTTCGATGAGGACTACCTCTACTTCGACGACCGGCTGATCGACGACGAGACGAGCGACGCGGAGGCCGAGCTCGTCTGGGAGCTCCTCGGGCTCACGCCTGGGTCGGAGGTGCTCGACCTCGCGTGCGGGCACGGGCGGATCGCAAACCGGCTTGCCTCGCGGGGCGCGCGGGTGACGGGCCTGGACGCGACGCCCGCGTTCCTCGAGCTCGCGCGCGCTGACGCCGCCGCCCGCGGCGTCGAGGTCGAGTACGTGGAGGGCGACATGCGCGAGCTGCCGTGGTCGGAGCGCTTCGACGCGGTGCTGAGCTGGTTCACGTCGTTCGGGTACTTCGAGGACGACGAGAGCCGGCGCGTGCTGGCGGAGGCGTACGACTCGCTGCGGCCGGGTGGCGAGCTGCTGATCGAGAACAACAACGTCGCCGCGCTGATGCGCGGCTTCGTGCCGGCGCACGTGAACGAGCGCGATGGGAACTTCATGCTCGACCGCTTCAGCATCGATCTACCGCGGGGGACGCATCCACACGATCCGGACCATCGTGCGCGACGGGCGGACGCGCAGCTTCTCCTACGACGTGCGGCTCTTCTGGCCGGCTGAGCTCGCCGATTGGCTCCGGGAGGCCGGGTTTCGCGAGGTCGAGGTGCGCTCGCGGGACGGCGAGCTGATGCTCGACTCGCGGCGCATGGTCACCCTCGCGCGGAAATAGCCGCGAGCTCGGCGCGGATCTGCTCGACAGCCCGCTCGACGAGCGCGCGGTTCTCCGGCGCGTTCAGCCAGATGCTGACGCCGGACGGGTGGGGGAGCGGGATCGCGACGGCGCCGTCGAGCTCGAAGCGCACGCCGACGCACTCGGCGAGACCGTTCCGGCCGAGGAGTCGCTTGATCGCGAGCCCGCCGACCGGGACGATCAGACGAGGACGGAGCAGCTTCAGCTCCCAGTCGCGCCAGAACTGGCAGAGCTCCTGCTCCTGCGGCGTCGGGACGCGATCGCCCTTGCCGCCGGGCGCCTTGCCGGGATAGCAGCGCGTGACCGAGGCGCAGTAGAAGGTCCTGTAGAACTCCTCCTCGTCCATGCCGAGCCAGCGGCGCAGCGTCTGGCCGGCGCGCCCGCGCCACGGCCGGCGCTCCGCGCCCTCGACCGGCCCGGGCGCCTGCCCGTACATGTACGCCGGCTGGCCCACGTAGTCGTTGAGGACGGGGAGCGACTCGAGCGGGTAGCCGGCCTCGACGCACGCGCGGCAGACGCGGACGTCGCGCTGGAGCGAGGCGAACGAGCGATACGACGAGCGGCGGCGCGTCAACCGGCGGCGCGGGCGGCCAGCGCGTTTTCGACCCTGAAGCGAACGAGGTGCCCATGCGTCCGAAACGGCGTCTCGTCCGGAAGCATCCCGGTGACGACGTCGAACTCGAGCGCGTCCGCAAGCGTGCGCTGGCGAACGTGTGTCGACGATTCGCCGAACGCACCGACGAGCGCGAACACGTCCGCCCGCACGGTCCCGATGTCCGTGTCCCCGTGCCAGGCGAGGCGTACGGTGTAGATCCCATCGGCGCCCTGCGCCTCGTCGAGCACCTCGAGGCGCGCGATCGCGTCGCACGCTCTGCGGATTTGGGGCAGGAGGTGCTTGTCCGCGTCCTCGGTGACCCAGTCCGGCGCGCGCATCTGTTCTCGGAGCGCCTCGACGCCCTCGGCGAACGGCTCGCCGGACGCAATCCCGGCGCCGCGCTCGTCCAGGTCCCAGCGTCGCGTCGGCTCGTCCATCGGCTTCCTAGAGTACGCCCCAATGCGGTTCCCACTCGAATCGGTGCCGAACTTCTCCGAGGGGCGCGACGAGGCGACGATCGAGGCGATCGGGGCTGCGCTGAGCCGCTACGCGGAGCTTCTCGACGTTCATGCCGACGTCGACCACAACCGGTCGGTCTTTACGCTCGTCGGCGACGAGGCGCAGCTCGCCGACGCGCTGCTCGCAGGTGTCGCGTGCGCCCGCGAGCGGATCGACCTACGCCGGCACGAGGGAGCACATCCACGAATCGGAGCCGCCGACGTCGTGCCTGTGGTTCCGATCAAGTCCGAGGACGCCGAGCGCGCGCGCGCGGCTGCGCTCGAGGTCGCCGAGCGGATCGGTGCAGAGCTCGAGCTCCCCGTGTTCCTGTACGGCGAAAACGCGCCCTCGCGCGCGCCTGCGTTCTTCCGCCGCGGCGGGCCGGAGGAGCTTCAGCGCCGGATCGACGCGGGCGAGCTCGCCCCCGACTTCGGGCCGAGGCGGCTCGACGAGGCCGCCGGCGCCGTGATCGTCGGCGCTCGGCGGCCGCTGATCGCGTTCAACGTCAACCTGCGCGGCGACGTGGCGGGTGCACGCGAGATCGCGCGGCTCGTCCGCGAGCGCGACGGCGGCTTTCCGGGCGTGCGCGCCCTCGGCCTCGACCTTCCGCGCGCCGGGTTCGTCCAGGTGAGCATGAACGTCGAGGACTGGGAGGCGGCGGCGTTGCACGACATCGTCGAACGGGTCGCTTCCGAGGCCGCAGCGCGCGGCCTGGAGGTCGTCGGCTCCGAGCTCGTCGGGCTGATGCCGGCAGGCGCAGCGGTCGCGGCCGCGGGCGCGATCCTGCGGATCGGCGGGTTCGACGCGTCGCACGTCCTGGAGCTGCGGCTGCTGGGACTAGACTCGCGCGCGTGATCCAGAGTCGGGCGCTGAGCGGCGAGGACCTCACCGCCGACCACGTCTGGGACGTCGCGGTCGGAGGAGCGCCGGTCGCGCTCGCCGACTCCTCGCGCGAGCGGATGCAGGCCGCGCGGGAGTTGGTCGAGCGGGCCGCGCACGGGTCGCGCGAGCACACCTACGGGATCAACACCGGGTTCGGGCGCTTCGTCTCGACGACCATCCCCGAGGAACTGACCGAGGAGCTGCAGCTGCGCTTGCTGCGTTCGCATGCTTGCGGGGTTGGCGAGCCGTACCCGCCGGAGGTCGTGCGCGCTGCGCTGCTGCTGCGCGCGAACGCGCTCGCGAAGGGGTACTCGGGGGCGCGGGTCCAGACGGTCGAGCTCCTGATCGAGCTGCTGAACCGCGGCGTGCTGCCGCACGTGCCGTCGCGGGGCTCGGTCGGCGCGAGTGGCGATCTCGCGCCGCTGGCGCATCTGGCGCTGCCGCTCGTCGGCGAAGGGGAGGCGTGGTTCGAGGGGGAGCTGCTCCCCGGCGCCGAAGCCCTGGCGCGCGCCGCGCTCGAACCCGTGCGCCTGCAAGCGAAGGAAGGACTGTCGCTGATCAACGGCACGCAGTTCATGGCGGCGATCGGCGCGCTCGGGCTCGTGCGCGCGCGGCGGCTCACGAAGGTCGCAGACCTCGCCTGCGCACTCTCGCTCGAGGCGCTGCAGGGCTCACGGCTCAGCTTCATTCCCGAGGTGCACGAGCTGCGTCCGCTGCGCGGCCAGAGCGCGTCCGCGGCGAACGTCCTCCGGCTGCTCGAGGAGTCGGCGATCAACGAGTCGCACCGCTGGTGCGACAAGGTGCAGGACGCGTATTCGCTCCGGTGCGCGCCGCAGGTGCACGGCGCGTCGCGCGACCTGATCGACTACGTCGACTACACGGTCTCGACCGAGCTCAACTCGGCGACCGACAACCCGCTCGTGCTCGTCGAGGAGGAGGAGCTCGTCTCGAACGGGAACTTCCATGGGCAGCCGTTGGCGTTCGCGCTCGACGCGCTCGCGATGGCTGTTGCCGAGCTGGCCAACATCTCGGAGCGGCGTCTCGAGCGGCTCGTGAACCCGTCACTCTCCGAGGGGCTTCCGCCGTTCCTGACAACGGACGGCGGGCTCAACTCCGGCTTCATGATCCCGCAGTACGTCGCCGCGTCGCTTGTGAGCGAAAACAAGGTGCTCGCGCACCCCGCAAGTGTCGATTCGATCCCGACGAGCGCCGGCCAGGAGGACCACGTCTCGATGGGCAACACGGCTGCGCTGAAGGCGTGGCAGGTGCTCGCGAACGTGGAGCGGGCACTCGCGATCGAGCTGCTCGCGGGCGCGCAGGGAGTGGAGTTCCTCGCGCCGCTGGAGCCGGGCGTGGGGGTACGCGCGACGCGCGCGTTCGTGCGCTCGCTCTCGCCGCGGCTCGGCGACGACCGGCCGCTCTCCGGCGAGATCGAAAGCGTCGCGTCGTCGATCCGCGACGGCTCGCTCGTCGCCGGTGTCGAGACCGAGATCGGGGAGCTGCGGTAATGGCCGTCGCGCGGTCGCTCGAGGAGACGGTCGAGGCGCTCTGCGGCGACCTGCGCTCGATCCGCGCGCCGCGCGGCGTGGACCTGAACGCGCGCTCCTGGTCGACCGAGGCGCCGCTCCGCATGCTGCTGAACAACCTCGACGCGGAGGTTGCAGAGCGGCCGGAAGAGCTCGTCGTCTACGGCGGGTCGGGGAAGGCCGCGCGCTCCCACGAGGCACTGCGTGCGCTCGTTCGCACGCTGCTCCGGCTCGGCGAGGACGAGACGATGCTCGTGCAGAGCGGCAAGCCGGTCGGCGTGTTCCGGACGCATCCCGGCGCACCCCGGGTGCTGATCGCGAACTCGCTGCTCGTCCCACGCTGGGCGACCTGGGACGAGTTCCGGCGGCTGGAGGCGCTCGGCCTGACGATGTACGGCCAGATGACCGCCGGGTCGTGGATCTACATCGGGACGCAGGGGATTCTGCAGGGGACCTATCAGACGTTCGCGGCCGCGGGTGAGCGGCACTTCGGATCGCCGGACCTGCGCGGGCGGACGATCCTCACCGCGGGCCTGGGGGGCATGGGTGGTGCGCAGCCGCTCGCGGCGACGATGGCGGGCGCGGCGATCCTGTGCGTCGAGGTCGACCCGGCGCGGATCGAGCGGCGGCTGCAGACGCGGTATCTCGACGAGGCGACCGAGTCTCTGGACGATGCGTTGACGCGCGTTCGGACGGCGGCTGCCGAGGGACGCTCGCTTTCCGTCGGTCTGCTCGGGAACGCGGCCGAGATCGTGCCGGAACTGTCACAAAGGCGTGAAATGTTCGACCTCGTCACGGACCAGACCGCGGCGCAGGATCCGCTGAACGGCTACGTGCCGGTGGGGCTGGACGTGCGCGAGGCCGCTTCGCTCCGTGCTTCGGACCCGGACGAGTATCTGCGGCGCGCGCGCAGGTCGATCGTTCGGCACGTCGAGGCGCTGCTCGAGTACGTCCGCGCCGGCAGCTACGTCTTCGACTATGGAAACAATCTTCGCGGGGAGGCCTATGAGGGTGGCGTAGAGGAGGCCTTCTCATACCCGGGCTTCGTCCCGGCCTATATCCGGCCGCTCTTCTGCCGCGGGATCGGGCCCTTTCGCTGGGCGGCGCTCTCCGGCGAGGCCGCCGACATCGCGGCGATCGACCAGACGCTGCGGGAGCTCTTCCCCGACGATGCGCTCCTGCAGCGGTGGTTGCAGCTCGCGCCGGGGCGGGTGGCATTCCAGGGGCTGCCTGCACGGATCTGCTGGCTCGGGCTCGGCGATCGGGCGCGTGCGGGACTCGCGATCAACGAGCTGGTTCGCGCAGGACGGGTGCGCGCACCGGTCGTGATCGGGCGCGACCACCTCGACTCGGGCTCGGTGGCCTCGCCCTACCGCGAGACGGAGGCGATGCGCGACGGTTCCGACGCGATCGCAGACTGGCCGATCCTCAACGCGCTACTCAACGTCGCGGCCGGCGCGACGTGGGTCAGCGTGCACCACGGCGGCGGCGTGGGGATCGGCAACTCGATCCACGCGGGCATGGTCGTCGTCGCGGACGGGACCGACGACGCGGCGGAGCGCCTCGAACGGGTGCTCACGACCGACCCCGGCACGGGCGTGATGCGGCACCTCGACGCGGGGTACCCGGAAGCCGCGGCGGCGGCCGCCGAGCACGGCTTCGAGCCGCCGCTGGCGCCCGGCGCGCCCGGATGAGCTCCGGCCGCGGTCGGCGGCTCCTCGTCCGCGATCTCGCGCAGCTCGTCAGCCCGGCGGGGCGCAACGCACCCGTGCGCGGGCGCGCGCTCGCCGATCTGGACTGGGTCGACGAGGCCTACGTGCTCTGCGAGGAAGGCCGTGTGGCGGCGGTCGGGCGGATGCGGGACCTGAAGCCGCTCGGCGGCGACGTCGAGGAGCTCGACGGCAGCGGCCGCTGCGCGATCCCGGGTCTCGTCGACTGCCACACGCACCCGTGCTTCGCCGGCGATCGCGTCGAGGAGTTCGCGCTGCGCGCCTCCGGCGCGAGCTACGAGAAGCTGCACGCAGCCGGCGGCGGGATTCTCTCGACGGTGCGCGCCACGCGTGCGGCCGCTGAGCGCGTGCTCGCGGAAATCGTGCTCAAGCATCGCGGCTGGATGCTGCGGGCCGGCACGACGACGTTCGAGGGCAAGTCGGGCTACGGGCTCGACCGCGACACCGAGCTCGCCTCGCTGCGCGCGATTCGGCGTGCGGGCGGCCTTCCCACATGGCTCGGCGCGCACGCGGTTCCGCCCGAGTTCGAGGATGCCGAGGCGTATCTCGAGTTCGCCCTGCGCGAGGTGCTCCCGGACGCCGCGCCGCTGGCGGAGGCTGCCGACGTCTTCCTCGAGCGCGGAGCGTTCACGGCGGACCAGGCACGCCGGTATCTCGAAGCGTGCCGCGCGGCCGGGCTCGCGCTCCGCCTTCACGGCGACCAGTTCACGGAGGCGGGCGCCATCCCGCTCGCGATCGAGCTCGGCGCGCGGTCGGTCGACCACCTGGAGGCGACCGGCGAGGACAGTGCGCGCGTGCTGGCGCAGAGCGACGTCGTCGGCGTCCTCGTCCCGGCGAGCGCGCTCTTCCTGAACCGCCCGATGCCAAGGGCGCGCGCGCTCGTGGACGCCGGCGCTGCGGTCGCGCTCGCGACGGACTTCAACCCGGGAAGCGCGTTCTGCGAGAGCCTGCCGCTCGTCTGCTCGCTGGCGTGCACGCAGCTCGGGCTCGGCCCCGCGGAGGCGCTCGCGGCCGTGACGGTCAACGCTGCGCACGTGCTGAACCGCGCCGACCGGCTCGGCCGGATCGCGCCCGGGTACGACGCGGACCTCGTGCTCCTCGACGCCCCCGACTGGCGCTATTTGGCCTACCACCTGGGCGGCCGCGTCGTCGGCGAGGTCGTCAAAGCCGGCGAAGTCGTCGTCCATGCCGACGCGGCGGAGTTACTGTAGATCTATGCCGACTCGAAAGCAGCGCCGACGCCGGGCGAAGGATCGCCGCCACGAGTACGAGTACGTCTACGTCGACGAGACCGGCAGTGAGGTCGAGGTCGACGAGGACGAGGTCAAGGCGGATCGGACGGCGAGCCGGAACGGACGGGCGAAGCCGCGTCAGGCGCCGCCGAGCTCACGCATCCAGCCGCCGTCCTGGCGCCGCGTGCTGAAGCGCGGCCTGCTGATCGCGCCGCTGATGTTCGTGACGGTGATGTTCATCGACCAGGGCCTCCACTGGTGGCAGTGGCTCGCGCTGACGGGCCAGCTGATGCTGATCTTCATCCCGTTCAGCTACTTCACAGACTCGCTGATGTACCGGCGCTACGTGAAGCGGTTCGGCGGGCCGCCTCCGAAGCGCTAGCGACTGCCGCGGTAGTGCCCCTCGCCCGGCCACGGCGCGAGGACGAGCAGCAGGCGTGCGCCGGAATCGCTCGACACGGATCGGCGCTCCTCCGGATCGAAGCGGACGACCGTTCCGACACCGGCGTCAACGGTCTCTCCGCCGGCTTCGATCGTCGCGTTGCCGTCGACGACAACGACGAGCGCCGCCTCCTTGACCTCGTGGTCGCCGAGCTCCTGCCCGGGCTGGAGGCCGATCAGCACCTCGCGGGCCTCTCCGTCGACAGAGTGGAGCACGACGGGCGAACGGCTGCCGCCGGGGGTCTCGATCTCGAGCAGGTTCCAGCTCTGCACGATGGGGCGATCCTAACCGCGCCATTAGACTCAAACGCCCCCATGGCGCTCGCAGTCGACATGTACCAGCTCGGACCGGTCGGGACGAACTGCTACGTCGTCCGAGCCGAGCGCGGCGCCCCCGAGGCGGTCGTGGTCGATCCCGGCGGAGATGCAGCCCAGCTGCGGCTCAAGCTCGCACGGATGGGCTCGACCTGTGCCGCGATCCTGCTCACCCACACACACTTCGACCACATCGGCGGCGTCGCCGAGCTCGCGGAGGGCACAGGTGCGACCGTGTACGTCTCGCACGGCGCCGTCGGGGCGCTCGAGTCGCCGCTCGCGCCCGTCCCGGTCACGCCGTACACGGGGGCGACCCTCGTCGCGGGCGGGGAGACGCTCGAAGTCGCTGGGATCACGTTCGACGTGATCGACGTCCCGGGTCACGCGCCCGGGCACGTCGCCTACGCCGCCGACGGCAGCCTCTTCTCCGGCGACGTGCTCTTCGCCGGGGGCGTGGGGCGGGTCGACCTTCCCGGCGGCGACTGGGAGACCCTGCTCGATTCGATCCGACTGCTGGCCGAGCGCTTCCCGCCCGACACCACGGTCTACTCGGGCCACGGGCCCGCGACGACGCTCGGCGCCGAGCTCGCGCGCAACCCGTTCCTGGAAGAGCTCCGCGCCGCCCAGCAGTGAAGTTCCAGGCCCCGCGCGGCACGCACGACGTCCTGCCGTCGGAGCAGCCGCTCTGGCAACTCGCGACGGGGACACTCGCGGAGGTCGCGGAGACCTACGGCTACGGCCGCATCCAGACGCCGGTGTTCGAAGACGCGGAGCTCTTCCTGCGCACGTCCGGGGAGGGGTCGGACATCGTGCAGAAGGAGATGTACGTCTTCGAAGATCGGAGCGGCCGCCGCCTCGCGCTCCGGCCCGAAGGCACCGCACCGATCTGCCGCGCCTACCTCGAGCACGGGATGCAGCGCGAGCCGCAGCCCGTGAAGCTGTACACGCAGGCGACGATGTACCGGTACGCGGCTCCGCAGAAGGGTCGCTACCGCGAGCACTGGCAACAGTCGGTCGAGGCGATCGGCTCCGACGACCCGGCGCTCGACGCCGAGGTGATCCACCTCTACCGGGAGGTGCTCCGCCGTCTCGGAGTCACGCAGTGGGAGCTGCAGGTGAACTCGATCGGCGACGCGAACTGCCGCCCAGCGTACGTCGAGCAACTGAACGCGTGGCTCGACGCACACGCCAAGGTGCTCGACGACGACGCGCGCCAGAAGCGCACGACGAGCCCGCTACGCGTCTTCGACGTCAAGAATGAGCAGGTCCGCGCCGCGCTCGGCGACGCGCCGAAGATCGGCGACTCGCTTTGCGACCCTTGCCGCGAGCACTTCGCCGAAGTGCGCCGCCATCTCGACGCGTACGGGGTCCGGTACACGCTCGAACCGACGCTCGTGCGCGGCCTCGACTACTACACGCGCACGACGTTCGAGTTCCTCGGCCCCGAGGAGGGAGCGCAGTCCGCGATCTGCGCGGGCGGACGCTACGACGGTCTGATCGAGCAGATCGGCGGGCCTCCGACGCCGGGCATCGGCTTCGGTGCGGGCGTCGAGCGCCTGATCCAGGCTCTCCAGAACGAGGGCATCACCGCCGACCCGCGCCCGCTCGACCTCTTCTTCCTGATCGACCCCGACGCCGACCGCCCGGCCGCGCTCGCGCAGATGGCGCGGCTGCGCGGAGCGGGCGTCCGCTGCGACACCGACTATGCCGGCCGCTCGATGAAAGGCCAGCGCACGCAGCTCGCGCGCTCCGGCGCGCGCGGGTTTGTCCACGTGCGCGCGGACGGCGCGACGATCAAGCGCGGCGACGACGAGCGCGTTGTCACGGTGGACGCCATCGCGGCTACGGTGCTCGGATGAACGAGTGGCGCGACCTCCACTGCGGCGAGGTGCGCGCGGAGCACGTCGGCAAACGGCTGAAGGTCGCCGGCTGGGCGGCTCGCCGGCGCGACCACGGCGGCCTCGTCTTCATCGACCTCCGCGACCACACGGGGATCGTCCAGCTCGTCGTGAATCCCGAGCGCGCGCCCGAAGCGGCGGAGGTCGCGCACGAGGTGCGCAACGAGTTCGTGCTGCGCGCGGAGGGCGAGGTCGTCCACCGCGCGCCCGACGCCGTGAACCCGAACCTCCCGACGGGCGAGGTGGAGCTCCAGGTGGACGCGCTCGAGATCCTCTCGCGCTCGGAGCCGCTGCCGTTCCAGCTCGACGAAGAGAACGTCGAGGAGTCGACGCGGCTCCGCTACCGCTACCTCGACCTGCGCCGCGACCGGATGCAGCGCAACCTGCGTCTCTCGGCAACGGTGATCGCGGCGATCCGCCGCTTCATGGACAGCCGCGGCTTCGTCGACGTGTGGACCCCGAACCTGACGAAGGCGACGCCCGAGGGCGCGCGCGACTTTCTCGTGCCGGTACGGCTCCAGCGCGGCAAGTTCTTCGCGCTGCCGCAGTCGCCGCAGCTCTTCAAGCAGATCCTGATGGTCGCGGGCTTCGACCGCTACTACCAGATCGCCCTCTGCTTCCGTGACGAAGACCTGCGCGCGGACCGGCAGTTCGAGTTCCGCCAGCTCGATCTCGAATTGGCGTTCCCCTCGCGCGAGGAGATCTTCGAGATCCTCGAGGGCGCAGTCGTCGCATCGTTCGAGGCGCTCAGTCGCGAGCCGCCCTCGACGCCGTTCCGCCGCCTCCCGTACGGCGAGGCGATGCTGCGCTTCGGGAGCGACAAGCCCGATCTTCGCTTCGGACTCGAGATCGAGGACGCAACCGAGGTCACACGCGGCTCCGAGTTCGGAGTCTTCGCGAACGCGCCGGTGGTGCGCTTCCTGCGCGTGCCGAAGGAGCTCTCGCGCGCGGAGCTGCAGCGCCTGGAGGACTTCGCCAAGGAGTGGGGCGCAAACGGCCTCGCATACCTCGTGTACGACGAGGCGGGCGAGGTGCGCTCGCCGATCGCGAAGTTCCTCTCCGAGCGCGAGCTCGAGGCGTTCCGTTCGGAGCCCGGCACGACCGTCCTTTTCGCCGCCGGCGAGCGCCCGGTCGTCGAGCGCGTACTCGGGGCGCTCCGCTCGCACCTCGGCGCCGAGCTCGGGCTGATCGACGAGACCCGCGACGAATTCGCGTGGATCGTCGACTTTCCGCTCTTCGAGTGGAAGGAGGATGAGCAGCGCTGGACCTTCTCGCACCACCCCTTCACCGGAATGCTCCCCGGGCACGAAGACCTGATCGAGACGGATCCCGCAGCTGCGGTCAGTCTCGCCTACGACCTCGTCTGGAACGGGTGGGAGCTCGGCTCCGGCTCGATCCGGATCCACCGCCCCGAGCTCCAGCGGCGCGTGCTGCGCGCGCTCGGGCTCTCGGACAAGGAGATCGACCAGAAGTTCGGCTTCCTCCTGGAGGTGATGCGGATGGGCCCGCCGCCCCACGGTGGGTTCGCGCTCGGAATCGAGCGGTTCGTGATGCTCCTCGCTGGCGAGTCGAACATCCGCGAGGTCGTCGCCTTCCCCAAAACGGCCACCGGCTCCGAGCCGATGACCGGCGCGCCGACCGAGATCGAGGAGGAAGTGCTGGCCGAGCTCGGAATCCGTGTCGTGGCTACCGATTACGGTCTTTGCCGCTAGGCCGATGAACGAGTCATACTTCGTTTGCCCGCCGCGAGCGGGGAGGGAGGAACAGGAAGACCGATGTCGACACCGCAGGATCCCGGCAGCGCGACTCCGGCGACGCTGACCGCGCTGCCGCGCCTCGAGGACCTCCCTCAGGCGCCGGGCGGTGGCTACGACGCCGAAAACGTTCGCGACGCCTTCGACGCCTTCCGGCGCCACTCCGCCCAGCTCCAGGCGCAGCTCCGGGTGCTCCAGGCCGCCGGACGCACCGCCAGCGTCGAGCCGACGGGACATGCGGTGCGCATGGACGCCCTCCACCTGATCCGCGCCGCCGCCGAGTTCGCCGACACGCTGGAGAACGACGCGCAGTCGGCCTCCGCGAACCAGCTCGCCCGCACCGAGGAGGAGGTGCGGAACAAGCAGAAAGAGCTTCAGAACCGCGAGGCCGAGATCGAGCGCTTCCGGCAGGAGTCCGAGCGCCAGCGCGCCGAGATCCTCAACGCCGCCCGCAACGAGGCACGCGAGCAGCTCCAGAATGCGCAGCGTGATGCCACCCAGGAGGAGCGCGAGGCCGAGGCGCGCGCCGCGCGGCTGCTGGAGCAGTCCCGCCACCAGGCAACCGAGCTCACGAACGCCGCCCGCGCCGAAGTCGAACAGACGCTCGAGTGGGCGCGCGCGCAGGCAGGGGCCGTGCTCGCCCGCGCCCAGAAGGGCGCCGAGCAGCTGCTCGCGTCGGCCGGTCTCGGCAAGGAGCAGATCACCCGCGTCGCCGACGCGATCGTCCGCGCGGCCGAAGAGAGCGGCGAGGGCACTCGGCCCTCGGGCGTCGTCTCGCGCCGTCCGGCCGAGGCGGTCGCCGGGCCGCCGGTGCCCGCGCCGCATGCTCCCGAGGAGCCGCCCTCTTCGCCTCCGGTCTCGATCCAGCCTTCTGCAGCGCCGCCCGCGACCCCGGCCGCGCCTCCGACGACGCCTCCCTCGGTACCGCCGACGAGCGAAGCCGAATCGTCCGAGACGGGCGACGAGGGCGAGCGGGACGAGCCGCAGGCCTAGCGCGCAATGCGCGCACTCGGGCCGCGGTTCCTCGTCGAGGCGATCTTCCTCGTCGTGGTTGCGCTCGTCGCGGGCCTCGCCGGCTTGCGCTGGACCGCGATCGTGCTCGTCATGGCCCTCGCCTACCTGCTCGTCGTCGTGTTCGAGATCGTCGTCTCGCGCGCGGGAGTCTTCCCGGGGCAGGACGCCTTCCGCCGGCGTCGCGAAGTCGAGCCTCCGGCGGTCGAACCGACGCCGCCGATGCCGGAGCCGCAGCACGTGCACGTGATCCCGCGCGAGCCCGACCCCACGGCGCAGCCCGTCCTCGAGCGTCGCCACGAGCCCGAGCCCGAGCCGGAGCTGGAGGCGCCGCCGGCGCCCGAGCCCCTGCCGCCGGCTCTCGAGCCGCTGCTCGTCGAGCCGACCCCCGAGCCAGATCTCCCTCCGGTCGCGCCGGAGCCGGTGCCCGTACCAGAGCCGGAGCCCGTGCCCGAGCCCGAGCCGGGGCCCGTGACCGAGCCGGAGCCGGTTCCGGTCCCGCAGCTCGAGGTCGTCCCGGAGCCCGAACCAGAGCCCGAACCGGAACCGGAGCCCGTCGCGGCCGAGCCGCAGCGGGTCGTCCAGCTGCCGGTCGCCTCCGGACCCCAGGAATGGAACCTCTGGGAGCTGGAGCGGCTCGTCCGTGCACACACCGGTGACGACGTGGCAGTCGACGAGGAGCGCTCGTACCTCCTCGTCTACCTGCGCGAGTTCGCCACGCCCGAGGGGACGCTGCCCGTCGACTTCGACGGACTCGTCCGCGAGTCGTTCGGCGAGCTGCTCGCACCAGCACGATGATCGCCCAGGGACTTGCGCGGCGTGGGATCGCGCTCGCGGCGATCGCGCTCCTCGCCGGCGTGCTCGCGTTCGCGGCCGCGTCGCGTAACGACGACGACACGGAGCAGAAGAGCGCCGTCAAGCAGGTCCCGGTCCCCGGCTCGGACTGGTACCGCTCGCTCGCGGCGCCCTATCCCGCCTCGACGAAGCGCTCTCGGACCTCGTGCGGACAGCGGCTCGGTCCGAAGACGCTCGGCGTCGCGCACCCCGTACTTCCGTGCGGCGTAAAGCTCTTCATCGCTTACAAGGACAAGGTCGTCCTGACGCAGGTCGTCGACCGCGGGCCATCGGTTCCCGGCCGGGAGTTCGACGTCACGCGTGCACTCGCCGCCAAACTCGGCCTCACGGGCACCCAGCAGGTCCGCTGGCGCTACGCGAGGTAGACGTTCTCCGGCTAGAGTGGCGCGGCTTCGCTTCCGCCCACGTCTGGTGACACCACGATCGGCGTCATCAGATTCGCCGTAAAAGAACCAACACCGTGATCAAGGGAGCGTGCGTCCGGTAGCAGCGCAGGAGCGTCAGGCGCCGGCAGCGCACCCACCTGGCAAGCCAGGTTCACATCGGCCGTGGGCGGGGCGAAGCGCCTGGGCGGGTCGCGGCGCACTGCGCTACCGTGGCTCGCATGATCGAGCTCGTCGGAGACTCGTCGCGCGACGGGGAGTGGGCGCTCGTCAGGCTCCGCGTCGACGGCGACCGCATCGTCGCTGCCGACGCGCCGGGAATGGCACGAGAACTCGAGGGACTGACTCTGCTCGAGGCGGCGGCGGTCACCGGTGAGACGCTTGCAGTCGACGCACTCGCGAACGCGATCGGCCCGGCGGTACGCGCCTCGCCTTCGGCGTCGCGCGTCGCCGTGGCGATGAGCGGGGGCGTCGACAGCGCGGTCGCGTTGCTCCGGGCGCGGCCGGACGCCGTGGGCGTCACGCTGCGGCTCTGGCTCGACCCCGAAGGTCCAGACGCCGAGCGGGCGTGTTGCTCGCCCGACGCCGTCCTCGCCGCGCGCAGCGCGTGCCACGCACTCAGCATCCCGCACGTCACGCTCGACCTGCGCGAGGAGTTCCGGCGCGCGATCGTCGAGCCGTTCGTGCGCGGCTACGCGCGCGGCGAAACGCCGAATCCCTGCATCTCGTGCAACGGCAGCTTCCGCTTCGCCGAATTGCTCGCGTTCGCCGACCGTGCCGGTGCAGCACGCCTCGCCACGGGTCACTACGCGCGGATCGTCGAGCACCGCGGGCGTCTCCTGCTCGGGCGGGCAGCCGACGCGGGCAAGGACCAGTCGTACATGCTCGGCCGGCTCGACCCGGCCCTGCTCGACCGGCTCTGGTTCCCGCTCGGCGAGCAGACGAAGGAGGAGACGCGCGCCGAGGCGCGGCGGGCGGGGCTGGCGGCGGCCGAGCGGCGCGAGAGCCAGGAGGCGTGCTTCCTCGCGGGCGCCGACTACCGCGACTTCCTCGCGCGCCGCGGCCTGAACGGGGCGGGCGCGATCGTCGACGAGCAAGGGCACGAGCTCGGACGGCACGACGGCGTCTGGCGCTTCACGCCGGGCCAGCGGCGGGGGCTCGGCGTTGCATCGACCGAGCCGCTGTACGCGCTCCGTACGGACGCGGAGACCCAGACAGTGGTCGTCGGCGCGCGCACGTCGCTCGGGCGCACGCTGGTCGAGGCGCGCGGGCGCCTGCACCTCCCCGTCGACCGCGTCGAAGCGAAGCTGCGCTACCGCTCGCCCGGCGTCGAGGCGGCGGTCGAGCCGACCGATCACGGCTTCCGGCTCGAGCTCGCCCGGCCGGTTTTCGGTGTGGCGCCCGGGCAGGCCGCCGTGCTCTACGAGGGCGGCGTGGTGGTGGGTTCGGGCCGCATCACATCCGCCGCAGCGGCCTAAGATCGGCACCGACGCGTGCTGCCCATCGTCGCCTTCACACTGGACGATCTCGCCGATCTGGCGCTGGCCGTCTTCCTCTTCACCGTCGGGCTATCGCTGGCGTACGCCTTTTTCCGCCTGGCCGGAACTCTCGCGCGGGTCTCTGCGTTCATCAAAGGGGCGCAAGATGAGGTCCTTCCCGTCATCAACAAAGTGGGCGGGACGGTAGATCGTGTGAACGGACAACTCGACAAGGTGGATCTCGTGACCGACAGCGCTGTAGACGCCGCCGATTCGCTGGACACGGCGGTGCGCGCTGTCAGCCTGGCGATCCAGCGGCCCGTGCAGAAGGTGGCCGGCCTCGCGGCCGGAGTCGCACACGGCGCGGCCGCGTTCCGCGTCGAGCATGACTTCCGCAACGCGATCGAGCGGGCCAGGGAGGCCGCGGCGCGCAGAGAGCGGGAGCTCGCAGAGGAGCTCCACCGCGCAGGGCGGGAAGAGCCTTGAGCGCCGGCCAGGTGACACTGCGCCTGCCGCGCGAGCGCTCGTTCTTCAGCGTCGCCAGTCTCGTGGTCGGCGGGCTCGCCGTTCGGCTGAATCTCAGCTTCGAGCAGCTGGAAGACCTCCAGGTGGCCGTGGCCGAGCTGCTCGAGCGGCACGAGTCCGACGACGAGATCACGATCGTCGTCCGGTTCGTCGAGGGCGTGATGCAGGTCGAGCTCGGGCCGTTCGACGAGTCGCTGAAGAACGAGCTCTTGCGCGGCGACGGGACCGAGGTCGGGCTGCGCCGCGTGCTCGACACGGTCATGGACGGCGTGGACGTCACCGAGCGCGACGGCAAGCCGTGGATCGAGCTCCGCAAGCGGGTGGACGCCTGATGCCCGAGCGTAACGACCGCGAGCTGCTTCGCCGTTACCACGAGCAGGGCGACCTGCAGGCGCGCGAGCAGCTGATCGAGCAGTACATGTCGCTCGTGCGCTCGCTCGCGCGTCGCTATTCCTACCGCGGCGAGCAGCTGGAGGACCTCGTCCAGATCGGCGCGATCGGGCTGATCAAGGCGATCGACCGCTTCGACCTCGAGCGCGGCGTCGAGCTCACGACGTACGCGACACCGAACATCATCGGCGAGATCAAGCGCCACTTCCGCGACAAGGGCTGGTCGGTGCGCGTGCCGCGCGGCCTGCAGGAGCTGAACGTGCAGCTCTCCCGGCTGATCGAGCAGCTGACGGTGCAGCTCGGACGCTCGCCCACGATCGGCGAGCTCGCGAAGGCGTCGGACTCGACCGAGGAAGAAGTGCTCGAGGCGCTCGAGTCCGGTCGCGCGTACTCGTCGCTCTCGCTCTCGACCGGCGGCGGCGGCGACAGCGACGAGGAGCTCGACCCGCTCGAGTCGATCGGCGAGGAGGAGCACGAATACGAGGTCTCGGAGGACCGCGCCGTGCTCGCGCCGGGCTTCCGCGCGCTCGACGATCGCGAGCGCCGCATCCTCCACCTGCGCTTCTTCGAGGGGCTGACGCAGTCGCAGATCGCGCAGCAGGTCGGGATCTCGCAGATGCACGTCTCGCGGCTGATCCGGCGCTCGCTCGAGAAGATTCGCGCCGAGATCGCCGAAGACAAGGAGGCGAAGGCCGTCTAACCCGCCCGCCCCGCCCGCCTCCGGCGGCAGCTCCTGGCGATGCCAGGCTCACACCTACAATCGGTGCGTGAAGACGACGCCGGAGCTACGCGAGGGGTTCCTCTCCTACTTTGAGGAGAAGCGGCACAAACGGCATCCGTCCGCGTCCGTGATCCCACCCCCCGACGACCCCACGACCCTGTTCGTGGTCGCGGGCATGCAGCCGCTGAAGCCGTACCTGCTCGGTCTGCGCGAGCCCCCGGCGCCCCGGCTGGTCACCGCGCAGAAGGTGATGCGCGCAGGCGGGAAGCACAACGATCTGGACGACGTCGGGCGCACGGCCCGGCACGCGAGCTTCTTCGAGATGCTCGGCAACTTCTCGTTCGGCGATTACTTCAAGGACGGCGCGATCGACTTCGCGTGGGAGTTCGTCACCGAGCGAGTCGGGTTCGACCGGGAGCGGTTGTGGGCCTCCGTCTTTGCCGGCGACCCCGAGCTCGGCCTCAACGAGGACGAGGTTGCGATCGCCGGCTGGCTACGGGTCGGCCTGCCGCGCGAACGGATCGTCGGCTTTCCGCGGTCCGAGAACTTCTGGCAGGCGGCCGACACCGGCCCGTGCGGGATGGATTCGGAGCTGCACTACGACCGCGGCGAGCAGTACGGCTGCGGCCTGCCCACGTGCGGGCCGAACTGCGAAAACTGCGACCGCTTCATCGAGTTCTGGAACCTCGTCTTCATGGAGTTCGACCTCCATGCCGACGGCTCTGTCACGCCGCTGCCGAAGCAGAACATCGACACCGGCTTTGGGCTCGAGCGTGGCGCGATGCTGATCCAGGGCGTCGACTCGATCTTCGACACCGACGGCTACCAGGAGATCATGGCGTGGGTAGCCGAGCACAGTGGCGTCGCCTATGGAGACAACGAGACTGCGACGAAGGCTCACCGCGTGATCGCCGACCACGGCCGCGCGATGACGTTCCTCGTCGCGGACGGAGTGACGCCGTCGAACGAAGGCCGCGGCTACGTGCTGCGCCGGATCATCCGCCGGGCGGTCCAGCACGGGCAGCGAATCGGCCTTCAGGAGGTCTGGCCGGTGACGCGGGTGGTGACGAGCCAGATGGGCGACTGGTATCCCGAGCTCCGCGAGCATGCCGCGGAGGTCGAACAGGTCGTGCGTGCCGAAGAGGAGCGTTTCTCGGAGACGCTCGCACGCGGGACGAAGCTCTTCGAGGAGATCGCGCAGCGCGGCGCGATCTCGGGCGAGGACGCATTCCTGCTCCACGACACGTACGGCTTCCCTCTCGAGTTGACACGTGAGCTGGCCGAAGAGCGGGGGCTCGCGGTCGACGAGGAGGAATTCACGCGGCGTATGGCCGAGCAGCGCGAGCGCTCGCGGAGCGCGGCGGCGAAGGACGACGTGCGCGCGGCCGCCTTCTCGAAGAGCGCGGGCTTCCGGAGCGAATTCGTCGGCTACGAGAAGACGGACGTGCTCACGCAGATCGGCGCGCTCGAGGAGCTGGGCGACGGCCTCTTCCTCGTCAAGCTGCGCGAGTCGCCGTTCTATCCCGAGGGCGGCGGGCAGGTCACCGACCAGGGCGTGCTGATCCACGAGGAGACTGGGGCACGCGCGGAGCTCGTGCAGGCGTTCCGCTTCGAGGACGACCAGGTGCTGCTCTTCCGCGGCGAGGGCTTTGCGGCGGGCGATCGCGTGCGCGCGGTCGTGCCGTGGTCGCTGCGCTTCCCGACGATGGCGAACCACACGGCGACGCATCTCCTGCACAAGGCGCTGCAGGAGGTGCTCGGTGAGCATGCGAAGCAGGCCGGTTCGGCGGTCCGGCCGGACAAACTGCGCTTCGACTTCACCCATGGGCAGGCCCTCACACGCGAGGAGCGCGAGGAAGTCGAGCGGCGCGTGAACGCAAAGGTGTTCGAGAACCACCCGGTCCGCGCATACGTGACGCCGATCGACGAGGCCCGCCGGCTCGGGGCGATGATGCTCTTCGGCGAGAAGTACGGCGACGAAGTGCGCGTAGTCGAGATCAACGGCTATTCGCGCGAGCTCTGCGGCGGCACGCACGTGCGCACGACCGCGGAGATCGGCCCGTTCGTGATCCTCACCGAGGGCTCCGTCGGCGCGGGCAGCCGGCGGATCGAGGCGGTGACCGCAGGCGAGGCGTGGGCGATGCTGCGCGCGCGCGCCGAGGAGGCCGATGAATTGCGCGTGGAGCTGGAGCGCGTCCGGAAGGAGGCGCGCAAGCCGAAGGCAGACGCGACGGGACCGGAAGTCGTCGACGAACGGCGCAACAAGGCCGGGGACGTCGAGATCATCGTCATCGAGGCGAAGTCCGCTTCGGCGGACGACTTGCTCGCGCTCTCCGACAGGTTGAAGCAGCAGCATGCGCCGGCAGCAGTCGTGGCGGGGTCGCGCGAGGACGGCAACGCGCATCTCGTCCTCAACTTCGACCGCTCGCTCGAGCAGCGCGGCCTGGATGCGGGCGCGGTGATCAAGCAGGCGGCGGCGCTGATCGGCGGCGGCGGCGGCGGCCGGCCGACGATGGCGCGTGCCGGCGGCAAGCAGCCGGAGAGGCTCCCAGAAGCGCTCGCCGAAGCAGAGCGACTGATCCTCAGCGCGTTGGAGTGAAGGTCGTTGCGCTGGACTTCGGCACCGTGCGCACCGGCGTCGCGGTCTCGGATCCCACGGGCATGCTCGCCCGTCCGCTCGCTGTCGTGGAGCGCGCGGCGAGCGACGAGGGGCTGCGCCGGCTCGCGCAGATCGTGCGCGAGGAAGAGGCGGAACGGGTCGTGGTGGGCTTGCCGCTGACTCTGCGCGGCGAGCACGGTGAGCAAGCGCGTGCGACCGAGCGGTTCGTGGAAGCGCTGCGCGCGGTAGTGAACGTTCCCGTGGAGAGCTTCGACGAACGCTTCACGACGACGATCGCCGCCGCTGGCGGCGGCGAGGCGCCGGAGGACGCGCGCGCGGCCGCGCACTTGCTCACCAGTTACCTGGAATGGGCGAGCCGGTAAGGCCTCCGGTTCCCGGCCGGCCGCCCCCGACGCGCCGGCAGCTCGAGGCGCGCCGCGCGTTCGCCGTGGTCGTGCTGCTCGCGGCGCTCGCGTTCGTCGCGTGGATAGGGGCACTCGCGCTCGGCGCGGTTCGCGACGACCCGCCGCCGCCGGCGACGACGGCTGCGCTTCCGCCGCCGAAGCCGCTCCGCATCGTCTTTCCAGAAGGGTTCACGATCGACCAGATGGCCGAGCGGATCACCGCGGTGAACAAGATCGCCGCGCGGAAGCGCAAGGTGAAGACGCACCTGCGCGCCGGCCAGTACCTGCGTCTGACGAAGCGGTCGCGTCTTCCGGGCGAGCTCGCGGGCGACGGCAAGCCGCGGATCCTCGAGGGCTTCCTCTTCCCGGCCACCTACGAGTTCCTGCCGCGGACGACGACGAAGCAGCTCGTCAACAAGCAGCTCGCGGCATTCCAGCGCAACTGGTCGAAGATCGACCTCGCGTACGCGAAGTCGAAGAACCTGACGCCGTACGAGGTGCTGATCATCGCGTCGATGGTCGAGAAGGAGACGCTCGCGCCCGACGAGCGGCCGCTGGTGGCCGCAGTGATCTACAACCGGCTGAAGGCGGGGATGACGCTCGGCATCGACGCGACGCTGCGCTACGGGTTGCACATCCCGCCGACGGAGTCGATCCGCCAGTCGCAGCTCCAGTCCGACAGCCCGTACAACACGCGCAAGCGCACGGGACTTCCGCCCACGCCGATCGCGAGCCCGGGTCTGGCCTCGATGCAGGCGGCCGCACACCCGGCGAAGGTGAGGTACCTCTTCTTCGCGCGCAAGCCGGACAAGGTGCACCACTTCTTCACGGCCAACGAAACCGAGTTCCTGCAGTACCTGGCCCAGCACGGCTACGGGGGTTAAGCGGCCGTGTCCCCAGGCGCGCGGTACACCCCCACCCAGGGTGGGGTCGCGCCCTCCGCCCTCGCCTCCGAGCGTACCCCGCAGAACCGTGGCGCCGCGCGGCGGGAACGTGACAATTCGGTGCCAATTCGTCCCCAGTCGATTCGTCCCCGGTCCCGTGCCGAGCGGCCCCGCGCCGGAGCCTGCCGCCGGTGATCGACGCTTCGACCCGGCTCGTCGCGCTGCTGGGGCACCCCGTCGCGCACTCGCTCTCGCCGCGCATGCACAACGCCGCCTTCGCCGCGCGCGCGCTCGATTGGGCATACGTCGCGCTCGACGTCACGCCCGAGCGTCTGGAGGAAGCGGTTCGCGGTCTCGAAGCCGCGGGCTTCGCAGGCGCGAACGTGACCGCGCCGCACAAGCTCGCGGCGGCGCGCCTCGTCGAGACCGACGCGCCTTCGGTGAACACGCTCGTCTTCCGGGACGGGCGCGCGTTCGGCGGCAGCACGGACGCGGCGATCCTCGTAGGGGTGCGCGCCGAGCGGCCCGTGATCCTCGGCGACGGAGGAGCGGCCCGCGCATTCCAGCATGCCCTCCGGCACGCGCGCGTGTTCTCCCGCAAAGGCGAGTGGCCTCCCGACGTGCGCGACGCGGATCTGATCGTGAACGCGACGTCCGCCCGCGACGATGTGCTCGTCGAGCTCGAACCGGGGCAGACGCTCGTCGACCTCCCGTACCCCGAGTCCGCAACGGCCGCCGCGGCCCGCGCGGCCGGCGCACGTGTCCTCGACGGCCTCGACGTGCTCGTCGCGCAGGGCGCGGCGTCGTTCGAGCTCTGGACCGGCATTCCCGCGCCGGTGGACGTCATGCGCGCCGCGGTTCGCGAGTAGGCGAAGGGCCCGCCGGAGCGGGCCCTTCGCTGCAACAGCTCCGGCGCCTACAGGTGGATCTGGACGTTCCCGGAGACGAGCTGCTGGTCTCCGGAGTCGTAGCCGTTGCTCAAGCGGATCCGGTACCGGTCGCTCGAGCCGGGCTCGCCGAGGTCCTTCACGTCGATCCGGAAGTCGAACGAGCCGGATCCGTTGACGGTCGCCGTGCCGAAGATGCTGGCCGACGTCCCGTCAGCGCTGCAGGAGACGGCGACGATCTCCGTCGAGTGGACGTTGATGTTCATCGCCGGGCCGTGATCCTGGTACTCCTCTTCGCCCGACGGGCCGGTGCCCATCCCGACTCCGCCGAAGGTGCCCTTGTCGCCGTTCGCGGCGAGGATCCTCCCGCCGCCCGTGACCTTGCACCCCTCGGTGCTCGTGGGCGGAACCCACTCTTTCGTCGCTCGGCCTTCGGGCTCGTTCGGGTCGCGGATCGAGTCCGAGTCGGTGTCGGCGAACGCGGTGATCACGTCCGCGCCCGGCAGGGCCGGTCCCGTGTAGCAGAACGTCGCCTGCCCGGCCGCGTCCGTCGTGGCGCTTCCGCCTGTCGTCACGGAGCCCGTGACGGAGAAGCGAACGGCGACGCCCGGGACGGGGTTGCCGAACGCGTCGCGCACGGTGGCCGTCACGCAGTGCTCGGAGTCGACCGTGTTCGTCGCGGTCGGCGGCGTCAGCACGAGCGACGCTGGCGGCCCCGGCACGACGCGAACGGTGATCGCTTCCCTGAACTCCGGCCCGGCGTTCGCGCCGTTGATCAGGAAGTCGACCGTGCAGTGCAGCACGGTCCCGGCTGTCGTGACGTTGTTCGTGATCGTTTCCGTGAACGTCGCCGTGCTCCCGCTCGGCACCACCTGCGACGGCGGGACGAACGTGACGACAAGACCCGGATCGCAATTCGCGACCGGAGTCACGGTCACCGGGATCGGAGGCAATGCCGCGATCGCGGCAAGGATCGTCGATACGATGCTCGAGCCCGGCGGGTTGATCAGGTGCACGCCGCCGGTCGCCGCGGCGATGCGCGTCGCCTGGCCGGCGTTCCCCTGCTCGTCCGCTGCGCATGGCGGCGGATAGTCGAAGGACAACGGCTTCGGGTCGGCGTCGAGGCCGGGTCCCGAGAGCGCGGTCGCGGCGATCACGTGAGCGCCGCGGTTGACGAGGTCCGCGGTGACCGAGGCCTCGGTGATGACGTGCGGATCCGAGTTCCCAAACAGCTGATTGCAGATCGGGTCGTGACTCGGCGCGTCGCCGAACCAGATGATGAACTTCTCGGAGTCCGGCCTCCAGCTGATCCCGAGCTCGCTCGTCGCGATCTGATGGAGCGCGAAGAAGCTCGCCTCGGGGATGTCGCAGCCGAAGTCGGCGGTCCAGGTGGCGATCGCGGCCTTTGCCGCCGTCGCGTTGGTGAGGTCGGTGTCGAGTTGGTCGCCGTAGTTGCAGGCTGCGCCTGCCGAGAAGAAGTCGCGGTAATTGGCGACGCCGTAGAGCGCGTCGGTCGCGCCGGCCGCCTCGAGCGCGTCGATGATCGACTGCGCGTTCGTCCTCACGTCATTGATCGACGGCTCCATGCTGTCGGTCGTGTCGGCGAGGAAGACGAAGTCGCTCTTCGGCGGTAGCTTCGAGGTCTGGACTTCCTTTATCACTGTCGTCGATTCGTTCGGCTCGAGGTCCACCGACTTGGTCTTCGGTGTCACCCCCTGTCCGAACGACGGCGCCGCGACGACGAACGTCGCGAGCGCAGCTATGAGCAGCGCCACCAGGTGGCGCTTGTAATGCGCGATCACTCGCGTAGCCTCCTTTTCCTCTTTTCGCCCGGGGGACGTCCGGGTCTCCGCCGACGCTATGACGGTCCGGGGCACGGGCCCAGGGGGCATTCTCCGGTGATTGCTCGGGCGAACTCCTTAGGGCAACCGCTTGTCTTTTGGCTGCGGAAGGAGTACAACCGTCTAGCTCCTGAGGGGAGCGGGAGGGCCCAAAATGGCAGGCCGAAATTTCGCCTGCGGCCGCATTCTCGTCGTCGACGACGACGACGGGATGCGTCAGCTCGCCGTCGCGACGCTCAGGGACGGCGGCTTCGAGCCGGTCGGGGCGGCCTCGGGCGAGGAGGCCCTCCGGCTGGTGGCCGACGACCAACTCCGGCTTGTCGTGCTCGACGTCAACCTGCCGGGCCTCTCCGGCTACGAGGTCTGCCGCCGGATCAAGGAAGAGCTCCGCCCGGGCCTCCCCGTCATCTTCCTCTCCGGTGAGCGCACCGAGTCATTCGACCGGGTGGCGGGTCTGCTGATCGGCGCCGACGACTACATGGTCAAGCCGTTCGCTCCCGACGAGCTGGTCGTCCGCATCCGCACGGTGCTGCGCCGCGCGGTCGTTCACGTCACCGCTCGGATGTCCAGCCTCACCCGGCGTGAGCTGGAGGTGCTGCGGCTGCTCGCGCACGCGCACAACCAGGCGGAGATCGCGGACCAGCTGGTGATCAGCAGGAAGACGGTCGGAACGCACATCGAGCACATCCTGGAGAAGCTGAACGTCAGCAGCCGCACGCAGGCGGTCGCGCTCGCGTACCGCGAAAACATCGTCGGCCCGACTCACTGACCCGAGTACGCTGCGCGCGTGACACTCTCGCTCGTCACCGCGGGCGAATCGCACGGGCCCGCGCTCGTGGCGATCGTCTCCGGCCTACCGGCAGGCCTGGTGCTCGAAAAGGACGCGATCGACGCCGACCTGCGCCGCCGGCAGGAGGGCTACGGGCGCTCGCCCCGGCAGCGCATCGAGCAGGATGTTGTGGAGGTGCTCGCCGGTCTCCGGCACGGTCGCACGCTCGGTACGCCGCTGGCGCTCGTCGTCCGCAACCGCGACCACGCGAACTGGACGTGGGGGATGAACCCATGGCCGCCGGAGGGCGAGCCGCAGGGAAAGGGCACGAAGCCGGTCACGCTCCCGCGGCCAGGCCACGCGGACTACGCCGGTGCGCTGAAATACGGCCTCGCGGATGCGCGCGACGCGCTCGAGCGCGCGAGCGCACGCCATACGGCGGCGTCCGTCGCGGCCGGCGCCGTCGCGAAAGCGCTGCTGCGAGAACTCGAGATCGAGGTCGCCGGCTCGGTCGCGGACGAGGAGGCGCTGCGCGCCCGCATCGACGAGGCACGTGCCGACCGCGACACCGTCGGCGGCGTCGTCGAGGTGCGGGCGCGTGGCGTCCCACCCGGGCTCGGCTCGTACGCCTCGCGCGAGGATCGCCTCGACGCGCGGCTCGCCGCCGCGCTGATGGCCATCCAGGCCGTCAAGGGCGTCGAGATCGGCGACGGCTTCGCGCTCGCGGAGCTGCGAGGGTCGCAGGCCCACGACGAGCTTCTGCCCGGCTACGTCCGCGAGTCGAACCGCGCGGGCGGCATCGAAGCAGGGGTCACCAACGGCGAGGAGCTCGTCGTGCGCGCGGCGATGAAGCCGTTGCCGACGCTGATGCGCCCGCTTCGTTCGGTCGACCTCGAGAGCGGGGATCCGGGCGAGGCGCTCGTCGAGCGAAGCGACGTCGCCGCGGTCGAGGCGCTCGCCGTGGTCGCCGAGGCAGCTGTCGCCTGGGAGCTCGCCCGCGCGGCGCGTGAGAAGTTCGGCGGCGACGCGCTCGACGACCTCGTCGTCGCGTACCGCGCATACCTCGAGCGGATCCCGTGGACGCGGCGCTGACGAAGCACGTCGCGCTCGTCGGCTTCATGGGCGCGGGGAAGACGACGATCGGCAAGGAGGTCGCCGAGCGGATCGGACGCCCGTTCGTCGATCTCGACCGCGAGCTCGAAGGCGTTGCGGGGCAGTCGATCCCGAAGCTCTTCGAGGAAGGAGGCGAGGCGCTCTTCCGGGCACGGGAGGCGAAGCTCACGGTGGACCGGCTTCGCTCAGCGGCGCCGTCCGTGCTCGCGCTCGGCGGGGGCGCCGTCGGGTCGGAGCAGGTGCGCGCCGCCTTGCGAGAGCACGCGCTGACCGTGCTGCTCGACGTCTCCGTCGACGACGCGTGGTCGCGCGCGAAGGGCGACGACCGGCCCCTCGCACGCGACGAGCTGACCTTTCGCGCCCTGTACGAGAAGCGCCGTCCGCTCTACGACGAGGTCGCCGACGCGCGCGCACGCAGGGCCGACGACGTTGTACTCGCGGCGGCGGCCGTGCACGTCGAACCCGGCTCGCTCCCGCGGCTCGACGAGCTGATCCCGGGCGGTCCGGCCGCTCTCGTCAGCGACGCGCACGTCGCTGGGATCCACGGCGCCGACGCGCAGCTCGCGCTCGGCGGCCGGCTCGCGAGCGTGCACGAGCTTCCGGCGGGCGAGGAGGCGAAGACGCTCGCGTCGATCGAACGACTCTGGCGGGAGCTTCGTCTCGACCGAGGCGGCGTGCTCGTCGCGCTCGGCGGCGGGTGCACCACGGACGCGGCCGGATTCGTCGCCGCGACGTACCTGCGTGGAGTCCGCTGGGTCGCGGTCCCGACCTCGCTCGTGGGCCAGGTCGACGCGGCGATCGGCGGCAAGACGGCGATCGACCTACCCGAGGGCAAGAACCTCGTCGGCGCGTTCCACTGGCCTGTCCGCACGGTGATCGATCCCGCCCTGCTCGAGACGCTGCCCGAGCGCGAGCGCCGGGAGGGACTCGCCGAGGTCGTGAAAACGGGCCTGCTCAGCGGCGAGCCGCTCTGGGAGCTTCCGGACCCAGAGCTCGTGCGCCGCTGCGCGATCTTCAAGGCCGCCGTCTGCCTGCGCGACCCGCACGACCGCGGCGAGCGCGCGATCCTCAACCTCGGCCACACGTTCGCGCACGCGCTCGAGGCGGCCGCCGGGTACGAGGGCGTGACGCACGGCCAGGCCGTCGCGCTGGGCCTGCTCGCCGCGCTGCGGCTCTCGGGCGTCGACGTCGCCGCGGTCGAGGAAGCGCTTCGCCCGCGTCCGGTCCGCGTCGACGGCGCGCGAGCCTGGGCAGCTCTGCAACGGGACAAGAAGGTAGAGAACGGGCGGGTCCGCCTCGTGCTTCTGGACGCCCCGGGCAAACCCGTCTGGGGCGTCGAGCGGCCCGAGGCCGAGGTCCGCGCGGCACTCGACGAGCTCATCGAGGGTTAGAGTCCCGGGCCGTGCAGGTGGCGGTCCTCAACGGGGTGAACCTCGACGTGCTCGAGCGGCGCGACCCGGCCCTCTACGGCGGCATCTCGCTCAACGACCTCGAAACGCAGATCTATGCGTGGGCGAAGGAGCTCGGCTGCACCGCCCGCTGTCGGCAGACGAACAGCGAAGGCGAGTACGTCGACTGGTGCCACGACGCGCTCCGCTGGGCGGACGGCGTCATCGTCAACCCCGGCGCGTGGACGCACTACAGCTACGCCATTCGCGACGCGCTCGAGCTCCTCGCGGTTCCCTTCGTCGAGGTCCACCTCTCCGACATCGAGTCGCGCGAAGAGTGGCGACGGCACTCCGTCATCGGCGAGCTCGCCGCGAAGCGCGTGCTGGGCAAAGGGCCGGATGGGTACCGTGAAGCACTCACGTTCCTGACCCAGAAACGATGAACCGGATCGACCGCCTTCGCCCGCTGCTCGAGGATCCCCTTCTCGTCACGACGCCCGTGAACGTGCGCTACCTGACGGGCTTCGAGAGCTCCAACGCGGCGCTGCTGATCGACGACGCGCGCGCGCTCCTCTTCACCGATTTCCGCTACGCGGAGGCGGCGCGCAAGGTCGAGGGCGTCGAGTTCGTCGAGGTCGAGCGTGCGCTGATTCGCGGCGTCGCAGGCCACCTCGACGGGCGCGTCGCGTTCGAGCCGTCACATCTCACGTACACCGCCTGGGAGGTGCTGAAGGGCACCGGCGCCGAACTCGTGCCGCGCCCCGGGCTGGTCGAGCGGCTCCGCGCGGTCAAGTTGGAGGAGGAGCTCGAGCTGATCGACCGCGCGACGCGAATCACGAACGAGGCGTACGAGCGCCTCGCGCGCGAGCGCTTCGTCGGCCGCACCGAGCGCGAGCTGGCGTGGACGTTCGACTCGTTCCTGCACGAGCTCGGCGCCGAGGGTCCATCGTTTCCGACCACCGTCGCGTCGGGCCCGAACGGCGCAACGCCGCACGCGCATACGGGCGACCGCGTGATCGAGCGCGGCGAGACGGTCGTCGTCGACGCGGGTGCAGTCGTTGGCGGCTACGCGTCCGACTGCACGCGGACGTTCGCGACGGACGACCTGCCCGACGAGCTGCAACGCGCATACGACGTCACGCTCGAGGCGCAGCTCGCCGCGCTCGACGCAGTCCGCGTCGGCGTGAGCGGCCGCGACGCCGACGCCGTCGCGCGCACTGCGATCACGGACGCGGGCTTCGGCGACCGCTTCGGGCACGGGCTCGGCCACGGCGTCGGGCTGCTCGTCCACGAGGCGCCCACGCTGCGGCCCGAGTCCGGCGACACGCTGGAGGCGAACAACGTCGTTACGGTCGAGCCCGGGATCTACCTGCCGGGACTCGGCGGCATCCGGATCGAGGACCTCGTCGTCGTGCGCGAAGACGGGCCGCTCGTGCTCACGAGCTTCCCGAAGCAGCTGACGACCGTGGAGTAGAGTGGCCCGCCGATGGCAGAGCAGGTCTCCACGAACCAGTTCAAGAATGGGATGCACATCGAGCTCGACGGCGGCACCTGGCGGATCGTCGAATTCCAGCACGTGAAGCCGGGCAAGGGCGGCGCGTTCGTTCGCACGAAGCTGAAATCGATCGGCAGCGGCGCCGTTGTCGACCGGACGTTCCGTGCCGGCGAGAAGTTCGCGCGGGTGCGCACCGAGGTGAAGAGCGTCCAGTACCTGTACGACGCGGGCGACGACGTCGTCTTCATGGACGAGGAGAACTACGAGCAGATCCACCTGCCGCACGACACCGTCGCCGACGCGCTCGAGTTCATGCAGCCCTCGAGCTCGGTTCAGTTGCTCACCGTCGATGGCCGCCCCGCGGGCGTACAGATGCCCGCTTCGGTCGAGCTCGCGGTCACCGACACCGAGCCGGGCGTCAAGGGCGACACGGTCTCGAACGTGACGAAGCCCGCGACGCTCGAGACCGGAGCGGTCGTGCAGGTGCCGCTGTTCGTGAACGTAGGCGACAGGGTGAAGGTCGACCCGCGCGAGCGGCGATACATCTCTCGCGCCTGACCCGGCGATAAGGTCCCCGCGGTGCCGAAGCTTGCCGACACGACGATCCGGCTGCTTGGTCAGGAGCCGCTCGCGGGGCGGGTTCCGACGGCCGAGATCCTCCGTCTCGCGGAGATCCTCGACCGCGCGGGGTTCGCGTACCTCGAGGTCTCGGGCGGCGGCTGCTTCGACGCGGCGGTGCGGCGCGGTGTCGAGAGCCCGTGGGAGCGGATCCGCGCGATCCAGTCACGTTCGCGGACGCCCCTCGGGATGGCCCTGCGCGGTCGCTTCCTCGTGGGGTCGCGGCCCGTCGACGGTGAGTTCGTGCGGCGCTTCGTCGCGTCTGCCGCGAACAACGGGATCGACGTCTTCCGCCTGCACGACCCGCTGAACGACGTCTCGAACCTGCGCGAGGCGGCCGAGGCGATCGCGGCCGCGGGGCGGGAGTTCGAGGCCGGGCTCGTCTACAGCCCCGGGCAGACCGGCGAGGTCGACACGCTCGTCGAGCAGGCGCGCAAGCTGCCCGAGCTCGGCGCTGCGCGGATCGTCCTGCACGACCCGACGGGCTCCCTCGGCCCGCACCACGCTGCCCGGCTCGTCGCGCGCGTCGGCGAGGCGAGCGGCCTGCCGGTCGGCGTCTACTGCCAAGGCGCAGGCGGCAACGCAATGGCCGCGGCGCTCGAGGCGATCCGCGCGGGCGCGGACCTCGCGGCCTGTGCGGTCTATCCCGTTGCGCTGAGCGTGCACCGCGTCTCCGGCGAGTCGCTCGCCGAGGCGCTCGCCGGACTCGGGCTCGACACGGGCGTGGACGTGTCGGCGCTCTGGGAAGCCTCCGAGATAGTCGACCAGCACATCGGCGACGAGCCGGTCGTGCCCCTGGCGCCTCGTGTCGCAGTGCGCGCAGCAGAGCACGATCTGCCGACGGGTCTCGTCGCGGGCATCGACGCGAGCCTGCGGATCCAGGGCGCGGGCGACCGTCTCGACGAGGTCCTCGATGAGCTCTCGCGCATCCGCAGCGAGGCCGGCTCGCCGCCGCTCGCGGCGCCGATCGGGCAGATCCTCGGCTCGCAGGCGCTCGTGCACGTGCTCTCGGCCGAGCGCTACATGACCGTCGTCGACGAGCTGCGGGAGCTCGTCGAGGGTCGCTACGGGACGCCGCCCGGCCCGGTCGACCCCGGCGTGAAACGCGCGCTGGAGCTCGTCGCCGATCCGGACGAGGTCGAGGAAGCGCCCGTCGCGCTTCGGGAGGTCCGCGAGCAGGCAGAGGGCCTTGCCTCGAGCGAAGAGGAGCTGCTGTTGCTCGGGCTCTTCGGCGACGACGCGGAGGCGCTGTTGCGGACCATTCGCGGCCGCGCGGGCGGCGACGACTCGCTGGAGGCGCGCGGAGTCGACCAGTCGCGCGCCGAGCGGATTCGAGAGATCGTGCGCGTCGTCCAGGAATCCGGCGTCGGCGAGGTAACGATCGAGGAATCCGGAATGCGCGTCTCGGTGCGCCGGACGCCAGACACTCCCGCGCCCATGCCCGCCGTGCCGATGACGGACGAGACGCTGCTCCAGCCCGCGTTGGCGCCGTCGGTCACCAACGGGCTCGTCCGCATCGAGGCGCCGATGGTCGGCACGTTCTACCGCGCGTCGCAGCCGGGGGCGCCGCCCTTCGTCGAGGAGGGTGACGCCGTCGCGTCAGGGCAGACGCTCTGCATCCTCGAGGCGATGAAGCTGCTGAACGAGATCAAGACCGAGGTCGAGGGCATCGTGCGGAAGATTCACGTGCAGAACGCGCAGCCGGTCGAGTTCGGGCAGCTCCTGTTCGAGCTCGAGCCCCTCCCGGGGCGACCTCTTGTTTAGCCGCGTCCTTGTCGCCAACCGCGGCGAAGTCGCGGTCCGGGTGATCCGAGCGCTGCACGAGCTCGGGATCGAGGCCGTCGCGGTCTACTCGACTGCCGATGCCGATTCGATGCACGTGCGCTTCGCGGACCGCGCCGTGTGCATCGGCCCCCCGCCGGCGTCGGAGAGCTACCTCAAGATCCCGAACGTCGTCGCGGCCGCGGAGACGACCGTCTGCGAGGCCGTGCATCCCGGGTGGGGCTTTCTCGCGGAGAACCCCGCGTTCGTGAGCGCGTGCGAGGAGAACGATCTCGTCTTCGTCGGTCCCGGCGCGGACGTGATGGCGCGCATGGGCGACAAGACAGACGCGAAGGCTGAACTGCACGCGGCCGGGGTGCCGCTCGTGCCGGGCACAGAGGGCTCCGTCTCGCTGGAGGAGGCAAAGCGTGTCGGTGACGAGATCGGCTATCCGCTGCTGCTGAAGGCAAGTGCGGGAGGCGGCGGCAAGGGCATGCGGCTCGTCCGGTCGAGCGACGAGCTCGCCGACGCGTTCACGAGTGCGGCGGCCGAGGCAGACGCGGCGTTCGATGACGCAAGGCTCTACGTCGAGAAGGCGGTGCGCCCCGCGCGGCACGTCGAGATCCAGGTGCTCGCAGACGCGCACGGCAACGTGCTCACGCTCGGCGAGCGCGAGTGCTCGATCCAGCGGCGCCATCAGAAGCTGATCGAGGAGTCGCCTTCGCCCGCGGTCGACCGCGAGACCCGCGAGGAGATGGAGGCCGCGGCCGAGCGTGCGTCCAAGGCGATCGGCTACGAGAACGCCGGCACCTTCGAGTTCCTGCTCGGGCCTGACAAGAGCTTCTACTTCATCGAGCTGAACTGCCGGCTCCAGGTCGAGCATCCCGTCACTGAGCTGTGCACCGGGATCGATCTCGTGCGCGAGCAGCTGCGCATCGCGGCGGGCGAGGAGCTCGCGCCGATCGGGCGCGCGCCGCGCAGAGGGCACGCGATCGAGATGCGGATCAACGCGGAGGACGCGACACGAGGCTTTCTGCCCGCGCCTGGCCGAATCGAGCGCTTTCGGCCGCCGCTCGGCCCGTTCGATCGCGTCGACACGGGCGTCGAGGACGGCTCGCTCGTCCCGCCGTACTACGACTCGCTGATCGCCAAGCTGATCGTCTGGGACACGGATCGCGCGTCTGCGATCTCGCGGGCGCTGCGCGCGCTCGGCGAGCTCGAGGTGCGCGGCGTGCCCACGACGCGCGAGGCCGCGATCGACGTGCTCCGCAGTGAGGAGTTCCAGCGCGGCGACTATTCAACGACGTTCCTCGAGGAGGCCGGGCAACGGCTGCCGGCGCTGGCGGGGCCGTGAGCGCTCGCGTGATCGAGAGTGAGGCCGGGACGATCGAGATCTCCGCGGGCGCGCTCTCGCAGCTGGTCGTCCAAGCGGCCGAAGGCGCCGTCGGAGCGCGTGTGCGGCGGCCGAGGCGAGGGCTCGAGATCGCGGTCGAGGGCGATCGCGTGCGCGTCGAGCTGGAGCTGGCCGCGCGCGTCGGTGTCGTGCTCCCGGACGTTGCGCGAGACGTGCAGGAGCGCGTCACCGACGCGCTCCAGCGAATGTGCGGACTCTCCGTGGAGGCGGTCGACGTGTCCGTCGAGGAGCTGGACGACCGATGACGACGGGTCGCCGCACCGCGCGCCGCACTGCGGTCTTCCTCCTCTACCAATGGGATCTGACCGGTCAGCCGCTCGCGTCGCTCTTCGAGGGCGAGATCGACGAGTACGCCCGGGAACTCGCGGAGGGCGTGGCCGCGCGCGCGCCCGAGCTCGACGAGCGGATCACGGCCGCCGCGGAGGGGTGGACGGCCAACCGGCTCGGCGCCGTCGAGCGGAACGTTCTGCGCGTGGCGATCCACGAGCTCGACACACGCTCGGTCCCACCCGAGGTCGCGATCAACGAGGCCGTCGAGCTCGCGAAGCGCTACGCGAGCGACGAGGCGGGGAAGCTCGTGAACGGCATTCTCGGACGGATCCAACGAGAGGAGGCGGCTTGAGCGCCGAAGAGAGCCTGCAGCGTGCAGAGAGCCTGCTCGAGCGACTCGACGAGGCGCGGGCGCGGCTCGAGAGGACGGAGGATGCCGAGGCCGCGCTCCAGATCCTCGGCGAGCTCTCCGAGATCGCCAAGGAGGTCGAGGCGGAGATCCAGCGGGCGAAGCGCGAGGCGGAGGCGGACGCCGATGCGGAGCGCTGACGAGCTGCGCGCTCTCGTCGACGACGCGCTCGCCGAATACGTTCCGCACCGCGACCTGCACGGCCTCGACGCGGTCGTCGCAGCGAGCGTCGAGGGCGGGAAGCGGGTGCGCGGAGTGCTCTGCCTTGCGGTCGGAGAAGCGCTCGGCTGCGAGCCGGAGCACGTGTTGCCCGCCGCGGTCGCGGTCGAGCTCGTGCACGCGTTCTCGCTCGTCCACGACGATCTTCCCGCGCTCGACAACGACGCGACGCGGCGCGGGCGGCCGAGCACCTGGGCGCAGTACGGCGAGGGCGTCGCGGTGCTCGCCGGCGACGCGCTTCTCGCGGAGGCCGTACGACTTGCGCTCTCCTACGACTCCCCCGGCGTCGCCCGTGAGCTCGTCGACGCGACGCTCGGGATGATCGGCGGGCAGTACCTCGACGTGACCGGCTCGGAACCGGACGTCGCGGCGCTCAACCGTCTGAAGACGGGGCGCCTGTTCGACGCGTCGGTGGGAATGGCGCTCGAGATCGCGCAGGTGCCGGTGGAGGACCGCGCGCGCTGGCGCGCGTTCTCGGAGCACGTCGGCGCGCTCTTCCAGCTGGTCGACGACCTGCTCGACGGCGACGGCTTCGCGGCCGCGCACGGCCCGGAGGAGACGCGCCGACGCGCGGACGAAGTGGCCGAGCGAGCCCTGGCCGCGCTCGCGGAGCTGGACCGCGACACGTCGATGCTGCGGGGCCTGGTCGAGAGCCTCGCGTCGCGCACGGCGTGACTTGACCGTCCCTGGCCGCGATGACCGCGATGTCGAGCGTTTCGATCGTCGCGCCGACACGTACGAGCATGGCTGGCGCGCCGAGTTCCACGCGCGGGTGGTCGCGGCCACCGCTGACGTGGCGTTGCAGGCGGTTCCACAGCCAGTCGCTGTCCTCGACGTAGGCTGCGGGACGGGGGCACTGCTGCGCACCAGGCGCTCGGGCTGCGGGAGGTCGCCAGAGTGCTGAAGGATGCCGGTCGGCTCATGCTCGCGGATCATTTCGCAGCGGGCTGGCTCCGGGTCTTCAACACGCTCGCCCGACGTCAGATGTGCACCCTCACCGAGGTTAGGGCGATGTTGGTCAGTGCGGACCTGACACCGTCGCGGTGCGTCCGCGTATTCGATCTCGGCCCACTGCCCCTCGTGCGTGCGGTCATCGCCCAGCCCCGCCCGCTCACCGGTTCTTCGAGGCTCTCCGTCACGGCGTCAGTTACGAGCCTGGAGCCAGATCGACGCCAACCGGCCCCTCGCACTTCGCGTTGACGTAGCCCGAGCGGAATGGGCGCGCCTCTCCCGTCTCCTCGTCGTAGGTGTGGCGTAAGACGCAGCCGGTGTCTGCGGCGAGCAGGTGAATCGAAACCGCCGTCACGGCGGAGGTGGTGCGGATGCGGTGGATGTCGCCGTCCGGCGGGAGGAGGGCGTAGTAGTCGCCGGGCGAGAGCGGACGTTGGCGCGCTGGCTCGAGTCGCTCGCCGCGCCGCCGGTAGAACTCCTCGTCCTGGTTGCCCCGGTAGAGGCCTACGAGCCCCCAGGCGAGATGGTCGTGCACGGGCGTCATCGCCCCGGGCGGCACGACGAGGCTGAACAGCGAGAGCGATCGGTCGGCGGCGCGGAAGAGGAGCCATTGGCCGATGCCACCGCCCATCCCGCTCTCGGCCGCCGGCTCTTGGTAGCGCTCCGGTAGCCACGTCCGGTCGTGAAGAAGTGCGCTGAAGAGCGGCTCGATCAGCCGGCAGGCCTGGCTGGGTGAGGCCGCCTCGGCGATCCGCGCGCGGACGTCTGCGCAGAGCTCGCGGATGACGAGCGTGTCGAGGACGTACTCGTCCTCGTCGAACGGCGGCAGCGCATGCTGGAAGTCGCACACGGGATCTTCCGCTCCGAGTCTGACATGTCGCTCGCCTCGCTCCGTCCGGAGCAACGAGCATCCTGGGGCCATGATCGCGATCGACCAGGCGCTCCTGCTCGAGCTCGACGCGCACCCGCTCGCGACCGCCGAGGAGCTGCAGCGCCGCCTCGAAGGGCTCGCGCCGCTGGCGGCGATCGCGCGCTGGCTCCGCGCGCACGAGGGCTGGCTCGTCGTGCGCGAGGCCGCCGGCTGGCGCCTGTCGGCGCAGGGCGAGGGGTTCCTCGCCGCGCTCGACTAGGCAGGTCGACTAGGCAGGTCCTAAGGCATCGCTTGCGATGCCTTTTGAGAGGTCACGCCGGCTTTGCCGGGGTGACCGTTTAAGGCATCGCTTGCGATCCCTTTTGAGAGGTCACGCCGGCTTTGCCGGGGTGACCGTTTATACCCACCCCTTTTGAGCCGACTAGCGCGCACCGAAGCGCGCACTACGCTTTCGCGCGTGAAGAAGCGGCTCGACGTCCTGCTCGTCGAGCGCGGTCTCGCCGAGTCGCGTTCGCAGGCGCAGGCGCTCGTGATGGCCGGTCTCGTTCACGGCTACGACAAGCCGGGCACGCAGGTCGACGAGGATGCGGAGCTCGAGCTCGAGCGTCCAGCGCGCTTCGTCTCTCGCGGCGGCGAGAAGCTCGCGAACGCGCTCGACGAGCTCGGCCTCGACGTGCGCGGACGCGAAGCGCTCGACGTCGGCGCGTCGACCGGCGGCTTCACCGACGTCCTGCTCCAGCGCGGCGCGGCGCGAGTGATCGCGCTCGACGTCGGCTACGGCCAGCTCCACCCGCGCGTGCGCGACGACCCGCGTGTGACCGTGCTCGAGCGCACGAACGTGCGCGAGCTCCGCGAGCTCCCGTTCGCTCCGGACCTCGTCGTCTGCGACGTCTCCTTCATCTCGATTCGCACGGCACTGCCGCCCGCCCTCGCGCTCGCGAGGCCCGGTTGGGAGGCGCTCGTGCTCGTGAAGCCGCAGTTCGAGGCCGGACGCGCGGACGTGGGGAAGGGCGGTGTCGTACGCGACCCGGAGGTGCGGCGCCGGGTCGTCCGCGAGGTCGCCGAGGCGGCGCTGGACTGGGGAGGCCAGACGCTCGCGGTCGTAGACTCAGGCCTGCCCGGCCCGAAGGGAAACCGTGAGCTCTTCCTCCATCTCGCCCACCGTCAGCGACCCGAGCTCCCGGCAGAGCTCGACGCCTGGATCGCCGATGCCGCCCGTTAGACGGGCCGCCGTGCTCACGCACGGCAAGCCGGAGCGGATCGGCGACGCGCTGCAGCGGCTCGAGGAGACCGCGCGCGCGGCCGGCGTCCAGATCGTCGAGAACGGGGAGGACGCCGATCTCGTCGTCGTGCTCGGGGGCGACGGCACGATGCTGCGCGCGCTCAAGAACACCCTCGCAACGCACGTCCCGGTGCTCGGCGTGAACTTCGGTCGAGTCGGTTTCCTGACCGCGCTCGACGCGAACGAGCTCGAGAGCGGACTCGCGCGCGCGTTCGGCGGAGAATACGAGGTCGTCGAGCTGCCCACGCTCGAGGCCGAGGGCGGCGGTGAGCGCGTCACCGCCGTGAACGACGTCGTCGCAACGAGCTCGACGCTCGGCCGGATGATCGAGCTCGACTGGTCGGTCGGCGGCGAGGACCTCGGCGAGCTCGCGTGCGACGGCGTGATCGCGTGCACGCCGTCGGGGTCGACCGCGTACAACCTCTCGAACGGCGGCCCGGTCCTGGTCTGGGGGCTCGACGCGATGGCGATCACGTTCATCGCCCCGCACTCTCTGCACGCTCGGCCGCTCGTCGTTCCCCGTTCGTCCGATCTGGTCGTCGAGAACCGAACGCCGGACGTGAACGTCACAGTGCTCGCGGACGGCCACGCCTTTGCGGAGCTGCGCGCGGGAGAGCACGTGACGGCGCGGCTCGGTCCCGACCGCACGCTCCTCGCGACGCTGCCGGGGATCACCTTCTTCACCCGCTACCACCGAACCTTTGCTTCGTAGCCTGCGGATCGAGAACCTCGTCCTGATCCGGGGCGCCGAGCTCGCCTTCGCACCCGGCCTGAACGCGATCACCGGCGAGACGGGTGCCGGCAAGACGATCCTCAGCCAGGCGATCGGGCTCCTGCTCGGGGCGAAGGGCGACGCGGCGGCGGTCGGGCCGGATCGGGCTGAGGCCTACGTCGAGGCAGAGCTCGACCTGCCCCGCGGCCTGCTCGACGAGGAGGGCTTCGAGTCCCTCGTCGAGCTGCGGCCCGACGACGAGGACGGCTTGGTGCTCGCGCGGCGCGTGTTCGCGGACGGACGCACGCGCGCGTACGCGTGGGGACGGAGCGTGGCGCGCGAGGACGTCGCGGCCCTCGCCGAGCGGCTCGTCGCGATGTCCGGTCAGTTCGAGCAGCGCCGGCTCGGGCGCCCCTCGTATCAGCTGGACGTCCTGGACGCGTTCGTCGGCGACGATCAGCTTCGGCGTCGCGGCGAGCTGCGCCGCGCATGGCGTGAGCTGCTCGCTGCGCGCCGGCGGGTCGAGGAGCTGCAGCAGGGCGTCGAGCACCGCGAGGCGCGGCTCGCCGAGCTCCGCGCGCTCGTGGAGGACACGAGTGGGCTCGAGCCGGAGGACGACGAGCGCCTGCGCGCGGAGCGCGAACGCCTGCGTCACGTCACGGAGCTCGCGGAGGGCGTCGGCGCCGCAGTCCACGCGCTCGCACCCGACGAGGGCGCGGGCGCGGCCGAGCTGACGGCGGCCGCCGAACGTGCGCTTGCACCGCTCGAAGGACTCGCGCAGGAGCTGCGCACGACCGCCGGCGACCTGCGCGACGCCGAGGTGCGGCTGCGGGAGGCGGCGACCGAGCTGCGCTCGTTCCTGACGAGCCTCGAGGCCGAGCCCGACCGGCTCGAGCAGGTCGAAGCCGAGCTCGACCGCATCGCCGAGGCGAAGCGGCGCTTTCGCGCGGCGACGTTCGAGGAACTGCTCGCCCGCGCCGCCGAAGCGCGGGAGGAGCTGGACGCGATCGCCGACGGGGCGGACCCGCTCGACGCGGCCTCCGAGGCACTCGCCGCGGCCGAACACAAGGCCCGCGCGCTGATGGACGCGCTCTCCGCGACGCGCCGCGAGGCGGCTGCGCCGTTCGCCCAGGCGGTCGCGCACGAGCTCGAGGGCGTCGGCTTCGGCGAAGGCGAGTTCGTCGCCGAGCTGCGCGAACGCGAGCCGGGCGCGGCAGGGATCGACGACGTCCGCTTTCTGATCCGGCCGAACCCTGGGCTCCCGTTCGCACCGGTCGCGGAGACCGCGTCCGGCGGCGAGCTCTCGCGCATTGCGCTCGCCATCGCGGCGGTCGGCGGCGGCGAGACGATGGTGTTCGACGAGATCGACGCGGGTGTCGGCGGCACGACCGCGCACGCCGTGGGCGAGACGCTCCGTCGCCTCGCCGAGCGCGCCCAGGTGATTACGATCACGCACCTGCCGCAGATCGCGTCGCTCGCCGACAGGCACTTCCGCGTCGAGAAGGTGCCCGGCGACCCGACGCACACGCGCATCGAGCGGCTCGAGGACGACGAACGCCGCGAGGAGCTCCAGCGTATGCTCGGCGGCGAGGAGTTTCTGCAGGCGGTGCGATGAGCGTCCCGATCGAGTTCACCGGAACGGCGCGCCTGGACAGACGTACGAAGCACCTCGTGCAGCGCCTCGGCTCCGGCGACATCGCGATCATCGATCATCGCGACCTCGACCGCGTCTCCGCGGAGGAGCTCGTCGAGTCGGGCGTCCGCGTCGTCGTCAACGTCGCCGAGTCGCAGACGGGGCGCTTCCCCAACCCAGGGCCGCTCACGCTCGTGCGCGGCGGCGTCAAGCTCGTCGACGCGCCCGGCGCAGAGCTCTTCGAGGCCGTCTCGGACGGCGAGAGGCTCACGGTCCGCGGCGGCAGCGTCTTCCGCAACGGCACCATGCTCGCGTCGGGACGCGTGCTCGAGGAGCGCGAGCTCGACCGCGCCCTCGTCGCGCAGCGGGGGCGCGTGACCGAAGCGCTCGAGGCGTTCGCCGAGAACACCATGCGCTATCTGCGCGAAGAGGGACGGCTGCTCTCCGAGGGCGTCGAGTTCCCGATGCTGCAGACCCGCTTCCGCGACAGGCACGCGCTCGTCGTCGCGCGCGGGCCGGGCATGGAACGCGATCTGCGGATGATCCGCCCGTACGTCCGCGACTTCAAGCCCGTGCTCGTCGCCGTCGACGGCGGCGCCGACGCACTGCTCGAGGCCGGCCTGAAGCCCGATGTGATCGTCGGCGACATGGACTCGGTCTCCGACGGGGCACTGAAGTGCGGAGCCCAGATCCTCGTGCACGCGTACCCCGACGGCGCGGCGCCCGGCGCGGCGCGCTGCGACAGCCTCGGTGTCACGTACCAGGTCGTCTCGCTATCCGGGATCAGCGAGGACGTCGCGTTGCTGCTCGCGTACGAGAAGGGCGCGGAGCTGATCGTCGCGGTCGGAACCCACTTCACGCTGGCCGAGTTCCTCGAGCGCGATCGCCCGGGGATGTCGTCGACGTTCGTGACGCGCTTGAAGGTGGGCGAGATCCTCGTCGACGCGAAGGGGGTCTCGCGGCTCTTCTCACGCCAGGTAGGGCTGTGGCCGCTCGTCCTCTTCGCGCTCGCCGGCCTCGCCGCTGTGCTCGTTGCGATCCTGTTCTCGCCGGCACTCCGCCACCTGATCGAGCTGATCGGGATCCGGCTCCGCGACCTCGTCTCGTAGTGCGCAAGGTCGACGCCGCCCGCGAGCTGCTCGCGCCGCTCGAGGACGTCTGGGCGTTCGTCTCCGATCCCTACAACCTGCCGCGCTGGTGGCCGAGGCTCGCCGGCGTCGAGCCCGACCGGCGCGGACTCGTACCCGGCGCGCGCTGGGTGGTGCAAGGCGAGAGCCGGCCTTCGCTGATCCGCCGGCCGGAGGCCGTCGGCGCGCTGCTCGTCCGGGCCGTGGAGCCGCGGCGCCGGATCGCGTTCCATCTGACAGGCGACCGGCTCGACGTGGAGCTGCGGCTCGAAGAGGCCGCCCCCGACCGTACCCTCGCGGTGCTGAAGATCGAGGGGCCGTGGCTCGTCGGCCTCTCGCCGCGGCTCCCGCGCCAGGCTCTCGGCCGCCTCTACTCCTTGCTGCAGACGGCGGCGACCTAGACTCAGGCGGCGTGTTCGACCTCCGCTACCACGTCGCGTCGCTCGCGGCGGTCTTCATCGCGCTCGTGATCGGGATCCTCGTCGGCGTGGGGATCTCGGGCCGGGGCCTTGTCAAGGAAAGTGAGCGCGCGATCCTGCAGGACCGGATCGAAAGACTTGAACGGCAGGACCGACGCAGCCAGGCTCGCATCCGTGAGCTCGAGGCCGCGTCGGCGTATCAGCGCGAGACCTATGAGGCCGTCATGCAGGACCGGCTCGCGGGTAAGCGCTTCGCGCTCGTCTTCATCGGCTCCGTCGACGGGACGGTGCGCGCAAACGTCGAGCAGGCGGTCGAAGATGCGGCCGGCGCGCCGGCGCGACTGCGTGCGCTCAAGGTCCCTATCGAGGAAGTGCAGGTGCGCGCAGCGCTGAGGGGCGTGCCCGATGCACCGCAGTCCCTGCCGGAAATCGGGCGTGCGCTCGCCGCCGAGTTGCTCGACGGCGGCGACACGCCGCTCTGGGACGCGCTGGGCGACCTGCTGGTCGAGGAGCGCGAAGGCGGCATGCAGCTTCCTGTCGACGGCATCGTCGTCGCGCGTAGCGCCGATCCGCAGCGAGGGCCGACCGCGCGCTTCCTCGGCGGGTTTTACGGCGGGCTTGCGTCGGGCGGCGTCCCGGCCGTCGCGGTCGAGAAGAGCGACGAGGATCCGACGACGATCCCGACCTTCGACGGCGCGGGGTTTGTCTCGAGTGTCGACGACGTCGAGACGCCTACAGGCCGCGTCTCGCTCGCGGTGCTCCTGCAGGGCGCGGAGACGGGACACTTCGGCATCAAGGACAAGAAGGAGAACGTGCCACCCGTCCCGCCGGTCGTCACGACCGCCGGTTGATCGAGCCGCTGACGATCCTCGTCGCCGCACGCGACGAGGAGGACGTGATCGCGGACACGGTGCGCGCGCTGCGAGAGGCCTTCCCGCAGGCCGAGGTGCTCGTCGCCGACGACGGCTCACGCGACGCGACCGCCCAGCGGGCCGAGGAGGCTGGGGCGACGGTGTTGCGGCTCCCCCGCCGCGGCAAGGGGCAGGCGCTCTCGGCCGCCGAGCGCGCGGCGCCGCCGGGACGACTGCTGCTCTCCGACGCCGACCTGCGCGGCGACCTGCGGCCGCTGCTCGCGCGCGGCGCGGACGTCAAGGTGGCGATCTTCAAGCAGCGCGCGGGTGGCGGCTTCGGGATCGCGAAATCGGTTGCGCAACGGTTGATTCGCTTCCTCTCCGGCTTCGAGGCGATCGAGCCGCTCTCCGGCCAGCGAGCGCTGTCCTCGCGTGCGCGACGGGCCGTCTTCCCGCTCGCTCCGGGCTTCGGCGCCGAGACGCGCATGACGATCGATGCCGAGCGCGCGGGGCTGCGCGTCGAGGAAGTCGAGCTCGAGCTTCACCATCGCGCGACCGGGCGTGACGCGCGCGGCTTCGCGCACCGGGGCCGTCAGCTGCTCGACCTCATGGTCGCGTGCGGTCCCCTTGCCGTGAACTTCCGCGGTCTGCGCCTGCCCCTCGTCGGCTGGGTCGTGGGCCTGCGCCGAGATCCTGCAGTGACGGCGATCGCCGCAATCGGTTGCGCAGACGATTTCTGGAGCGGCCCCGAACGCGGCTTCCGCGCGCATCTCCGCAGCGGTCGGACGACGGGCGTGCTGAAACTCGTCGGCATCCCGCTCGTCGGCTTGTTCGCGACGCGCAGGGTTTCCGGCGCGCTCCTCGTCGGGCTGGCCGCGAACGCGCTCAACCAGCTCGACACGCGGCCGGGGCGCGCGCTGAAGGCGTACCTGGCCGCCGCGCCGGCGGTGGACGCGCCGCTGGGTATCGCCGTCCTGCTCCTTCCCTACGATCTCCGCGAGATGGCGATGCTCGGGGACGGGGGCTCGAACGCGCTGGGGGCGATGCTAGGCTTGAGGTCCGTGAGTCGTCTCACGGAACGAGGCCGGTGGATCGCGATTGGCGTCCTCGCAGGCCTGACGCTCCTCGGCGAACGACGCTCTCTCGGTGAGTTGATCGAGCGGACGCCGCTGCTGCGCGAGCTCGACGCCCTCGGGAGACGTACGTGATGACGAAATACGTCTTCGTTACCGGCGGCGTGGTCTCGGGCCTCGGTAAGGGGATCGTCGCGGCGTCGCTCGGCCGCCTCTTGAAGGCGCGCGGCTTCTCCGTGCACATCCAGAAGTTCGACCCGTACCTGAACGTCGACCCGGGCACGATGTCGCCGTTCCAGCACGGCGAGGTCTTCGTCACCGAAGACGGCGCCGAGACCGACCTCGACATCGGCCACTACGAGCGCTTCGTCGACGAGAACATGTCGCGCGTGTCCTCGCACACCGCCGGCGGCGTCTGGGACGCGGTCCTGCGCAAGGAGCGCAAGGGCGAGTTCCTCGGCGCGACCGTGCAGGTGATTCCGCACATCACGAACGAGATCAAAGCGCGCATCCGCCGCGTCACGGAAACCGAGCCGGTCGACGTCGTCATCTCCGAGATCGGCGGCACCGTCGGCGACATCGAGTCGCTGCCGTTTCTCGAGGCGATCCGTCAGTTCCGCCGCGAGGCGGGCGCGGAGAACGTCTGCTACGTGCACGTCACGCTCGTCCCGTTCCTGGACGCGGCCGGTGAGCTGAAAACGAAGCCGACCCAGCACTCCGTGAACGAGCTGCGCCGCATCGGTATCCACCCGGACGTGATCGTCGCCCGCTCGCGCGAGAAGATCTCGGAAGACATCCGCGAGAAGATCGCGCTCTTCGCCGACGTCGACGCACGCGCTGTGATCGCCAACCCCGACGTGCCCGACGTCTACCTCGTGCCGCAAGCGCTGCAGTCCGAGGGGCTCGACCAGCTCGTCGCGGAGCGGCTCGGGCTCGAGACGGAGCCCGCCGACCTCGGCGAGTGGCTGGAGCTCGAGGAGCGGATCGCGTCGCGAACCGGCGAGGTCACGATCGCGCTCGTGGGCAAGTACGTGAAGCTGCACGACGCGTACCTCTCCGTGCACGAGGCGCTCAAGCATGCGGGTGTGCACCACGGCGTGCGCGTGAACGTGCGCTGGGTCGACGCCGAGAACATGTCATACGAGGAGGCGGTCGCGTCGCTCGACGAGGTGGACGGCGTCCTCGTCCCCGGCGGCTTCGGCTCGCGCGGCTGGGAGGGGAAGATCCTCGCCTGCCGCGTAGCCCGCGAGCGCGGGATCCCGTACCTCGGCATCTGCCTCGGCATGCACGTCGCCGTCTCCGAGTTCTCGCGCCACGTGCTCGGCCTCGAGGGTGCGAACTCGACGGAGATGGATCCCGAGACGCCGTACCCCGTCATCGACCTGCTCCCCGAGCAGAAGGAGGTCGAGGACCTCGGCGGGACCATGCGGCTCGGTGCGCAGGCGGTGGAGGTGGCCGAGGGGACGCGCGCGCGCGAGGCATACGGGGAGCCCGTGATTCACGAGCGCCACCGCCATCGGTACGAGGTGAACAACCACTACCGTCCGCGTCTCGTCGAGGGCGGGCTGGCGGTCTCGGGGACGTTCCAGGAGGGGCGGCTCGTCGAGATCGTCGAGCTCCCCGATCACCCGTGGTTCGTCGCCAGCCAGTTCCACCCGGAGTTCAAGTCGCGTCCGACGCGCCCGGCGCCGCTCTTCCGCGACTTCGTCGGCGCTGCGCTCGCGCGCTCGCGTGAGCGCCTCGGGGTCGGCGTCTCGGTCGCCTAGAGTCCCCAGGCGGCATGGACCAGATTCCCCTCGCGTCGCGTGCGCTGAGCCTGTTTCTCGAGCTGGCGGGGATCCCCTCGCCGCCGGGCGAGGAGCGCGCCGTGGCCGACCGCGTCACGGCCGAGCTGCGCTCGCTCGGGCTCGAGGTCGAGGAGGACGACACCGCCGCGCGGACCGGCTCGTCCATCGGCAACCTCTACTGCCGCCTCGCGCCGACGAACGGCGGCGGGACGCCGCTCTTCTTCTGCGCGCACCTGGACACGGTTCCGCCGGACGGCCCGATTACGCCCGTCATCGACGAAGGCATCGTGCGGAACGCCTCCGGGACGATTCTCGGCGCCGACAACAAGGCCGCGGTCGTCTCGATGGTGGAAGCGATCCGCCGCGTCGTCGAGGAGCGCCGGCCGCACGCCGGGGTCGAGCTCCTGTTCACGCCGAAGGAGGAGGTCGGACTCGTCGGCGCCAGGGCCTTCGACGCGTCCAGGCTCGCGGCGAACGTTGGTTACGTCTACGACATGGCCGCCCCGATCGGCACCGTGATCCTTGCCGCGCCCTCCGCGCGCAGGATCGACGTGCGCTTCCGCGGGAAGGCGGCGCACTCGGGGATGGCGCCCGAGGAAGGGCGCTCCGCGATCGCGGCCGCCGCACGCGCGATCGCGGACTTCCGGCTCGGGCGGATCGACGAGGAGACGACGGCGAACGTCGGGACGATCCGCGGCGGGACGGCACGCAACATCGTTCCCGAGTGGTGCTCGTTCGGCGCCGAAGCACGGTCGCTCGACGAGCGCAAGCTCTCAGACGTCGTCGAGGAGATGCTCGAGATCTCGACGTTCGCCGCGAGCCTCGCCGAGTGCGACGTCGAGACCGAGGTGAACGAGGACTACCGCGCGTACCGCTTCAAGCGCGACGACGCGCCCGTGCAACTCGCCCTCGCCGCGTTCGAGCGCACCGGTCACGAGGTGCGCTTCGATACGACGGGCGGCGCCGCGGACGCGAACGTGCTCAATGAGCGCGGCCTCCAGTGCCTCAACCTCGCGAACGGGATGGCCGAGATCCACACGCCCGACGAGCACATCGCGGTCGACGACCTCGACGCGATGGTCGACGTCACGCTCGGGATCATCGATGCCGCTCTCGCTTAGGCGCGGGCGGGTCTCCGCGATCCACGAGCGGGAGGAGGGGCTCGTTCGCCTGGAGGTCGACGGCGAGCCGTGCGTCGCTTTCCCGCGGCTGACGGGGCCGGTCGCGCTCGGCGACGAGGTCGTCGTGAACGTGCAGGCCCGCGCGCTGGGACTCGGGTCGGGCGGGTTCGACGTCCTGCACGTGAATCTGACGCGCGGGCTCGAGCTGCCGCCGCGCGAGGGTGCGCACGTGGTCAAGCTCCCGTACACGCCGGTGCAGGCGGCGTGGCCACACGCGGAGGAGGCGGGTTCGCTCGCGGAGACGCTCGGCGGGCTGCCGGTCGTCTGCTGCTCGCTGCACAGCCAGGTGGCGCCTGCGTGCGCCGGACTGGGGGAAGGCGTGCGGGTGGCCTACGTTCAGGTTCCGGGCGGCGCGCTGCCGGTGTCGCTCTCCGACACCGTGCGGGCGCTGAAGGCGCGCGGTCTCCTCGAGGTCGCGGTTGCCGCGGGAGCGTGCGTCGACGGGGACGTCGAGAGCGTGAACGTCTTCTCCGCGCTCGCCTGGGCGGCGGGGGAGGGTTACGAGGCGGCCGTGTGCTCGATCGGACCCGGGATCGTCGGCACCGGGTCGTTCCTCGGCCACGGCGGCGTGGCGGCGGCGGAGGCGGCGAACGCGGCGAGCGCGCTCGACGGCTCCCCCGTGCTTGCCGTGCGGATCTCGGAGGGCGACGAGCGGGAGCGGCACCGCGGCGTGTCGCACCATACGCGCGCGGTGCTCGAGCTCTGCCTCGGCGAAGTCGTGGTCGCGTGGCCGAAGGGTCTCGAGGTTTCGGACGCGCCGGACGAGCGCGAGGAGGTGGACGTCGACGGCTGGCGCGAAGCGTGCGAGGACCTACCGCTCGCGCACATGGGCCGCGGCCCCGACGAGGATCCGTGGTTCTTCGCCGCGGCGTTCGCGGCGGGCCGCCTCGCGCGTGGACGATTTGTCACACACTCGTCACGCTCCGTGACAGACACGTCACAGAATCCTCGATAGCGTGACTCTTGGGGGCGCTTCGTGCGCCCCCAAAAGGGTTGGGGGAACGCGCACGCCCGCGCGTCTACAGTGAAGCGTCGTGGAGGAGCGGCGTCTCGGTCCCGTCGTCGGGCTCGGCACGTGGAAAACCTTCGACGGCGACGAGCGCCTCGCGCGCGCAGTCGTCGACGCCGCCCTCGAGTCTGGCACGCGCGTGTTCGACACGTCGCCGATGTACGGCGCGGCAGAGCGCACGCTGGGCGCGGCCCTCGCCCGCCGTCGCGACGAGGCGATCGTCGCGACGAAGATCTGGACGCCCTCCGCCGGCGAGGCGCGGCGCCAGTTCGACGACCAGCTCGCTTGGTTCGACGGACGCGTCGACGTCGAGCAGGTGCACAACCTCGAAGGTTGGCAGGAGCATCTTCCCTGGCTCGAGCGAGAGCGCGATGCGGGGCGCATCGGCCGGATCGGCGTCACGCACTACTCGGCGGCTGCGTTTCCCGAGCTCGCGCGCGCCCTCCGCACGAACCGCTTCGATGCCGTTCAGCTGCCCTACAACCCGCGGCAGCGCGAGGTCGAGCGCGAGCTGCTGCCACTGTCGGCCGACCTCGGCATCTCCGTCCTCGTGATGGTTCCGCTCGGCTCCGGACGCCTCGTCTCGCGCTCGCCGTCCCCGGAGCAGCTGAAGCCGCTGCGTCCGTTCGGGGTCGAGACCTGGGCGCAGGCGCTCCTCAAGTGGGCGCTTTCCGACGGGCGGGTCGACGTCGTGCTCCCGGCGACGAAAAGGCCGGAACGCGCACGCGAGAACGCGAAGGCAGGCGATCCGCCCTGGTTCGGGGTTGAAGAGCGCCGCTACGTGGAACGGCTCGCCTCATGAGCAGCCGCGTCGTCTACAAGGGAAAGCAGTTCTGGGTCGCGATCGAGAACGACAGGGAGATCGTCAAGCACCCCGGCTCCACCGCGATCGTTGCGATCCACGAGGGCGCCGTCGTGCTCGTGCGCCAGCACCGCGAGCCCGCGAAACGCCCGCTCGTCGAGCTCCCCGCCGGTACGCTCGAAGACGGGGAGGACCCGCTCCAGAGCGCCCAGCGCGAGCTCGAAGAGGAAGTCGGCCTCAAGGGTGGCCGCTGGCGTTCCCTCGGCACGTACTTCACGTCGCCTGGCTTCCTCGACGAGCGGATGCACCTTTTCGTCGCAGAAGACCTCGAGCAAGGCACCCAGAACCTCGAGGACGACGAAGACGTCGAGCTCGTCCGCTGGCCTGTCGAGGAGCTCGAGTCGAGACTGGGCGAGCTGGAGGATCTGAAGACCGTCGCGGCCTTGCTCCTCTATCTCGGCGGCCGCTGAGGGTATCGTTCCGCGGCCCGATGAAGATCGGCGTCGCGAAAGAGATCAAGCCGGACGAGTACCGCGTCGCGCTCACTCCGGCGGGCGCGCGCGAGCTCGTGCAGCGCGGCCACGATGTCACGATCGAGCAGGGCGCCGGCCTCGGCAGCGCGTTCACGGATGACGCGTACGTCGCGGCGGGCGCACGCACCGCGCCCGTCGACGAGGTCTGGGAGACCTCGGAGCTCGTGCTGAAGGTCAAGGAGCCGATCGAGCCCGAGTACAAGCGTCTGCGCGAAGGGCTTGTCCTCTTCACGTACCTGCACCTGGCCGCCGACGAGGCCCTCACGCGCGCGCTGGTCGAGAGCGGCGTGACCGCCGTTGCGTACGAGACCGTCGAGACAGACGACCGTCGGCTCCCGCTCCTGGCCCCGATGAGCGAGATCGCCGGCCGCCTCGCCGCGCAGGCGGGCGCGTATTTCCTCGAGAAGCCGCTCGGAGGCCGCGGCGTGCTCCTCGGCGGCGTGCCCGGCGTCGCGCAGGGCGAGGTCATCGTCCTCGGCGGCGGGATGGTCGGCTACAACGCGGCGCTGATCGCGCTCGGCCTCGGGGCCAACGTGACGATTCTCGAGCGCTCGATCGACCGGATGCGGCACCTCGAGGAGGTGCTCGGCCAGCGGGTGAACCTGCTCATGTCCTCAGCGCTGCAGATCGAGGAGTCGGTCGCCGGCGCGGACGTGGTCATCGGGGCCGTGCTGATCCCCGGCGCGGTCGCGCCGAAGCTCGTCACCCGCGAGATGGTGCGCGGGATGAAGGACGGCGCGGTGATCGCAGACGTCGCGATCGACCAGGGCGGCTGCGTCGAGACTGCGCGCCCGACCACCCACAGCGACCCCGTCTACCCGGTCGACGGCGTCACGCACTACTGCGTCGCGAACATGCCGGGAGCGGTCCCGATCACGTCGACGAAGGCGCTGACGAACGCGACGCTGCCGTACGTCGAGGAGATCGCCGAGTACGGCCTGCGCCTCGCGATCCTGCGCGATCCCGCGCTCGCGCGCGGCGTCAACGTCTTCGAGGGAAGGGTCACATACGAAGCGGTCGCCGAGGCGCACGGCCTCGTGTACACGCCGCTCGAGGACGTCCTGCCGCTGTCGCCCGTTTAGTGCCCTAGGCCTCGGCCGCAGCTTCGGGCTTCTCTTCCTTCTCCGCGGGGAGGATCTTGACCATCAGCCAGGTCACGCCCGCGGAAAGACCGATCACGCCGGCGGCGAAGAGGATGATGTAGATGAGGCCGAGAACCCTGTCCATGAGCGCTGCCTAGAATAGCCCCATGCCCCGCGCGTGCGTGATCGTGCTGGACGCGGTCGGGGCCGGCGCCCTCCCGGACGCAGCCGAGTACGGCGAAGACGATGTGATCGCCGACACCCTGGGCAACGTCTCGCGGGCGGTCGGCGGCCTCGATCTCCCCAACCTCGAGGCCCTCGGCCTCGGGAACGTCGAGCCGCTCGAGGGCTGCCCGCCGCAGCCGCAGGCACCCGCAGCAGCCGGCCGGCTGGTCGAGCGCTCGAAGGGCAAGGACACGACGACGGGCCACTGGGAGCTGATGGGCGTGGTGACGGCGCAGCCCTTCCCGCTCTATCCGCACGGCTTCCCGCACGACGTGATCGACCCGTTCATGCACAAGACGGGTCGCGGGGTGCTCGGCAACAAGCCGGCGTCCGGGACGGAGATCATCCAGGAGCTCGGGGAGGAGCACCAGCGCACGGGCAAGTGGATCGTGTACACGTCGGGCGACTCCGTCTTCCAGATCGCGGCGCACGAGGACACGATCCCGCTCGAGGAGCTCTACCAGGCATCGCAGTCGGCGCGCGAGATCCTGAACGGCAAGCACCGCGTCGGCCGCGTGATTGCGCGTCCGTTCACGGGAACGCCCGGCCGCTACGAGCGCACGCCGAACAGGCACGACTACTCCGTCGAGCCGAAGCGGCCGAATTACCTGACCCTGCTGCGCGAGAAGGGGATCAAGGTGCACGGCGTCGGCAAGATCGGCGACATCTTCGCGGGCTACGACATCGACGAATCGCACCCGACGAAGTCGAACGTCGACGGGATCTCCGAGACGATTCGCCTACTGCGCGAGACGGACGACGGCACGCTCGTGTTCGTGAACCTCGTCGAGACGGACATGCTCTGGGGTCACCGCAACGATCCGGTCAACTTCCATCGCTGCCTGCAGGACTTCGATCGGCGGCTCACCGACATCCTCGATGAGCTGCGCTCAGGCGACCTGCTCGTGCTCACATCGGACCATGGCTGCGACCCGACTACGCCCGGCACCGACCACACGCGCGAGCACGCGCTGCTGCTCGCGTACGCGGAGGGCAAGAACGCGAACGGCCACATCCACACGGACGGCGAGTTCTCGGACGTCGGCGCGACCGTGAACGCATGGCTCGGCGGGAAGGCGCCTTCGAAGGGAATTCCCGGCCGGCCGATCCTGGAGCGGTGACCGAGAGCCCCGAAGGCGCGCCGCTGAAGCTCGACAGCCCGCTGCTCGTCCACTGGGAGTATGCGAGCGAGGAGCGGCTCGCGGTCCGGAACAAGACATACGTCGCCGCGACGATCACACGCGCACATCTCGCCGATCGCGTGCCCGACGTGAATAAGCCGTTCCAGGCGCGCACGTCGCACGTCGTGTTCGTCGCGCGTACAGCTGCATGATCCGACCCGCGGAGCTGATCCAGCGCAAACGCGACGGCGGCGAGCTCTCGGCACAGGAGCTCGACGAGCTGGTGCTCGGCTACGCGCGGGATGAGGTGCCGGACTACCAGATGGCCGCGTTCCTGATGGCCGTGTTCTTCCGCGGACTCTCGCCGGCGGAGACGCACGCGCTCTGCGACACGATGGTCGCGAGCGGCGACCGGCTCGACCTGCACGCGGAGCTCGGGCGCACCGTCGTCGACAAGCACTCGACGGGCGGGGTGGGGGACAAGACCTCGATCGCGGTCGGTCCGGTCGTCGCCGCGTGCGGCGTGCCGTTCGGGAAGATGAGCGGACGCGGGCTCGGGCACACCGGCGGGACGCTCGACAAGCTCGAGGCGATACCCGGCTTTCGCGTCGAACTCTCCGAGGAGGAGTTCGTCGCACAGATCAAGGAGGTCGGGCTCGCAATCATCGGGCAGACGGGTGACCTCGTGCCTGCCGACAAGCGGCTCTATGCGCTGCGCGACGTGACCGCGACGGTCGAAAACGTCTCACTGATCGCGGCGTCGATCATGTCGAAGAAGATCGCCGCGGGCGCCGACGCGATCGTGCTCGACGTCAAGGTCGGCGACGGCGCGTTCATGAAGACGCTCGATGACGCGCGCACGCTCGCGAAGGCGATGCTCGACCTCGGCCGGCGCGCCGAGCGACGCGTCGCCTGCCTCCTCACCGACATGGACCAGCCGCTCGGACGCGCCGTCGGGAACGCGCTCGAGATCCGCGAGGCGATCGAGACGCTGCGCGGCGAGGGCCCGCCGGACTTCACCGAGCTCGTGCTCCAGGCCTCCGCGCACCTGCTCGCGTTCTCGGATCTCGGCGTCGACGAGGACGAAGGTCGACGGCGTGCGGAAGCGGTGATCGCCGACGGGTCCGCGGTCGCGGCGTACGAGCGCTGGATCCGTGCGCAGGGCGGCGACCCGAGCGAGGAGGCGCTCGAGCGGGCGCCCGTCGTCCGCGACGTCCAGTCGTCCGACAGCGGCCACGTGCGCGAGCTGCGGGCGCTTCCGGTCGGTCTCGCGGCGCTGCACCTGGGTGCCGGGCGCTCGCGCAAGGAGGACGAGATCGACCACGCGGTCGGCGTCGTCTGCCTGAAGAAGCGCGGCGATGCGGTCGAGCGCGGCGAGCCGCTCGCGCAGGTCCACGCCCGCGACGAGCAGCCAGCCGCGCGCGCTGCAGAAGAGATCCTGTCCGCCTACGAGCTCGGGGCCGAGCCGACCGAGCCGCGTCCGATCGTGCTCGACGTCATTGCCTGAGCTCCCCGAAGTCGAGACCGTCCGCGCCAGCCTCGCGACCCTTTTGACCGGGCGCACGCTCGAGCGGGTCGAGATCCGCGACGGGCGGCTCACGCGACCGCTTCCGCCCGAGGAGGTCGCCGCCGAGCTCGAAGGGGAGCGCGTGGCAAGCGTCGAACGGCGCGGCAAGTACCTCATGCTCCGCTTGGAGAGCGGTCGTGTCCTGCTCGTCCACCTGCGCATGACAGGCGGTTTCCGCGGCGCTGAGGAAACGCCGCACGTGCGCGCCGTGCTCACGCTCGACGACGGCAGGCAGGTTGCGTACCGCGACGTGCGCCGCTTCGGCACGTGGTTGCTGGTCGAGCCGGACGAGCTCGAGCCGTATCTCGCAGCGCGCCTCGGCGAGGAGCCGCTCGGCCGTCGCTTCGGCCCGAAGGCGCTGGCGGCACGGCTAGCGGGCCGTCGCGCCCCGATCAAGGCCGCGCTGCTCGACCAGCGCACTGTTGCCGGACTGGGCAACATTTACGCGGACGAGGCTCTCTGGCGTGCGCGCATCCATCCGTTGACGCCGGCCGGCGAGGTCCCCGCGGACCGCATTCCCGCGCTGCACAAGGCCATCCGCGACGCGCTCCGAATGGGCATCGCCCGCCAGGGCGCGACGCTTCGCGACTACGCGCAGCCCGACGGCAGACGGGGCAGGATGCAGGACGAGTTCAAGGTCTATGGGCGCGAGGGCGAGCCGTGCGACCGCTGCGGCACGCCGATCGAGAAGACGCGCGCCGGCGGCCGCGGCACCTGGTACTGCCCGACCTGTCAGCCCTTCGCTTCCGACTAGCGCTTGCCGCGCTTGCCCGCTCGCCGCGCCGCGCGGTTGAGTGGCCGCCCTTCGGCGTCGTACACCGGGACGTTTCCACCGTGAGCCGCGTGGTGGAGGGCGGATCCGGGCGTGCCGATCGACGGGCGGCCGGGGCTCACCGCCAGGCGCTCCTTGCGCGGCGAACGTTTGCCCTGGTCGGTCATTGCCATCAGCGCGAGTATGCCGTCTTCGACGTCGGTTACGCGGCGCGCTCGAGCAGGTCGTCGAGCCGGCCGTTGCGGTCGAGCTCGCGCAGCTCCAAGTAGCCGCCGATGGGACGGCCGTCGATCACGATCTGCGGCACGGTCCAGCGGCCTGTCAGGTCGAGGAGCTTCTGCCGGAAGGTCGGATCCTCGTCCAGCGAGATCTCCTCGTAGGGGACGCCTTTCTCTTCCAGCAGCGCCTTGGCGCGCACGCAGAAGCCGCACCACCGCGTCGTGTACATCTGAATCCTGGCCACTCGCACATACAACGCGAAACCGGCCGGATCCGTTACCAGCCCTAGACTGGCGTCATGCCCGGGCGGACGTACACGACGGAGGCGGTGGTCTTGCGGTCGCTCCGCTTCGGCGAGGCCGACCGCGTGCTGCACCTCTACACGCTCGACCGGGGCCGCGTCGGCGCGGTCGCGAAGGGCGTCCGCAAGACGAAGTCCCGCTTCGGCGCCCGGCTCGAGCCGCTGTCGCACGCGGAGCTCGTCCTGCACCAGGGCGGCGGCGAGCTGCACACGGTCACGGGCGTCGACCTGATCCGCCCGCACCACTCGGCGCGCGAGGACGGCTACCGGCTCGCGATCGGCCTGATCGGGCTCGAGGCGATGCTGCGCCTCTTCAGCGAGCAGGAGCAGAACCGGCGCGCCTTCGAGGCGTTGACGCGCTTCCTCGACCTGCTCGACGAGCTGCCGCTGGGCGGCGCCGAGCGGCCCGCGCTCGATCCGCTCGCGCTCTCGTTCCAGCTCAAGCTGCTCTGGCTCAACGGCTACCTCCCGCACCTGACGAGCTGCGCCAACTGCGGCCGCGATGACGAGCTCGTCGGCTACTCGCCACGCGCCGGCGGCGCGGTCTGCCGCACGTGCGCCGAGGAGTCGCTCGCGCTCTCACCCGGGGGCCGAACCGGAATCGAAGCGTTGCTCCGCACACCGCTCGCCGACGCCGCCCGCGCGGGGCTCGACGACCGCGCCCAGCGCGAAGCGCTCGCCGTGATCACCTCGTCGTACGAGTTCCACGGCGGCTTCCGCCTGCGGACCCTGAAGACGGCCTAGGCTTAGGCCGCGTCGTCGTCCGAGCCTTCGCGGATGTCCTCCGCGACGAGCTCCTTGAACGGCTTCAGCGTCTCGAAGAACTCGTCGGCGGCGAGGCAGAACGTAGCGCGTGTTCCCGGGGCGTTTCCGAAGACGGGCGCCGCTAAGCCAGCTTCTCGGCGAGGTAGCGCAGCGCGATCGGGTAACGCCAGACGATCCCGCCGTGCTGGCCCTCGAAGAGCTCGAAGAAGAGTTCGCCGACTCCGATGCGCTCGAGCTCGCGGCGGAACGCCTCGGCGCCGAGGTCGAGGTAGTACTCGTCGCTCTTGCCCGCGTCGATGTAGACGGCGCGCAGCCCGCGGAGCGCGTCCGCGTACCGCTCCGCCATCCGCACCGGGTCCCAGGCGAGCCAGCGCTCCCAGACCTCGGGGAGCAACCTGCCCTCCTCGTCGAACGGCAGCCGCACCGAACCATCGGCCTCTGCGGAGTACGCGGCCGCCATTCCCCACGTGTTCACGACGACGAAGTCGCCCGGCTTCGTGACGAGCGGCCGCGTGCGGAACTCGTCCCAGAAGCGCTCGAACGACCCCTCGTACTTGTCGCGCAGCACGCGCAGCGTCTCGCCGAAGTCCTTCTCGTAGCAGTGCTCGAAGAGCGCGTCGCCCGCGTGCGCCGCGAGCCCGCCGAAGAGATCCGGGCGGAGCATCGGCGTCACCATCGCGCCGTAGCCGCCGGACGACTTCCCCTGGATCCCGCGATGCGCAGCTTCGGCGAGCGTGCGGTAACTCGCGTCGACCCAGGGCACGACGTCGTCGCAGAGGTACGTGTGGTACCGCCCGATCGCGGGCGAATCGAGGAACTGCGAGCCGCCGAGCGACGTCCAGGCGTCGACCCAGACGACGAGAGCGGGAGGCACCTCGCCCGACGCGAAGACCTCGTCGCAGAGCTCCGGGTAGGTCGCCGCGCCGAACGGCGAGCGGTTCCGCCACATGTCGAGCTGCCCGGTGTAGCCCTGGATCACGTAGATCGACGGGTAGCGCCGCTCGGGCTCGTCGTCGTAGCCGGGCGGGACGTACACCCAGAGAGGACGCTCGTGCGGATCGCCGAACGGATTGCCACGCAGCGCCTCGCTCTCGATCACGTGCTCGTCGAACCGTCCGGTCGGCTCGCGGCGCCATGGAACGCCGAGGGTCATGCCGGCTTCGGGCTCGTCCACGGCCGCTTGATCGAGTCGGCGAGATACGAGGCGACCTGCGGGAGCGCCACGCGCTCCTGCGCGAGCGAGTCTCGGTCGCGGATCGTGACCGTGTCGTCCTCGAGCGTCTGCTCGTCGATCGTGAACGCGAACGGCGTCCCGATCTCGTCCTGACGGCGGTAGCGCCGGCCGATCGCGCCGCTGTCGTCGTACTCGACCATCACGTCTTCGCGCAGCTCCTCGTACAGCCGTCGCGCGCGCTCGACCATCGCCGTGTCCTTCCCGATCAGCGGTAGCACGGCCGCCTTCACCGGCGCGATGTTCGGATGGAGTCGCAGCACCGTACGCTCGCGCTCGCCGACGAGCTCCTCGTCGAACGCGTCGACGAGGAACGCGAGCATCGAGCGGTTGAGCCCGAGCGCCGGCTCGATCACGTGCGGGACGAAGCGCTCGCCTGTGCCCGCGTCGACCCACTCGAGCTTGGTGCCGGAGTGCTCGGAGTGCTGCGTCAGGTCAAAGGCGCCGCGGTTCGCGATCCCCTCGAGCTCCGACCAGCCGATCGGGAAGAGATACTCGATGTCACTCGTCGCCGACGAGTAGTGCGAGAGCTCGTCCGCCTCGTGCGGGCGTACTCGCAGGTGCGACTCGCGCAACCCGAGCCGCGTGTGCCACGCGACGCGCTCCTCGATCCAGTAGCGGTACCAGTCCTCTGCCTCGGCGGGCGGAACGAAATACTCCATCTCCATCTGCTCGAACTCGAGCGTGCGGAAGATGAAGTTCCCCGGCGTGATCTCGTTGCGGAAGGACTTGCCGACCTGCGCGATCCCGAACGGCGGCTTGCGCCGCGCCAGCTGCGCGACGTTCTTGAAGTTCACGAAGATGCCCTGAGCCGTCTCCGGCCGCAGGAACACGTCGGTGCCGGTCTCCTCGACCGCGCCGACGCGCGTGCGGAACATCAGGTTGAACCGGCGCGCCTCGGTCAGGTCGCAGTCCGGGGTCTCGCCCGGGTGCTTGCTCGGCCTGCGGCCGCACTGCGCCTCGTCGAGGTCGTCGACGCGGAAACGCAGCTTGCAGCTGCGGCAGTCGACCAGCGGATCGGTGAAGCCCTCGACGTGGCCCGAGGCCTCCCACACGCGCGGGTGCAGGATGATCGAGGAGTCGAGCGCGACGATGTCGTCGCGGTGCTGGACCATCGCCTCGAACCAGCGGTCCTTCACGTTCTCCTTCAGCAGTACGCCGTAATGGCCGTAGTCGTACGCCGAACCGAGGCCCCCGTAGATCTCCGACGAGGGGAACACGAAGCCGCGCCGGCGCGCGAGCGAGACGATCTTGTCCATCGTCACCGTGTCTGTCGCGCGCTCCGCCATTGGGAGCGAAATGTAGATCAGAGCGGTGACACGACCCCGGAGGGGCGCCCGAGGGGGTAGGGGCGCCCCTCCTTGTTCAGAGCCGCCCGCCCACGGGGAGGAGTCCGGGGACGGGTGCAGCGACGTCGGCGTGTGGCCCTTGAGCCACGGCAGGGAAGCCTGGCCCTTGACCCTGAGAGAAACCTGAGAGGCGGATGTGCGGCCGGTTAATCGCCGTTCACGCCGCTCTCAGCGGTCCGCGGCACACTTCTCGGTGTGAAGGTGCTGGTCGTGGACGACGAGCCTGCGGTACGGGACGCGCTCAGGCGGGCCCTGACGCTGGAAGGCTACGACGTGGACCTCGCCGAGGACGGCATCGAGGGCGTGACCGCCGCCGCGACACGCGGCCCGGACGCGATCGTGCTGGACGTGCTGATGCCCGGGCTCGACGGGCTCGAGGTCTGCCGGCGGATTCGCGAGTCGGGCGACCGCACCCCGATCCTGATGCTCACGGCCCGCGACGAGGTGCGCGACCGCGTGGCCGGCCTCGACGCAGGGGCCGACGACTACCTCGTGAAGCCGTTCGCACTGGAGGAGCTGAACGCGCGGCTGCGCGCGCTCGTCCGGCGCAGGACCGGCGCCGACGCGAACATCCTCCGCTTCGGCGACCTGACGCTCGACACGCGCACGCGCGAGGTAACGCGCGGCAGCCGCGCGATCGACCTGACGCGCACGGAGTTCAGCCTGCTCGAGCTCTTCCTGCTCAACCCGCGGCAGGTCCTCTCTCGCTCGCAGATCTTCGACCGCGTCTGGGGCTACGACTTCGGGCCGTCCTCGAACGCGCTCGAGGTCTACATCGGCTACCTGAGGCGAAAGCTCGAAGCCGGCGGAGAGCCGCGCCTGATTCACACGGTGCGCGGCGTCGGCTACGCCCTTCGAGAATCGTGACCTTCCGCGCGCGTGTCATCCTCCTGTCCGCCGCGGCCGTCGCGATCGCGGTCGCGCTCGGCTCGGCCGTCGCGTACTTCGCGGCGCGCTCCTCGCTGCGCGGCGAGATCGATGATGCGCTGCGCAACCGTTCCTTCGTCGTGCAAGAGTTCCCACTCCCACTTTCGTGCGTTAAGGGTGCGGGCGGGAAACCCCTCGTAGATTTGCCGAACCCGCAGTTGGGCGGCGCGCCGGGGAAGATCCAGGTGATCTGCCCCGGTGGAGGGCTTGTTCGTCCGCCAGGCGAAGACGTTCCGCTGCCGATCAACGACCGCTCCCGCGATGTCGCCGGAGGACTAGAGAAGGGCTACTTCTCCGACGCGCACGTCGAGGGTATCCACCTCCGCGTCCTCACGGTGCCCGTCGCGGATGGTGTCGCGCTGCAGGTTGCGCGGCCGTTGAACGAAGTCGACCGCGTGCTCGACCGGTTGCGGCTCGTCATGATCGCGATCGCGGCCAGCGGCGTCGGCCTCGCCGCAGCCCTCGGTCTCGTGGTCGCAGGGGCCGCGCTCCGACCCGTGCGCCGGCTCACGCACACGGCGGAGGAAGTGGGGAGGACCCGCAACCTCGGCCTCCGCGTCGAGACGAAAGGCGACGACGAGCTCGCCCGGCTGAGCGCGACCTTCAACGCGATGCTCGGCGCGCTCGACGAGTCGGTGAGCGCTCAGCGCCGCCTCGTCATCGACGCCTCCCACGAGCTGCGTACACCGTTGACGAGCCTGAGGACGAACATCGAAGTGCTCGCTCGAGCGGAACGCCTCGATCCGGCTGAGCGGGAGCGCCTCCGCCAGGACGTGCTGCAGCAGATCGAGGAACTGAGCCTGCTGATCACCGACGTCGTCGACCTTGCCCGCGGCGACGAACCGACCGCGGAGGCCGAAGACGTCCGGCTCGACCTACTCGTCGAGGACGTGGTCGAACGCGCAGCGAGGCACGCGCCGCTCGTGCGCTTCATCACCGAGCTCCAGCCCTCGACGGTCCGCGGCGTTCCGCGCCGGCTGGAGCGCGCTGTCGCAAACCTGCTCGATAACGCGGCGAAGTGGAGCCCCGAGGGCGCGGATGTGCACGTCAGCGTCGACGACAGCACCGTCACCGTTCGGGACGAAGGGCCCGGCTTCTCGGCGGAGGACCTTCCGTACGTGTTCGACCGGTTCTACCGCTCGCGCGCGGCGCGCGGCAAGCCCGGCTCGGGCCTCGGGCTCGCGATCGTGCGCCAGGTCGCCGAGGAGCACGGCGGGGCAGTGGAGGCTTCGAACGTGAACGGCGGCGGAGCGGTCGTGCGCCTGCGCGTGTCGTAACTCACAGCAACCTCACAGCGCTTTCTCACGCCCGACTCACGGCGCGGCGCTTGGGTACGCCTCATGTTCTCGCTCACGTACATGCTCAGCGAGCTGCGGCGGCGGCGCGGCCGCACAGTGCTGACGGCGCTCGGCCTCGCGCTCGGTGTCGGCCTCGTCGTCACCGTCAACGCGCTCTCGAACGGGCTCGACCGCGCGCAGGACCAGGTCTTGAGCCCGCTCACCGGCGTCGGGACCGATCTCTCCGTGACGCGGCCGATCTCGGTCTCGTCGAACGGCGGCTTCCCGCAGCTCTCGGCGAAGGAGCGCAAACAGCTCGAGCAGGAGAACGGTGTCGCGCGGGTCGGGTTCCAAAACCTGAAGCCGGGCTCGCGCTTCTCGGACGACTCGTTCGTCTCGACGTCCCAGCTCAGCTTCCCCGCGAGCGAGGTGGAGAAGATCGCCAGGCTCGACGGCGTGCAGGACGCGGCGGGGAGCCTGACGCTCTCGTCGATCCACGTCCAGGGCACGGTTCCCGAGCAGAGCTCGCAGCCGCAGCAGTTCGGCGGCCCGGGTCAGGCGCAGGGGCCGCGCAACATCGACCTGCGCTCGGTGACGGTCACCGGTGTCGACGAGACGAAGCCCGCACTCGCGCCCGTGACCCCGGGACAGCTGACGCGCGGCCGCTGGCTCAAGTCGGGCAGCGCGCGCGAGGCGATCCTCAACGTGGCCTACGCGCGGCGGCAGGGATTGGGGCTCGGCGACACGATCACGCTCGGCGGCAAGAAGTTCACGGTCGTCGGTCTCGCTCAGACGCCGTTGGGCGGCCAGTCGTCCGACGTCTACGTGAAGCTCGCGCAGCTGCAGAAGCTGTCGGACCGCGTCGGCCGCGTGAACAGCGTGCAGGTGCGCGCCGATTCCAGCGACGCCGTGACGTCGGTCGCCTCGGCGATCGAGAAGAGCTTCGACGGCGCCGAGGCGACGACCGCCGAGGATCTGGCGGCGCGGGTCTCAGGCTCGCTCGTCGACGCGAAGAACCTCGCGTCGCGTCTCGGCGGTGCGCTTGCGATCGTCGGCCTGCTCGCGGCGTTCCTGATCGCGAGCCTGCTCACGCTCGCGTCGGTGACGAAGCGCGTGCGCGAGCTCGGGACGCTGAAGGCGATCGGCTGGCCGCAGCGCCGCGTCGTCGGACAGGTCGCGGGCGAGTCGCTGCTGCAGGGCCTGCTCGGCGGGGTCCTCGGTATCGCCGTGGGGCTCGGCGGGGCTGCGCTCGTCGACGCGTTCGCGCCCGATTTGAAGGCGACGGTCGCGCAGACGGCCGCACGCACGTTCGGTCCGTTCGGCCAGGGCGCGGTGACGTCCGGCTCGACGACCGTCGACCTGTCGGCGCCCGTCAGCGCCGGACTGATCGCGCTCGCCGTTGCGCTCGCGCTCGTGGGCGGCCTCCTCGCGGGCGCCGTGGGCGGCCTGCGCGCTGCGCGGCTGCGCCCTGCCGACGCCCTCCGCCACATCGACTGAGGAGAACCGATGACCGTCCCCATCTACGAACTGCGCGGCGTCGCGAAGAGCTTCGGGAGCGGCGCCGCGCAGGTCCACGCCGTGCGCGACGTGGACCTGACGATCGAGGAAGGCGAGTTCGTCGCGCTCGCCGGCCCGAGCGGCTCCGGCAAGACGACGCTGCTTCAGCTGCTCGGTGCGCTCGACCGCCCGACGAAGGGTGAGGTGCACTTCGAGGGCCGCGACCTCGGTGAGCTGCGCGACGCCGAGCTGACGCGGCTCCGCCTCGGCGAGATCGGCTTCGTCTTCCAGCAGTTCAACCTGATCCCGACGCTGACGGCGGCGCAGAACGTCGAGGCGGCGCTCGCCCCGCGACCGCTCGGCAGCTCGGAGCGGCGCGAGCGGGTCCGCTCGCTGCTCGAACTCGTCGCGCTCGGCCCGCGCGCCGAGCACCTGCCCTCGCAGCTCTCTGGCGGCGAGCAGCAGCGCGTTGCGATCGCCCGGGCGCTCGCGAACGAGCCGCGGGTGCTGCTCGCCGACGAGCCGACAGGGAACCTCGACTCGACGACGGGCGCCGAGATCGTCGAGCTGCTGCGCTCGCTCGCGCGCGACCGGGGCCAGACCGTCGTCCTGATCACCCACGATCCCGAGGTCGCCGCCGGAGCGCCTCGTGTGCTTCGCATGCACGACGGCCGGCTCCTGACCGTCGAGGCCCTCGCCGCAACGAAGGCTTAATGCGCGCTTCGCCGTGCTCTCAGGGCGTTCTCAGCGCCCGCCGCTCCGATGTATGGGTACTTTCCAGAAGGGACTGAATGCACATGACTCGAATCCTTGCCGCCGGCGCCGCCCTCGTGGGAGCAGCGCTTCTGGGCGGCGTTACCGGAGCCTTCGTCGTCAACGAGACCGACGACGGCTCCGCCGCGGCGACGAGCACCGTGACGGTTCCCTCGCAGGGGATCTCGTCCACGGCGTCCTCGATCGCGGATCTCTACAAGCGCGTCTCTCCGAGTGTCGTCGAGATCCAGACGCAGACCGGCGTGGCCGGACCGGTCGGCACGCAGGGCGGCACGGGCACGGGCTGGGTGTACGACGACGCTGGCCACATCGTGACGAACGAGCACGTGATCGAAGGCGCGATGAACGTGACGGTGAAGTTCGCAGACGGCACCGAGGAGCAGGCGCATGTCGTCGGCTCCGACCGTTCGACGGACGTCGCCGTGCTCGAGCTCGATGACCCGTCGAAGGCCCCAGCGCCGCTCGAGCTCGGCTCGGCGAAGGCGCTCGAGGTGGGTGACCCGGTCGTCGCGATCGGCAGCCCCTTCGGGCTCCAGGGCACGCTCACGTCCGGGATCGTCAGCGCACTCGACCGCACGATCACCGCACCGGACGGCTTCACGATCGACGGCGCGATCCAGACCGACGCGGCGCTGAACCCGGGCAACTCGGGCGGGCCGCTGCTCGACGACAACGGGGACGTCGTCGGCGTCAATTCGCAGATCGCGAGCGAGACCGGCGCGAACAACGGCGTCGGGTACGCGATCCCGATCGAGACGGTCAAGTCCGTCGCCGACCAGCTGATCGAGAACGGCTCCGTGAAGCACGCGTTCCTCGGCGTCCGCGTCTCGGACGGCAACGGCGGCGCGCGCATCGAGGAGGTCACGAGCGGCGGGCCCGCTGCCAAGGCGGGACTGCGGGTCGGTGATCTGGTCACGAAGGCGAACGGCGAGCCTGTTCGCTCGGCCGCAGAGCTGAGCGGCGCAGTCGCGTCGCACGAGCCGGGCGACAAGCTGGAGCTCGAGGTGACGCGGGACGGCAAGCAGCGCACCATCACGGCCGAGCTCGGCACGCGCCCCTCGGAGGCGCGCTAGCCCGCTACGTCAAAATGGCCGCGTGGCCGTCACGACCGTCGAGCTGCACATCGTGTCCGACTCGACGGGAGAGACGGCCGCGCGGCTCGTCCACGCGCTCGAGGCGCAGTTTCCCGACCAGCCGTTCGACGAGATCCGCCACCCGCGCGTGGAGTCGGTCGAGGATCTCCAACGCGCCGTCGGCCGCGCACGAGGCCGTCCGGCCGTCGTCTTCTACACGATCGTCGAGCCGGAGCTCCGCGACGCGATGCGCCGCCTCTGCCGCAGCGCGCGCGTGCACTACTGCGACCTGCTCGGACAGCCGATCGACGCTGTCTCGCGTGTCGCGGGTGTCGCGGCGCAGATGGCCCCCGGCCGCCACGCGCCGCTCGACGCGTCGTACTTCCGGCGGATCGAGGCGATCGAGTTCGCGGTCAAGTACGACGACGGGATGGGAGGCGGGCTGGACGAGGCCGACATCGTGCTCGTCGGCGTCTCGCGGACGTCCAAGACGCCGCTGTCGATCTTCCTCGGCTACATGGGCTACAAGACCGCGAACGTGCCGATCGTCGCCGGCATCGACCCGCCGCAGGAGCTGTTCGCGATCGATCAGGCGAAGATCGTCGGACTGACGATCGACGCGAACCGCCTTGCGGAATTCCGCCAGGCGCGCGCGCGCAACTTCGGCGGGACCGCGCGCCAGTACTCGGAGCTCGTGCAGATCTACGAGGAGCTCGCGCAGGCCGAGGTCATCCATCGCAAGCTCGGCTGTCCGGTGCTCGACGTCTCCGAGCTCTCGATCGAGGAGACCGCGCAGCGGGTGATCCGCACCGTCGAGCAGCGCCGCCACGGGCTCGAGGCGGCGCGCGCATGAAACGCGACCTGAGCGAGAAGGGTTGGGTGCCGCTGCGCTACTGGGTTGGGTGGTGGACGGTGCTGGCGCTGGCGATGGTCGTGTTCTACGTCGTTCTGACGCCGATCTGGATCGGGATCAGGGTTGCCGGGTGGCTCGCGGCACGGCGTACCGTTCGGGCATGACGCTCCCGCCTGTCGTGATCGGCGCGGGTCCAGCGGGTCTCGCGGCCGCCGCGCAGTTGAGGCGCGCGGGCATCGAGCCGGTCGTCCTCGAGCGCGCGGACTGCGTCGGCTCGGCCTGGCGCGACAAGCGCTACGACCGGCTCCGGCTGCACACGGTCCGGTGGCTCTCGGCGCTTCCGGAGGCGCCGATTCCGCGCGCGTTCGGCCGCTGGGTCGCGCGCGACGACTTCCTCGCATATCTCGCGGAGTTCGCACGCTCGAACGAGATCGAGCCGCGCTTCGGCGTCGCGGCCGAGCGGATCGAGCGGCACGACGGCGGCTGGCGCGTCACGACGAGCGCTGGGCCCATCGACGCGGAGCAGGTCATCGTCGCCACCGGCTACAGCAACGTTCCGCACACGCCGGAGTGGCCCGGGCGCGACTCCTTCGCGGGGACGCTCGTCCACTCCGCCGACTACCGGAATGCCGCGCCGTTCGCCTCCAAGGACGTGCTCGTCGTGGGTGCGGGGAACTCAGGGGCCGAGATCGCGGTCGACCTCGTCGAGGGCGGTGCGAGCCGAGTGTGGCTGTCAGTGCGGACGCCGCCGAACATCGTCCGCCGCGACCGCCTGGGCGTTCCATCGCAGGTGATCGGGGATCGCGGTCGAGCCGCTGCCGCCGCGCGCGATCAACGTCATCGGCCGCACGCTGCGTCGGCTGACGATTCCGGACCTCACGGAATACGGCCTACCGGCCCCGCGCGACGGCTACACGCAGCTCCAGCGGACCGGCACCGTCCCGATCCTCGACGTCGGCATCGTCGACGCCGTCCGGAGACGTCGAGTGACGATCGTGCCGGCCGTGGAGCGCTTCGACGGCGAGGACGTTGTGCTCGCCGACGGCTCGACGCTCCGCCCCGACGCGGTCGTCGCAGCAACGGGCTACACGCCGGCGCTCGAGCGGCTCGTGGGACACCTGGGCGTGCTCGACGGGCGCGGCACGCCGCTCGTCCACGGGGCGGAGACACACCCGAGAGCCCCGGGGCTGCACTTTGTCGCGATCTCGATCCGTCTCGGCGGCCTGATCCGCGAGGCCGCGCGCGAGGCCTCCGCGGCGGCGCGGGCGGTCGCCGCCGCGCAGTAACGCCCCCGCACGCAGGTCACGCCTTGCGCGAAGCCGGCTGGGCATCCCTCGGCCGTAACCGAGGAAGGAGGACCGCAGTGTCCGCTATCGCTGGTCGTCCCCTCGTCAGGCTGTGGACAGCTTGCGCGGCGTTCCGAACAGTGCCTGGCACCGTGAGTTAACAGTGCCTGGCACCGTGAGTTAACAGTGCCTGGCACCGAACTCGCCTTTCCGGAACACGGCCCGGCCGCCCTTGTCGCTGAAATCGGCGTCGCCGGCCGAAGCTCGCGCGTACCGCGCTTAACAATGCCTGGCACCGTGAGCTCACAGTGCCTGGCACGGGACTCCGCCTTTCGGGACAGGCCCTTCCGGCCGGTGTCGTGCGGCCGGCGCGCCATTGGAGCCACGTCGCCGCGCGGTCCTCAACCGCTCACGACTCGAGAATGCGGTGGATGAACTCGGACTTCGCGTCCGTGTAGCCATCGCGGTCCCTCATGAAGCGAGCTGCAAGGTCACGCTTCAGCGCGGCGTACTCGGCTGCTGGTGCTCGAAGCCGATCGCCGCCAGGCGGTCGATCGCGGCCTCGACATTCTCGGCTGCGACGACGACGTCGACGTCGAGCTTCGGCTTCGCCGCAAGCCCCGGCACGGCGGTGCTGCCGACATACTCGATCCGTGTCGCCACCGATCCGAGCGTGTTCTCAAGGCGCTCGCGCAGGCGTTCGAACTGCTCCGGCCACGAGTCGTCGTAGTCGACGATCTCGATCGGTCTGCTCACGGCTTCACCGCACGCAGGTGGAGGAAGAGCGGCAAGCGCGGGTCGCTCTCGACGGGACCTCGGCGATCCGCTCGATGAGCAGTCCCGCCGTCTCGAGTGCGCCGGCGTAGCGGGAGAGCGGGATCGGCCGGTCGTAGAATGTCATCCGGATCCCGTCCCGGTCGCCTTCCCAGATCTTGACCGGCCCCCTCGAAGTAGTCGTCGAGCACGAACTTCCCGTCGTCGCCGCGCGATCCGGCCGCGACGACGGCGTCGTGGTACCCGGCGTGCGGGCAAACCGCGCCCAGTTGTCCGCCTGCTCGTCCCAGCGCTCGCGAAGTGTCACAGGACGCGTGCCTCGATCGGCGTCTCCGAGCCCGGCTCGACGCGGTACGCGCGCTTCCCGGCCTGCGCGGCCACGACGTCCGAGAGCTCGGTGCCGGCGAAATGGAGTGCGACGGCGTCCTCTGCGGCGTATCCCGGCGGGAAGGCGTCGTCGACAAGCTGGCGGTAACGCGGGCGGCGCAGATCCTCGCCGTCGTAGTGCGGGCACGCGCTGCCGGGAAGGAAGCCGAGCCCGTCGCGCATACCCTCGAGCTGTGGCCCGAACGAGTCGGTGATCCCGGCCTCGAACCAGCAGATCATCCCCGCGCTCGAGCCGGCGAGCACGATGCCCGACTCCCACGCCTCGCGCAGGATCGCGTCGAAGCCGTGCAGGCGCCAGATCGCGAGCATGTTGGCGGTATTGCCCCCGCCGACGTAGATCACGTCCTGCGAGAGCGCGAACTCGCGCAGCTCGTCGCGGGGCCACGGAAAGAACTTCAGGTGCGTGACCTGGGCGCGGCCCTCCAGATACTCGTAGGCCGCGACGATCTGGCTCGGATCGTCGCCGGTCGCCGTTCCGACGAAGCAGAGCCTGGGGCCCCGCGCGAGGCCGAGGATGAAGTCGCTGAGCGCGCTTCCGAGCCCAAAACCCCCGCAAGCGACGATGTGGCGCTCCGCCATAGCGGCATATGATTGCGACCCCGGTGGCGGCCCCGCGCTACGTCTACGACTTTGACGACCCCGCAGGCGGCGGCCGTGAGCGGCTGGGCGGCAAGGGCGCGGGCCTGGCCGAGATGACCCAGCTGGGGGTCCCCGTGCCTGCCGGCTTCACGATCACGACCGAGGCCTGCCGCGAGGCGATGGCGCTCCAGGACCTCCCGGAAGGCCTCGACACCGAGATCGACGAGCACATCGCGGCTCTCGAGGAGCGCACGGGCAAGCGCTTCGGCGACCAGGCGGACACGCTGCTCGTGTCCGTCCGTTCGGGCGCCGCGGTGTCGATGCCCGGGATGATGGACACGATCCTCAACCTCGGCCTGAACGACGCCGCGGTCGCAGGCCTGGCCACGGCGACGGGCAACCAGCGCTTCGCGCGCGACTCGTACCGCCGCCTGATCCAGATGTACGGCGAGGTCGTCGACGGGATCGACGCGCACCGCTTCGAGCAGGCGCTGACCGACCTGAAGGCGAAGCGCGGCGCCGCGCAGGACACCGACCTGACCGCGGACGACCTCGCGGAGCTGCTCGAGACGTTCAAGCGGATCTACCGCGACGGCACCGGCACCGACTTCCCGCAGGACGCGCGCGACCAGCTGCGCCGCGCGGTGCGCGCGGTCTTCGACTCGTGGAAGAACCCGCGCGCAGAGGTGTACCGCCGCGCGCACGGGATCCCGGACGACCTCGGCACCGCGGTGAACGTCGTGCAGATGGTGTTCGGCAACAAGGGCGACACGTCGGGCACCGGCGTCTGCTTCACGCGCGATCCGTCGACGGGAGAGCAAGGCCTGTACGGCGAGTTCCTCGTCAACGCGCAGGGCGAGGACGTCGTCGCCGGGATCCGTACGCCCGAGCCGCTGCAGGCGATGCAGCAGCGGCTTCCGGAGGCGTTCCAGCAGCTCCTCGACACCATGCGCCGGCTCGAGGAGCACTATCGCGACATGCAGGACATCGAGTTCACCGTCGAGGAAGGCGCGCTCTACTTGTTGCAGACGCGCGCGGCGAAGCGCACCGCGGCGGCGGGGCTGAAGGCGGCGGTCGAGATGACGGACGAGGGGCTGATCTCTCGCGACGAAGCGGTCGCGCGCATCGATCCCGCGCAGCTCGACCAGCTGTTGCACCCGATGCTCGATCCGAACGCGAGCTACACGGTCGCGGCGACCGGACTGAATGCAAGCCCGGGCGCGGCCAGCGGGAAGATCGTCTTCGACGCCGATACGGCCGCCGAGCGCGGCGAGCGCGAGCCGGTGATCCTCGTTCGCTGGGAGACGACGCCCGACGACATCCACGGGATGATCGCGGCGAAGGGGATCCTCACCGTGCACGGCGGCATGACCTCGCACGCGGCGGTTGTCGCGCGCGGGATGGGCAAGCCGTGCGTCGCCGGTTGCGAAGCGCTCTCGCTCGACCTGAACGCGCGCACGGCACGGGTCGGCGACACGACCCTGAACGAAGGCGACGTGCTCACGATCGACGGCGGCACTGGGCGCGTGATCGTCGGCGAGGTCGAGCTCGTCCCACCGCAGATCAACGAGGACTTCCAGACGGTGCTCGAGTGGGCCGACGACATCCGCCGCCTGAAGGTGCGCGCGAACGCCGACACGCCGGACGACGCGAAACGCGCGCGCGAGTTCGGCGCGCAAGGCATCGGCCTCTGCCGCACCGAGCACATGTTCTTCGGCGAGGACCGCCTGCCCGTCGTGCAGGAGATGATCATGGCGCACGACGAGGCAGGCCGCCGCGCCGCGCTCGACCGGCTGCTGCCGATGCAGCAGTCGGACTTCGAGGGAATCTTCGAGGCGATGGCCGGGCTCCCGGTGACGATCCGGCTGCTCGACCCGCCGCTGCACGAGTTCCTGCCGCCGCTCGAGCAGGCGCCCGAGAAGATGCGCGAGCGGATCAAGCAGCTGCAGGAGGCGAACCCGATGCTCGGCACGCGCGGCTGCCGCCTCGGTCTCCAGTACCCGGAGATCTACGAGATGCAGGTGCGCGCGATCGTGCGCGCGGCCGCCGCGGTGCGCGAGCGAACGGGCGAGGCGCCGCTCGTCGAGATCATGCACCCGCTCGTCGGCTTCGCCGAGGAGCTGCGCCGCCTGCGTGAGCTCACCGTCGCTGTTGCCTCGGAGGAGAACGACGTCGAGTACCTCTGCGGCACGATGATCGAGCTCCCGCGCGCGTGCGTCCGCGCCGATGAGATCGCCGAGCACGCCGACTTCTTCTCGTTCGGCACGAACGACCTGACGCAGACGGCGCTCGGCTTCTCGCGCGATGACGCCGAGGGCAAATTCCTCACGCACTATCTCGAGGACGGCGTGCTCGAGCGCAACCCGTTCGAGACGCTCGATCAGAGCGGGGTGGGCGACCTGATGCGTATCGCGGTCGAGCGCGGCCGCGCCGTCAAGGACCTGAAGCTCGGCATCTGCGGCGAGCACGGCGGCGAGCCGAAGTCCGTCGCGTTCTGCCACAAGCTCGGGCTCGACTACGTCAGCTGTTCACCCTTCCGCGTGCCGCTCGCGCGTCTGGCAGCCGCGCAGGCCGCCCTGGCGGAGAAGGGTGCGGCGTACGTCGCCGCCGGCGGGTAGCCGGCCGCCTCCCCAACGGGTTTCGCGTCAGTCCGCGAGCCGCGCGGCCTCGACGAGCTTCGCGGGCGCGACCTCGGCGTGGGCGTCCTCGACCATCCCCGCGAGCTCCTCCCAGTCGAACGCGCGGTCGAGCCGCATGCCGAGCCAGCCGCGGTGGCCGACATACGGCGGCACGAAGAATCGCTCCGGGTCCGCCTCGACGAGCATCCGCTGCATCCCGTCGGCGGGCCGCGCACCAGATCGCGAAGCGGCCCGGCTCGTCATCGCCCGAGCGGCGCGATCAACCGTCGGTACGCCGCGAGGCTTCTCGGCTTCGAGGCGAGGTCCCATGGCGACCCGGGACGGCCGCTGTAGTACGCGATCAGCTCGACGCGCTTGTGCGTGCGCGCGAAACGGGCCATCTGCTCGACGAAGCCGGGGTTGTCGAGGCTCCAGAGGCCCCATTCGGGAAACGCGTACGGCTTTGAGGGATGCGTGCGATAGAGCCGCTCGTTCGCCGTCCACTCGGCCTTGCCGCGGATGAAGTAGAGGTCGTTGCCGACGACATCGACGTAGCGGTCGCCGGGATAGTACGCGGCCGCCGAGTTGCCGGGCAGATCCGGCGAGCCGTAGCCCTGCGGATTCCAGATCACCTTCACCCGCGGCGCGAGATTTTCGGGCAGGTCGGCCGCGACCTGCGGCACCTGAGCGTCGCGAGCTGCGCGTTGATCGTCGCCGCAGGACCGCCATGCACGAGCAGGTAGATGCGCGCGAACGCCTTGCGGTAGTTCGCCGTCGAGTAGGCGGCGCCCTTGAAGCGCCCGCTCTTCGTGTACGCGCAGTACGCGTTCCAGTGGCCGTTCATCTCGGGCACCGGCCGGACGTACACCGTCGAGCCCCAGCGCGAGAGCGCGCTGTTCAGCTCAAGCAGGTACCCGTCGCCCTTGCCCTGCGCGATCGCGAGCGGCGTGACCGACTGAGCAACCATGCCGATCATCGGCGTCGGCCCGAGCTTCGGAAGCGAGCCGTCGAAGCCGCTCTGCCCCCAGCCGAAGATCGCGTGGCCGACCTGCGTCTGCTGGCCGGTGAGGCCGTCGAACCTCGCGCGCCCGCCGAAGACGCCGAGCAGCGGGCGCGCGTCCACGGAAGGGACGAGAACGAGCGCAAGCGCGGCGACAACGAGCAGCCGTCTCATGCGTACGGCGCGACCGACCAGTACGCCACGGCGATGCTGAGGATCGCGACGGCGACGACGCCCGCGATTCCGAGCATTCCCGGCCGGCCGTACGCAGCGTGCGTCTGGCCGAAGCGCGAGAGCGCGAGCGCGGCCAGGGCGCCGCCGATCAGGCCGCCGATGTGGCCGCCGATCGAGATGCCGGGCCGGAACGTGAGGATCAGGCTCAGCACGACGAGGCCGGCCGCGCCGCCGCCGAGCACGTACAGCCGCTGCCGCTCGAACACAAACGCCGCCCCGAGGATCCCGAAGATCGCGCCCGACGCCCCGACGGTGATCGCCGTCGGGTCGAGCGCGAGTGAGCCAGCGGCCCCCGCCAGGCCGGAGACGAGATACAGGAGCGCGAACCTGCCGCGGCCGATCGCTTCCTCGAGCGGACCGCCGATCCACCAGAGGAAGAGCATGTTCATTCCGATGTGGATCAGGTTCGCGTGCATGAACGCCGACGTGATCAGCCGCCACCACTCTCCGTGCGCCACGAGCGGTCCGTAGAGCGCGAAGCGCTCGTACAGCGAGCCGCCCGGCGCACTCAAGGTGGCTCCCTGGGCGACCATCAGCAGGTACACGGCGACGTTGATGCCGATCAGGATCTTGGTCAGCAACATCCCGGTGCCTTCGACCGAGAGACGCCGCGCATTGCGCGCCACCTTCGCCACGCCCGTCGGCACGCCGGCGTGCTCCGCGCATTTGATGCCGACCGGCGTAAAGACCATGCAGTCCGGGCAAAGCCCCCGGCTGCACTCGCCGCACGAGACGCCGGTCTCGCGATTCGGGTGCCGGTAGCAGGTCTGGCGCGGGGCTTCCACGGGCGCAACTAGCGTATCCGGGGTGCGCGTGCACGTCGCCTTCACGCCGGCGGAGGCGGCCTCGGCGCCGATCGGGGTCGTCGTCGACGTGCTCCGGGCGACCTCGACGATCGCCCAGGCACTCGCGAGCGGCTGGCCGCGCGTCCTCTGCGCACCCGGAGTCGACGAGGCGCGCGCCGTCCGCGACCAGCTCGGCGAGGGTCTCCTCGCCGGGGAGCGCAACGCGCAGCGGATCGAGGGCTTCGACGTCGGCGCCTCGCCGCGGGAGTTCCTCGAGGGCGGCGACGTGCCGCTCATCTTCTCGACGACGAACGGGACCCGCGCGATCCTCACCGCGGCCGCGAGCTGCGATCGCGTCGTCCTGGGCAGTCTGCTCAATCTCGACGCCGTCACAGCGGACGCTCGCGAGAGCGGGGAGGACGTCGTGATCGTCTGCGCCGGATTTCAGGGAGCGTTCGCGTTCGACGACGCGTACTGCGCCGGACGCATCGTGCAGCTGCTCGACGGCGAGCGCTCGGACGCGGCGAAGGCGGCCGAGCTGATCGCCCGCACGTATCCGGATCCGTACGAGGGGCTCACCGCCCGTACGTATGGCCCGCCGGGGCTCGAGGAGGACATCCGCTTCTGCGCGAGGGAGAACCTGTTCGACACGGTTCCGCGCTTCGCCCGGATGGTTGGCCCGGCCGCCGAGATCGTTCCGTCCTAGACTCAGGAGACCGGGCTAGCAGCCAGTCTTCGGCGACCTCGACTAGGCGAGGCACGGCTGCTAGCCCGCGCTACCCGAACAGGTCCGCATAGCCCGGCTCGAGCTGGAGGACGACGTCCTCGAACTCGCCCCAGGAGACGGCTTCGCGGATCGTGGCGAAGACGGCGCGCACGCGGTCCTTTGCTTCCTCCGGCGGGAGCTGCAGCTCGCGTGCAACACGCTCGACGAACTCCTCGGGCGTCATCGGCATCACGGCGCGTCATCGGCATCACGGCGCGGGTGACGACGACGCTCTTCAGCCGCGCCGGAAGCTGCGCGAGGAGGTCGTACGCCTCGTTGCACGAACTCGTCGTCCTTCACGACTCCAGGACCTGCTTCAGCCGCTCGAGCCCGGCGACCTCGCGTTCCATCGTGCGCTGCACCATAGGCGACAACAGCTTCTTCAGTCCGGGCACCTCGGCAGCGAGCGCGAAGCGCACGCGTGTGCTGCCGTTCGCGGGCGAGAGCTCATATCGCCCCTCGGGACGAACGGGGCCCTCGGTCGCACGGAACGCGTGCAGCTCGTTTGGCCGAGACTCGGTGATCTCGACGTCGGCAGGGATGCGCCGCCCATCGGGCCCTTCACGCCCTGCCGGTACCGCGTGCCTGCGCCCCCGTCGCCGGAGATCCGCGCGATGTCGAGGACTCCTGACCGCCACTCGGGATCGTTCTCGGCATTCGAGAGGAACGCGAACACCTCCGCCGGCGGGCGTGCGATCGTCGTCGAGTGCTCTGCGCTCGGCATGCGTCTCCTTTCGTTGATGCGCCGATCCTCGCGGAGCCGCGCGCTCCACTCAAGACAAGAAAGACCAGTCTGTCTACTGGTACAGTCCCGCCCCGATGGCCACGACGGTCGCGGGGGAGCGGGACGCGCGCGAGCGCATCCTCGAGAGCGCCTACCACCTCTTCTCCCAGCGCGGTGTGCGCGCCGTCGGGATCGACGAGGTCATCGATCGCGCCGGCGTCGCGAAGGCCACGCTCTACCGGCACTTCCCGTCCAAAGACGACCTCGTGCTCGCCTTCCTCCAGCGCAGGGAGCGGCGCTGGACGCTCGAGTTCATCGAGGCGGAGGCGCGGCGTCGGGGTTCCACGCCCGAAGGCCGCCTGCTCGCGATCTTCGACGTCTTCGACGAGTGGTTCCGCAAGGATGACTTCGAAGGCTGCTCCTTCATCAACGTCATGCTCGAGTTCCCCGATCGGGAGCACCCACTCGGCAGGGCGAGCGCGCTTTACCTCGAGAACATCCGCTCGATCGTGCGCACCCTCGCTGAGGAGGCCGGGCTCCGCGATCCGGCGGGGTTCGCCCACTCGTGGCACATCCTGATGAAGGGCTCGATCGTCGCCGCGGGCGAGGGCGACCGCGAGGCCGCTCAGCGAGCCACGGCGATGGGCTGCCTGCTCATCGCCGCGTACCGCTAGTCCTCCCGGGGGCAAGCCGCTCGAGCAGCTTGACGGCCTGAGCCGGTCCGGGCAGCGCGGCGATCTCCTCCTTGATCACGTCGGCAGCGGAGCGATACGCCGGGTCCGACAGCACGGCCGCGACGGCTTCGCGCACGGCGCCGGGTGTTGCCGTGACGGGGTCGAGCACGCGCGCGACCCCGAGCGCCTCGCTGCGTGCGGCGTTCGGCGGCTGATCGGCGCCTATGGGAATCACGACCTGCGGCAGCCCGTGCGCCAGCGCGCCCATGACCGTCCCGGAGCCGCCGTGCGATACGACGGCACTCGCACGAGCGAGGATCTCGGATTGCGGAACGAAGCGTTCGACGCGGATGTTGTCGGGGAGTGGGCCGAGCTCTTCGGGGTCTCTCTGAGGTCCAAGCGAGGCAAGGACGTCGACCGGCAATTCGCTTAGGCCCCCGAGCACCCGCTCGAACAGATCGCCGCACTCGAGATTGAAGACTGTGCCGAGCGTGAAGTAGACCGTCGGCGTGCCAGCCGGCGGCCCGTTCCTGTCGTGGACCTCGGACGGACGAAAGCTGAGCGCGCCGGCCGGCAACGGGAAGGCGGGATCGCGAAAGCTGGGCGGGAACGGCGAGAGGACGAGGTCGCCGCTGACCATTGCCAGCTCGGGGTCGGGCGGCAAACCGTGCTCGGCTCGGACCTCGTTCAGCGGTTCGGCGACAAGCCCGGGCCGCACGAAGGTGCCCGCGGCGAGGACGAGCACGGTCGCACGCGGAACCCCCAGGCGCTCGGCCGCGATCATGCTGCCGAAGTCCGTCTCCTCGCTGACGACGAGCTCGGGCCGCCAGTCGGAGCCCAGCTCGAGGACGCCGGTCGCGCGAGTCCGCGCTCCGCGCTCGGCGAACCCCTCGCGGAACTCACGCTCCTCGCGTTTGAGGTCCACCGGACGCAGAGGGCGCCTCTCGGGAGGTGGACCGCCCGGGCCGATCGGAAAGGCGTTGAAGCCGAGGGCCTCGACGAACGAGACGATCGACGGCGGGGAGGCGAAGGCGAGTGTGTGGCCCGCGGCCTGCGCTGCGCGAGCGATCGGGACGAGCGGTAGCGCGTGGCCACGGCCACCCGTGGAGGCGAACAGGATGCGCATCTACGGGCCCGCTCGATCGGACCCCACCACGCGCGGGAGCCAGTCTCGTACCGCCGTGGTCACCGCCTCGAGGCCGCTCCTCAGGCTGTGGTCACCCGGCACCTGGACCACGGTCCGGCGTGCGCTCGCCGGCGGCATACCAAACGGGTCGCGCTCACCTTGCACCACGAGCGTCGGGACTGTGACGTCGTCGAGCTCGGACAGGCGGCTCTGTGCAGGCCGGCCGGGCGGGTGGAGCGGGAACGCGAGGCAGAGCACGCCGACCGCGCTGGTCGCCTCCGCGGTACGGCAGGCCACCCGTGCGCCCAAGGACCGACCGCCGACGACGAGCGGCAATCCGTGCAGCTCGTTCGCGAGCAGGTGGTCGACCACCGCCGTCCACGCGGCGTCCAGCCGGCGCGCCGGAGGCGGAGCGCGTCGTCCGGCGACCCGGTAGGGCTGCTCGACGAGCGCGACGCTGAGCCCTGCCGAGCGCGCCGCGTCCGTCGCTGCCACGAGGTCTCGCGCGGTCACGCCTCCCCCGGCGCCGTGACCGAGGACGAGCGTGGCTCGCGGCTCGGCGACGAGATGCAGGTACGCGTTCGCCCGCCCGTGCGGCGTATCGACTGCGATCGCGTCAGCGGACTCGGTAGCCACGATTCGCGTCCCAGTGCAGCTGCTTGCCGTACTTCGGCAGCGGCGCGTCCCGTCCCGAGATTCGAAAGCCCCTTGCCGTCGAAGCCGGACAGATCGCGACGAAACGCGCGTACCCACCGAGCCCGCCCTTGAACTTCGGATAGCCGATGTCGACGAGACAACCGGTCTCGGGGACGCCGCCGAGATTGGCGACGCCTTCGGCCTGCGTGTAACCGTGGTGCATGAGCCAGTGCTCGCCCTCGAGCGTCGGCGTGGTGTCGGTGTCGAGCGGCTCGTGCCCGTGGAAGAGGATGTGGCGCTGGAGATGCAGGAACTTGAGCGCGTCGAGGCTGACGCCGGGGAACTTCGGGTCGGCTGCGAGCGCCTTCGCTTTGGCCGGGTTCTCCGTCCATTTCTTCGACCAGTCAGAGCGCACCATCACGACGGACCCCTGAGGGATACGGCCGTGCTTGCGCTCGAACGCGCGCACGTCGGCGACCTTGAGAGCGTACGTCGCGTTCTTCTTGACCTGGGGAACGATCGAGATGACGACGAGTGGCCGGACGGCGTACGTCGGCGGCAGCTCGTCGATGCCCGCGTACTCGGGGGCCCAGTGCGCCGGCGGATCGAGTTGCGTGCCGAACTGATCAGTGGCGAGGCGGTAGGCGGTCGCCTCGAATCCGTCCTTCGGGTACGTGTACGCCTTGCCCGTCTTGGGATCCACGGATGCGCTGAACTGCGCGGGCCCGAAGCCTTTCCACACCGGGATCCCAGGTGTGATGGCGTGCGTGAGGTCGATGTAGCGTGCGTTGCGGAGCGTGTTGTTGTACACCTGCCAGAGACCCGGTCCCGTCTCGGCCTGAGCTCGCTCGGGGCTTGTGGCAAGGAGCGCGACGGCGGCTGCAGCGGCAGCCGACGCAGCGGCGATCGCGATGGTGGCGGCAGTGAGAGTGGTCTTGCGCATCGAACGTCTCCTCATAGTCGTGGTGGTCGTCCGTGCCGCAGTGCCTTGCTCCCGTGACCCAATCCTGCCGCGAACCCGCGGCCTTCGCCTACCATGGCCCGGGTGCAGGATTCGCCGCTGACCGCAACGCCCGCATCCGGTGCACTGGAGCTCCAGCTCGAGCAGCATCGGGTCGAGTTGACCGCCTACTCCTACCGGATGCTGGGATCCTCCTTCGAGGCCGAGGACGCCGTCCAGGAGACGTTCCTGCGGGCGTGGCGGGGCTTCGATCGGTTCGAGGGGCGAGCCGCGCTGCGCTCGTGGCTCTACCGCATCGCGACGAACGTCTGCCTCGACATGCTGAGTGGGCGCGAGCGCCGGGCGCGTCCGATGGATCTCGGGCCTGCGCAGGAACCCGTCGAGAGCAACCTCAACACGCTGCCCGAGGTCACGTGGATCGAGCCGATCCCGGACGGCCGTGTCGTGCCGGAGGGCGATCCCGCGGAGGTCACCGTTGCGCGCGAGACGGTCCGGCTCGCGTTCGTCGCCGCACTGCAGCACCTTCCGCCTCGGCAGCGCGCGGTGCTGATCCTCTGCGAGGTCCTGCGCTGGAAGGCGACGGAGGTCGCCGAGCTGCTCGAGACGAGCGTCGCGTCGGTGAACAGCGCGCTCCAGCGCGCACGCGCGACACTCGAAGGAATCGACGTCAGCGCCGACACGGCACCGTCGGTCGACACCGCCGACGCGGAGCTCCTCGCGCGCTATGTCGAGGCCTTCGAACGCTACGACATGGAAGCGCTCACGTCACTGATCCACGAGGACGCGACCCAGTCGATGCCGCCCTTCGACCTGTGGCTCAGCGGCCGCGAGGACATCTTCCGCTGGTGGGTCGGCCCGGGTATCGGCTGCCGCGGGTCGCGCGTGATTCCGACCGTGGCCGCCAACGGCGCGCCGGCGTTCGGGCAGTACAAACCGAGCGCCGGTGGAGACGGCTACGAGCCGTGGGCGCTGCAAGTGCTCGAGGTGTCAGACGGTCGGATCGTCGAGCTCACGTTCTTCCTCGACACCGAAAGGCTCTTCCCGCTCTTCGGCCTGCCTGCGTCAGTCGGGTAGCACGTCGCGCAGGCCCATGAAGGCCACGAGCTCGAGCAGCTCAGTCGACGCAGTGCGCAGCCGCACCTGGCAGCCGCGCCGCTGTGCGGCGAGCTGGAGCCGCGCGAGCGCGTCGACCGTCACGGCATCGGGGGCGACGCCGCTCATGTCGCACAGGGCGACGGCGGCGCCGCTCGCCAGCAGCGCGCAGACACGGTCGCAGAGCCCCGGCAGATCGGAGCGGGCGATGGGGCCCCAGATGGTGAACGCGATCGTCTGCGGCGCTGAGGTGGCCATCCGAGTACAGACGCCCCGGAGGGGCAGAAATCATCGGAAGGAAAGCGATGACTTCTCCGTCTAGGTGCGGTCTAACCCTCCGAGACCGATGAAGACGAGGAAAGGAACCCACCGATGACCATGGATCTCCGCAGCAAGTGGCTGGCGCTCTACGTCCTCTGCCTGGGGGATCTGATGATTGTTCTCGACGGGACGATCGTGAACGTCGCACTGCCCTCGATCCGGGACGACCTCGGCTTTTCGCAGACGTCGCTTGCCTGGATCGTGAATGCCTACCTGCTGACCTTCGGCGGCTTCCTGCTGCTCGGGGGGCGGCTGGGCGATCTCTTCGGTCACCGGCGACTGTTCCTGATCGGGATCTCGATCTTCACGGTCGCGTCGCTCGGGTGCGGGCTCGCCAACTCTCAGGAGCTCCTCATCATCGGCCGCGCCGTGCAGGGCGTCGGAGGCGCGATCGTGTCGGCGGTTGCTCTCTCGCTGCTGATGACGCTCTTCACTGAGCAGGCCGACCGAGCGAAGGCGATGGGCGTCTTCGGCTTCGTGCTCTCGGGCGGCGGCGTGATCGGCGTGCTCGCCGGCGGGATCCTCACCGACCTGCTCAGCTGGCACTGGATCTTCCTCGTCAACCTCCCCGTCGGCGTCCTCGTCTACTTCCTCTCGCTGAGGTTGCTGCCGACTCAGCGCGGCCCAGCCGCCAGCGGGCGTGTCGACATCGCCGGCGCGATCACCGTCACGGTCGCGCTGATGCTCGCGGTGTACGCGATCGTCAATGGCAACGAGCAGGGCTGGACGTCGGCGCAGACGCTCGGCTTGCTCGGCGCCGCAGTCGTGCTCCTCGGCGTCTTCGTCGCGATCGAAGCGCGCATCTCCTCGCCGCTGGTGCCGCTCGGCCTGTTCCGGAACCGCAACGTCTCGACCGCGAACCTCGTCGGCGTGCTGATGGCTGCAGGGATGTTCTCCTACTTCTTCTTCTCCGCCCTCTACCTCCAGCTCGTGCTCGAGTACAGCCCGCTCGAGGTCGGCCTCGCGTACCTGCCCGGAACGGTGATCTGGGGCGCCTCCTCGCTGCTGCTCTCCGACAGGCTCGTGATGCGCTTCGGGATCAAGCTGCCGCTGCTCGCCGGTCTCGGGCTGATGACGCTCGCGTTGATCCTGCTCGCACGGACGCCGGTCGACGGAAATTGGGCAATCGATATCCTGCCCGCGACGATCGCGATCGGCCTCGGCGCCGGGATCGCGTTCAATCCGATCCTGCTCGCCGCGATGAGCGGCGTTGCGCCAGAGCAGGCCGGCCTCGCGTCAGGCGTCGTCAACACCTCGTTCATGATGGGCGGCGCGGTCGGCCTCGCCATCCTGGCCAGCCTTGCCTCTTCGCGGAGTGACACGCTGCTCTCGACGGGTCATGACTCGCTCTTCGCGCTCAACGACGGCTACCACGTCGGCTTCGTCGTCGGCGCCCTGTTCTTGATCGCGTCGGCGGTCGTGGCCGGCACGCTGCTCAAGGTCGACGCGCCGCAGGCGCATGCGGTCGGCGCGCCCGCCACGGCCGAGGCCGAGTGATGGGCAAAGTCGCGGTCGACATCTCGATGTCGCTGGACGGCTTCATCACGGGGCCGAACGACAACGTCGATCAGCCGCTGGGCGAGGGGGGCGAACGGCTGCACGAGTGGCTGTACGGCCTCGAGTCCTGGCGCGACCGCCACGGCCTCGCAGGCGGCACGCAGGATCAGGACGCCGAGGTCTTCGACGAAGCGTTCAGGAACCTGGGGGCCGTGGTGCTGGCAAGCGTATGTTCGAGGTCGCGAAGGGCTGGGGCGACGAGCCGCCGTTCCACGTCCCTGTGTTCGTGCTCACGCATCACGCGCAGGATCCGCTCGTCAAGGAAGGAGGAACGACGTTCACCTTCGTCACCGACGGCATCGACAGTGCGCTGGATCAGGCGCAGGCGGCCGCGGGTGACAAGGACGTGTCGATCGCAGGCGGTGCGAACACGATCCAGCAGTTCCTCGAAGCCGGCCTGCTCGACGAGCTGCAGATTCATCTCGTGCCGCTGCTCCTCGGCGACGGTGTGAGGTTGTTCGACGGGCTCGGGGACGTTGCGCTGGAGCGTACGAGGGTCCTCGAGTCGCCGACCGGCGTGACGCACCTCAGGTTCCGCGTCGTCAAGTAGCGATGGCGGCCCTAGCGATCCGTCTGCGCGGGGTGGTGAAGCGCTACGGCGCGATCACCGCGGTGGACGGCCTCGACCTCGACGTGCCCGAGGGGACGTGCGTCGGCCTGCTCGGCCCGAACGGCGCCGGGAAGTCGACAACGATGCGTCTTCTCACGGCCCAGGCGATCGCCGACGAGGGTGAGCTCGAGGTGCTGGGGTTTCGTCTGCCCGAGGAGTCGAAGGCTGCTCGGGCCGAGTGCGGTGTCTCGCCGCAGCTCGACAACCTCGACGTGACGCTGACCGTCGAGCAGAACCTGCTCGTCTTCGCGCACCTGTACCGGATCGGCCGTGCGGATCGGCGCGACGCGATCGAGCGCGCTCTCGAGATGGCGCGATTGAAAGACCGCCGCGACTCGCGCGTCGACAAGCTCTCGGGGGGCATGCGCCGGCGCCTGCTGATCGCGCGCGCGCTCGTCCACCGTCCGCGGCTCGTGCTGCTCGACGAGCCGACCGTCGGGCTCGACCCGCAGGTGCGTCAGGAGCTCTGGGCCCTGATCGACGCGCTGCGCAGCGAGGGCACGACCATCCTGATGTCGACGCACTACATCGAGGAAGCGCAGCGTCTCGCGGACACGGTGCTGATCATGTCGCACGGGAAGGCCGTGGCAGCGGGCGCTCCCTCCGAATTGGTGCTCCAGCACGCCGGGCACGAGGTGCTCGAGGTCTACGGGCCGCCGTCGCGGCTGGCGGAGGTCGAGGCGGAGGCCGGCGCCGAAGGTCTACGCACGCGGCGGACCGGCACCAGCGTCTCGATCCTCGGCGTCGACAGCAACGGCTTCAAGATCGAGGGTGAGCGGAGGCCCGCGAACCTCGAGGACGTGTTCGTCCTGCTCACCGGGGAGGAGATCGGCTGATGGCCGTCGCGAGCACGTCGCGTCCTCGCCGTCTTGGGCGGCTCGAGCGGCCGGCGCTGACCGGCGTGCTCGTGCGCGAGGTCGTCAACTTCTCCTCCTACTGGCGCTCTGCCACGTTCTCCTCGACCGTCGAGCCGACGATCTACCTGCTCGCGTTCGGCTTCGGCTTCGGTTCGCTCGTCAGCCGGATCGGGGGCTACGACTACGTCCAGTTCGTCGGCACCGGAACCGTGGCGACGGCGGTGCTCTTCTCCAGCGCCTTCCCGGCCATGTTCGGGACGTTTGTCAAGTACCAGTTCCAGCGCACGTACGACGCGATCCTCGCCGCGCCCGTGGACACCGAGGAGCTCGTCACCGCGGAGGCGTTGTGGATCGCGACGCGCGCGGGCGTGTACGGCTGCGTGCCGATGCTCGTGGCGATCGCGTTCGGTCTCGATCCGGCGTGGGGGATGCTGACCGTGCCGCTGATCGCCTGGGTGTCGGGCTTCGGGTGGGCGTGCTTCGGGATCGCCGTCGCGGGCTACGCGAAGTCGATCGAGAACTTCAGCTACATCGTCAGCGCAGTCCTTACGCCGCTCTTCCTCGTCGCGGGCACGTTCTTCCCGCTGAGCACGCTCCCAGGGTGGGCGCAGTTCCTCGGGAACGTCAACCCGCTCCATCACTGCGTCGAGCTCGTGCGGCACGCGGCGTTCGGCTTCGTGGGCTGGACCGATCTCGCCCGGGTTGGCGCGCTCGTGGTTTTCGGCCTGGTGGTCTGGCGCATCGCGATCCACGCGATGACACGCAAGCTCATCGACTGATGACTCCGACGCTCGCCAACGGCAAGATCTGCTATGTCGAGATCCCTGCCACCGACGTCGAGCGCTCAGCAGCCTTTTACGCGGACGCGTTCGGTTGGAAGATCAGGCACCGCGGCGACGGCGCCATCGCGTTCGACGACACGACCGGCGAAGTGAGCGGCGCGTGGTGACCGGGCGCCCTCCGTCGGCTGAAGCGGGTCTTCTCTTCTACATCATGGTCGACGACGCCGAAGCGGCCGTCGCTGCGGTCGCCCACGGAGGAGAGATCGTGCAGCCGATCGGCGTGGACGCGCTGGAGGTGACGGCGCGGTTCCGTGATCCCGCTGGGAACGTGATCGGCCTCTACCAGGAACCCGGCACGCAGCCGTAGACCCACGTCTATTGGGGGAGCCAGCCCTCGCGGTACCGGGTTGGTTGGCGTCTCGGAACGCGCGCGTACGCCTGCTTTTCGTCCTTCGTCTCCTGGTCGACACCAGCACCGTGACGGAGTGCGGCCTCGTCCACCGTGTAGGCGCCCCAGTCTGGGCCGGTCGAGCGGTCGCGCGCGCCGACTGCGAGCACCAGGCACTGCGCCTGACCGGCGCCGACGATGATGTGCTTCGTCCCGGCGGGGCAGTGCACGAAGTCCCACTGTCGCAGCGGGCGCTCCTCGCCCTCGACGATCAGCAGCGCCTCCCCGGCGAGCACGAGAAAGTCCTCCTCATCGGCCTCCCAGTGGTACATCGACATGGGTTCGCCCGGTCCGAGGACCCGGAGGTTGATCCCGAGCTGCGGGAACGACTCACCTTCGAACTCGCAGATCGCGCCGCGCCCGTCCGCGTGGCGCCAGGGGGCTTCGCGCGCGTTGAGGACGAACCAGCCGTCCCCCTCGGGGACGAGTCCGTGTTCGGTCGATTCCAGCGGTGCCTCGGGAACCATCGCTCTGAGCCTGCCAGACTGATGCGCCGCCGTGCGCACACTCGAGAGGCACCCGGCTCCCCTGCGAGAGCCCGGCGAGCGAGCCGGCCAAGTCAGGCCGATCGAGTTGTTCTTCGATCTGGTCTACGTCCTCGCCGTCACGCAGCTCACGCGACACCTGCTCGCGCATCTGACGCTGCGGGGCGCGCTCGAGACGCTGATCCTGCTGCTCGCAGTCTGGGGTGCGTGGAACCACATTGCGTGGATCACGAACTACTACGATCTCGGCGCCCGCGCGACGCGGCTGGTCCTGATCGTGCTCATGTTCGTGAGCCTGATCATGTCGTCGTCGCTCTTCGGAGCGTTCGGCGACCACGGGCTGGGCTTCGCCGGTGCGCTGTCGGCGAGTCTCCTCGGCGGTCAGGTGCTCGCGCTCGCCGGCGTCGGTCGGAGGCATGCGCTGGCGGCGGTGTTCGAGCGGGTGCTGATCTGGTGGATCCCGGTCTGCGCGTTCCTGATCGCCGGTGGCTTCGCCGAGGGTGATGCGCGCATCGCACTCTGGCTGGTCGCGCTCGCGGTACTCTACGCCGTCACCGGGACGGGATTTCCCGTGCCGCGTCTCGGCCGTTCGCTGACGAGCGACTACATGATCACCGGCGCGCACATGGCGGAGCGCTCCTACCTGTTCATCACGATCGCGCTCGGGGAGTCGATCCTCGTGATCGGGTCGCAGTTCGGCGAGCTGCCGCGTACGCCGAGCACGGTTGCCGCGCTCGTGACGGCGTTCGTCGGCAGCGTCGCGATCTGGTGGATCTACTTCGACCGCAGCGCCGAAGCCGCGCGCGAGGCGATCGCCACGGCACGCGATCCAGGGCGACTGGGTGTCGTCGCGTACACGTACTTCCACGTGCCGATCGTGGCCGGAATCATCGTCGCGGCCGCCGGCTACGAGCTCGCGATGGCGCACCCCGGCGATCAGCTCGACGTCGCCACCGCATGCCTCATCCTGGGTGGCCCCGCGCTGTTCCTCGCCGGCCAGACGCTGTTCAAGTCGGCGGTCTGGGGTCGTGTGCCCCTGTCTCGGCTGGCACCGATCGGGCTTGTTCTCGCCTTGGTTCCCATTGCCATCGTCTCAACGGCCCTGATGCTTCTTTCACTCGCCACGACCGTCCTCGCCGCGGCCGCGTTGTGGAGCTCGCGAGCTTACGCGACGTCGCTCGGCCGAGAATCACGTTGACGACGATGGATAGAGTGGCCTCGGTGCTCCGTATCGGCTCGATCGTTCTGCGCGTCGACGATCTTCAGCGCCAGACCGAGTTCTGGGAGGCGGCTCTCGACTACGTCCGGCGCGACGTGGCGAGCGACGACTTCATGCTGCTCCGACCGAGGGATGGTGCCGGGCCGAATCTGTCGCTCGACAAGGTTCACTCGACAGTGCAAGTGCCGCCACGCATTCACCTTGATCTGTACACGAAGGACCAGGCCGGCGAGGTGGAGCGCCTGAAGGCGTTGGGCGCTACCGAGGTGCACTGGGACAAGCGACCACCGGACGCCGACTACGTCATCCTTGCGGACCCCGAGGGCAACCGCTTCTGCGTCGTGGATATCAGCTAGTCGCGTCCACACCTCCGTTCCGCCAGCCACCTAGAGTCGCCCTCTTCCCGCTTTACAGAGAAGGGGCAATTCCCGGTCTTGACACCGAACATGTGTTCGTGTAGAACATACGTTCCCATGATCGCCTGCCTCGCTATCCCCGGCTTTCCGCTGCGGGCGGCCCTCCGCTCGCGGCCGGCGCTTGCGACGCGCCCTGCGGCCCTCTCGCCGCCTCCGGGGGAGGAGCCCCTCCTGGGCCCTGTCACGGCCGCTGCGGAGGCGCTCGGGGTCCGGCCGGGGATGCGGATGGGGGAGGCGCTCGCGACCTGCCCGGCGCTCGTGCTCGTCGAGGAGGATCCCTCGGCGGCCGAGCAGGCGTGGGAGGAGATCCTGCGCCGGCTCGAGGACGCCGGCTTCGCGGTCGAGACGGCCGAGCCCGGCTGCGCGTACTTCGAGACGCGCGGGGTCGAGCGGCTCTACGGCGGTTTGGAGTCGTCGCTCCGGCGCGCGCTCTCGGCCGCGGGGACCGGCTGGGACGCGCGCGTCGGTGCGGCCGAGCGGCGCTTCGCCGCGCTCGCCGCCGCGAACGTCGCGCGCCCGGGACAAGTGCTCGTCGTCTCCGACGCGGAGTCGCGCGAGTTCCTGGCACCGCTTCCGCTCTCGCTGCTTCCGCTCGACGAGCGGCGGCAGCTGGAGCTGCGCGAGCTGGGGGTGAAGAGACTTGGAGAGCTTGCCGGGCTCCCGAGAGCCGCTGTAGCCGAACGATTGGGGCCGGACGGCCGGCGTGCCTGGAGCCTGGCGAGAGGGGGCGCGGCGGGGCGGGTGTCAGGGCGGCGCCCGCCCGCCGAGCTCTTCGAGGAGCTGGAGTTCCCCGAAGCGGTCGGCAACGAGCTCACGCTGCGCCGCGCGTTCGGCGTCCTGCTCGACCGGCTGCTCGAACGGCAGGAGCGCGACAATCGCTTCGTGCGCAAGGTCGCGATCGCCGCCCGGCTTGTCGGCGGCGGCTCGTGGCGGCGCACGGTCACGATGCGCGACCCGACCGCGGAGCGCGATCGGTTGCGCCACGCACTGGGGCCGAAGCTCGCGGAGCTCCCGGCGCCGGTCGTCACGCTCCGGCTCGAGCTCGTCGAGCTGACCGAGACGCAGGGTCAGCAGCTCGAGCTGGTCAAGGCCGCGGGCGCCGAGCTGCAGACCCGGCTCATCGAAGGCCTGCGCCAGGTGCGCGCGAGCACCGGCCCCGGTTCCGTCGCGTCGGTCGTGGAGGTCGCGCCCTGGTCGCGCATCCCTGAGGCTCGTGCACTTTTCGTCCCACGCGAAGAGTGAGGAGGGGGTTCGTGGGGGAACCAGGGGTTCCCCCACGCTAACGCGACGACTGAACGAGCCGCGGCCTGCGCTCGTGGTCGCCACGGGTGCAGGGGAGCCGCGGTTCGTGAACCGTCAGGCGGTCGCGCTACTGCGCGAGGAGTGGCGGGTGGTCGACCGCTGGTGGACCGAGGCGCCGGTCCAGCGGCGCTATTTCGAGCTCGTGCTCGAGTCGGGTCAGAACATGGTCGTCTTCCGCGACGAGGAGCGGGGCGGGTGGTACTCGCAGCGCGGGATCTAAACGGCTACGGCGATGGCGAGGGCTGTGGCGATCACCAGCAGTGTGGCCATGATTCCTGCGAGCAGAGCCATGCGTGCTCTTTGTTCGTCGGGACGTGCTCCGTCCCTCTGAGGCGTTCGCTTGCGACGCCGACCAGAGGAGGTGGTGGCGGCTTTGCCGACACCACCGTTTTAACGCAGAGCACGCTCGGCGAGTTGCGGCCACTGCTGCTCGTGTGCCTTGGGCACGACGACCCACTCCTTCATTTGCCGCCCCTGCATCGGCTCGAACAAGTGGGCGCCCTTCAGGTTCAGGGCTTCCTCCCTAGCGGTCGGATCGGGGAGCTTGAACATCATCGCGTTCTCGTCCGGGACGAAGCCGGCGACGAGCTTGCCCGCCCGCTTCACCGAGGGCATGCCCGTCATCTTCGTCGCCCGGACGTTGTCGTTCTTCGCGACGAGGTCGTCGACGATCTCCGCGTATCTCGTCTCTGCGTTCATCTATACCTCCATCTCGTAGACGTCGAAGGACTGGTGAAATCGACGTCCGTCTTCGCCGGCGTTCTGGCGGCGCATGTACTCGTCGAACCGTACTCCGGGCGCGTGGACGTTCACGAAGCGCACGCGCTCGTCGCGCGCGTTTCGGAACGTATGCACGACGCCGGGCGTCGCCGCGACCCACGTGCCCGCGGGCGCGCCGACGCGCTCGCCGTCCAGCTCGAACTCGAGCGCTCCCTCGAGGACGTAGAACGAGTCCACGTGCAGCTTGTGGAAGTGCGGGCTCGGACCGACGTAGCCCGGCGCGGCGTCGAGGACGAAGACGCACAGCTCGGGTCGTCCCGCGAGGATCCACATCCGGCGCTCGTTGTTCTCGACGAGCTCTCCCTCGCCGGCGCGCACCACGACCGCCTTGGAGCGAGGGAGGCCGCCGTCCTCCGGCGGGTCGTGCGAGTCGTACTCCTCGGGATCGAGACTCCGTCCCCCCCGGCGGGCGATCCGCGTCCGCACCCAGTAGCGCCCGGGCCCGTGGATGTTCAACACCTGCGCTTTCCCCGGCCGGAAGCCGTGCACGAGCAGCGGCGGCGAGAGCGCGTAGTCGCCGGGGCGGAGCGTCACCTCCTCGCCGGCACGGTCGAACGTGAACTCCCCCTCGAGCACGAAGAACGAGTCAACATGCTCTCGGTGGACGTGCGGCTCGACGTTCATCGTCGCGTCCATGACGGAGACGAACAGCTCGTCGAGGAGCGCCTTGTCGCCGGGGCCGGGAGGTAGGACCGCCGGTTGGCCTACGTCGAGCTCCATGCGCATTCAGCCTATTCGTTCCTCGACGGGGCCTCGCACGCCGAGGAGCTCGCCCTCCAGGCGGCCGAGCTCGGCTACCAGGCGCTCGCGCTCACCGACCACGACGGCCTCTACGGGTCACTCGAGTTCGCACACGCGGCGAAGGCGTTCGGCGTCCGGCCGATCACCGGCGCCGAAGAGACGCTCGCGGGCGGCGCGCACGTCACGCTGCTGGTTGAGGACGCGCGCGGATACGCGAACCTCTGCCGGCTGATCACTGCGGCGCACGCGGAGACGCGTCCGAAGCCGGAGGATCCGCCGCTGCCACCGCGGCTCCCGCTCGCGCTGCTCGAGGAGCTGAACGACGGGCTCGTCTGCCTCTCCGGCTGCGCGCGCCACGGCCTCGGCGTCGTCGATCCGAACGCGGCCGCTCCGCTCGCGCGTGCGTTCGGGCCCGACCGCTTCTTCGTCGAGCTGCAACGTCCCTACGAACGGGGGGACGGGCGACGGAACGCGGCGCTCCGAGACCTCGCCGAGTCGCTCGGCGTGCGGACCGTCGCAACGGGCGACGTGCACGCGCACCACCCGAGCCGCGCGCAGCTGCAGGACGTGCTCGTCGCGATCCGCGAGTGCACGTCGCTCGACGGCTGCGAGCGCGAGCGGCGCGGCAACCACGAGAGTGTCCTGCTCGCGCCCGCCGACGCGCTGAAGCGCTTCCCCGACGATCGAGACGCCGCCGCGCGCACGGTCGAGCTCGCCGACCGGCTCCGCTTCGATCTGACCGAGGACCTCGGCTACCGCTATCCCGACTTCGCCGACGACGGCGAGCCCGCGATCGCGAAGCTGCGCCGTGTCTGCGACGCCGCGTTCCTCGAGCGTTACGCGCGCGGAAACGGACACAAACAGCGCGTCCGCGTGCGGCTCGACGAGGAGCTCGCGCTGATCGAGCGCCTCGGCCTCGCGGGCTTCTTCCTCCTGCACTGGGAGGTGCTCGAGCTTGCCGCCGACTGTGCGCGCGAGGTGCGCGGCGACGACTCGCCGCGCAGCGTGCTCCCGCCGGGGCGCGGGCGCGGCAGCTCCGTCGGCTCGCTCGTCTGCTACCTGACCGGCCTCTCGCACGTCGACCCCGTCGCGAACGAGCTCTCGCTCGGGCGCTTCCTGAACGAGGAGATGCACGGCGTGCCCGACATCGACCTCGACTTCCCGCGCGACATCCGCGAGAAGCTGATCGTGCGCGTGACGGAGCGCTACGGGCGCGAGCACGCCGCGCTCGTCGCGTCGTTCGCGACCTACCGCTCGCGCGGCGCGATCCGCGACGTCGGCAAGGCGCTCGGCCTCCCGCAGGCCGAGCTCGAGCGCCTCGCGCGCGTCACCGAGGGCTGGAACGCGAAGCGCGTCGCCGAAGAGCTGCAAACGCTCCCCGACGCGAAGCGCAAGCTGCTCTCGCCGCGCTGGCGCGCGTTCGTCGAATGCTGCGCCGAGATCGCAGGCCTGCCGCGCCACGTCTCGCAGCACCCGGGCGGGGTGGTGATCTGCTCGCGCCCGCTCGTCGAGCTCGTCCCCGTCCAGCCTGCGGCGATGGAGGGTCGGCAGCTCTGCCAGTGGGACAAGGATTCCTGCTCGGACGCGGGCTTCCTGAAGATCGACCTGCTCGGGCTCGGGATGCTCTCGGCCGTCGAGGAGTGCGTGAGCGAGATCGCGCGCGTGCAGGGCGAGCCGATCGACCTCTCGCGCATCAGTCACGTCGATCCCGAGGTCTTCGACGACATCCAGCGCGCGGACACCGTCGGGACGTTCCAGATCGAGAGTCGCGCGCAGATGCAAAGCCTGCTCCGCACGCGGCCCGCGAACCTCGACGACCTCACCGTGCAGGTCGCGCTCGTGCGACCGGGACCGATCCAGGGCAAGGCCGTGCATCCGTACATCGACAACCGCGAGCGCCTGCGCGCGGACCCGTCGTACCGGCCGACCTACGATCACCCGCTGCTCGAGGAGCCGCTTGGCTTCACCTACGGCGCAATCGTCTTCCAGGACCAGGTGCTCGAGGTCGCGATGACGCTCGCCCGCTTCAGCGTGGGGGAGGCCGAGGGCTTGCGCCGCGCGATGAGCCGCAAGCGCAGCGAGGCCGCGCTCGAGGCGTTCCGCGAGCGCTTCGTCGCGGGCGCGGTCGGCAACGGCGTCGACGACGCGACCGCGAACGCCGTGTACGACAAGCTCGTCGGCTTCTCGGGCTTCGGCTTCCCGAAGTCGCACGCGGCCGCGTTCGGCCTGCTCGCATACCAGTCCGCGTGGCTGCGCCACTACTACCCGGCGGAGTTCCTCTGCTCGCTCCTGAACGCGCAACCGATGGGCTTCTACCCGCCCGCGACGCTCGTGCGCGACGCGCAGCGCCGCGGGGTGGAGGTGCTGCCGCCGGACGTGAACCGCTCGCGCGCAAAGTGCGCGAACGACGACGGCGCCGTGCGGATGGGCATCGAATACGTCGTGCACGTCGGCGAGGACGACGCGAAGGCGCTCGTCGAGGAGCGCGAGCGGAACGGGACGTTCGCCGACGTCCGCGACCTCGCACAGCGAACGGCGCTCGGGCGCGACGAGCTGGAAGCGCTCGTCCAGGCCGGCGCGTGCGACTGCTTCGGCAGGCCGCGTCGCGAGCTGCTCTGGGAGCTCGGACTCGTCCCGCAGACGCTACGCGTCCCCGGATCACCTCAGGAAAGGCAACTAGCCCTAGCGCTCGAGCCGACCGTCGAGACGCCCGAGCTCCGACCGCAGTCGCGCTGGGAGCGGATGCTCGCGGACTACCGGCTGACGAACGTCTCCGTCGGGACGCACCCGCTCGAGCTGATGCGGCCGCACCTGCCGCCCGGGACGCTCTCGTCACGCGAGCTCGCCGAGAAGGGACACCGCGTCCGCGTCGCGATCGCGGGGATGGCCGTCGCGCGCCAGCGACCGGCGACCGCGAAGGGCGTCGTCTTCATGCTGCTCGAGGACGAGTTCGGGCAGATGAACCTGATCCTCCCCCCGCAGGTCTACGACCAGCACCGCGCGATCGTCCGCGGCGAGCCGCTGATCCTTGCCGAAGGATGCTTCGAGAAGATCGGCCGGAACCAGAACGTCGTCGTCGACCGGCTCGAGACGCTCGGGCCGCTCGCGCGGCGGATTTCAGGCGAGGTCATCGTGCGCGACTCGCTCCCGAACGCGCATCACTTCGGCCACCGTTAGCTCACGTGATCCAGCCGTCGCCTAGCGAGTAGCACGCCCACGCCTGGTACGTCGTCCCGAATGCAGGGATCGCACGGCTCGCGCAGTGACAGTCGGGCGGCCCGACCCCGCCTTCCCATGCGTGCATGGCGGCTCCAGCGTGCGGCATCGCCGGAGGCGGAGGCGAGTTCGCCCCGGCACTCGCCCAGCGCCCGAGCTCCCATTTCCGGCTGAGCGTCCGGTTCCCCTGCGCGTCCCTCGGGCCCTGGAGGCAGTAGTCGTTGCAGGGGACGAGCAGCCGCTCCAACGCGTTGGCGTCACGCGCCCACTGGTCGAGGCCCGGCCCGCCGTGCCAGAGGGTTCTGCCTCCCGGCCCGTACCCCATCATCACGACGGTGAGTGGACGCTCGCCGTACTCGTCGCGGAAGACGAGTCTGCAGCGGCGTTCCTGCGGAATTTGCTTGGTGTGCACCATCGGGCTCGGCAGCGACCAGATGTCGAAGTCGTCGATCAGCGTGTCGCCTTCGCGTGAGTAGACCGAGAAGTACCGGTAGCGCGGTCCTCCGACGGGGCCGATCGAGTGGCAGGTGAGCTTCGGCTCCTTGACGAACAGCTTCGGCCCGGTGCCGTCCCAGGCCGCGGCGACGTCGATCTGCTGCTCGACCCGTCTCGGCCGGAACAGGTAGGTGTGTCGCAGCAGGATGATCGGCTTCGGGTAGGAGTACATGTCCGAGAGCTCGCTTGCGACGGCCAGCCGCCCGACGCCGTTGCCGTCCACCCGCGGCCCTTCGAGCACCAAGACGCGTGAGATGCCGAAGCCGTTCGACCTGGCGTCCATGCGGGCGGTCAGGTTCCACGTGTAGTTCCACACGTACCCATTCGGAAAGTGCTCGTTGCGGCGCGAGATATGGCACCCGAACGACCCGAGACCGCCGTTGCGGCCGTCGTTCAGGTTCGGGTCGGCGTGGAAGTAGTCGTCGACGATCAGCGTGCCGTCGGCGGCAACCACGCGGCCGATGTGCCCGGGGCCCACGACGGCGCCGGTGCGGGGATGGCGCGTGGGACGGAGCCAGACGTGCCACGTGCCGTCGTCGTTCGTGAACACCGCCCGGTTGCCGTTTCCCACGGATCGCGCGGTGACGGCCACCAGGCGATGCTAGCCGTCGTCCTCCTCTTCCTCCTCGAGCTCGAGCGCGAACTCCGGGAAGCGGCGCACGACCGCGAAGTTGAACGCGGCCGCGTACTCCTCCGCTGCCTCCTCGTCCAGCGTTGCCGCGTAGTTGTCGCGCAGCTCGATCAGGATCTCCGTGCCTTCGAGCAGGACCTCCTGGAGATCGCCGAAGCGTTCCTCGGCTTCGGCGCGGGTGGCCGCGCGGTAGTCGTCCTCCGCGTCGGAAACGCGCTGGAGGAGGTCGCCGTTGTCCTGCGCGAAGAGATCGAGCTGGCGGTCGATCAGGTCTCCGAAGCGGCGTTTGAAGATCACACGAGCTCCCGATACAGCTCGAGGTGTGCGCGTGCGGCCGCCTCCCACGTCAGCGTCTCGCGTGCGCGTCGGGCTCCTTCGCGCGCGCGAGCGAGCGCGCCCGCGTCGTCGAGCAGCTCGCGTGCGGCCGCCGTCAGCGCCTCGACGTCGCCCGCCGGCACGGCGCGGCCGGCGCCGAAGCGCTTGACCGGCTCGGCGATCCCGCCGACGTCGTAACACACGGCCGGCACGCCGCCGCCCAGCGCCTTCGCGAGTGCCGCGCTCTGGTCGAGTTCGGGCCGGTACGGGAAAAGCGCGATGGTGCCCTCGCCGAGCGCCCGCTCGACCTCCGCTTCCGGGAGGTAGCCGAGCCGCCACTCGACCCGCTCGACCTCGTCGCGGTCGATCGGCTGCGCGGGATCGCCTGCGACGAGCAGGCGCGCATCGTCGATCCGGCGGACGACCTCGAGCGCGTCGTCGAGGCCCTTGTACGGTCGGATGATCCCGAAGAAGAGCAGCGTGCGGCCGTCGTCACGACGCTCGACGTCACTCGGCGAGATCGGCAGCGGGATCACGCGTGCGTCGACACCGAGTTCGCGGAGCAGCTCGCGGCCGCGCTCGCTATGCACGACGACGCGGTCGAAGCGGCGCAGCAAGCGGCGCCAGAGCTCGACCCGAGAGGCGGTGCGCCGGGGTAGGAGGTCGTGAGCCGTGAACACCGAGGGCGCATGGAGCCGGAGCAGTCGCTCGTCGACCTGCGGTGCGGCGAGCCATTGGACATGCAAGACGTCGGGCCGGCGCCGCGCCAGTCGCAGCATCCCGAGTGGATGCTCGAGTGCCTTGACCGGGATGCGCAGACGCGACCGCCCGAACAGGCGCGAGCTCAACGGATAGAAGAGCTCGCTCCGGCGGTAGCCGTCGGGAGCCGGGGTCGTCCCGAATCGAAAGCGTGAAGTCACGAGCTCGACGTCCGCGCCGGCCGCGGCGAGGGCGGTCGCGAGCTCGTGGTCGTAGTACGGCGTGTAGGCCGGTGGATCGGCGAGGAGGACGCGCACGGTGAATACGCTAGTGCGCCGTGCTGCTGCGGAGCTGGAACCTCTTTCACGGCAACACGCTGCCGCCGCGCCGGCGGCGCTACGTCGAGCAGATGGTGCGACTCGTCTGCGAGAACGATCCCGTGCTCGTGTGCCTGCAGGAGGTGCCGCCGTTCGCGCTCCCGCACCTCGAGCGCTGGGCCGGCCGCACGGCCGTCGGGGACGTGGCCATGCGGGCACGCATCCCGGGGCCACTCGGTGTGAAGCTCACCGACCTGCACTCGGGCTTCATCCGCTCAGGCGTTGAGGGGCAGGCGAACGCGATGCTCGTCGCACCGGGCGTCGAGGTGCTGCACCACGAAGTGGTCGCGCTCAACCCGCGAAGGTTCCGCCGCCGCGAGGCGGAGCGGATGGGGCTGCCGTGGCGCGCGCGGCTCGCGTGGGCGCTCGAGCGGCGGATCTGCCAGGTGCTGCGCCTGCGGCTCGCGGACGGCCGGGTCGTGCTCGCAGCGAACCTGCACGCGACGAGCTATCGGACGGACAAGCGTCTTGCGGATGCCGAGCTCCGCCGCGCCGCGAGCTTCGTCGATGCGTTTGCCGACGCCGACGAGCCGGTAATCCTCGGCGGCGACTTCAACGTCACGACCTTCTCGTCGCCGACGCTGCGGGAGCTCGCGGGGCCGGAGTGGGGGTTCTCGGCGCCCGGCCCGGGCCTGGACCATGTCCTCATGCGCGGTCTGACAGTCGTCGAGGGCGAGCGGCACTGGCCCGACGAGAGGCGGCGACACGGGACGGGGCTCCTGTCCGATCATGCCCCCGTCGAGGTCGTGGCCGAGTGACGTTCGAAGAGGCGAGGGCGCAGTTCCCGGTACTCGAGCGCTTCGCGTACCTGAACGCGGGGACGTTCGGGCCGCTCGCGCGCAGTGTGGCCGACGTAATGGCCGCTGAGCAACAGCGCGCGCTCGCGGAGGGCCGGATGAACAGCCCGCTGTTCGGACGCTGGCTCGACCTCCGCGAGCGCGTCCGGGCGGGGATCGCCGCGACGATCGGCGTCCCGCCCGAACGTCTCGCGCTCACGAGCTCGACGACCGAGGCGTGCAACGTGGTCCTACTCGGCCTCGGGCTCGACCCCGGCGACGAGATCGTGACGACGGACTCCGAGCATCCGGGACTGATGCTCCCGCTGATCGCGAGCGGCGCGACGCTCCAGATCACGCCGACGCGAGAGCTCGACCCGGGCGATCTCCTCGAAGCGGTCGACGCGCGCGTGACGCCGCGCACGAAGCTGATCGCGCTCTCGCATGTGACATGGACGACCGGCACGGCGCTGCCCTGGCGCGAGGTCCGCGAGGCGACGGGCGTTCCGGTGCTCGTCGACGGCGCGCAGTCGGTCGGCGCGATCCCGGTCGACGCCTCGCCCGCGGACTTCTACACCGTCTCGTCCCAGAAGTGGCTCTGCGGACCGGACCTCACGGGCGCGCTCGCCGTCGCCGATCCCGACGGTCTGCGGCTCGCGATGCCGAGCACGCTCTCGCAGCGGAAGATCGACCTCGGCATCGGAACGTTCGAGCAGCGCGAGAACGCCGACCGTTTCGACACGTCGTTCACGCCGATGGGGAGCCTCGAGGGTCTCGCGGCCGCGCTCGAGCTCCATCCCGACTGGCGCTACGAGCGCGCGCGCGAAGCGACTGCGAACTGCCGCCGGCTCCTCGCCCAGCGCTTCGAGGTGGTGACGCCGCCCGATCACGGGACCCTTGTCTCGTTCCGCACCGACGATCCGGCGGCGAAGACGAAAGCACTCTTCGACCGTGGCGTGATCGTCCGCGACATCCCGGGCACCGACCTACTCCGCGCCTCCTGCGGCTGGTGGACGAGCGACGACGACCTCGAGCGTCTGCTCGACGCTCTGGGCTAGAGCGGCGCGAACAGATCGACGCTCGTGCCGTCGGGGTCGCGCACCTGCGCGTAGCGCTGGCCCCAGAACGCATCCCACGGCTCCTTGTGCCCCTCGTAGCCCGCGCCGGTGAGCTCCGCATAGACGCGGTCGACGTCGGCGGCCGAGTCGCATGCGAACGCGAGGCCGACGGTGCTCCCGTTCGGCCGCTGCCACTCGGGCTCGAACGACCGGATCACGTCCTCGGTGTCGAGCATGAAGCGGAGGCCGCCCGGAAGCTGGGCCTCGACGTGCCCCTCCGACTCGGCGCCGTCGGGAAACTCGAGCCCGAGCCGTCGGTAGAACGCGAGCGCGCGCCCCATGTCCGAGACGACGACGCCGAGGGCTTCGAACCGGGCGCTCATGCCGCGTCCGCCGCGGTGCGCAGTCCGAGGTCCGGCGCGATCGGGCGCATGGCCTCCGTGACGAAGCGGATGTGCTCGTCGAGGTCGACGCCGAGCTCCTCGGCTCCCTTGTAGACGTCCTCGCGATGAACACCAGAGGCAAAGGACGGCTGCTTCAACTTTTTGCGCACTGACTTCGGCTCCAAGGTGTCAATCCCGTCGGGTCGAACCAGACCGCACGCATGGATGAAGCCGGACAGCTCGTCGCAGGCGAAGAGCGTCTTCTTGAGCGGCGTGTCGCGCGGGAGCGAAAGGTGCTCCGCGTGGGAGAGGACCGTCTCGACGAGCTCCTCCGGGTAGCCCTGCTCGCGGAGGAGCGGCGCGCCGTCCTGCGGATGCTTGTCGAGCGTGGGGTGGATCTCGTAGTCGAAGTCGTGCAGGAGCGCCGCCGCACGCCAGAACTCCTCGTCCTCACCCGCCTTCCGCGCGTACGCCCCGACGGAAGCCTCGACCGCGAGTGCGTGACGCCGAAGCGCCTCACTCTTCGTGTACTCGGTCAGCGTCTCCCAGGCACGGTCACGGGTCACGTCCACGGAGCTAGTGTCCCTCCCAGCAATGGCTGCCGGCCTGTGGCCCGCGATCGCGCGTCGCCAGACCCCATCCTCGCCCTTGCCAAGGCTGCCAGTCTTGGCCGCGGACGAGTGCAGCGTCTGGCTTGGTGCTCGCGGGCCACAGACTCGGCAACAGCACTGGAAGGCACTAGGATAGCCCGCTCCTGATGGCCAGCACGCTCGTTGCCGACGCCCTCACCGAAGCCTTCGTGATCGAGGGCGGTCGGCCGTTGAACGGCCGTGTTCGCGCGGCGGGCAACAAGAACGGCGCGCTCCCGATTCTCGCCGCCACGCTGCTGGCGGGCGAGCCGGTGACCCTGACCAACGTCCCGCGCATCCGTGACGTGGAGACGATGGTCGAGCTGATCGCCGACCTCGGCGCGGACGTCGATTGGCTCGGCCCGAACGAGGTGCGCATCGATCCGGGCAACGTGCGAAAGACCACGGTGGACCCCGCGCTCGCGAGCAGGATCCGCGCGTCGTTCCTCCTCTCAGGCCCGCTGCTCGCGCGCTTCGGCGAGGCGACCGTGACGCCGCCGGGCGGCGACGTGATCGGCCGCCGCCGCCTCGACGTGCACATCCACGCGTTCGAGCAGCTCGGCGCGGACGTGCACATCGATCGTGTCTTCGAGCTGCGCGCCGATCGCTTGCGCGGCAAGCACGTCTTCCTCGACGAGGCGTCCGTCATGGGAACCGAGAACGCCGTCATGGCCGCCGTGCTCGCCGAGGGCGACACGGTGATCGGGAACGCCGCCTGCGAGCCCCACGTACAAGATCTCTGCCGCTTCCTCGTCTCCCTCGGTGCCCGGATCGAGGGCATCGAGTCGAATGTCCTGCGGATCGAGGGCGTCGAGAGGCTCGGCGGCGGCGGCGCTTGGCGAATCGGCCCCGACCACATCGAGGTCGCGAGCTTCATCGGGCTCGCGGCGGTCACCGGCGGAGACCTCTGGATCGACGGCGCCGACCCGAAGGACCTCCTGCCGACGCTGCCCCACCTCGGCCGGCTCGGACTCCGCGTCGGGGTGGAGGGAACGACCGTGCACGTGCCGCCGAACCAGGACCTCGTGATCCACGACGACCTCGGCGAGCAGATCCCGAAGATCGAGGACGGCCCGTGGCCCTCGTTCCCGGCCGACCTGACCTCGATCGCGCTCGCCGTCGCGACGCAGGCGCGCGGGACGATTCTCATCTTCGAGAAGATGTTCGAGAACCGCCTCTTCTTCGTCGACAAGCTCGTGACGATGGGCGCGCGGATCATCCTCTGCGATCCGCACCGCGCGATCGTGGCGGGGCCCTCGCGGCTCTACGGGGAGCGAATGGAGAGCCCGGACATCCGCGCGGGCATGGCGATGCTGATCGCGAGCCTCTGCGCGGACGGCACGTCGACGATCGGGAACGTGCAGCAGATCGACCGGGGCTACGAGCGGATCGACGAGCGCCTACGTGGGCTTGGCGCCCGGATCGAGCGCGTCTCCGGCTAGCCGCGGACGAGCACGGCCTTCGTCTTCGCGCCAGCGAGATCCCGCCCGGCGGGGAAGGTCGCGCGGACGCGATGCGCACCCGGCGGGACGCTCCAGATCGCGCGTCCGCCGCCGTCCGTGTACTGGTTGCCGACGTAGACCCAGCCGTGGCCCGTCAGCTCCTCGAGCACGATCACGCGCTGGCCGGCCCGCACGTCGGGGGCCTTGGGCTCGAGCTGCGCAAGCACGACCGAGTAGTGCTTGCCCTCGTACCTGAAGCGGTAGCCCTTGAGCGCGAGACTCGACTTCGCCTGGCCGAGCGTGACCGGCAACGCGGCCGAGCGGGCGACGACGTTACCCGCGGCGTCGAGCGCTTCGACCGTAAGCACGTGCGTGTCGTTGTCCTTGACCTGGTATTCGAAGGAGCGCTTCGTCGTCACGTCGAGCAGCACCCGGTCGGGGTTCGTGCCGACGTGCTCGAGCAGGCGGTACGACTGGGCCGGCGCGGTCCCGGACCAGCTCAGCGTGGCGGAGCCGTACGCGCGGTAGACGTTCAGTGAGGCGGCGGGCGTCGACCTGGCCGCCTCGACGGCGGCCGCGACGTCGATGACGCCGTAGCCGAGCTCGGCGTTCCACGCGCCGTGGCCGGACGCCGTGGCCTTGAGAATGTCGGCGACCTGCCGTGCGTTGAGCTGCTGGTTCGCACCCCAGACCAGCGCTGCTGCGCCCGCGACCTGCGGAGCCGAGAAGGAGGTCCCGCTGCTGTAGCCGTAGAACCCCGCGGTCGACCCGGGAAGCTTGACGCGCGGGTAGTCCTTCGCGGAGGAATCCTTCGAGAGCGCGGCGAAGACGTTCTCACCGGGCGCTGCGAGGGAGACGTATGAGCCCGTGTTCGAGAAAGATGCGCGCGTCCCCGAGATCGTCGAAGCGCCGACGGCGAGCCCGATGCCGCCCTGGCCGTTCGACCCGACGGGCTGCAAGTACGCCGCCGGGTACTCGACGGGGTTGCCTCTCTGGAATTCGTTGCCCGCTGCGGCGACGAGCAGGACGTCTTTCGCAGCTGCGTAGCGGATCGCGCGGAGCTCGGTCACGGAGCCGGTGCGCCCGCCGAGGCTGAGGTTGATCACCCGGGCGCCGTGGTCGACGGCGTACGTGATCGCCGCCGCGATGTCGAAGTCGCTCAGCAACCCGCCGCCGGCCTTGATGCCGATCAGCCGCGCCTCGCCGCCGATGCCGGCGATGCCCTCGCCGTTCGTCGACGAGCCGGCGGCGAGCGACGCGACGAATGTGCCGTGCCCGACGGTGTCGGTGACGTCCGTCGAGTCGGTCATCGCGTTGTAGGTGCTCGGCCGCTTCGCGGCGAGATCAGGCGCGTTCACGTCGAGGCCCGAGTCGACCACTGCGATCGTCGTCGAGAACGTCGCCTGGCGCACGCTGTCGGGAACGCGGTCGGCGCGGGTGACCGAGTACTGCCACTGATACGCGCCGCCCGGAACTGCGGCCGCTGCGAGGGCCGGCTCGACGAACGAGCGGCGCGCCGCCGGCGGTTGCACGTAGTCGATGCCGTGCGTGCCGGCGAGCGCCGCCGCGAAGGCGGCCGGATCGCTCTTCGGCCGGATCTCGACCGCGCGCACCTCGGGAAGGATGCGAACGATCGTCGCAGCGCGACCACGGAGTCCGTCGCGCAGCGCCTGCTCGTTCGTGTAGCCGACGACGACGGTCTTCGACGGCCAGGCCTCGGGCGCGGCGTCGCTGCGTGCCGTCGCTCCTTGCGCAAGGACGAACGCCGCCAAGACGGCGGCCATAGTCGCGGCTGATTTCATGGAGGCGGCTCCCCTCGGGCTGGTCAGGTGCCGTATCGGGCCGCTCGACGCCGCCCGGCACCACTCGTTCGAGGGATCAGCGCGCGATGCGGACGCGGACGGGCACGAAGGCGGCCGCAAGCGTGCCGTCCGGCCCGAGCCCGTGCCAGCGGCGCGGGCGCCGACGAGTTAGGCCCGGACAGTCGCCCGGGCCCACTCTACGTTCCGCGGACGCGCACGGGAACGGAGACGACGATCTCAGTGCTGCGCTCACGCATGATGAAGTAGCCGCGAACCATGCCCTGGCGCGTGGGCGCCGTGACGAGGACGACTGTGCAGGACTCGCCTGGCACGAGCGTCCAATCTGAGAAGCATGTGCTGAGTGGCTCGCCCACGAAACCGCCCCATCCGGCCGTCCGCGTGATGCACGTCTGAATCTCGTTATGGAATAGGCGCTCGCACGCCGAGGCGGACTCGAAGTACACCGTGTCGCTCCCCGTGTTCGTGATCGTCACAGTGGCCGCCACGCACCCCGACGAGGGGACGCCACCGACGAGTTCGCAGTCAGGATTCGTGACGTCAACGGTCCCGAAATCGACCTCGGCCGGTGAGACGCTCAGCGACGCGGCCTCAGCGGCCGGTGTTAGCACGAGCGATAGAAGTGCAGCAACGATGAACTTCCGCAAAATTTCTCCTACCCGCTGTCCAGATACTCCCGTACCGACCACGCGACGCATACTGGTCGTTCGGACAGTCTCAGGCAGGAGCCGTAAGCCATTCGGGCCTGTTGATCCGCACTACTGAGATCGAATGGCTCGCCGTTCGGCAGATCTTCGAAAGCGGAGCGGCGGCCGAATTCGGGTGCGATAGCCTCCTTCCCAGGGATGGCTGCGACAGAGGGCGACGCGCGGACCGGCGTTCGCGTGACGGTGGGCGGTTCCGGAACCGCATCGGTAGGCACCGGCGTGGCGGTCCTCGACCACCTGCTCGGCCTGCTCGCCGTCCACGGCTCGTTCGACCTGTCGCTCGAGGTGGCGCCGGGGTCGGTGACGCTCGAGGCGTCGTCGGCCGGGCGGGCACTCGGCAAGGCGCTCGCCGATGCGCTTCGCAACGGCCGCCGGATCGGCTCCGCGGTGGTTCCCGCCGACGAGGCACTCGCCCACGTCGCACTCGAGGCGTCGGGCCGCCCGCTTCTTGTCTCGAACGTCGACCTGAGCGAGGCCCGCGTAGCGGGTCTGGACACCGACATCGTCGCGCGCTTCCTCGAAGGGCTTGCGGAGGGCGCCGAGCTCACGCTCCACGTGCGCCTGCTCGAGGGGCGCGACACGCAGCACGTTCTCGACTCGATCTTCAAGGCGCTCGGCGTGGCCCTCGGCCAAGCGTGCCGGCCGCGCGGCGGAAAGGAGACGTGAATGCCCGACAAGTCTGTCGTTAGCACGGAGAACGCTCCCGCGCCCTTCCAGGGCGCGCCGTACTCGCAGGCGGTCCGTTTCGGAGACCTCGTCTTCGTGGCCGGACAGGTGGCGCTTCGTCCCGGGCACGACGCGATCGTCGGGGACACGATCGAGGAGCAGACCCTGCAGGTGTGCGAGAACCTGAAGGCGATTCTCGAGGCTGCGGGGAGCAACTTCGAGCAGGTGCTCAACACGACGATCTACCTCGTCGACTTCGGTGACTTCGCGAAGCTGAACGAGGTCTACGGCCGCTACGTCGGCGACCGGCCTCCTGCGCGCGCGACCGTCGAGATCTCGTCGCTGCCGATGGGTGCGCGAGTCGAGATCGCGGTCATTGCCCACGTCTAGCAAGGAGCTCATCGACTTCGTCGACTCGCTCGGACTCGACGCGTACCTCGTCGGAGGCGCAGTCAGGGACGAGTTGCTCGGCGTGCCGCACAAGGATCAGGATTTCGTTGTGCCCGGGGTCGGCTACGACGAGCTGCGCTCCGCGCTCGCGCGGCACGGCAAAGTGGAGGACCTCGAAGTGGCCGGCCAGCGGGTCGGCCTTCGTCTCTACCCACGCGACACGGGCCTGCGCGCAGTAGCTCCTGCGGGGATTGAATTCGCGCCGCCGCGCACCGAACGCTCGACCGGTCCTGGGCGCCACGACTTCGAGATCGTCGCGTCGCCCGAGGTGACGCTCGAGCAGGACATGGCGCGGCGCGACTTCACGATCAACGCGATCGCGAAGCGCCTCGCGACGGGCGAGCTCCTCGACCCCTTCCGCGGCCGGGAGGACCTCGAGCAGCGCGTCCTGCGGACCGTGTCGCCGCAGAGCTTCCGGGAGGACCCGCTGCGGCTCGTTCGCGGCCTGCGCTTCGTCTCCCAGCTCGACGTCGTGCCCGACGAGGCGACGCTGCAGCAGATGCGCGAGGAAGCGTCGGCAATCGGTCTCGTCTCCGGCGAACGCATCGGCGGTGGTCTCGCCGCGGACGGGATGGGCGAACTGTCAAAGCTCTTGCTCGGCTCACATCCGGCGAAGGCGCTCGGGCTGATGCGCGAGACGAGCGTGCTCGGGCACGTGCTGCCCGAGGTCCAGGGCGACGGGTTCGGTGCGGTGCAGGCCGCCGCCGACCTCGGCGCGCCGCTGCACGTGCGACTCGCGGCGCTGCTGAACGGCATTTCGCCCGAGGCCGCGGCAGGTGCGCTCGCACGGCTGCGCTACCCGAACCGACTGCGCCGCAGGGTCCTCCAGCTCGTGCGCGGCCATACGCTCGAGCTCCCGGGGAGCGACCCCGTCGAGGTGCGCCGGTTCCTCGCCCGCCACGGGGACGAGCTCGCGTTCGATCTCGTCGAGCTCCGTGAGGCGCAGGGCGGCGACGTGGCGGAGGCCCGCTCCTCGCTGGTAGCCGAGCGCGACCAGCCGCACCGGGTCGCCGACCTCGCAGTCGACGGCGGCGATCTGCTCGAGCTCGGGATTCCCCAGGGACCTGTGATCGGACAGACGCTCGACCAGCTGCTCGCGCAAGTGGTCGACGACCCCGAGCTGAACACGCGCGAGCGCCTGCTCGAGCTGGCGGAGGAGCTGCGGTGAAGCTCTTCCGCTGGTCGCCGGACGAGCGTTACGCAGTCGCCTTCTCGACGCGCCTCGGCGGCGTCAGTGAAGGCACGTACGCCTCGCTCAACCTCGGCCGCATGACCGGCGACGACCCGGACCACGTCGAGGAGAACCGACGGCGCCTCTGCGAAGCCGTCGGCGCCGACGCCGCGCGGCTGACGCTCAACCGGCAGCAGCACTCCGCGACGGTGCACCGGGCCCACCCCGGGCGGCGCGGCGAGCCGGGCGACGGGCTCTGGACGGACGAGCCCGGCGTACCGATGCTCGCGCTCGCGGCCGACTGCCTGCCGGTCGCGATCGCGGCGACCGACGGCGAGGCGCGCCTCGCGATCCTGCACGCGGGTTGGCGCGGTCTGCTCGAAGGCGTGATCGCGGAGGGCATGCGCGCCGTCGGCATTTCCGCTGCGGCGGCGATCGGGCCCGCAATCGGCCCGTGCTGCTACGAGGTGGGGGACGAGGTCGCGCGGCCGTTCGCGGAATGCTTCGGCGACGACGTCCGGCACGAAGGCAAACTCGATCTCTGGACGAGCTGCGAGCGCGCCCTTCGCGCGGCCGGCGTCGAAAGCGTCGAGCGCGTCGACCTCTGCACGCGCTGCAACCCGGAGCTCCTCTTCTCGCACCGTCGCGACGGGCCGATGCGCGGCGGTCAAGGAGTGATCGGTGTCGTTGTCGGCTGAGCGCATCCGCGCGCGCTACGAGGAGATCAAGAAAGCAGCGCCGGGCATCACCGTGGTGGCGGCGACGAAGTATGTGAATGTCGAAGAGCTCGGCACGCTCGCGGAAGCCGGCGTCGAGGTGGTGGGCGAGAACCGCGCGCAGGATCTCGAAGCGAAGCACGCACGCTACGGGGATGCATTCCGCTGGCACTTCATCGGCCACCTCCAGAGCCGGAAGGCGAAGACCGTCAACGATCTGTGCGAGCTCTGCCACTCGCTCGCCTCGGAGTCGGCGGCCAAGCGCCTGACGATTTCCGCGCTCGTCGAGGTGAACCTGAGCGGCGAGCCTACGAAGTCGGGCATCGCGCCCGAGGAGCTCGAGCGCTTCCTCGGCCTCTACCCGGACGTTCGCGGCCTGATGACGATGCCCCCGGAGACCGGCGACCCGGAGTCCTCGCGCCCGTACTTCCGCCGCCTCCGCGAGTTGGCGGAGCAGCATGGCCTGCGCGAGCTCTCGATGGGCACGAGCCAGGACTGGCCCATCGCAGTCGAGGAGGGCGCAACGCTGCTCCGCGTCGGCTCGACCCTCTATCGCTAACGCCGGTGTCTGACACCAGCGCGCTCTGGTGTCAGACACGGGGGTGCTTGAAACCGCTGTCTTCGTCGGGCGAAGGCTCTACGATTCCGGCTGATGGGCTTCGCGGACATCTGGAACCGCACCCTCGTCTACTTCGGGATCGCCGAGGAGGACGACTGGGACGAGGACGGCTACGTGACCGAGGAGGAGCTCGAGCGCACCTACTCTGAGCGCCCCAACGTCCGCCGGCTCGCGCCCCGGCGGCGCCAGGAGCAGTTCGACGACTGGACCGATCCCGGGGACGAGGCACCGACCCAACTCCGCCCGCGGCTGCGTGGGATCGACACTGCCTCCGTCCAGGTGCACCTGGTCGTGCCCCGGAGCTTCAACGACGCACAGCAGATCGCTGACCGCTTCAAGCAGGGGATCCCCGTAATTCTCAACCTGCAGAGCGCCGACCAGGAGCTCTCGAAGCGGCTCATCGATTTCGCGAGCGGTCTCACGTACGCGCTCGAGGGGGGCATGCAGCGCGTGGCCGACAAGGTCTTCCTGCTCACTCCGCAGAACGTGCAGGTCTCGGCAGAAGAACGCGCCCGTCTGCTCGAGCGCGGCGGCTTCTTCAACCAAGCCTAGGAAACACACAGCGCACGGCGAATCTCCTCGCAATGGGCGAGACTGCCAGCCTGATGCTGCTCTTCGACACCGTCGACGCGGTGCAGAACTTCGTCAACGTCTTCATCGGCGTCTACATCCTCGTCATCCTGGTCTACATCATCATGAGTTGGATCCGGCTGCCGTACTCGCCGTGGTTGAACCGGATCCAGCGGTTCCTGTACGACGTTTGCGACCCGTACCTTCGCCTCTTCCGGCGAATCGTTCCACCGATCGGCCCACTGGATCTCTCGCCGATGTTCGCGGTCATCGTGCTGCTCGCCTTCCAGCAACTGCTGAACGCGATTCTCGACCGCTTCTGAGCAAGAGGGGAGACATGGCACTCACACCTGTAGAGATCAAGCACATCCGGCTCGGGAGAGCCATCGTCGGCGGCTACCCGCGAACGGCCGTCGACCAGCTGCTCGCGGACGTCGCAGAGAGTTTCGAGGACGTGTGGCGCGATCGCGCCGACCTCGCCGACAAGGTCGAGCATCTCGAGCAGGAGCTGGTCCGGTTCCGCGAGCTCGAAGCGCTTCTGCGCACGACGCTCGTCTCGGCCGAGCGGGCGTCACAGGAGCTGAAGGAGCAGGCACGCCGCGAGTCCGAGCTCGTGCTCACCGAGGCGCACGCGGAGGCCCGCGACATCACGCGTCGCGCGCACGCCGACCGGGAGCACCTCGTCGCCGAGGCCCGCCGCATCCGCACGCTGCTTCGGTCGGCGCTCGAGGCGCTCGACGACGGGCAGGAGGGGTCGGACGAGGAGCGCGAAGCCGCCTAGCGTGGCCTCTACCCGCTTGCGCCTCCGCGTCGTCCCGGGTGCTCGCAAGCCCGGTCTCGCGGGGCGCTACGGCGAGGCCTGGAAGCTCCGCGTCGCCGCGCCCCCGGAGCGCGGCGCGGCCAACGAGGCCGTCCTGGAGCTCCTTGCGGGCCTTCTCGGCGTGCCCTCCCGGGCGGTTCGGCTCGTTTCCGGCCAGGGCTCTCGTGACAAGATTGTGGTCGTGGAAGGCCTGCTTCCGGAGGAGACGGAGGCGCGCCTGACGGAGGCCAAGGCCAACAGAAAGGACGCGTGAGCACGATCGACACCACCCGCTTCCGTGACGCGTTGCTCGCCGAGCGCGAGCGCGTCGTCGGGGCGATCGAGAATCTGCGCTCGGAGAACGCGGCGTCGGCCGAGGACATCGCCGACGAGGCGATCGATCAGCACCTCGCGGACGTCGCGACCGAGACGTACGACCGCGAGCTCGGAGATTCGCTCGAAGTGAACTCCGAGCAGGTGCTCGAGGGGATCGACGCAGCGCTGCGTCGCATCGACGAGGGCACCTACGGCATCTGCACGAACTGCGGCAGGCCGATCCCCGAGGACCGGCTCGAGGCGCTCCCCTGGGCATCGCTCTGCATCGACTGCGCGCGCGGGACCAGATGACTGACCCGGCGACCACGCGGCGGCCGATCGACGTCCGCGTCGGGTCGTCGACGAACGGTCTCGCTCCCGTTTCGGTCGCCGAGCGTCCGCTGAGCGCGGGACCGGCGCAGTGGCTCGGGCTCGCTGCCGTGGCGAGTGCGGCTGTGCTCGCCGACCAGATCACGAAGCGCATCGTCTCGAGCGCGCTCGCACTCGGCGAGGCCAAGCACGTCGTCGGCCCGCTCGACATCCATCACGTGCAGAACACCGGCATCGCGTTCGGACTCTTCCCACGCGCGACGACGATCGTGATCGCGCTCACGTCGATGGTGATCGCGTGGCTGCTCGTCGTCTTCGCACGCTCCGGCGCACGCCATCCCGTGATGCCGGTCGGGCTCGGACTGGTCGTCGGCGGCAGCGTCTCCAACCTCGCGGACCGAGTCCGCCTCGGGCACGTGACGGACTTCCTCGATCTCGGCTTCTGGCCCGCGTTCAACCTGGCCGACACCTTCATCGTCGTCGGCGTCGGGCTACTCGTCGGCGCCGCGCTGATCGCCGATCGCCCGCGTCCGCGTCAGCGCTGAGGCCGCCGGCGCGCGGCTGGACCGCTTCCTCGCCGACCTCGAGGAGCTCGGCTCCCGTGCGGACGCGGAACGCATCCTCGACGCGGGCGGCGTTACCGTCGACGGGGCCGCGCGGCCGAAGAGCTACCGCCTGCAGGAGGGTGAGGAGGTCGCGTACGAGCCGCCGGAGCGCCGCGAGGCCATCCGGCCCGCACGGGTCGACTTCCGGATCGCATACGAGGACGAGCACCTGCTCGTCGTCGACAAGCCGGCCGGCGTCGTCGTCCATCCGGGCGCGGGACACTTCGAGGGGACGCTTGCGCACGGCCTGCTCGAGCACGGCGCCGAGGGCGGGGAGGAGGACCGGCCGGGAATCGTCCACCGCCTCGACCGCGACACCTCCGGCCTGCTCGTCGTCGCGCGCTCCGAGGAAGCGCATCGCCGCCTGCAGGAGCTCGTGCGCAGCCGCGCGCTCGAGCGCGAGTACCTGGCGCTCGTCCGCGGCAAGCCGCGCTCGCGCACGGGCCGGATCGAGGCCCCTCTCGGCCGCGACCGCCGCGACCCGACACGCCAGTCGCTCGACACCGACACGCCGCGCGACGCGGTCACGCATTTCGAGCTCGTCGAGCTCCTCCCGCACCACGCGCTCTTGCGCATCCGCCTCGAGTCCGGTCGGATGCACCAGATCCGCGTCCACCTCGCCGCGATCGGCCTACCCGTCTCGGGCGATCCGATGTACGGCGTCGCGCGCGACCTCGGCCTCGAGCGACAGTTCCTGCACGCGGCGCGGCTCGCGTTCGACCACCCGTTCACGGGCGAGCGCGTCGAGGTCGAGTCGCCGCTCCCGCCGGACCTCGAGGCGGCGCTCGAGCGCGCTCGCGGCTAGTCGACGGCCTTGGCGCGCTTCGCGTCGTAGAGCCGCCGGTCGGCGACCCGGAAGAGACCGTCCGTCGACTCCGCATCGTCGGGATACGACGCGAGACCGGCGCTGACCGTGAAGCCCTCGGGGAGGCGCCCGGCCGCGGCTTCCTCGTCCGCGAGATCCTGGAAGCGGGAAAGAAAGCGGCCGCCCGTCTCGACATCGCTTTCGATCAGGCAGACCGCGAACTCATCCCCGCCCATGCGGCCGGCGATGTCCGACGCGCGCAGCGACTCGCCCATCACCTCCGCGATGCGGCGCAGCACGCGGTCGCCCTCTGGGTGGCCGCGCGTGTCGTTGATCTGCTTGAAGTCGTCCACGTCGAAGTACACGAGCGTCATACCGCGGTCGTAGCGCCCGGCGCGGAAGAGCTCGTCGTCGACCGCCGCCGAGAACGCAGCGTGGTTCAAGAGGCCCGTGAGCGCGTCGCGCCGCGCCAGCTCTGCGAGCTCGGACGTCGCGCGGTCGAAGTAGGCGACGACGCACTCGGTCACCAGCCGGTCGAGGCTGTCGTTCAGCCGGCGCTCCGCCTCGAGCACCTCTTCTCCGGTCAGCGTCTTGCTGCGCCGCGAGACGAAGCGCCAGACCACGCGCCGCAAGAGCAGGAGCTCGCTGACGATCTCCCGCGGCGCGAAGCCGAGCGCCTCGCGCTCGCGCGCGTGGTTGCGGACACGCGCGGCGAGCGGACCGCCCCGGCGCATGCGGCCGGGTTCCGGCGCTGCAAGCTCCTTCGCGAGCTCGCTGATGAAAGTCGGGATGTCGCCGAGCTGGCCGACCTGGCCCAGGCGCTGCAGCGACGGGACGAGATCGTCCGCGAGCCCCTCCTCGACCACCTCGAGCGCCAGCTCCCAGGCCGACTCGCGGATCTCGCGGGCAACTTGCTCGAGCGCTCCCCTCACGCGGCTCAGGATAGGCCGGGAGGCGGCGATTGCCCGCTAGAATCCACCGACTCTGTCCACCTTCGTCCCGGCGGGACGACTCGGGTGGGGGTGCCGGGGCGACGGATCCCGGTTCCGCTCGAGACCGCCGGCGGTAGCGCAATCGAAACCAACAAGGAGGCTTTGCCAAGCATGTCCGTCGTCAGCATGCGCGAGCTGCTGGAGTCCGGAGTTCACTTCGGCCACCAGACTCGACGCTGGAACCCAAAGATGCGCCGCTTCATCTTCACGGAGCGGGGCGGCATCTACATCATCGATCTGCAGCAGACGCAGGAGCTCCTCGAGGAGGCCCACGCGTTCGCGAAGAACGTCGCGACGCGGAACGGGACGGTCCTCTTCGTCGGCACGAAGAAGCAGGCCCAGGATGCCGTCGAGAACCACGCGAAGAGCGTCGGCATGCCGTATGTGAACCATCGCTGGCTCGGCGGCCTGCTGACGAACTGGCGCACGATCCACAGCCGGATCGACCGCCTGCACGAGCTGCGCCGGCTCCGCGAGGAGGGGCAGCTCGACCTGCTCCCCGCGAAGGAGCGGATCTCGCTGCTCGGCGAGCTCGAGAAGCTCGAGGCGAACCTCGGCGGCGTCGCCGACATGCGCCGCCAGCCCGACGCCGTCTTCATCCTCGATCTCCGCAAGGAGCAGCTCGCCGTTGCGGAGGCGCGGCGCCTGAACATCCCCGTGATCGCCCTTGTCGACACGAACTGCGATCCGGACGAGGCCGATTACGTGATCCCGGGGAACGACGACGCGATCCGCTCGTGCGAGCTCGTCGCGCGGGTGATCGCGGAGGGGATCGCCGCCGGCAAGACCGGCGTTACCGAGCAGGAGCTCACGGAGAAGCGCGCGGCCGAGCCGAAGCCAGAGCCCGAGGCTGTGGAGACGGTTCCCGAGGGCGACTACGAGCAGGTGTCTCCGGGGGAAGAGCCCGTGGCGGAGGTGTCCCCGGGCGAAGAGCCCGTGGCGGAGGTGTCCCCGGGGGAAGAGCCCGTGGCGGAGGAGGTGACGCAGTCGTGACCGCGATTTCCGCCTCGCTCGTCAAGGAAGTCCGTGAACAGACGGGTGCGGGAATCATGGACGTCAAGCGCGCGCTCCAGGACACGGGCGGCGACGTTGACGCGGCGAAGCGCCTTCTGCGCGAAAAAGGGATGGCCAGCGCAGATAAACGAGCCGGAGGCGCCACGACCCAGGGCAAGGTCGGCTACCGCGTGCAGGAGGATGGCAGCCGCGGCACGATCGTCGGCGTCGGCACCGAGACCGACTTTGTCGCCGACAGCAACGAGTTCCTCGCGTTCGCCAAGAAGGTGCTCGAGATCATCGACGCCGAGGGTGTCGGCGCAGAGTCCGCGCTTGAAGAGGAGCGCAAGGAGCTTGCCGGCAAGCTGGGTGAGAACATCCAGGTCGTCGCGCGAGCGCGCTTCGAACGAGTGGAGGGCGGCGTCATCGAGGGCTACGCTCACCCCCCCGCGAACAAGCTCGGCGTCCTCGTCCAGCTCCGGGGCGGGTCGCGCGAGCTCGCGCGGAAGGTCGCCATGCACACTGCTGCGTCGGCGCCGCAGTACATCACCCGCGAGGAGGTCCCCGAGGAGCTGGTGGCCACGGAGCGGGACATCTACCTGAGCTCGGACGAGGTCGAGTCGAAGCCGGAGCAGGCGCGTGAGAAGATCGTCGACGGCATGCTCAACAAGCGCTTCTTCGCCGCGCAGGTCCTGGCCGAGCAGCCGTGGATCCACGACACCGCGAAGACGGTCGCGCAGGCGCTGCAGGAGGAGGGCGCCGAGGTGATCGAGTTCGAGCGCGTGTCGCTGGCGGGTTGACCGTTCAGTCACAGGAGACGAAGGCCACCGCATCTGCGGCCGACCACGCCTTCCGTCGCGTCCTGCTAAAGGTCTCCGGCGAGGCGCTCCTGGGCGACAGCGACTACGGCCTGGACGCGGCGACGGTCGACACGATCGCGCGCGAGATCGCGGCGGTCGGGCGTGCCGTCGAGCTGGCAGTGGTTGTCGGGGCCGGCAACATCTACCGCGGCATCGAGGCGTCCGCAGACGGCATGGACCGAGCTACCGCGGACTACATGGGGATGATCGCGACCGTGATCAACGCGATGGCGCTCCAGGATGCGCTCGAGCGCGCGGGCGCGGAGACTCGCGTGCAGTCGGCGATCGAGATCGCCGACGTCGCGGAGCCATACATCCGCCGCCGGGCGATCCGCCACCTCGAGAAGCGACGCATCGTTATCTTCGCCGGAGGCACGGGGAACCCGTTCTTCACGACGGACACGGCGGCGGCGCTGCGCGCTCTCGAGATCGGCGCCGACGCGATCCTGATGGCGAAGCACGGTGCGAACGGCGTGTACAGCGCGGACCCGAACGTCGACCCGAACGCGGAGCTGATCCCGCGCATCACGCACTTCGAAGCGATCGAACGCGGGCTCAAGGTGATGGACACAACCGCGCTCTCGCTCTGCATGGACAACGACCTGCCCATCTACGTCTTCGGCAGCTCGGAGGGAAACCTGCGCCGCGTCATCGCCGGGGAGCGCGTGGGCACGATCATCTCGAAGGAGGGGAAGTGACGACCGTCGACGAGCTCATCCAGGACGCGGGCCGGCGCATGGACCGGTCGGTCGAGGCCACGCGCAACGAATTCCACACCGTTCGCACCGGCCGGGCATCGGCCGCCCTGCTCGACCGCGTGGCGATCGACTACTACGGGCAGGAGACCCCACTCAAGCAGCTCGCGACGATCAACGTCCCCGAGCCGCGGATGCTGACGATCCAGCCCTTCGACCCGAACTCGGTGAAGCAGATCGAGAAGGCGATCATGGAGTCCGATCTCGGGCTGACGCCCTCGAACGACGGCAAGATGATTCGTCTGCCGATCCCGCAGCTGACCGAGGAGCGTCGCAAGGAGCTCGTCAAGGTCGTGCGGCATCTCGCGGAGGAAGGGCGCGTTGCGGTGCGAAACGTGCGGCGCGACACCATGCACCACCTGAAGGAGCTCGTCGACAAGGGCCAGGTCGGCGCGGACGAGGAGCATCGCGGCGAGGACCGCCTGCAGAAGCTGACCGACGAGCACGTGAAAAGCATCGACGACGCCTTGAAGCACAAAGAAGCAGAAATATTGGAGGTATGAGAACCGCGGAAAATGCGGAGCATTTTCTGCAGCTAGACCTGGCCCGCGCCGTCGCGGTGATCATGGACGGCAACGGTCGCTGGGCCGAGCGCCGGGGGCTGCCGGTCGCGGCGGGACATCGTGAGGGCACGCGCGCGCTGCGACGCACAGTGGAGGCGGCGATCGACCTCGGCGTCGAGTCGCTCGCGGTGTACGCGTTCTCGACGGAGAACTGGTCACGTCCCGTCGACGAGGTCGAGGACCTGATGGCGATCTTCGGCGAGACGATCGAGCGCGAGCTCCCCGACCTCGCGAAGGAGGGCGTGCGCGTCCGCTTCGTCGGTAGGCGTGACCGCGCTCCCGACGAGCTGCTGCGGCAGATGGAGGCACTCGAGGCGGAGACGGCCGAGAACACGCGACTGCGCCTCTGGATCTGCTTCGACTACGGCGGCCGCGCGGAGCTCGTGGAGGCCGCGCGGCGGATCGTCGCGAGCGGCGTCGAGCCGGAGGCCGTGGACGAGGAGCTCGTCTCGGCCAGCCTCGCCGACCCCGAGATGCCGGACCCGGACCTGCTGATCCGCACGTCGGGGGAGGTCCGGATCTCGAATTTCCTCCTCTGGCAGCTCGCGTACAGCGAGCTCGTCTTCACCGAGACACTCTGGCCGGACTTCGGCGCGGACGACCTGCGCTCCGCGCTCGAGACGTACGCTGGCCGCCGCCGCCGGTTCGGCGGCCGATGAGCTCGCTCAGGTTCCGGAGGCGGCTAGGGGCATGAGAGATCTCGCCGGCCGGATCGTGATTGCTGTCCCGCTGCTGGTGGCCGTGCTCGCCGCGGCGTATTTCGATGGCTGGTGGCTCTTCGCCGTCGTCGTCGTCGCGGCCGTGATCGCGCTGCACGAGCTCTACTCGATCGTCCGTCCGCTGCGCCCACTCGTCCTCGCCGGCTATGCCGGAGTGCTCACCGGGCTGCTCGGGGCGGAGCTCGGCGGCGTCGAGTGGCTCTTTGCCGGACTGCTTGCAACCTTCGTGTTCGCGTTCGGCTTGTACGGAATCGCGGAGACGCGGCAGTCGGGCACGGTCACGATCGCGACGACGATCCTCGGCGCGTTCTGGATCGGCGCGGGCGTCGGCCACCTGATCCTGCTTCGCGACGTCGGCGGCGACAACGACTACTTCGGCAGGCTCGCGATCTTCACCGTCCTGCTTGCCGTCTGGGCCGGAGACACCGTCGCGTACTTCGTCGGCCGGCTCGTCGGGCGGCACCGGCTGGCCGCCGTGCTTTCCCCCGGTAAGACGTGGGAGGGCTTTGTAGCCGGATCGGCTGCGTCGGTGCTGGTCGCGTTCTTCGCGCTCTATCAGGACCGCGACGAGTTCCTGGCGATCTGGCAGGCGCTCGCCCTCGGCGTGGTGATCGCCGTCGCGGGCACGATCGGCGATCTCTTCGAGTCGGCGGTCAAGCGCGACATGCAGGTCAAGGACACAGGACGCCTGCTCGGCGGGCACGGCGGCGTTCTCGACCGGATCGACTCGCTGCTCTTCGTCTCCGTTGCGGCCTTCTACACGATCGTCGCCCTACACTGATTCCCGTGTCTCGCATTGTCCTGCTCGGAGCCACGGGCTCGATCGGCCGGCAGGCCGTCGAGGTCATCGACGCGAATCCCGAGCTCGACCTCGTCGCCGCCGCGTCGGGCTCGCAACCAATCGACGGGCTCGCGCGGCTGACGCAAGTCGGCGGCGACCTCTCCGAGTTGCTCGAGCGCGCCCGGCCGGACGTCGTCCTGAACGCCGTCGTCGGCTTCGCGGGGCTGCCGGCGACGCTCTGGGCGCTCGAGCGAGGCGTCACGCTCGCGCTCGCGAACAAGGAGAGCCTCGTCGCGGCGGGGGAGCTGGCGCTCGCCGCCCAGGAGCGGGGAGCGGGCCTCCTCCTCCCGGTCGACTCCGAGCATTCGGCGCTCTACCAGTGTCTCGAGGGGCGAAGCGCGGATCAGGTCGACTCGCTCGTCCTGACGGCCTCCGGCGGTCCGTTCCGCGGCCGCACGCGAGAGGAGCTGCTCGACGTCACGCCCGAGCAGGCGCTGGAACATCCGACCTGGTCGATGGGCAGAAAGATCACGGTAGACAGTGCGACGCTGGCGAACAAAGGACTCGAGCTGATCGAGGCGCACTTCCTGTTCGGCGTGCCATACGAGCGCGTCGAGGTGGTCGTCCACCCGTCTTCTCTCGTGCACGGGCTCGTGCGGTTCCGCGACGGCGCCGCGCTCGCGCACGTGGGCTACCCGGACATGCGCGTGCCGATCTCGTTCGCGCTCACGTATCCGCGTCGTGCCGCGACGCCCGTGCCGGGCCTCGACTTCAGCTCCGGGATGGTGCTCGAGTTCGAGACCCCCGACCTCGAAACGTTCCCGCTGCTCCGGCTGGCGCGTGAGGCAGGAGAGCGAGGCGGGACCTACCCCTGCGTGTTCAACGCGGCGAACGAGGTTGCGGTCGATGCGTTCCTCGACGGGCGGCTTTCGTTCCTCGGGATCGCCGCTGCGGTCGAGGAAGCGCTGGCCGCCGCAGACGGCGAGCCGGTGAGCAACCTCGAAGAGTTGCGCGAAGTCGACGCCGCCGCTCGGCGCGAGGCCGAGAGGGTCTCCGCGTGAGTTGGTTCGTCGCGATCGGCGGGCTCGCCTTCCTCGTCCTGATCCACGAAGCCGGGCACTTCTTTACCGCGCTCGCGCTCGGCATGCGGCCGCGTCGCTTCTACGTCGGCTTCCCGCCCGCGGTCGTGAAGACGGTGCGGAACGGGATCGAGTACGGGGTCGGCGCGATCCCGCTCGGGGGCTACGTGAAGATTCCTGGCATGCACCGGCCCGCGCCGTCCGATCTGGACGTGCATCTGTCGGCCGCCGTGCACGAGGCGCCCGCGCTCTCGGGTCCCGTCGAGCGAATGAAGCGCAAGCTCGGACGCGGAGAGTTCGAGCTCGGGCCCGAGTTCGAAGCGCTCGAGGCATGCATCCGGAAGGCCGAGTTGAGCGCAGGCGCGCGCCGCGCCGCCGAGCGCGGTCTCGCGGAGTTGCGCGACGGTCTCGGTGCCGACGCGTACTGGCGCGCGCGCACGTGGAAGCGCGTGGCCGTCATCTTCGCGGGTCCGGGCACGAATCTCGTGTTCGCGGTGCTGCTACTCGCGCTCGTGTTCATGATCGGCGTGCGCACGGCGACGCTCACGGTCCATGAGGTGAACCCGGCCAGTCCGGCGGACCTCGCCGGCCTGAAGCCGGGCGACCGCGTCATCGGTATCGACGGCAAGCGTGTCACGGACTTCGACGACGTGTTCGTCGAGATCCAGGACGCGAACGGCAAGCCGGTGGATCTGCTCGTTCAGCGCGGCGGGCGGCGGCTCTCGCTAACGCTGACCCCGACGTACTACTACGGCCAGAACTGGGCGGTCGGCTTCCGGCCCGCGGCCCGCACGGAGCGCTACGGGCCGGTGGAGGCGGTCGGGCTCGCGCTCGACCGCACCTGGGAGGTGACGAAGGCGATCGGCGTGAGCTTCGGCCGGCTCGCGCGCGGCCAGGGCCGCGAGCAGATCTCGAGTCCGGTCGGGATCACGCGCGTCTCGAGCGAGGCCGTGAAGACGGACTTCCGCGTCTACCTCCAGCTGCTCGCATTCATCAGCCTCTCGCTCGCGCTCCTCAACCTGCTCCCGCTCCTTCCGCTCGACGGAGGCCACATCGCGTTCTCCATCATCGAAGGCGTACGCCGCCGCGCGGTGAGGCGGGAGGTCTACGAGCGAGTCTCGATCGTTGGGATCGCGCTCGTGTTGATGCTCTTCTTCATCGGCTTGTCGAACGACATAGGCGGAAGCGGCCCGGGATGAGCCTGGGGGAACCCCGGCTCCGGCGGCGTTTCGACACGCCGCCAGACGGTTGAAAACACGCGGCTAGACTGGCCCAGGATGGCGAGTGAGCGCTCGATCAAGGTCGGAAACGTTGCGATCGGCGGCGGCGCGCCCGTCGTGGTGCAGTCCATGACGCTCACGGCGACCCGCGACGTCGAGGCGACCGTGGGGCAGATCGCCGCGCTCGCGGGCGCGGGGTGCGAGGTCGTCCGCTGCGCCGTGCCCAAGACCGAGGACGCCGAGGCGCTCAGGATGATCGTCCGCCTGAGCCCGATCCCCGTGATCGCGGACATCCACTTCAACGCCTCGCTCGCCCTGAAGGCGATCGACGCGGGTGTGGCCGCGGTGCGGATCAACCCGGGGAACATCGGCGGGCCCGGCAAGGTCGCGCTCGTCGTGGAAGCGGCGAAGCGCGCCGGCATTGCGATGCGGATCGGCGCAAACTCGGGCTCGCTGCCGAAGCACCTCCATGAGCTCGCGCACCGCGACCAGGCGGAGGCGCTCGTCGCCGCCGCGCTCGAGGAGGTTGAGCTGCTCGAGAAGCTCGACTACCGCGACTTCAAGATCTCGGTCAAGGCCACGCACGTGCCGACGATGATCCGCGCGTACCGGATGCTCGCCGCGAGAGTGCCGTACCCGCTGCATCTCGGCGTGACCGAGGCTGGGACGCCGTTCGCCGGCTCGATCAAGAGCGCGGTCGGGATCGGCTCGCTGCTTGCCGACGGAATCGGCGACACGCTGCGCGTCTCGCTGACCGCCGACCCGGTCAAGGAGGTCGAAGTCGCGTGGGAGATCCTGAAGGCGCTCGGCCTGCGCGAACGCGGGCCCGTGATGATCGCCTGCCCGAGCTGCGGTCGCGACAACGTCGGCGTCGAGAAGCTCGCCGCGCAGGTCGAGGTGCGCCTGAAGGGGTACCCGCAGCCGTTCGAGGTCGCAGTCATGGGCTGCGCGGTCAACGGGCCCGGCGAGGCGGGCGACGCGGACTTCGGGATCGCGGGCGGGCGCGACGTCGGTTTCGTGTACGCGCACGGGCGCGTACTGAAGAAGGTCTCCTCCGACATCCTCGTCGACGAGCTCTTCCACGAGATCGACCGCTGGATCGAAGCCGGGATGCACCGCCCCAAGCGGCTGAAGATGGCGAAGCCTGCCGCGCTTGCAATGGCCGAGGCCTCACTGATTCCCCCTGATGCGGCTCCGTAGCCTTAACGGGCGCGCGGATGAACGGCGCGGCCTCTCATGCGGCATCGCAAGCGACGCCGCTGTGGCCGAGGCCCTTACTGATTCCCCTTGATGCCGCTCCGTAGCCTTAACGGGCGCGCGGATGAACCGCGCGGCCTCTCATGCGGCATCGCAAGCGACGCCGCCGTGGCCGACGCCTCGCTGATCCCCCTCGAGTAGCCTGCCGCGGCAACGTGCGCGCCTCGCAGCTCTTCCTGCCGACCCTGCGACAACCTCCGGCGGACGCCGAGGCGGCCAGCCACCGGCTGCTCGTCCGCGGCGCCTTCATCCGCCAGGTGAGTGCGGGCATCTGGACGTTCCTGCCGCTTGGCTGGCGCGTCCACCAGAAGGTCGTCGACATCGTCAGAGACGAGATGGACGGCATCGGCGGGCAGGAGATGCTCGGCCCCGTGTTGACGCCGGCGGAGCTCTGGCAGGCGACCGACCGCTACGACACGCCTGAGCTGTTCAAGTTCGAGGACCGCAACGGACGACCGTTTGTGCTCCCGATCTCGCACGAGGAGACGTTCACGTTCCACGCGCGCGAGATCCAGTCGTACAAGCAGCTCCCGCGGATCCTCTACCACTTCCAGACGAAGGACCGCGACGAACCACGTCCGCGCGGCGGGCTCCTGCGCGTGCGCGAGTTCATCATGAAGGACTCGTACTCGTTCGATCGCGACGAGGAAGGCCTCGAACGAAACTTCGAGCTGCACGCGCAGGCGTACCACCGGATCTTCGACCGCTGCGGCCTCGAGTACTACCAGGTGGAGGCGGAGGTCGGGATCATGGGCGGGAGCGCTTCCGACGACTTCCTTGCGCCGGCCGCGTCCGGCGAGAACGAGCTCGTGCGCTGCGAGAACGGCGATTACGCGGCCGACATCGAGATCGCCCGCGGGCTTCCGCGCCCGGCCGAGTTCCCGCCGCCGCTCGACGCTCCCGAAGAGGTCGAGACGCCGAACATCACGACGATCGAGACGCTCGCCGAGTACCTCGAGATCGACGCTGCGGCCACCTCGAAGGCGATGCCCGTGGTGAAGGCCGACGGCACCATCGTCCTCGGCCTCTTGCGCGGCGACGATCGTCTCCACGAGGGGAAGCTCATGGCCGCCCTCGGGACCGACTACCGCCCGGCGACCGACGAGGAGATCCGGGCCAACTTCGGGGCCGCAGGCGGCTCGCTGGGCCCGGTGGGGGTCGACGTGGAGATCGTGGCCGACGAGGTGCTGCGGGAAGGCCAGTACGTGGCCGGCGCCAACCGCGACGGCTTCCATCTCCGAGGAGTGGAGGCCGGGCGTGATTACAGATCGCGATTCGCGGACATTCGTGAGGTGCGTGCAGGCGATCGGTGCCCGAACTGCGGAGGAAAACTGGGCGTCGAGAAAGCAATCGAGGTAGGTCACATCTTCAAGCTCGGAACCCGGTACTCAGTCCCGCTGGGCGCGATGTATCTCGACGAATCGGGTAAGGAGCAGCCCATCGTGATGGGGAGCTACGGCATCGGGCCGGGTCGCGTCCTCGCGGCCGCGGTGGAGCAGCTCCACGACGACCAGGGGATCATCTGGCCGCCGGCGATCGCGCCGTTCGACGTCCACGTCGTGGCGCTGCCCGGCCTGGACGAGCAGGCGGAGGCCGTGGCCGAGGCGCTCGAGGCGCATGGACACGAGGTCCTGCTCGACGACCGCGACCAGCGTGCGGGGGAGAAGTTCGCCGACGCCGACCTGATCGGCTGCCCGACGCGCGTCACGGTCGGCAAAAAGACGCTCGAGGACGGCGCCGTCGACGTGCGCGACCGGCGCACCGGCGAGGAACGCCGCGTCCCGATGGCGGAGCTGGGGGCACTGCCTTGAGAGTGCTCCCCCCGGCACCGCCCTGCGTGCTCTGGCCCGCGATCAGCGGCGCGATGGGGCGTCCTCTGTCGCGCCCGTACGTTGCACGTACGAACGCTCCCTGCGTCCTTGACTCGCTTGCTGCTCGCGACCCAGAGCGGCGCCAACGATACCGGGGGGAGCACTAATGGCCCGCGCGCGCCGCCGGCGCTTTTCGACCGAGCCCTTCGGCCCGACGATCGAGCACCTGATGGACGAGACCGGGACGACGTACCGCGCGCTCGCGGACGACAGCGGCTTATCCGCCGGCTACCTCAACCACCTCGTGCACGGCAACCGGCCCGTTCCGTCGAACGACGTGATCCGCACGCTCGCCCGTGCGCTCGGCGTCGAGCCAGAACACTTCCGCGAGTTCCGCCTGCGGGTGATCACGGAGCGCCTCGAGGCGCGGCCGGAGCTGATCGACCGGCTCTACAAGCGCTTCGGCTAGCCCGGCTGCCGGGCGTGCGCGACGATCGCGCGGAAGAACGCGTCGGTCAGCTGCAGAGAGCCCTCGACGCTCAGGTGCTCGGAATCGCGGTACCAGACGACGCCGCCTCGCGTCGACTCGCACCGGCCGTTCGGACAGAGCTCGGCCTCGAAGTCGATCACCGACGTCGCCGGCGTCGCTGCGGCCGTGGTGCGCTCGACGTCGATCGACCGCCGCAACCGTGCGTCGGCGACGCTCCGTTCGATCGAGGACCTGCAGTGGTGCACGAGGATCCGGATCACGGCGCACCGCTCGGGTGTCGGCGGCAGCGCCGGGATCGGGTGGACGAGCAGGACCGGTACGCCGGCTCCGTTCAGCCGCGCGAGGAGCGAACGCAGCGAACGACCCCACAGCTTCGCCTTCGCGTCAGCGTCGTGGGTCGTTTCGTGGAAGCCGGAAGCGGCGAGCCCGACGGCAGCGTCTTCGACGTACGCGTCGGTCCGACTGGCGAGGACGACCAGGCTCGGGCGCTGCGACGTGAGTCTGTGGAGCGTCTGTGCCTCGAATTCCGCGCACGACGGCGCCCCGCCAACCGCGCGCTCGACCCGCAGCTCGACCGGCGGGCAGGACGAGTACGTGATCACCGTCGCGTCGAAGCCTGAGCGGTTGGCTGCTCGAACGACGGGCTCGGTGAAATGCCCGGCATTCGAGTCGCCGAAGAGGACGACGCTGCCCTTGGCGTTTCGGACGGCCCAGGTGCACGGCCCGGGCTGATCCTGCTGCGGGGGCGACGCGCGGTCGCAACCGCGCATGACGTCGGCATGCAACGTACGAGCGCGCTGCAGGCTCCGCATGCTCTCCGTTCCGGAGACTGCGCGCTCGACCGCGAGCAGACCGAGGCTGGCGGCGAGCGGGACGATCACGCAGACACCGGCAAGTGCGACGAGCCGCCGGCCGACGATAGCGTGGTTGAACCGGATCGGGTTCTCGACGTAGCGATAGGAGGCCCACGCGGCCAGGAACGACGCAGCGGCGGCCGCGGGAGCCGCCCACCCGCTGCCAGGCCACAGCGCCCGCGCGTAGACGATCAACGGCCAGTGCCAGAGATAGAGACTGTACGAGAGGTCGCCGACCCAGACGGCGGGACGTGTTCCGAGCGCGCGCGAAGCGCCAAGACTCCGACCGACACCCGCAGCGAGGAGAACACAAGCGCCGCCGACGGCCAAGAGGTCGTTCGACTCGGTGCGCACGGCCGCGACCACGACGGCTGTCGCGCCGGCGAGACCGAGAATGCGCGCCGCGCTGGGTGACAGGCGCCCCGCCCGCGAAGCGGCGATAGCGACAAGTGCGCCGACGGCGAACTCCCAGGCTCGCGTCGGCGATCCGTAGAACGACAGCCGCATGCCGAAGTCCTCGTCGGCGACGAGCTGGCCGACGGCGAGCGCGAGGGACGCCGCGAGCGACGCCACGAAGACGACTGCGACGGCGCCGGCGATCACACCTCGGCCGGCTCCGCGCCGGACGCCGAGATACCACGCCCCGAAGAGCAGCATCGGGAAGAAGACGTAGAACTGCTCTTCGACGGCGAGCGACCAGGTGTGGAGAAACGGATCGAGCGCCGTGCTGACGTCGAAATAGCTCGTCTCGAGCCCTGCGAGATAGATGTTCGCGCCGAACACCGACGCTGCCGCGCCCGTGAATGCGGCGATCCGTTGCGACCCCGCGGGCATGACGAGCATCCCGATCGCGCCGACGACTGCCACCATCAGCGCCATCGCGGGAAGCAGTCGCCGTATCCGGCGTGCGTAGAAGCGCGGGAGATCGATCCGACCGGTTGCCTCCAGCTCGGCCAGCAGAATCCGCGCGATCACGAATCCCGAGATCACGAAGAACACGTCGACACCGATGAACCCGCCGCGCACGGGGAGGCCCGCGTGGTATGCGACGACGAGCAGCACGGCGAGCGCGCGTAGCCCCTGGATGTCCGGTCGGCGGGGCAGTCCGCGGCGCGACTCCGGAGGCGAGGCGAGCAGGAGCGGCGCCGCGGCCACGCGAGGCAGCGTCCGGGTCCCCGCAACCGCGACGGCCGCAAGACGGAAGGGCAGGATCATCCGACCTGCCCATCGGTAACGACCCCCATTCGAGTGACCCCCGAAAGGAGGGTTCGCTACGATCAGCCGCGCGGGGCGTGGCGCAGCCTGGTTAGCGCGCCAGTCTGGGGGACTGGAGGTCCCGAGTTCGAATCTCGGCGCCCCGATAAGAGAGCCGCTGGAAACAGGGGAATTTCACTCGACCGGATGTTTGCCTGTCGTCGCGTACGCTCTACTTTGGAAACGATTTGGAAACCAAGCGATAGCCGCAGGCAAGACGATTCGTCGAGGGGAGGGGTACCCCGCACCGAATAGTGCGACCTGGCGCTCCCGCGGGGTCGGCGCCGCTCCCGTACGCCGAAATGCGCTCAAGTGCGCTCAAGTCGGTACCAAGTTCGGTACGAACAAGCCGAGACGCGTGAGATCTGAGAACGAGTGCGCGGGCAAAGCTGGGGAGCACACGGCGGGGTACCCCCGCGGGCGCGCATGCCTAGCCGGGACTCCGAGCACGGCTTCGGGCCGTGCGCGCGCCGACCTGCTCGAGCTCCGCTTCACGCCGGGGCTCGACGCGTACGCGTTCACCTTCGGGTAGCTTCCTGACGACCGTGGACTCCACGCCGCTCCAGCTCCGCCTGGTCGTGCGGGGGCCCGAGGGGGACGCCCGGGATGTCGAGCTGGACGCGTTCGCTGAGACGCCTGCGCACGCCGTCGCCGAGGCGCTTGCGGCCGAGTTGGGTCTCAACGGCGCGACGTTCGTCAGCCCGCGGACCGGCCGCGCGCTCCGCGGCGACGACCCGCTCGCGCGGATCGGGCTCGTCGACGGAGACGAGCTGGTCGCGGGCGGTGAGCCGGCGGCGCTCGAGGCTGAACCCGCACTCGCGCTTCTCGTTTGCGGCGGCGCGTCTGCCGGACGCCGGCTCGGGCTCTCGCCCGGCGAGTACCCCGTCGGCCGCGCGCCCCAATGCGCGCTCACGATCGACGACGCTGCGCTTTCGGGCGAGCATCTCGCGCTTCGTGTCGACGGCAGCCGCGTCACGATCGAAGACCTCGGCTCGAGCAACGGGACGACGGTCGAGGGCGTGTCGCTCGAGCCCGGAACGCCGCGCGAGCTCGAGCCGGGCGAGGTCGTGCAGGCAGGCCGGACGCTGCTGGAGCTCGAGCCCCACGTGACCCGTCCGCCCGCCGCAGCCCCGGCGCCGGACGGGACTGTGCCCTTCAACCGCCCGCCGCGCGTGCACACCGTCGTCGACGCCGCCGTGCGACCGTTCGCCGCGCCGCCCGCCGAGCCGTATCGCTCGCGGCTCCCGCTCGCCGCGTCGCTCGTGCCGCTCTTGCTGGGGGTTGCCCTGTACGCGATCACCGGCTACCCGACGATGTTGCTCTTCGCCGCGCTGTCGCCCGTGCTGGCTGTCTCGAGCTTCGTCGAGGAGCGGCGCAGTGGACGGAGCGGCTACTCGCGCGGCGTGCGCGAGTACCGGCAGAGCTTGGCGTTGCTCCGCGACGAGCTCGACCAGGAGCGAACGCGCGAGGTCAGGCGGCGCCGGGCCCTCGCTCCGTCGGCGGCCGAGCTGCTGCGGCGCGTGCAGAACCGCGAGCCCGGCCTTTGGGAGCGGCGCGCCGACGACGCGGACTTCCTCTCGCTTCGGCTCGGCAGCGCGGACCTGCCGGCAACCCTGACGCTGCGGCTCGACCCGGGCGGCGCGGACGAGCTGCGCGCGGAGGCGGAGGAGCTTGCGGAGTGGTACGCGAAGGTGCCTGCCGTTCCAGTGACCGCGCCGCTCGCCGACCTCGGCGTGCTCGGTCTCTGCGGCTCCCCGGAACGCGTCGGCGCGCTCGGGCGCTGGCTCGCTGCGCAGGCCGCCGCACTGCACTCGCCGCGCGACCTCGTGATCGGCGCCGCGCTCGCGCCGGAGCGGCTGCCCGAGTGGGAGTGGCTGAAGTGGCTCCCGCACGCGCGCGTCGACCCGCTGCTCGCGAGCGGGCGCGACGGTGCACGCGAGCTGGTCGAGACGGTCGCAGACCTCGTCAGGACCCGACGAGGGGAGGCGGAGGGCAGCTACGGAGGCGCGGCCCAGCGTCCACTCCCGGCGGTTCTGCTCGTCCTCGACGAGGCGGTCGCGCCGGATCGGGTGCTCGTCGCCGAGGCGCTCGCAGGCGCAGCCGACGCGGGAATCGCGGTCGTCTGGCTCGGCCGCGAGCGCCGCCACCTGCCCGGCGAGGCCAGGGGGATCGTCGAGCTCGACGAGGGGCTCTCGAGGCTCACCTACACAGACGCGCGCAGTGGGGAGACGACCTCGGAGGTCACCGCCGACGGTCTCTCGCCCGAGCTCGCGCTGCAGCTCGCACTCGCACTCGCGCCCGTGCGCGACACGAGCGCGGTGGGGCCCGGCGCGACCGTCCCCGAGCGCGCCACGCTGCTCGGATTGCTCGGAACCGACGAGCCGGACGCGCGCTGGCTGGCCGGGCGCTGGGCCGGGAAGGAGCCGGGCCGGGCCGCGCTGCTCGGTGCCGCGGCCGGCGAGCCCTTCACGGTCGACCTCCGCGTCGACGGACCTCACGCCCTCGTCGCGGGCATCACGGGCGCCGGCAAGAGCGAGCTGCTGCAAACGGCGATCGCCTCGCTCGCGGCGTCGTACCCGCCGACGCGCCTCACGTTCCTGCTCGTCGACTACAAAGGCGGCGCGGCGTTCAAGGATTGCGTCGCGCTCCCGCACACGGTCGGCTACGTCACCGACCTGGACGATCACCTCGCTCGTCGCGCGCTGATCTCGCTGAACGCCGAGCTCCGCCGTCGCGAGCGTCTGCTCGCCGACGCGGGCGCGAAGGATCTCGCGCAGCTCGAGGAACGTGATTCCGACTCCGCGCCGCCGAGCCTGGTGATCGTGATCGACGAGTTCGCGACGCTCGCGCGCGAGATTCCCGAGTTCGTCGACGGCGTCGTCGACGTCGCGCAGCGCGGGCGCAGTCTCGGCGTGCACCTCGTGCTCGCGACGCAGCGGCCGAGCGGCGTCGTCAGCGACAACATCCGCGCCAACACGAACCTGCGCATCGCGTTGCGCGTGAACGAGGCGGCCGAGAGCACCGACGTCATCGGCGCGCCCGACGCGGCGCGCATCCCGCGCGACCGCCCGGGCCGTGCGTACGCTCGCACCGGTCACGGCGAGCTGACCGAGTTCCAGGCTGCGTACGTCGGCGGCGCGACGGCGAGTCGTCGCCGCGATCGCGCGGTCGTGGTGAGGGAGCTGCGCTTTGAGGGGGCGCCCGCGGCGCTCGCGTCCGGGTCTGCGGGAGGAGAGAGCGACCTCGCGCGGCTCGTGTCCTCCGCGGTCGAGGCCGCCGCGGACGCGCAGCTGCCCGCGCCGGTGCGGCCGTGGCTGCCACCGCTCGAGCCCGTGCTGCCGCTTGCGGAGGTACCGCGCGCGGAGGGCGGCGACCCGACTGCAGCCGTCGCGGTCGGCGTGATCGACGAGCCTGCGCTGCAACGCCGCCGACCGCTCCTGGTCGACTTCGAGACGGACGGGAGCGTGCTCGTGTACGGCGCAAGCGGCGCAGGCAAGACGACGTTCCTGCGCACGACCGCGTTCGCGCTCGCACGAGCAGCTCCGCCGGAGGAGCTCCACTTCTACGGCCTCGACTTCGCAACGCGTGGGCTGCTCGCGCTCGAGGAGCTGCCGCACTGCGGCGCGGTGATCGCGGGCGAGGACGAGGAACGTGTCACGCGCCTCTTCGGGATGCTCCGGCGGACGCTCGAACGCCGTAAGCAGCTGTTCGCGCAGAGCGGCGTCTTCACCCTCTCCGAGTACCGCCGCAAGGACGGCGAGCCGCTCCCGCGCATCCTCGTCCTGCTCGACGGCTACGCGGGCTTCGTCTCGGCCTTCGAGCGCGTGAACCTCGGCGCGCTCGTCGAGACGCTGCCGCGGCTCGTCGGCGACGGGCGTCCGCTCGGTGTGCACTTCGCGATCACGGCCGACCGGCGCGGGGCGGTGCCCAGCTCGCTCGCCGGCCTCGTTCCGGCGAAGCTGATCCTGCGCCTAGCCGACGACGACGAGCTCGCGGCGTTCGGGATCCCGGCGAAGACGATTCGCGGCACGCAGCTCCCGCCGGGGCGAGGGTTCCTGCCGAGCGGGCTCGAGTTCCAGACTGCGCTCCTGGGCGACGATCCCTCCGGCGAAGGCCAGGCGTCCGCTATCGCCGACGCCGCGGCCGAGCTGCAGCGCGATGCGTCCGTGCCGTCGGTCGAGCCGCTTCCGACTTCGGTCGCGCTGGCGAGCCTGCCGCGCTCGCAGGAACCGCTCACGGTGACGCTGGGACTCGGCGACGCGGAGCTCGAGCCGCTCCAGGTCTCGCTCGCCGACCGGCACTTCCTGGTCGCCGGCCCGTACCGGAGCGGGCGCTCGACCGCCCTCGCGACGATCGTGGCCGGGCTCCCCGACGTGGCGCTCCATCTGCTCGCGCCGCGACGGTCGCCGCTCGTCGAGCTCGAAGGCTGGGCGTCCAAGGCAATCGGGATGGAGGAGTGCGAAGCAGCAGCGGCGCGCCTCGCCGACGTCGCGGGCCCAGCGGCGATCGTGATCGACGACGGCGACGAGCTCGCGGACAGCCTCGGCGCCGCGCCGCTCGAGCCGCTCGTCCGGCGCGGCCGCGACGCGGGCATCTGCGTGATCGCGGCCGCCGAACGGCAGGCGGTGCAGCGAGCGTTCGCCGGCTGGCTACGCGAGCTGCGCAAGGACGAGCACGGTCTGCTCCTCGACCCGGACCCCGACGTCGACGGCGACCTGCTCGGGGCGCGCCTCCCCCGCCGGTCCAACCCTGTGTTCCCGGCGGGCCGCGGCTACTACGTCGACCGTGGCCTCGTGGAGCTCGTTCAGGTCGCGCGCGTGTAGAACGGCGCCGTCTGGTCGACCAAGAAGCGCCCGATGCGCCCCGCGTCGACGCCCGGCTGGATCGGGACGAGCGCGAGACGCTCGATGGCGGCGCCGCGTGCGGCTTCGGCAGCCGCGTCGAGGATCAACTGCGCGTCCGCTCCCGGATCGAGCTCGAGCCCGATCACGTGCTCTTGCCGCGCACCCGGACGCCGGATGATCAGGCCGCGAAATGCGGCGCGGATTTGCGGCCGCGCCTGGGCGAAGCGGCGCATCAGCTCGAGCAGCTCCTCCGGCTCGTCCTTGGGCTCCCCGATCAGGAAGCCGGGCGCACCCTGCGCTGGCGCGTCCCTGACCGCGGCGACCTGCTCCGGCGAGAGGATGAGCCCGAGGTCGCCGCGCGGGTTCAACGCGAGGCGGCAGTCGTCCGGCCAGATCGAGGCAAGCGCGCGACCCTGGAGGCGCAGGTACGGCGTTCCCTCCGGCAGGTATCGCGCGAGCTGTCGCTGCGACGAGAAGACCGGGATGAACCGCTCGCCGCCCTGCTCGAGCAGCGGCAGGGGGATCTCGTCGCCCGCTTTCGCTTTCACGTGCTTCTCGCTGGCAGGGGCCGGACCGGGCGCGGGCAGATAGACCTCGGCGTCGGCGAGCGCGGCGAGGAACGCGTCGGGCGTCTCGTCATGGAGGGCCGTCACGAGCGCGTCCTCCAACTCGTTCTCAGGCCGAAAGGCCTGCGGGACGGTCATCCGCTCTCCTGCCAGCACCGCTGGAGCGCGTAGACCTTGTTCTCGACGCGCCGGCCCTCCTCGCCCCACTCGTAGTCGCCCATGAAGCGCGTGAGCGGGAAGCCGCCGCTCCGGGGCGGCAGCTTGCCCCGGCGCGCGTCGTCGCGTGCGTTCGCGAGCAGGCCCGCAAGGCGTCCCGCGAGCTCGGCGCCGTCCGTGTCGCCCGCCTGCTCCCAGCGGTCGCGCAGCGTTTCGGCCTCCCCGCGTGCCTCCTCGGCCAGCTCGGCGTACCGGGCCGTCACGGAATCGTTCGCGTCTCGACTACCCATCGTTCATCGAAGTCGCGGAACCTGAACTGCTCGGCGCCGCCGGCGTACCGTGCGCCGGTCTGCGCGGTTTGCTTGGCGGCCTGGCCGTGGAGGAAGTCCACCGAAGTGCCTTCCGGGATGTGCGCGACCCGAACCGCATCGCGCTCGCCCCACTCCGGCAGCAGGGCAAGTCGCTGGCGGACGTCCTCGATCGTCGCCATCGAGTTCGCGTCGTCGGTGGACGTCCACCACTTCATGCTCGCACGGGTGCTCGACTCGTCGAAGTACTGCACGAGGTGCAAGTCGCGATTCACCGGCCCCTCGTGGAGCCAGGCCTTGCCACCTGCGAAGTTCGCGAGGTCGTCGGCGAAGCCGCGGGTGTAGTCGAGCCGGCCGACGCCGGCCGCCGCGGTCTCCAGGCGGCGGAGATCTTCCGCGTCCTCGATCAGCCGCGAGCCGGGCATGACGCGTTCGAGGGCGGCGCCGGCGCGCGCGAGCCGCGAGGTCGTCGCGCCGCCGCGCAGGGCCGCCGCCGCTCCGCCGCTCAACACGGTCGCGGCGACGGCGGGAGCGAGGTTGCCGAGCCAGTACGCGACGCCCCGCTCCTGGAGGGCGTCGAGAGCGATCAGCGCCTTGCCGAACTCGAGCGGATGCGTGACGCCGTACGCGATCCCCTGGCCGAACTGCTCCCACTCGTGCGTCCAGTTGGAGTTGAGCGGCGTGAGCCGGTAGAGCATCGCGACGGGCTCCGCGACCGCGTCCCACGCGCCCTTGAAGAAGTCCGCGATCCCGCCGCCGACGTCCTCGAAGAAGCCGAGGATGCCGCCGTGGTCGGACTCGTCTTCGAGCTTCTTGGCGTACGCGTTGGCCAGTTCGTCCTGCCACGGCTCGCCGTAGCGGGTCAGGAGTCCGCTCGCCATCGCGACTTTGAACTCGTCCAGGAGCGGCCCTTCGAGGTCGTAGCCGCCCATCAGCCGATCGGCGATCTCGGCCCAGAGCGCTCGCACGCGCAGCTCCTGCGCGGTCTCCTGAAGGAACGGCGCCACGGGCGCGACGACCGCTGCGAGCGCCTCGAGCTCGCCGGCGAGGCCCACGAACGAAGGCGGGAGCTCGGGAAGCGGGTGCGACCGGATCCGGTTGGCGATCGCGGCTTCGCGCTCGGCGGCGCCGATCAGGTACGCGGACGCGCTGCGCAGCCCCTCGGGGTCGACGACGATCGTTCCCGCGCCTCCGCCGCCTCCGCGCGTCAACATCAGTGGATCCCTGCGGCCGTCTGGGCGGCCTCACGACGCATCTCATCGAGCTTGCGGAGCCGTTCCCGCTGCGCCGCCTCGACCGCGCTCGCGCCTCGCTCGAGCGCAGCGGCGACGAGCAGTAGCCGCTCGGCGACGAGCGTGCAGGTCTTGCACGCGCTGCCGACACGCGCCTCGATGCGATCGGCCGCCGGGCCGTAGAACTCCAGCGAGTCGATCCGGGCCCGGACCGCGGCGGCACTCTCGCCCAGGCCGGACGCATCCGCGCGCAGCGCAGCGGCGAGCGCGCGCATTCCCGCCGGATCGCCGGGGACCGGCGGCAGCTCGATCAGAACCGGGCTCACGGTTCCGGTCGCGAAGACCGGGTTAGCTGCCGGCCTGGATCAGCGCTTCGTGGCGGCGGTGGATCTCCTGCGACGCCTGTTGAAGCGCGGCTTCGAGCCGGCGAAGCGTCGGCGCGAACTCGCTCTCCCAGGACCCGCGGAAACGATCTGCGGCAGGTCCCTTCCACCAGGTGCTCTGGACCTGACCGCTGATGCTCGAGACGAGCTGCGCGACGGTCTGGCTCTCACGGGTGAAGCTCTGACCTAGCTGTTGCAGCTGGCCCATCTCTGCGCCGATCGTCGACACAGGGCCTCCTTTCCTCGCGGTGGGCGTTCGAGGTTACCGTTCCGCATGATCCCCGATCGAAACGGGAATCGAAACTCCGGTCGCGCTCATTTTTACCTCATGTTGACGGAGAACCCTCGGCTGCTCTGGACCCTCGCGGGTGCGGTGGGACTCGTTCTCTTCCTGGTCGCCTTCTCGGTCGGCCGGGCGACCGACAGCTCGAGCCGCGCGCTCGCGCAGGCGGTGCCGCTGGCCGCTTCGCCGGGCGCGGTCGAGGTGACTCGTCCTGCCGCCGCTGAGCCCCTGCCCGCACTGCGGCCGTCGCCGCGCAGGCCGCGGGCGAGGAGGGCGACGACGACGACGACGGCTGCGGCTGCGGCGCCCGCACCGGAGCGGCGCCCCCGTCCCCCCCGCCGGCCCGCCCCGAAGCCGGTGACGATCGTTGGCACGGGCTAGCGTCGCGGTCGGCTGCGCGCTCGCTGCGCTCGTCGTTCCCGCTCCCGCGTCTGCCGCGTGCGCCGCGTGGGCGCACCCGGGCGGGAACAACCGCGGCGACGGAACGCTCCGGGCGCCCGTGCGAACGATCACGGAGCTGATGTCTCGGCTCTCTGCGGGGCAGACCGGGTGCCTCGCGCCCGGCCAGACGTTTACGGAGGCGGCGCGGATCACGACGAGCGGTGCGCCCGGGCGGCCGGTCCGTCTGCAGGGCCACGGCTCGACCTCGCGCGGCGGAATCGCGATCCGCGCGAACGACGTCGTCGTGGCGGGCATGCGCATCCGCGGACTCGGCGAGCGCAGGCGCGGCGTCGTCGTCGTCCAGGGGGAGCGGGTCTCCGTTCTGCGTAACAACATCTCGGCGAGAGACATCGTCCGGTGGACGCCGTGCATCCTCGTCGACGGCTCTGCGGGCACGACGATCGACGGCAACGCGATCCACGAGTGCACGAAGGTGATCTCGCGGAACGTCGCCGCGCAGGGGATCTACGTCGTCAACTCGACCGGGACGACGATCGCGAACAACATCGTGGCGCGCACGTCGGGCGAGGGGATTGCGCTCATGGGCGCGCAGCGTGTTGCCGTCGTTCGGAACCATGTGTACGGGAACACGAACGGTGTGTACATCGGGCCCAGCACGACGCAGGCGATGGTCGTGAACAACGTGATCGCGTACTCGGGACGCAACAACGTTCACGGCCAGGGCGGGAGCGGGAACCTCGTGACGTCGAACTGCCTCTGGAAAGGGTTCGGCGGCAACGTCGCGGGCGACGGCTTCACGGCGGTCGGGAATCTCGTGCGGAGCCCTCGGTACGTGAACCGCTACCGCAACCTCAGGCTGCGTCCCGGTCCGTGTCGTGGGCGCACGCCGCGCTCTCGACGGAGCGTCGGGAGCGTCGGGACGGTGCTGCCCGTGATGCCGGCCTTTCGCGTCCACTACCGGCTGCTGGGCTTGCCGTCGCGCGTTCGCGTCGTCTCGCTTGCGTTCACTCGGCTCGTGCCCGGCGCGCGCGTGGCGGTGCGCTGCGCCCGCGGCTGCTCGGCGCGAGAGGCGCGGGCAGCAGGGAGCTCCGGCCGGGCCGCGAGCGGCTCGCTTCGCGGACGCTGGCTCGAGCGCGGGTCGGTCCTAGAGGTGCGCGTGACTGCGGGCGGCTGGTACGGCGCCTTTGCACGCGTGAGGGTCGTCGGCGCCCCGCGCGGTGTGCGGATCAGCCATGCCTGTCTCGGGCAGGGCAGCTCCCGTCCTGTCAGCTGCTCGCGGTTCACGCGCCGCTAGATTCGATGGCCGTGCTGCAGACGGGCGCCACCATCGCCGGCTACCGGATCGAGGGAGTCGTCGGGAGCGGCGGCATGGGCGTCGTCTACGAAGCGACGCAGTTGTCGCTCGACCGCGTCGTCGCGCTCAAGGTGCTCGAGCCGCAGCTCGGCGCCGACCCTGCGTTCCGTGAACGGTTCCGGCGCGAGGCGATGCTCCAGGCTGCGCTCGACCATCCGCACATCGTCACGGTGCACGAGGCGGGGGAGAGCGGCGACGGCCTCTTCATCGCGACGCGCCTCGTCCGCGGACGCAACCTCAAGCAGCTGATCGACGCGGGGCTGACGCCCGAGCGCACGCTCGCGATCCTCTCCCAGGTCGCGTCGGCGCTCGACGCCGCGCACGCGGCCGGGCTCGTCCATCGCGACGTGAAGCCGCAGAACGTGCTCGTCGACGACCGAGACCACGCATACCTCGCGGACTTCGGCCTGATCAAGGAGGCGGGCGATCCCGGCGTGACGCAGACGGGTGAGTACGTCGGCACGCTCGACTACGTGTCGCCGGAGCAGATCCGCGGCGAGCCGATGACGTCCGCGAGCGATCTATACGCGTTCGCGGCCGTGCTCTACCAGTCTCTGTCGGGCGAGGTGCCGTTCCCGCGCGACACCGAGGCGGCGCTGCTGTACGCGCATCTCTCGGAGGAGGCGCCGCCCGTGACCCAGCGGCGCGCGTCTCTGCCGGCCGCGGTCGACGCGGTGATCGAGCGCGGGCTCGCGAAGGATCCGCGAGAGCGGTTCGGGAGCGCGTCCGAGCTCGTCGACGCGGCCCGGCGCTCGCTTGCGGCGGTGCCGGTCGCAGCAGACGGGGTTGCGCGGCGCTCGGGCGAGACGATCGTCGATCCCGGCGTGCTGCGCCGCGCGCCGGTCGTCGCCGTCGAGGAAGAGCGCCGATTCCCGCGCGGGCTCGCCGCCGGTCTCGCGCTGGGTGTGGTGGCGATCGCGCTGCTCGGCTTCGTGCTCGGGCGGCTCGCGCACGGCGAGCCAGGCTCGAAGCCGCTGAGTCCCGCCGTCGCCGGGCCGATCTCCCTCAGCTTCTCGGCGGACGACTGGGCGGCCGCGCAACCGGCCGAGATCGAGGGCCTCGGGCTGACCGGTGCCGTCGGTTTGAGGTCCCTGCGTGAGCCGGGCTCCCTCGTGGCCGGTGTCGGGCGTGAGGCGCGCGGGGCCCGCCTCCTGCCGCCTGCCTTCGTCGAGCTGCTCCTGCGCACACCGCGCCGCGAGGCCGTGCGACTCGGGTCGCTCGCGGGCTTTCGCTATCGCGACCTCAAGCACCGGCGCAGCTCCGGTTCGCTCACCATTTACGCCGTTCCCACGACCGCGGGAGTGGCGACGATTGCCTGCCTCGCGCCGGTGCCCGATTCCGAGACGCTCGTCCGTTGCGAGTCGGTCGCCACGACGCTCGCGCTCCGCGGCGCCGAAGCGTTGCCGCTCGGGCCAAACCAGCGCTACGCGGCCGCGGTGAACACGGCGCTGACGAGCCTGGAGGCACAGCGGAGCGAGGGCCGTCGCGCTTTGAGCGAGGCGCGCACCCCCGCGGCGCAGGCGCGCGCCGCCGATCAACTCGCCATCGCGTACCGCGCCGCGGCCGCCGGGCTCGGCCGTGCGGGCCCGGGCCCGATCGAGGAGCCGTACCACCGGTCGATCCTGGCGACGCTCGCACGCGCGGCGGAGGGTTACGGCGCGCTCGCGGAGGCGGCCGGCGCGCACCGGCGTCTCGCTTACGACCGGGCTGCGGCACAGGTCGAGCGCGCCGAGGACGGGCTCGACCGCTCGGTCCGCGCGCTGAAACGAGTCGGGTACAAGGTCTCCGGCTAGTGCGCTTCGAGCACGTACTCGTCGTCGGCGCGGGGCAGATGGGTGGCGGCATCGCGCAGGTCGTCGCCGCGTCCGGCCGCAACGTGTCGCTTCACGACGCGCAACCCGGGGCGACCGAGCGTGCGCTCGACGGGATGCGCAAGAGCCTGACGAAGCTCGCTGAGAAGGGCGGGCGGGATCCCGACGAGGTGCTCGCGCGTGTCCAGGCGGTCGAAGAGGTCGTCGCGGCCGATCTGATGGTCGAGGCCGTTTTCGAGGACGCCGCGCGAGGGAGCTGAGCCGGAAACGGAGAAGAAGAGGAGGGCACCCCGCGGACGCTCGGCGGCGTGCGGGTCCTGACGACTCATGCGTCCTGCGCGTCCGGCGGCAGCTCAGCCGGTCGGGGGAGCGGGTCGCGCCAAAGACCGAGCAGGCGGTGCGCGACGTGGATCTGATGCCCGCGCTCGCGCGGCTGTTGAAGGCGCATCGGGAGCGGGCGTTCGCGCGTGGGTTCGCGAGGCCGTCGGACTACGTGTTCGCCTCCTCGGTGGGGACGCCGCTGCACTACCGGAACGTGTCGAAGCGGGGGCTCGACGAGGCGGTCGCGCGGGCGGGGCTGGACAAGGAGGGGAGGCCACGGCTGCGGTTCCATGACCTGCGGCACACGTTCGCGAGCGTGCTGATCGCGCAGGGGGAGAACGTCGTGTACGTGTCGCGGCAGCTCGGGCATGCGTCCACGAGCGTGACGCTGGACGTGTACGCGCACCTGTTCGACAGGGCGGCGCAGGGACGCCGTTCGGTGGAGCGGCTGGAGGAAGCGTTCGGGCATGTCGTCGGCGTCGATGCCTGACCCGCTTCGCACGATCAACGTGGTGATGCCGTCGGACTTCCCGTCCGAGACGTACAACGCGACCGACGCAGCCGTTACGGATGCGTTCACGAACGAACATCCGGCGTGGGTGGAGTTCGAGGGCGGCTGGCGTGCGGTCGGGTACCGGTTTCGCGGTTGCGCGCGGTACAGCGACAGCTTCACGGCGTCGGTCGAAGCGCATGGCTCCGCACCCCCGCACGAGATCAGAGCGGACCAGGAAGACGATCTCTTCGGCTTCTTCACGTCCGGGCTCGCTTGCCTTGAAAGCTTCGCCTATGCGATGCACGCGCTCGGGTCGGCGCTCGACACGTCAGCGTTCCCGATGACGACCGAGCGAGAGAAGAAGTTGGTGTCCATCGACCTGACGTCCCAGCGGTTCGACGGGCGCTTCGGCGGGCGACGCGCTGCCGGGGGGCCCTGCGCCGGATGCTGGACGCGTCCGAGTACGGGGAGTGGCGCAGCGTCCGTAACGTACTCGCGCGCCGCGAGGCTCCGGGCCGCCATCACAGCGTCGGGATCGGCGTCACCCGCGCGGTCTCGGCAGGGGCGTCGCGAGTGATCCCCGGTGGCGAGACGAGGTGGCACGCGCACGGGATCCCGATCAACGCCCACACGACGCCGACGCGCCGGGCGTGGCTAGCCGAGCAACTCGAAGACCTCCTCACGGCTGCCAACGCCTTCGTCGCAGCGCGTCTCGACGGAAACGCGATGGAAACCAGGGGTGGCGAATGACGGCGAAAGCGAGGCCGCCGCTCCCGCCTGATTCCGCGTAACCACGAGGGCTCGGCGACTAGCGGCGACTGGTGGCGAACAGGCTGGCGCGTCTGGGGGACTGGAGGTCCCGAGTTCGAATCTCGGCGCCCCGACTGACGAAGGCCCCCTTCGCGGGCTTTCTCGGTTCGCGGCACAATCTCGTCGTGGAACAGGACGAGCTGCGCGAGCGGGTGCGCGAGGCCGAGGACGAGATCGAGCAGGCCGAAGAGCGCCTCGAGGACGTCGAGGAGCAGATCGAAGAGGCTAAGGAGCACGTCGAAGGCCCCCCGGAGTAGCCGGCGCGTTTGACCGCGCCCGCTTGCGGTACTGACGCTGGGTCGGTTCTCCCAACGAGGAAAGGGGTCCAATTGTCGATGGCGGAGCCCGGGTACGAGAGTCCCGGACAGCAGACCCGTCCCTTGGGCGCGGAGTACGGCTACGGCCCGTCGATGGGCTACGGCCTGGGGTACCGGATGCGGCCCGTGCATCCGGTCGAGACGAAGCCGTTCTTCCTGACGAGCGAGTTCTGGGGCACCGTCGCGCTGATCATCGGCTTGGCGATCACGGCGGGTACGTCCGAGAGCGTCGACGCGAGGCTGTTCTGGATCCTCGCGACCGGGATCACGGCCGCATACCTGCTCAGCCGCGGGATCGCGAAGTCCGGTACCAAGAGCAGGTCGTGGGATCCGCGCGAGGAGCTGATGGACCGCGCGCGCGAGCGCGTCGGTCGCGACGAGGGGCGGCAGCGCGAGTCGTAGCCGCCGGCACGCGGCGCCTGGACCCTGCGCCGCGTATTCGACCGGGATCTGTTCGCGCCTGCTCCGCGCGCCGACGTACCGATGCTGCGCTGCCGACTGACGGCCGAGCCCATGTTCGGCCTCTAGCCCGCGAACACGTCCGAACTGCAGCCGAAGACGAGCGCGGCGCGCACGTCGGCCTCCTCGACTCCCTCGAGCTGCGCGTGCGAGAGGTCGACCTCGGTCTCGGCCCACGACTGGAGGCCGAGCGACGCGGCGCCCTCGTCCGAGCCGACCGAGAGGAGCGACTCGCACGCGATCACGTTCCTGCGGCCCGACTGGCGGCGCGCGACGCCCTCGAGCTCGCGCAGCTCCTCGAGCGGGTCGATGCGCACGTTCGAGTCGGAGCCGATGCAAAGCGGGATCGCGCGCGCGAGCAGACGCTCGACCGGCAGGAACCCGTCGCCGAGGTTGGCCTCGGTCGTTGGGCACGCGCACACGCGCGCACCGGCTTCCGCGACGAGATCGAGCTCGAGGCCGTTCGCGTGCGTCGCGTGCACGATGGTCGTCCGCGGCCCGAGACAGCCGGCGCCGGCGAGCAGCTCGAGCGGGCGCACGCCGTGCTCGGCGATGCACTCTTCGATCTCGCGCGGCTGCTCGTCGGCATGCACGTGCAGCGGCAGCGGTTCGCGCTCCGCGTAGCGGCCGAGCTCCTCCAGCCAGTCGCGCGGACACGCACGCACGGAGTGGGGGGCGACGCCGACGCGGAGCCCCGCCGCGCGCAGTCCTTCGAGGCCTCGCAGGTACTCGGCAACAGACTCCTGCCGGAAGCGCGGGATCCCACCGCGCGCGTACGCGACGTACAGCAGCACGAGCTCGACGCCTGCCTCGGCCGCGGCCTCGGCGGCTGCATGCGCTTCGGCGAGCCCGAGGTAGTGGAACTCGCCGACCACGGTGAAGCCCGCACGCCGCATCTCGCGGTACACGCGCGTGTAGTCGCGGCGCACCGTCTCGGGAGTCTGCCGCTCGGCCTCGCGGAGCATCAGCTCGCGCCAGGCCCAGAAGTCCGCGCCCTCGGCCTTGCCGCGGAGGGCGCGCTGGAACGCGTGCGAGTGCGCGTTCACGAATCCCGGCAGCCTCAGCGTCCCGGCCATGTGGGCGAATCGTCACGAATTCGGCACAACCACGTCACACCGGCGTCACACCGCGCCTGCGATCATGGATTGAGCCCCCTCGGGAGGGTGGGGGGTGAGTGGGTGGGGGCCGGGCGCGGTCTGGGGCGACCCAGGGCCGGCGTCTATCCTTGCCCCATGGCCACGCGAGCCGTCTCGCGCCCGCTCGCGCAGCTGCCGAACGCGCTCACGGTTCTGCGCCTGGGTCTCATTCCCGTGTTCATCGGGCTCATGCTGAGCTCCGACGACGGCTACAGCTGGCCGGCGGCGATCGTCTTCGGAGTCGCCGGCGTTACCGACCAGGTCGATGGGTTCCTCGCGCGCCGCTGGCACGTCGAGAGCCGGTTCGGCAAGTTCGCCGACCCGCTCGCCGACCGGCTGATGATCGACGCGGCAGTCATCCTGCTCTGGGTCGAGGACCGCCTGCCGCTGGCTGCGCTTGCCGTGATCCTGGCTCGGGACCTCATCCTCATGGGTGGGTACAAGCTCGTCGTGAAGCGCGGCTACGAGTTCGAGGTGAACTTTCTCGGGAAGCTCGCGACCTGGGTCCTCTACGCCTCGCTCGCGCTGACGATGGTCACGCGGCAGGGCACCGACTGGCCGCTCTGGCTCTTCTGGACCGGCGTCGCGATCGCGATCCTCGCCGCCGCGCAGTACTTCCTCAAGGCTCGCCGCGAGGTGGTCGTGTGAAAGCGATCGTGATGGCGGGCGGCGAGGGGACGCGCCTGCGCCCGCTCACCTCGAACCAGCCGAAGCCGATGGTCCCGATCGTCGGCAAGCCGTGCATGGAGCACATCCTCGAGCTGCTCAAGCAGCACGGGTTCGACGACGTGATCGTGACCGTCGCGTTTCTCCCGCAGGCGATTCGCTCCTATTTCGGCGATGGCGAGACGCTCGGGCTCTCGATCTCCTATTCGGTCGAGGAGACGCCGCTCGGCACGGCCGGCTCCGTCCGGCTCGCGACGAGCCGCCTCGACGAGCCCGTGCTCGTGATCTCGGGCGACGCGCTCTGCGATGTCGACCTGACGCGCATGGTCGAGGCGCACAAGGAGAAGGGCGCCGCGGTCACCATCGGACTCAAGTCCGTCGACAATCCGCTCGAGTTCGGGATCGTCGTCACCGACGAGGACCGCCGGATCGAGCGCTTCCTGGAGAAGCCGTCCTGGGGGCAGGTCTTCTCGGACACGATCAACACCGGGATCTATGTGCTCGAGCCGGAGGTGCTCACGCACATCCCCGACGATCGGTCCTACGACTTCTCGAAGGAGCTCTTCCCGCTGCTGCTCGAGATGGGCCGCCCGCTTTACGGGCACGTGTTCGAGGGTTACTGGCAGGACATCGGCAACCTCGACCAGTTCCGGCAGGCGAACTTCGACGCGCTCAACGAGAGCGTGCGCCTGAACGTCCCGGGGATCCGGTTGCGCGGGAACGTCTGGATCGGCGAGGGCGTCGACCTGCACGAGCTCGACGCCGTGCACGGCCCGGCCTTCATCGGCAACTACTGCCGCATCGCGCCGGAGGCGATCGTCGGCGAGTACTCCGTGCTGAACGCGAGCGTGACACTCCGCGAGAGCGCCCGCACGTCGCGCTGCGTGATCGACACTGCGACGCACGTCGGCCGCGCGTCGTCGATCGAAGGCGCGATCGTCGGACGGCAATGCGACATCCGCTCACACGTGCGGATCGGCGAAGGCGCCGCGGTCGGCGACGAGGTCACCATCGGTGACGAGACCGTCCTGCAGCCCGGCGTCCGCATCTACCCATACAAGGAGATCGAGTCGGGCGCGAACATCCACGAGAACCTGATCTGGGAGTCGCGGGTCTCCTCCCGCCTCTTCGACCAGTGGGGCGTGGCCGGGCGCGTGAACGTCGACCTGACCCCCGAGACGGCGGTGCGGCTCGCGGCCGCCCTCGGCACCGCGCTAAAGAAGGGCGGGCGGGTCGTCGCGTCCCGGGAGTCCGCGGGCGCGTGCCGGATGATCAAGCGCGCCGTGATCACCGGGTTGATCTCGACAGGCATCGACGTCGCCGACCTTCGCGTCTTGCCGGCGGCGGTGAACCGGCACGTGCTGAAGATGCAGGGCTACGACGCGGGCGTGCACGTGACGACGGCGCCGAACGACCCCGAGCTCGTCCGGATCCAGTTCCACGAGCCGCCGGGGATCCAGCTCACGCCGGCGACGCAGAAGGAGATCGAGAAGCACTTCTCGCGCGGCGAGCTCCGCAGGGTCGGCGCCAACGAGGTCGGCAGCATCACGTACCCGGCGCGCGTGCGCGAGAGCTACGCGCAGGACCTGCTCGCGACGCTCGACCAGGAAGCGATCCAGGCCCGCAGATTCCGGACAGTCGTCGACTACGGCTTCTCGGCCGCCTCCTACGTGCTCCCGCTCGTGCTCGATCCGCTCGGAGTCGAGGTCGTGTCCGCGCACGGCTTCTCCACCGACGCGGAGATGCCGCAGACCACGGAGCTCGAGGACCTACTCGAGCAGACGCGCCGGCTCGTGACGGCGATCGGCGCCGATCTCGGCGTCGTCTTCGACCGTGCGGCCGAGCGCCTCTACCTGATCGACGAGCAGGGGAACGAGATCCCGCGCGACCAGGCGCTCCTCCTCTACCTGAAGTTGATCGGCACGAACGGCCGACGCGGCAAGCTCGCGTTTCCGGTCACCGTGACGAGCCAGGTCGAGAACCTGCTCGCGGGCAGCGACCTCGAGATCGTGCGCACACCCGCGTCGCTGGCCGACCTGACGAAGGCCGCGGCCGAAGACGGAGTTGTCTTCGCCGGTGCGGTCGGCGGCGGGTATGTGTTCCCGGAGTTCCTGCCGGGCTACGACGCGGTCGCAAGCCTGGCCAACCTGCTCGAGCTGCTCGCGCCCGTCGGTCAGCCGCTCTCGGAGCTCGTCGGCTCGCTGCCGCACTCCGCGCTCGTCCACCGCCGCGTCCACTGCCCCTGGGCTCTCAAGGGCACGGTGATGCGCGTCCTGCACGAGCGCCTGGAAGGGCGCGAGCTCGACCTCACGGACGGGATCAAAGTCTTCGACGAGCGCGGCTGGGCGCAGGTGCTGCCCGACCCGGACGAGCCGATCGTGCACATCTACGCAGAGGGCCGGAGTGAGGAGGAGTCGGAAGCGCTCCAGGCGGAGCTTGCTGCGATCGTGGAGGAGATCGTCCACGCAGAGGAATCCGCCGCTAGAGTCTGAACTCTCAAGTAGAGGTTGACCCCTCTCCAGGTCGCTGCTGAAATGAGCCGCATGGAACCCCTCCCGGATCTCGCATCGCTCGAAGACCAAGAGCTCAAGGAGCTGATCGAGGAGCTCGAGCGTCAGGAGAGCGACATCTCGTACCAGCGCCGGCTGCTCCAGGGCCGGATCGACATTCTGCGCGCGGAGCGCACGGCACGGCTGCGCAAGTCGGTCGGAGCGGGACAATCCCCGCTCGCCGACATGGACACGCTCACGGACATCCTGTCCCAGAAGGGAGCGCCGTCCAACAAGGATCCGGCGGCGTGAGTCACGTCTACTGCCCCGAGTGCGGCTTCCAGAATCCCGAAGCCGCGAACTACTGCGCCCGCTGCGGGGCGCACCTCGTTCGTCCCGAGGAGTCCGAGACGACGATGACCTTCACCCCCGAGGAGGCGGAGGAAGAAGGGCTCGGTCTGCCCGAGGGGATCGGCGGCCCGGCGCTCGTCGTTCGCTCGGGCGGCGGCCGCGCGGGCGAGACGTTCCAGCTCGAGGGCGAGCGCATCACCGTCGGCCGCTCGCCCGACTGCGAGATCTTCCTCGACGACGTCACCGTCTCACGCAAGCACGCGGCGCTCACGAAGGACGGCAACGGATTCTCGATCCAGGACGAAGGCAGCCTGAACGGGACCTTCGTGAACCGGAAGCGCGTCGAGGGTGCGCAGCTCGAGGACGGCGACGAGATCCAGATCGGCAAGTACCGGCTGACCTTCCTCTCGCGATGAGCGCCACCGAGGCCATGCATGTGCAGGCCCTGACAATCGGCGCGGTGTGCGAGCGGCTGAAGGACGAGTTCCCGGACATCTCGATCTCGAAGATCCGCTACCTCGAAGACCAGGGGCTGCTCGCGCCGCGGCGAACGCGCGGCGGCTACCGCGTCTTCGGCGAGGACGACCTCGACCGCTTGCGGCGGATCCTCGAGCTGCAGCGCGACGAGTTCCTGCCGCTGCGTGTGATCCGCCAGGAGCTCGCGCGACCGTCAGGGAAGGAGCGGAAGCGGCGACGCGCGTCCACGCTCGGCGCACGCGAGGAGGCGCTCGACCTGGCGGCGCTCTGCGAGCGCGCGGGAATCGCCCGCGATCTCGCGCGCGAGCTCGAGGACTTCGGCCTGCTCGTACCGCGCGTCGAAGGCGGCGAGAAGCTCTACGCAGCGACCGACGCCGACATCGCAGCCGCGTGCGGGCGCATGGCGCGCTACGGGATCTCCGCGCGCCACCTGCGCACGTTCCGGACCGCCGCCGACCGCGAGGCGTCGCTACTCGAGGCGCGCGTCGCGCCCGCGCTCCGCGCGCGCAATCCCGAGCGCCGCGAGGAGGGCCTCCGCGAGCTCGAGGCGCTCGCGGAAGCGGCGCAGGAGCTCTCGCAGCTCCTCTTCTGGCGCGATGTGCGAGAGTTCGCCGCCCGCTGATGGCCGCGATCGACCTCAAGTCCAAGATTCGCGAGGTTCCCGACTGGCCGACGCCGGGTGTCGGCTTCAAGGACGTCTCGCCGCTCCTGCGCGACCACGCGGCGCTCGAGCAGGCGATCGACGACCTGGCCTCGTGGACCCGCGAGCAAGAGCCCGACCTCGTGCTCGGCGCGGAGGCTCGCGGCTTCATCCTCGGCGCGGCGATCGCGAAGGTGGCGGGATGCGGATTCATCCCGGCGCGCCGGCCCGGCAAGCTGCCACCCGAGACGGTGAGCGCAACCTACGCCCTGGAGTACGGGCAGAACGCGCTCGAGCTGAATGCGGACGCCGTCGGTGACGGGACGCGCGTCGTGATTCACGACGACGTGCTCGCTACAGGAGGCACCGTCGAGGCGATCGGCGGGCTCGTGGAGCAGCTCGGCGGCCAGGTCGTCGGCGTCAACTTCATCATCGAGCTGACGTTCCTCGGCGGGCGTGAACGCCTGGCCAAATATCCGATGTTCAGCCTCATTTCCTATTAGGGGTTAGGTTTGCCGTCGGGGGTGTCGACAACAATGTCGAGCACGCGATGTACGACGCGTTGACCAGCCGCTACACCTTCTCGTGCCCGGTGCGGGGCGAGACCCGCGTCACGCTGTCCGCGTTCAGGGCGATCGAGCGGCTGCCGGGCGCCGCGCACCCGTCCGTCTACCGCGTCACGTTCGACTGTCCGTGCGGGAACGAGCACGACGGTCTCGTCACCCACGACGAGCTCGACTGGGCGCCGCTCGGGCTCGCCGACGGGACGTTCCTCAACCTGATGACCGCGCGCACCGAGGAGCTGGCGCTCGAGCTCGGCGATCTCGCGGCGCGTCGCATCCAGGGTGGGGAGTGGCCGTGGAGCTTCTTCTGCTACCCGGAGGAGCGGCCGCGCCCGGTCTTCCCGTCGTCGTTCTTCCTGCTCGCCGCGGCGGACCGGTCGATCGGGATCGCCGTGCGCTGCCCGGCCTGCGCGCGGGTCTCGGTCAACCTCGTCTCGCACAGCCACGTCGACCTGCCGTTCCATAACGACGCGGCGATCGGGGTCGTTCAGCACGTCTTCCCCGGCGACGTGGAGCCGATCCTCGACGAGTTCCGCTCCTTCCTCGGGTCGTCGGACTTCGACGCCCGCCGACTCGACCTTTAGACCCGACCCAGGGATGGGGCGGGGGGCCGCTCCGCGCCGATACTCCGAGCGAGATGAGCGCCGCAGATTCTCATGGGACGAGGGGGGCCGAGCTCCTGCTAGAGCACGTCGCCTCGCTCGATCCCGTCGACCACCACGGCCCGAGCGCACGGGAACGCCTGGAGCGCATCGTGGGTGGCTACCTCGCGCGGATGCTCGTCGGCGCGCTCTCCGGCAACCGCCGGCAGCGCCGCCGCAGCATGGACTGAGCGGGTCTCGAACGCGCTCTCGGCTGACGCGCGGCCGTCGCCTCGCCGGCCTAGACCATCGTGAAGATCCAGTGTTCGGGCGTGTCACCCGAGCGCGTAGAACCGCGCTTAGGACACGTACATTCCGCTTCATGCCAATCGATGAACAAGTCCTCGACGCAACGGTTCGCGCCTACGTGGACACGATGTCGAGCATTCGCGGCCGGCGTGTCCACCGGCTCCTGATGCGCGAGTTCCCGCGGTTCGACCACGTGCTTCCAGTCACGCTGAAGACGGTGCTCCCGCGCTGCTCGCGCTGGGCGAGGATGGCAGTGTCTGCGTATGCCGAACCGACGGTCGAGGCGCAGCGGCGTTGCTCCTATGTCAAGGCTGGGCTCGTTTTGAGTGTGTTGAAGACGAGGCGCGCGAGTTGGCGTTTGAGGCAGCGGATCGCTTCGCGGTGGCTCTTGCCTTTGGCCTGCTTGCGCTCGAGATAGGCGTGAGCCGCGGGATGGACGCGCGCCTGCGTGACGGCGATCCGGTGCAGGGCGCGGTTGAGTTGGCGGTTGCCGCCGCGGTCGAGCCGTGACGTCGCACGTGGCCTGAGCTCGCCTCGAGGGGAGCGACGCCGCCGTGACGGGCGAGCTGCGCGTCGGTCTGGAAGCGGTCGATCGGGCCGATCTCCGCGAGCAGCTTCGCAGCGGTCAGGGCGCCACAACCGGGCAGCTCGAGCAGCGCGGGCGCGGGCTGCGCGGTCATCACAGCGAGCTCACGTTCGAGCTCCAGGATCGCGCGTGTGAGCGCGCGACAGCGGCCGGCCAGGTCGGGCGCGATCCGCACCTGCAGCGTCTGCTCACGACGAGCGAGCTTGCGCGCAATCCGGTCCAGCCAGACAGGCCGATCGAGCGCTCCCGTGGGCACGCCGAGCAGCGGGTCGAGTTCGTGGGCGCCCAACCTCGTCGACGGCAACCGCCGTCAGCGAGTACTTGTGTACGTCCACTCCGATCACGATCATTCGGATCGCCTCCTCCACCGTTGGGGGCGACCGGCGAGCGGACACGCCTCACTCCAGGCAGCTGCCAAGCTCCTATCAGGTCACGCTCGGCGGTCTCGGACGGCGGCGGCGACACAACGCTGGCAAGTCAACCTACGGGGCGACAGGCGGGAATCGAGTCAGCCGCCGCCGCCCGAGTCTGCGTCGCTCACCGGACGCCACCACCACGCCGAGAATGACAGTGAGTTCGGGAATGTCCCGCGACCTCCCCTATGTTCCTCCGTGGCTGTGCGGGTAGGTTGCGTGGAGCTCGTGTTCTTTCTGATGCAGGAGGTACGCGTCCCGTGATTGACGTGCAGCGAGTCGACTACATCCGTATCCCGGTGACGGACATGGAGAAGGCGAACCAGTTCTACGGCGAGGTGCTGGGCCTCAAGAGGAATCCGAACTCGCCGGGCGAGGACTGGGTCGAGTACGAGGCAGGCAACGTCACGCTTGCGGTGATGACCCCGCACACTCACGACTACGAGTTCACGCCCCTGCCGGTGGGCACGCTCGCGCTACGTGTGCCGGACGTCGCCGACGCGAAGGCGAAGCTCGAGGCGGCCGGTGTGCAGGTCAACGAGATGTGGGATTCCGGTGTCTGCCATGGCGCCGGGTTCCGCGATCCGGCCGGCAACCCCATCCTCCTCCACCACCGCTACGCCCCCTATGGGCCGCGCTGACGCACTCGCCGTATACCGGTCCGCGAGACGCTTCATGTCGGTGCCAGGGTTTGAGCGAGCCATCGCACTGTTGTTACCCCGTTTTCGTCCCGGCGACGCGTGTCGGGTTTCAGCCATGTTGCCCGCGCGAGAGTTCGGGAATGATGCTCCTATGACCTGTCAAGCCATGAGCGGCTCCTGTTGCAGTAGTCGGTAGAGGCGGCGGGCGAGGTAGCGCTTGAGCAGCCGGGTGGCGTCGCGGCGGGCGAAGGCAGCCTCGGAGCGCACGCGTCCGTGGTGTGACCAGGCGACGATCAGTTGCGCGGCGACGATCGGGCCGACGCCGGGCTCGTCGAGCAGTTGCGGCGCGAGCAGCCGCACGTGCGCCAAGATCTCGCG
>WNGB01000022.1_pt1 | contig 164475 bp, 145 predicted proteins | sample 5400681 | NCBI WGS metagenome assembly WNGB01 (sample SAMN13153367, study PRJNA577476) | soil metagenome | isolation source: 115 cm soil or saprolite under grassland replicate 2 | place: USA:California | collected 2016-06-15 | reverse complement strand
TCGCGAGATGATTTTGTAGTGACCCACGATCTGGCCCAACAACGAATCTTTTTTGTCCACCAGCGCCTTGGCCGCTACTTCCAACGCAGGCTGTTCGAGAAAACTGCGTGCGCCATCATCCGCGGCGAGCAACGCGTCTAATTCCTTTCGCAGTACTTCGTCACCGGAGCAGGCCTCATCGAGAAACGCGGCTCGCTTCTCTGGCGGCAGCTCAAGCGCTGCATCCAGCAAACGGTCAACCTGATTCCAGCGTTCACGCTTCATGAATGGAAATTGCGGAATGTTTTGTGACGCGGGGCGGCAAGAGAGCGCCACGCCAGAGGTTCTATTCCAACGCTCCTTTCAGCCAAGCTTTCGCTTTGCGCCACTCACGTTCGATCGTCCGCGATGAGACGTTCAGATACTCGGCAACCTCATCATTAGTAAGGCCGCCAAAGAACTTCATTTCTACGATCCGGCTCTTTTGTGGATCAAACTCTGCTAGCTTCGTTAGGGCGTCGTCAATCGCCACCAAATCCACAACGCGCTCTTTAGTCAAAATAGCCGTAGCGTCAAGCGACAATCTCTGTGCGTGACCTCCCCTTTTCTGGCGCGCTTGAGAACGCGCGTGGTCCACCAGAATGCGCCGCATCAACTGCGCTGCAATACCGAAGAAATGACTGCGGTTCTGCCAGCGAACATTTTTTTGATCGACAAGTCTGAGATAAGCCTCATTAACTAACGCCGACGTTTGCAGGGTATGCCCAGGATTTTCACGCCGCATGTACCGGCGGGCCAATCGATGAAGCTCGTCGTAAACCAAGGGCGTCAATTGCGCCAACGCCGCCTCGTCACCTTGGCTCCACGCTATCAACAACTGGGAAACACTGCTGCTTGAAGAGGTCATTGCACTGCCCCGTTTACCTAACCTTTTTCCACCCTTCCCGCTCGTTTGTCAAGAAAGGTATTGGCTCTTCAGAGGGGAGGATTTTCTGTTGTCGGGTTCTCTAGAAAAACGTCGCGTTAAGACATGAGGGTGAGAAATGATAACCACGCGATATGCGGCGCTGTTTAGCACTGTTCGTTTTGTCAGCCGCAGTCGGGCTTACCATTTCAGCTCCTGTCCACTTCGCGAAAAGGAGCATTCTCATGTCTATGCTAAACACGGAAGGGGGGGACTATGATGAAGAGAATGAACACACGGCGCCAATTTATTCAATGCGGAGGCGGAGGGCTGGGGGGCAGGCTCCTGAAGCGAGCGCTCCTGATCACGAGTACGGCGGCTCTTCTGGGTGTGCCGCAGATTGCCAATGCGGATGTCGTGACCGATTGGAACACGATCGCGGTCAGCACCGTGTCTGCCGACACAGTTGCTAACCGCCAGAGCCGTGACATGGCCATGGTGCATGCGGCGATGTTCGACGGCATGAACGCGATCCGGCCGTACTACACGCCGGCTATGGTTTCGATCACGGCAAAGGGCTACGCCTCGCGCGAGGCGGCCGCAGCCCAAGCGGCTCACGATGTGCTGATTGCGCTGTTCCCGGCCCGGCAGGCCAACCTCGACGAGAAGCTCGCGGCGTCGCTGGCGCAAATCCCGAACGATGATGAGCACGGCCACCGACCGAGGTACTGGGGCATCGTCGCGGGGCAGGTGGCAGCAATATCGGTGCTCTACGCGCGCCAGAATGACCACGCCTTCGATAGTGTCCCATTCACACCGCAACCAGGGCCCGGCGAGTACCAGTTCACCCCCGGCTGCAGCTCGGTCAATATCTCGGTACCCGGCTGGGGTAACGTCACGCCGTTTACGGTACCGGATCCCGACTACTTTCCGACGGCGACCCGGCCCGCGGTCACCGACCCGGAGTGGCTAGCCGCGCTCGACGAGGTCCGGGCCTACGGTGCGTCGAACTCGACCGTGCGCACCGCCGAGCAGACGCAGATCGGCCTGTTCTACATCGAGGGGTCAATGCCGCTCGTAAATCGCCTGGCGCGCCAGCTGGTGGCGCAGGAGCCAGTGGAGACCAACCTCGCTGCCGCCTCGAAGCAGCTACTGGCCCACGCTCGTCTGTTTGCCGCCATCAACATCTCGCAGGCAGACACCTACATCCGGACGTGGCGGGTCAAGTATCGCGAGCACTTCTGGCGTCCGTACACTGCGATCAACTTCCTCTATCCGGGGACAGACTGGACGCCGCTCCGCCAGACGCCGTGCCATCCCGAGTTCTATGCCGCGCATGGCACGCTGACGCCAGCCGGCATCACCGCGATCCAAAACTACCGCGGCAGCGATACCATCGACGTGATGACCACGAGCACCGCCCTCCCCGGCGTCTCGCGGCACTACACGAGCTTGAACCAGATTATCGAGGACGTGAACGTCGCACGCATCTACGCCGGATTCCACTATCGGTCGACGCTGGTGCGTAGCAACACGCTCGGTATCGCGGTCGCCAACTGGGTGAACGACAACATGATGATGGTGCTTCCCGAGAGCCCCCTCGGTCCCGAGGATGCGGACAACGACGGCAATTATGGCGGCATTTCGGTCGAAAGCTACAACGTAAACAACCTCGAGAACGAGGACTAAAAACCGATCGCGAGCTGAGTGAGCCCCCGAGGTCTAACTTGGCGCTGCAGCCGACGGCGCCAGCAAGGGTGAAGCGCCGCGGCTGAGCGGCGATCGTTCCCCTGTTTCCAGTTCCGAATCACCCGAGTTACCCGTCCAATCACTCACCGTATTCCGCCGCTCGCGCTGAGGTCCTGGCCTATTTGTTCCCGACCCGCGCACACTTCATTCGAGCGGTTGGCAAAGGGGCCCGTGACTCGCGAATCTGGGCTGGGATTCACTACCAGAAGGATAACGTTGCTGGTGTGCAGGTGGGGAAGTCGGTTGCTCAGGTTTATATTTCGCGGGCTCAGAGCGATGGTTCCCAGTAATCAACGACGAGGATACTTGTGAACAGTACAGCGTCTTTTATTGGTCAACTAAGAACAACCGTTCTAACCATAAGGTAGTCTTAATGGGCGGTTTTTACTGCGCAAGTAGAATGTGCATTAGAAGGCAGAGCCACGACAAGCTTCCATACTGTCGTGGCTTCTGCGATTAAGTGGCCGCTGCCATCAAAAAGGAACGGCACAAACCCGAGGACATTGGGCCACCGAACTATCCTACCTTCATCCTCGGCAATCACTAGGGGTGCTTTGCGGGGCCGAGGGCGGAGAGTCGAACCTGCACGGCCTTGGGCCAACGAATTTGAAGTTCCGTGAGAAGGCCAGGTTCGCTTGGGTGCCACTTTTCTGGTCTCATTGAATCATGAAATAACACAGAAGAGATTGGCGCAAAATTGTCACAAAATAAGGCGAGCAGGCCGGGCGTCAATTATTGACTACGATTATCGCGGATCCAAAACTGCGACCCACTGGTTTTCGACCAGTTAGTCAACCCGTGTTGGTCTTACTTCTCGTGAAGCTAAGTCCTTTATTTTCAGAAGTGGTGAGCCGAGCAGGACTCGAACCTGCGACCCACTGGTTAAAAGCCAGTTGCTCTACCGACTGAGCTATCGGCCCACACTACCTTTTTTGCGCGCCGCGATTGCGTGCTGTTTTCTAGCAAAGAATTCGAGGTGGAATTCTACCGAACCACCGATATAAAGTCCAAAGTGCGTCTTCATCAGCGGTCTCTTCAGGACCATACTTCTTCAGGACATCCATCTTCAGGCTTGCCTTTACCCTCCATGACATTACACCTTCGGTACAATAAAGACGAGCCGAATAATGGAGCATGGAGTTAAAGAAGATATCCTCCGTCTCCACACCACGGAGCGGTGAATCCGACCCCTGAAAGTGGTAGGGCAAACGCTTCTTTTTTGCAAAGCAAGCCAGCTAGCAAGGAACGTGAGCCTCCACCGCAAGGCGGTGGCATCCTCAAAAGTTGACTGCTCGACGTTTTAGCGGCGGGCGTGAATCTTCCCCGGACAAGCCGGGGGCATCCAGCAACAGTTTTCACACATCCGCGGTAGCGCCGGGCCGATGCCGGCTGTCAAGGGCCAAGTTGCTGCGATCGACCCGGCGCTACCGCGCTCGGTTCTGTAGTGCGAGTCATCTAATCCTCGCCAAAAAACCTTCTCTTTACTGACTCATCTGTCGGCAATTCGGGGCCGCTGAATATATGATCGGGCACACGGCTTGGGTCTTCCGCGATCAGCGGTAAGGCGCGCGTGCGGCGCGCATCAGCATCAGCACCTTGCTCCAGAAACATGGTCCTGAACCATTCCTCGACCTGGCGTACCACCGCGTAATAACGATCATGCTCAGTTGCGTAAATGTGCCCGGCGACGTCCCAATTATCGTTCTGCAACAGCTGATCGCGCAACACCCGAACATCACGGACTGTCAGCGATAATCCCTGCCCAAACGAGGGATCGCTGGTGGCCGCTGCATCTCCAAGCAAAACCACTCCGTCCTTGTACGGGTGATCGACCCAGAAATCACCACAACGAAAAGACGCCAGTGGTCCAATCGGTCGGGCATTGTCGAAGTATGCCGCCACTGGTTCAGCTTTCTTTGCTTCCGCAAGGAAACGCGGCACATTCTCATTTCCCTGCAACCGCAGACCGGTATCCTCCCGGTAGGCAACATAGGTGCGACAACGACCTCGGCCAACGGGAGTCGCCGCGGTCAATCCCAACGGTGGAGTGAACAAAAAATATGAACAATCTTCCGGGGCGGTCACATCGGCAAGCAATAAACCAGCAAAGTAGAAGGGCTGCGGAGCTTCGTGTATCTGGAAGCCGGTCCACTGACGCGTGGTCGACGTGCGTCCATCGGCAGCAACAACTAAACGACAATTGACAACCTCGGTTCCGGCTCCAACTTGGAACGTCACTGAAGGCATTGCGCCCGCCTTGACGTTCATGACCGTCGCACCCCGTCGAACTTCCGCGCCTGCTGCCTTCGCAGCGGAGAGCACAACTTCCTGCATCTCGGGATGACAAAACCCGAGAGCCGGAAGTTGTTGAGGCGTGGTGACAGTCAGATCCCTTGGCCCAAAGCCAAGATCTGTGTAGGGAGCGTCTGCGCCACACGTATCTCTTATCAGCTCGTAAATACCGAGATCACGCGTTTCAGCAACTCCCCAGGGACATAAAAACTCACCGCGCACGCGGTCCTTAAACTCTCGCTCACGCTCCAGTATAAGTACGCGCTTCCCCTGCTCAGCCATGACTTTGGCAAGCGCGGAACTTCCCAGACCACCGCCGACCGTCACAATGTCGTATTGTTCCGAGGCCATATTAGATCTCCTTTCCCGTGATGAGGTATGCTACCCCAGGAGAATGGGTTTCCGCGACCTCTCAGAATGAAAGGCGGAGCCCAAATTGGATCTCCCGGCCTGGCGTGGCTGCTTCGGTGATAGTGCCAAACTGAGGAGTGTTCACGAACCGATTCGGTGTACCCAGGTTCGTATGGTTAAGCGCATTAAAGGCCTCAGCGCGCAGCTGGACCTTGATGTTCTCGGTCACCCCAAACTCAAGCTGCAAGGCAAGGTCAAGGGTCTGTTGCCCGGGACCATAAACAGTGTTTCGTCCCACATCACCGAAGGTGAACGCCGGCGGCGTGGCAAATGCCGCGGTGTTAAACCAATCATCGGCCGTGTGTGTGCCGGGCCCGAATACCGGCTGGCCCGTATAGTTGGCGCGGATTGGGTTTTCGCCCAGCAGCGTGCCGGCGTTTGCGGTATCGCCGAACACCGAGACGGTGAAGGGAAACCCGCTTTGCGCCTGATAGATTGCTGACAGATGCCAACTCTTGCTGATCGCATGGCCGAGCCCTGATTTGCCCCATAACGGGAGATCGTAAACGGCACTCAACGCCGAAGTGGCATCTGCGGAATCCCTGCCTGACGTTGCTTCACTGCTGGTAAGCCGAGGAGGAAACTCGCGAGCGCCGAACCCGTGCCCTCGTTGGTGGCCGTTTGCGTGGTGAAACCATTCGTGAACTGATAATAGCCGCGGTTTTGAAAGAACCCCCACATGGGCCAGATGAAATAGCGATAACTACCATCGAACTTCAGACTGTGTTTTCCAATCTGCCAGCTTAGCGAGTCACGAGTCTCTAGCTAGAATGGTGTTCCAAGCGTGCATGGGGGTAGCGATGAAGGTGTCACCCAGAACTGTCATGAGACCAAGGTTGGGAGGTAAGATCAATCTTTAGTTGGAGGAAAGCTAGCGCCTTAAACCTTCCTCGCTACCGCTATCAGTTCGCCGGGATACTTTGAACCATAAGGACTCTTATCATAATCGGCATACAAAGCTTCCAGGCGAAAACCGCATCTCGCCAGCAAGTGTTCCAGTTCGAACCTGAACAGATAGCGCAATCGGAATCGGTGCACCACTCGCTCCTCACTTCCATTGGGGTTCGTCACATAATAGATCAACTCGGCATCAGAGATTTGATTAAGGAAGTCGCGGGCGACAATGCGTGCGTGCCGCACCACACGACGGCCGTCAATGGTCGTAAATTCTGGCTCCTCTGCATGTTCCTCAAGGTATCGATCATCGGTAAGGTGTGGCAGAGAGGGATTAAAGACGTCCAGGATAAGGCAGCCACCAGGTGTCAAATGATGTCTTGCAGTTTGTAGACAGGACAATTGGTCCTCAGTAGTCAGAAGGTGCTGAAAGGGGCGGAACGGAATCGTGATCAGAGCGAATTGTCGTTTTATTTCGAACTGTCGCATGTCACCTTGCACGAGATAGGTTTTCAAGCGAACCGCCTCTGGTTCGGCAGATAATCTTTTTTGACACACTGACAACATTGACGCAGAGGCGTCGAGCCCTACTATCTCGATGCCTGCCCGGGCGGTCGGGATCAGCACACGCCCCGTGCCGCAACCGAGTTCCAGCACGGGTCCCGCAGAACTCCGGGCGATATCAACGAAGAAGTCCACGTCCTTGCGGTCGCGATAGGGCCGAATGTAATCGTACAATTCTGCGAGAAATTCATTGTAACCCTCTGAACAGTCCATGAGATTTCGTTATTTGCTATCCAATCACCGGCAGTATTCTTTAGCAATCCGAAGCATTGCGTCCAGACTATGCTCAACATCCGTGTCCTGAGTGGCCCAGGACGAAACACTAATCCGCATTGCCGTCTGGCTTTGCCAGACGGTACCACCACACCAACAGGTGCCGTCTGCCTGGAGATTAGAGATCACGCGATTCGTGGTTTCTGCATCTCCGAATCGTACCAACACCTGATTGAGCACAACATCATTGAGGATCTCGTATCCGGCGGCGCGTAAGCCATCAGCGAAACGTCTGGCATGACTGCAGTTGCGTTCGACCAATTCGCTAACACCTTGTCGTCCGAGCGAACGCAAAGCTGCCCATACTTCCACACCTCGCGCCCGTCTTGACAATTCTGGCGTAAAGTCCGAGGGGTTTCGAAACGGGCTGGCCGTAGGAAGATACTCAGCCGTGATCGACATGGCCGCGCGCAAGGCATCAGCGTCACGGACCAGAGCGATGCCACTATCATAGGGTACGTTTAACCACTTGTGAAAATCCGTGGCCCATGAGTCCGCATCGGCGAGTCCGGTCGTAAGGTGGACAGTCGTCGGAGCAGTCGCCGCCCAAAGCCCAAACGCGGCATCAACGTGAACCCAAGCCTCCGCCCGATGCGCAACGTCGCAGACTTCCCGGACCGGATCAAACGCTCCGGTATTAACGTTGCCTGCCTGGGCACAGACAATGGTTGGGCCGGAAAGATGCGGGATTGCCTCTGCTCGCATTCGTCCTTGTGAGTCAACTGGAACTCTTAGTACTCTGTTGCGGCCCAAACCCAAAAGCCCCAAAGCCTTGAACAGCGTGGGATGGGCTTCTTCACCGACGACGACCGTAATTTCCGGTGCGCCAAACAGTCCTTCTGCTTCGACATTCCATCCGGCTCGCTTTAACAAAGCATGACGCGCTGCAGCTAACGCGGAAAAATTCGCCATCGTTGCGCCCGTTACAAAAGCTCCTCCGGCCTTAGCAGGCAGATTGAAAAGGCTTAACAGCCAACGTAATGCGACTTGTTCAAGATGAGAGGTGGCCGGTGTGGGAGTGTAGAGTCCTGTGTTTTGGTCCCACGCGCCCGCCAGCCAATTGGCTGCCAGACTTACTGGGAGTGAGCCGCCGATGACAAAACCAAAGAAGCGTGGTCCGGCCATGGCTGTCGTGGCCGGAGAGCAGATCTCGTCAAGCAGTCTGAGGACTTCTTCAGGCGGGCTGGGCCCTTCCAGCAACGGCTCGTCCAAAACTGAGAGCCTCGCAATCGCATCGGTGCCTGGGGCCACACTACGAGCATCAAGCGCTTCGAGATATGAAATAGCACGGTGGGCGGCATCTTCTAAGAGGTCTCTCATGGAAATGTACTTATTTGTTCAGCGTTGCTCCTGACCTGAGAGGTGCGACGAAAAGAATGGCAAGACTTTCGTCTCTACTCGTTCCGCGATTCGATTGACATGGTTGCCCTGATAGAGCTCGAACGTGTGACGAATGTCATATTGCGTCAAAACCTGATCTAAAACTTTGGTGCCAGCGGCAATTCCCACGTCCTCTGTGCCGACGTCGATTGCAATCGCACGTAGTCTTTTTAGGTTGGGTATGTATTGATCAATCATCACCAATGGAGCATTAGCCGTCCATTTCGCAACCACCATTGGCTGGAGCTGCCGATCCTTGGTGGGAAGATCAAAGAACAGTGGAGGACTCTTTGGGTTTGGAGACCAGGCAGCGGCTGATGCAATCGTGGCCTTGGTGCGGAAATCCGCCTTCGCCAGATCTGCTGAGCTGCGAATAGCCTCAGCCAGCGCCATCGATTCGGCTTGCGGATTCAGATTAGGCGTCAGGCAGCAGGGGCTCAAAACATAAATGCACGAAAAGATCTCCGGGTGTTTCATACCGATCCGGATCGTCCCGTATCCGCCCATTGAATGACCTGCCAGACCCCGACTGTTGGCCGCAGCGATGGTACGGTAGTGGCTATCAATATAGGAGACCAGGTCTTGCGTCACGAAAGTTTCCCAGTCTCCGGTCGTCACCGAGTTCGAGTACATACTACCCTGGTAAGCGGTATATGCATTGGGCATCACCAAAATCATCTCGCGTGCAGCCCCGCTGGAAAGCGCTTTATCCGCCACAACAGGAACGTCAATAAAGTGGCGTCTCATTCCGAACCACTGGTCGTCCGAATCCGTAAAGCCGTGGAGAAGGTAGACCACCGGGTACCTGCGCTTCCCGTTGGTTTTGTAACTGGGCGGTAGGTAGATTGAAACATCTCGTTGGGGAGAATCACCCTCCAGATTACCTTCGAGTGCTTGTCCGTGCACCTTGATGCGCTCGACCGTTCCTTTGCGCTCTTGTTGGACCGTTTGGGTAACAGGTAAAGCCAATAGCGTGGTAGTGATTACAACCGACACCGCCAAGTTCGACAATAAATGAAATATAGTTGTTGGACCTCTTTTCATCCGTTTCGAACCTCCATTTCGGAAATTCCCTTGGCCCGGAAAAAATTTATAGCCATCCTCTCCCTGGATGTACCTTGCGCGAGTTACACTACGATATTCAGAGCGCGCTGAAATATCAACTAACCTGCAATCACGTCAGTGTCTCAATTTGCTCATCATTACCTGGATGGCTTTATCACAGGGGCTGTGCTCATAGTCCAGCAGAAACTATTTTCTTGCCCCTTGAAGCATAAATAGGCTAAATTAATGGTAACTAGCCCTCTCCCCTCTCACTGCCCCATTTCCTTCGCATTCAAGCGGTTATGCCAATCGGTCTATGTCTTTTAAGAGGAGATCAGCAAAATGTTGCGCGAACTGTGGGACACGATCATATTGTTAATTCCAGTGTTTGTGCTTCTGGCAATGATGTTTGGGGCGGGTTTCTTCATTGGCCGCAAGAGCAATCAACAATCGTGATAATCTGCTAACGTCCCGACAGGCCGGGAGCGATATCGGAACTGGTTTGCATACCGACTAACTGCTTTAGCACGAATTCGTGTGGACCAGAATTCCTATCGGTTTTCCGCTTCGCCTTACTAAGAGCGAGCAAAGGAGGGCATTTGTCCGCTGGTGGACTTCCCTGCCCCAAGCAAATTGACTTGCGATCCGCCGAATGGCAAACAATTCACACTTAACTTGGCAGAGGGCTTCGCAATTAATGTAGCAGCCGAGGGACTAAAGCGGGTTCGGTTCATGGCGGAGAGTCCCGACAAACGAATTTTCGTTACCGATATGTACAGCCTTGCTGACAACAGGAAAGGCGCAGTCTATATCCTCGATGCGTTTAATCTGCGTACTCGAAGGTTCAGCAGAGTGGTTTCATACTTAAGATGGGACTCCTCTTCGCTGTCACCGCTGGCATCTCGCCAGTGGTCCCAGTGAAGGGGAGCGTTTTGAGTTACACGTTTTGCGGTTCCTCAGGAATGATGTAAGGTGCGGGATTATGGCAAAAGAAAAACTAGCTGAACACGAAGACAAGAAATTGCGCGACCACCTGCTGTATTTGCTACATGGCGGAGGCGCTCACATGTCACTTGATGATTTCATAGCGGAGTTCCCCGGAGAACTTTGCAATCGAAGCGTGAAGGGCGTGCCCTACACCCCCTGGCAGGTGCTTGAGCACATGCGCCTTGCCCAGTGGGACATCATTGAATTCTCACGCAATCCAAAACATGTCTCGCCCGACTTCCCTTCCGGCTATTGGCCCAAACCCGATCAGAAAGGAGATCTTCAATTGTGGAAGCAGACTGTGCAGCAGTTCCGCGAAGATCTCAAACAAATGGAGAGCGTGATATCAAACCCAGCAGCCAATCTGCTGGCCAAAATTCCCCACGGAGAGGGACAAACGATCCTCCGCGAAGCACTGCTTGTTGCCGATCACAACTCCTACCATCTTGGTGCCCTGGCAGTGCTGAGTAGGATATTGAAAGACTCGGCCACTTAGGCTCGCACGTTCCAATTGTTGGGGGTGGCACGTCTGTGGCTGTGTGAAAACCCTCAGGAACGTTCAGCGGCGACTGGACAATTCAAGCTGAGTAAATTTGCAGGTCGGGAAGGGGGCAGTCGTTAGTTTCAAGATTCCGTAAATTCAAGGCGCCCCCGCTCGAGTGTCAGAGGCTTCATCGTCGAATCAATCAGTCAAGGCAATTTACGGCTGAGGCTTGAGTAATTCACTCAGTAGCTGCGCCCAGGCTTGCTCTTCACGTGCGCGCCTGAATAGTCTGGCCAACTTTCTAACACGAGCAATTAAGTCATTGAGATAGGTTCGATCCGTCTCAGCCCGCGAAAGTAGGCGCGCCAGCCCCTTGGTATCGCCCACGTTAAAAAGTCCTGGATAATTCGAGCCCAGAATGCCAACGTTGCCCTCGATCCGCGACGCTAGAACGGGAACAGCCGCGAGGATTGCTTCCGATAACACGTTTGCGCCTCCCTCAATTCGAGAGGAAAGAACACAGAGTCTGCACCCGGCCAGGATCTGTTGTGCTCGGGAATGAGACCGCTCGCCAAGCCAGCGATAACGTGAATTGATCTTCATTTCCGCTCGAGCTTTTGTCGCCATATTTTCCATCATTGCGCGGCCCACATGTACCAGCAGGATTTTGGAATCATGGGGTAGTAGCCGCACCGCGAGCGCGGCGCGAAATGGATCTTTTACCGGGCGCAGGTGCCCGATTACACAAACAGTAAAATCTTTGTTCGCAGACAGTCGTTGAGAGCTGAGTTCCGCGCTTGCTGTGCGCGGACTCTCTTTTGCTTTTTTGCTCTCGATTGACTGATAGATGACTCGAGTCTTCGAACGAAACTCGGACGGCAACTCCCTCAAAGCATTTGGTTGTAATACGATGACACGGTCAGCGACCTCGAGTGCTCGTTTAGCTCCGATGTGGTGGCGAATGTCACGATAGAGATCGGTTCCCGTGAGCGCAAGAACAAGCGGCAATTGCGGATGGTCTCGATGAAAACGCCGGATAGAGGAGGAACTACGACGGGCATGGAGCGCAATTAACAAATCGTAGGACTGCCCCTCGTACTTCTGTACGATAGAGGTGCGATGACCGAGCTTTGTAAGAATTCCGCCCCAACGCAGCGCAGTTATTCGATTGCCATAGTGCGAGTAGGGCGGCGCCGGCGTTACGATACCAATCCTCATCGCCTTGCTATAAAGCACACGTCCGCAGGCCGGCCCACACATCGCGGCGATCGGGTTTGTAAAAATTTCGATAAGTATTATGGATCAAGCGTGAGCGCGTGGTCCAGCAACCCCCACGCAACACTTTGTGATCACCGAACCAGGGCTCTGAATACTCCTTATAGGGACCAGCGGCAAAGTCTGGGTAGGGAAGGAAATCAGAGGCGGTCCACTCCCAGACATTGCCCATCATCTGTCGGCAGCCAAAAGCACTGTCGCCTTCGGGCAACGAACGAACATCAATACAACCACTGCGGCGCCAGTCCAAGTTGGCACGTCCCGGAGTGGGTGGCTCGTCTCCCCAGGGATAGCGACGCTTGTGCCCATTCGTTCCCTGACTATCAGGATCTGGCTCCGCACTGGCCGCTATTTCCCACTCCGCTTCTGTGGGTAAACGACGCCCGGCCCAACGGCAATAAGCCTCAGCCTCGTACCAGTTGATGTGAAGCACAGGAAAATGAAGTTCAACGGGAACTATCTCGTCAAAATTGCGCCGGAGCCACAGTCCCTCGCCACGTTGCCAGTAGACGGGATGTTTTGCCCCTACACTCACGCGCCAGCTCCACCCGTCTTCGGACCAGAATTCAGGCCATGTGTAACCGCCCTCATCAATAAAGCGCGCGTACTCGGCGTTCGTTACTGCCGTGCGCGATATCTTGAATGGGCCAAACTCTATCTCGTGCGGGCGCAGTTCGTTGTCAAAGATGAACGGAAGATGTGTCGCATTACCAATAAGAAAAGTGCCACCGGGAATTGAGACATCGCCAAACTTATCCGGAGCGGGCCACGCTATGTTCGGCTCTGCTCGCTCACCAGAATCAGACTCTGTCTCGCGGACTGGCTCAAATTGAGGCTTAGGATGGCCGAGCGTCTGTCTCGTGTACGTGATGGCTTCTGCATGCATATCTTCGTGGAAGAGAACCAGCGAAAGGAAATACGAAGCATCCTTGCTCAGTTGTCGATTCTCTTGTGCAGCCGGCGGGTCCTTAAAAGCGAAGCAGTCAACAACCTGAGCGAGTACACGCTGCATGTAAGCCAGGGTCCTGGTCTTTGTGGGCAAGAACAACTGCCACCGTGTATCGTGGGCCACGCGCGCAGAATCGTAAAGAGCGTCGCCACCGGTCAGTATTGGCGTGCGACCATTCAGGTGTCGTAATAACCAATACTCCTGAAACCACGCGACGTGCCCAATCTCCCAGCGCAAAGGGTTTATGATGGCCAAATGGGGCCCAATCATCTGCTCATCATCAAGATCCGCCACCAATCCCATGGTGCGCTGCCGCGCTTCACAAAGTGCGTTGACAAGGTCATTACAACCGGAAATCATCTGACTATTTTTAGTTATCAAGTTACTCATGAATTTCGAGCAAAGACAGAATCCAGCGAAATAGGTTAAGCTGACCGTCGCCAGCCCAAAAGGATGGCAATCTTACACGGCGGAATCTGTTAGCCGGAATATATATTCAACTCAAGTACAATTTCAATCTGTATTGGTTAAGTCGCCGATGAATAATGAACTGGACGGATGGCGAAGTCTGGAGGCTGATCAATGCATTCCACGACGGCCTGGCCCAGATTTGGATACCCGACCCTATATGGATAGGACGGGAAGACTGGTCTGGCCACCAGCAAAATAGCAGGGGGCGGGATTGACCAGGAAATTCCTTACGCATCATCTCCTAATTCTCTCTTTCGTCTGCCTCGTTTGCGGTGAGTGCCTGGCACAGGTGAATCCTGCAGCGCGTGAGACTTATCCCCCGCCGGTAGAGGATGATTACCTGATTCGCAACTTCCGCTTCCGTAGCGGTGAGACGTTGGCGGAATTAAAGATTCACTACCGAACTATTGGCAAACCTGTTCTTAATAGTGCTGGTGTTACCCAGAACGCAGTGCTGATTCTTCATGGTACCGGCGGAGCCGGAACGCAATTCCTGGCAGAACAGTTTGCGGGCATTCTCTTCGGTAAGGGCCAGCTGCTGGACGCAAACCGATATTTCATTGTTCTGCCGGACGGAATAGGCCACGGGAAATCCAGCAAACCAAGTGATGGCCAGCACGCCAGTTTTCCACATTACACCTACGACGATATGGTTGATGCGCAGCATCGGCTTATTACTGAGAGACTCGGCATTAATCATCTGCGTCTGGTAATGGGTACTTCAATGGGTGGCATGCATACCTGGGTTTGGGGTGAGACTTATCCGGATTTTATGGATGCATTGATGCCCCTCGCGAGTCTTCCTGTAGAGATTGCCGGACGTAACCGGGTAATGAGAAGCATGATCATGACAGCCATTCGCAGTGATCCTGCCTGGAATAATGGGGAATACAGAGCCGAGCCCATAGCAGGCCTTACTGCTGCTATCAATATTCTTTTGTTGATGGGCAGCAGCCCCTTACAATGGCAGAAGCAGGCACCCGGGAGACAGTCAGCAGACAAGTTCTATTCCGAGCACTTGCAAGCTTCGCTTGCGCGAACTGACGCAAACGATATGCTTTATCAGTTTGACGCCTCACGCGAATACAACCCTTCATCCAAACTTGAGACCATTAACGCGGTGCTCCTTGCCATTAACTCAGTGGACGATCTTATTAATCCACCTGAGCTGGGCCTTATGGAACAGGAAATCAAGCGAGTCAAGCACGGACAATATGTACTGTTGCCCATATCTAACGAAACGCGTGGCCATGGTACTCATTCACTACCGGCGATTTGGCAGCAATACTTACGGGAACTACTTGAACAATCAGGACGATAAATCCTTGTACCGCGCCAGGGAAAAATAGTGAACTGCATCATCTATTTCGCGTCGGGTGGCTCGGCTTGCGAATTACTATTAAGAAAGCGATCAAACCAGTAGAGTTGCCAATTCAAGCTCTCGACGAGATGTTTTGGTTCACCAGTTCGCGTCAGATTGTGATTTTCGCGCGGAAACACAACTATCTCAGCAGTAACTCCAAAGTGTTTGAGGGCGCGAAACCACTGTTCCCCCTGTTCCAATGGCACTCGTAGGTCATTATCCGAATGAAGAATTAACGTCGGTGTTTTGGCGTTTTTTGCGTATTTTAGTGGCGACCGCTCCCAATAGAAATCAAATCTCTCAAAGACGTCGCCGCCGAAATCCGGCGTGTGGCCATAAGCTCCATCTCGTGTGCCCTCGTCGGAGATAAAGTTGGACACACTGCGCAGTGTAATGGCGGCTTTGAAACGATTCGTGTGGCCGACGATCCAGTTCGTCATAAAGCCGCCATAGCTGCCACCCGTCACGCCCATTCTCTCAGCATCAATCCAGGGATATTTCTGCAGCGCAGCGTCGACTCCGTTCATGATGTCCTGATAGTCCTTGCCGCCCCATTCGTTAACGATCCCACGTTCAAACTTCTGGCCATATCCAGTCGAGCCACGAGGGTTGGTAAAGAGCACTGCGTAGCCTTTGGCCGCGTACACCTGAAATTCATGAAACCAATCGACGCCATACTGTCCTGCCGGCCCACCGTGAATACTGAGGATCACTGGATACTTCTTGCCGGTCTGCCAGCCGAGAGGTTTCACGAGAAAGCCATCAATCTCCCAATCATCAACGCTCTTGTAGGTAAATCTTTCAATTGCGGCAAGCTCCAGTTGCTGCCAGAGTTTTTCATTGAGGGCTGTGAGCCTTCGTTCGTTTCTGCCACTCAGATCAGCAGCGTAGAGATCATCCAGATGTTTAAAATCATTGGCGCCATAGACCATAGTCTTTGTGGCACTATTAAAATCTAGCCCGTGGATGGCACGAGCGCCCACTGTAATCGGTGCGACGATCCTGGTGGCCAACTCAACGCGGAAGAGCTGGACTTCACCTTTTACGCCGGCTTCGAAAAAGAGCGACTTGCCGTCCCCCGACCACTGGAGGTCCGCGGGTATTAAATCGAGGTTATCAGCAGCAAGTTTTGACGGAGCACCGCCGTTTGCGGGAGCCAGCCAGATCTTGGGGTGATCGCGATCGTGAATTTCGCCCGTGAAAGCGATGGTTTTGCCGTCCGGTGACCAACGAGGATTATTATCCGCCTCGTCATGATCTGAAATCCTGGTAGGTTGGCCGCCTGCAGTCGTAATCACCCAAACGTCTGTGTTGCGGTTCTCTTCATACTCTTTTCCCGTGCGATTAGACGCAAAAGCAATGTGAGTCCCGTCAGGAGACCAGCGAGGGTCTCTATCGTTCCAATCATTGCCTTCAGTTATTTGTCTGCTATTGCCGTCTTTGAGATCGACCAACCAAAGATGCGTGCGCCGATCATCGAACCAACCGTTGTCATTGAATTTATAAGAGCTGTTTCGATAATGACGTACATCACTTCGGTCCTCACTTTCAATGCGGTTGTCGCTTGGCCCAGAGCGGCTGACAACCACCATTCGAGCGCCATCTGGTGACCAACGAAAGAGGCTAACACCATTCTTCAGATTCGTGAGGCGTTTTGCTTCGCCACCACTCATCGAGAGGAGATACACTTGCGAACGCAACTGCTCGGGCGAGCTCGTCGCTGCCGGAGTCGGTGCCGGCGTGGGAGTGGGACCAGGGAAACTGCCGGAAAGCGTTGAGCCCATAGATTCCGCGGCTGGTCTGGTTGAGAGAAACGCCAGCCACTTTCCGTCCGGACTCCAACGTGGTGAATTACAGGACTGCGAACTCGTCGTAAACTGCCAGGGAGTCCGGCTCCCATCCACTGTCGCCATCCAAATTGCAGAATTTCTTCTGTTGTGGCTACGGTCAATTTTCGAAACTACATATGCTACCAACCTTCCATCCGCTGAAATCTGCGGATCACTCAAGAACTCGAAAGAGTAGTAGTCTTCTGGCGTGATGCCTCGGCCCGGGCCAGAATTCTGGGCCAATGTTAAAAAGGTTACCTCAGCCAACCCCAGACAAAGAACGAGAACAGTCAGCAGCGAGAATTTGATGGATCTTTTTGTCATCGTTTGGTAGCGACTATTCACCATTTACCATTCACCATTTACCATTTACCTTTTTCCCATCTACTCTCCGATCATCTCTAATCATTAACCATGTGCTGGCGGCGCTAGCCAAACTTAGAGCGGCAGCGATTAGCATGATCAGTCGAAAACCTGAGAGGAATGAGTCCGCCACTGCGTTCTTCAATTGTTTTCGCGTCTCCTCATCCATTTCCGGCGGCATCTCTATTCCGCTCAGCTTCACCCGTTGTTCGTAAAGCGAATGGCGCGTTTCATCTGGAATTTTAATATTGACCAGACGACTACCAAAATTTTGACTGAACGTATGGAGCATTATGACGCCGAATATTGCGATGGCCAGCAGGCCGGCTGTTCGTGAGACGGCGTTATTTATTCCCGAAGCAACTCCTGATTGCGACTCCTTCACAGAGCCCATTACCGTGGTGGTAAGCGGCGCGACGCTCACGGCCATCCCCAGACCCAGCACTACAACACCGGGGAACATACTACGCCAGTAATCCGCGCTCAGACCCACTATCGCAAAAGTGACAAACCCCACAGCCGCTATAACTGGACCAATCATCAGAGGCAGTCGCGCGCCAAAGCGATCGATCAGACCACCAGACCATCTTGACAAAGCAAACATTATGAGCACGAAAGGAAGAAGAGCAGCCCCAGCCGCCGTCGCAGAATAACCCTGTATCTGAATGAGATTGAGAGTCAGAAAAAAGAGGGTACCACCCAAAGCTGCATAAAGGAGTAGCGTCAACACATTTGCGCCGCTGAAATTTCGAGAACGAAACAGATGAAGGGGTAACATCGGATTTTGCGCCCGGGCTTCGTGCACGACAAACACAACCAACGACACCAGGGCAATAACAAGAGAGGTGATGACGGTCGCATTCCGAAAGCTGACGCGAGATGATTCGATCAACCCGTAGACCAAACCGGCTAGTCCGATGGTAGCGAGCGCTCCCCCGCGCCAATCCACCGGTCCAGTCTCTTCGGTGTCACGGCTCTCGGGAACACGCCAAATCAGAATTATCAGTACCGCAGCTGCCACCGGCAAATTTAGGAAAAAGACTACTCGCCAGGAAACATGCTCGACCAGCCAACCTCCCAAGACGGGTCCTATCGCGGTGGTAATCGCAGAAAACCCAGACCAGGTGCCAATTGCTCGACCTCTCTGCTCTGGTCCGAATGACACACTGATAATCGCCAGACTGCCGGGAACCAATAGAGCGCCACCAACACCCTGAATAGATCTGGCAACGATCAGTTGAGCAATGCTGGTAGCCAAACCACACCACGCCGAGGCCAGGGCAAAAATGCTAATCCCGATTGCAAAGATCAATTTGCGACCATAGCGGTCACCGAGTGAGCCGCCCACCAGTAACAACGCGGAAAGGAACAATGAATAGGCTTCGACGACCCACTGAACGCCGATCACCGTGGCGTTTAAATTCTTCTGCAAAAACGGCAGAGCAACGTTAACGACGGTGCCATCAATGAACGCCATGCTGGAAGCTAGAATTGTGGCGGCGAGAACCCATCGGCCTTGAGTCTTCGTGCAAGGTGAAACAGACGCGCGCGCGAGGATAACTCCTTCATCGCAGGGCGCTCTAATAATGTTCGCCATTTAGAATGATCCCAAGGGGCATAAGGCTCATTGTTCAGACGCACACTTCGCCCGTTTTTCTATTGCTGAAAGCGGTCGCCCGTCATCAACCGAAAGGTTCGGCAATGGACTTGCTCTGCGGGGTGAAAAATTTTGCTCCCTGCTCAGTGATATAAAGACAATCTTCCAGACGAATACCAAACTCGCCATAGATCACAATCGTCGGCTCATCGCTGAAGCACATGCCCGGCTGAATCGGAGTTTTATTGCCACGAACGAAGTTGGTCCATTCGTGACCATCCAAACCGATACCGTGTCCCGTCCGATGCGGTAGTCCCGGAACTTTGTAGTCGGGACCAAATCCGGCCTCTGTGATTACTCTTCGCGCCGCAATGTCAACAGTTTCACAGGGGACTCCCAACCTTGCCGCCGCGAATCCGGCGTCCTGAGCCCGGCGCTCGAGGTCCCAGATCTTTCGCTGGCGCTCAGTTGGTTTACCAAAAACAAAGGTACGCGTAATGTCTGATTGGTATCCTTCCACGCTGCAACCGCCATCCATTAATACGACGTCACCCTCTTTAAGCGTTTGCGGTGTGCTACTGCCGTGAGGAAATGCTGTGTATTTACCAAAACTACAAAAGATGCCTCCCTCGACTCCCAGGGCCCGAAACGCGGCACTACAGTTCCCGGCAAACTCGTTCTGGACCATGCCCACTCGCATGCTTTCGTAGGTAGCCTTATACGCCACCAGCGTGATGTCATTGGCGCGTTGCATCAAGGCGAGTTCCGCCGGCGACTTGAACATGCGACATCCCGCAGTAACGGGTGTGGCACCGACAAAATCAAGGGTCGGTGCTTCCTGGCGAATGCCGTCAAAGAGAAAGAAGCGCACACGTTCCTCCATCCCAATGCGGCCGTTACCTAAACCTCGATCGTGAAAGACTTCGGCAATGCGTCGGTATGGACTTTCGTCTTCCTCCCAGGTCCGCAAGTCTTTACCAAACTTGATGAGTTCGCGCGCACGCTCTTCCTCGAATTTTGGACAGATCCAGGCAATGTCACCGCGTGCGGGGATCACGAGGCCAAACATACGTTCGCTGTTACTCCAGCGCATGCCGGTGAAATAGAACATACTCGAGCCCGGCTCCAGATAGATGGCCTCGATTTTGTTAGCAACCATCAGTCGCCGAGCTTTCTCGATCCGGGCCTGCCGCTCACCATCGGAAATGGGAACAATCCCATCCGTCATCTTCCTGAGTCTACGGATGGGTTCGGGAGTTTCGCGCTGTCCAGACAATTGCGACATGGTCCCATTATTCCGGACCAGACCGTCACCTAGAAGGCTCGCGCCAGCGACGCCTGCAGATAGACGCAGAAAGTCTCTTCTATCGGTGCACATTACTTTGCCTTCCAAAAATGTTGAGCTTAGTGGAGTAGTAGCTTGAGAATGCTACATGACCAATCAGGAGCTAACAAGCGAAAACCTCGCGAGTACCTGAGGCGATGTCCCAGGCTGTCACCTTTCGCGCCCTTGGCGCTGGTGAAATGGTCTAACACAGAGCCGGCGCAGATTACGCAGCGCGACTTCCGCCGCAAGCAAACAGCGCGAAGAAAACTCGGCTCTGCCGCCTGATGTGAGGCGATGGCTCTGCCCCGCCGTCAGCGCTGCCTCTCATTCCTGGGCTGGCCCCTGGTTCGGGCTTAGCCCCTAAAAAGTGCTTACGGATAAGATTTCGGTAAGCAGCGGTTAAAAGGGCAAAACCCGAACCAGAGCATAGCCCTCGCAGAGAAGCGAACTCTTCCCGACAGACTTTTCAACCTTGGTGTTTTCCTTTTAACGAACTGTGTTAGAGTTGCCGCAAGAACAGAACGTTGACACATGTAAAGGCAAAGCTGCGTATGGATGAAAATAAGACTCCAGAGATCTCGTATGAAATTCGAGTAAAACCCGGCCGGTCGGGAGACGATCCGGAAGCACCAGATTGGGAAGTACTGGAGCTGGAAGATGGAATCGTTAAAAACAATGCCGATATTTACGACAATCTTACCAAGGCTGAGGCGCATCAGATTTGTGGAATGTGGACCAGGAAGAAGGAAGAAGCAGAGATAGAAACGGCGGAAACGACCCATTAATTGGCATCCTATTCGGTCCTGGAAAGCGGAGCTCCTTGTGAGATGAATTGCAAATAATTTTTCAGTTGATTTTCCTGTGTCTTACCGAGGCCATTTATACGAACCCCCAGGATAGAACCTCCGTCTGGATCATCACCGTCCACTGGACGGCTGCGGACCGGTGTGACATCCATTTCGATCGCGGTTGCGGGAAGGTGCAGCGAAAGCTTCAATTCTCTCTGCTTGGCGCAATACTCCTCATGGACTCTGATAGACGGGATAATTAGTGCAACACCATCGGCACTGATGTCCTGGGTTTGGCCCAACAGCACCAACCTGGCCGATTCGTCCTCCGGCGATGCATCGAGCAGAGAGGCGGTTGCTGTCAGCTCCGCGTTGCATTGCGTTCTGGTCCGCGGCGATTGCCGACGTTCTTTATGGTGATTTCGTTCGTCCACCCAGGGCCGCTCTTAAAGTCGGGACTACTTAATAGGTTGCCATTGCTCCGTGAGGACCGTAGGCGCCACTCTCACATTCGCGAGTTAATCATGAAAATCGAAATTTGTATAGAAAAACCCGAAGTTCGTCCTTAGGATTGGTGTTTAAGAGAACACCGATATTCGTAGCTTCGCTGCCCTTAGAGAGCAAGGTCAAATTTCTTGAGTTGCCAACCCTGACCTTCCACAACTAAAGCCGCTGCATATCCAGGAGGCACATCCAGTGCTTTCATGGACCAGCGAAGGTTTTCTTTAGCATCAACGTGGTTCCTGACGAGCGCGGCAGGCTCACCAGGCTCGAAAGCAACATCAAAATTCTGTAATGGCATGGAAAGTCCCTCACCACGCGCTTTAATGTAAGCTTCTTTGCGGGTCCAGCAGTTGAAAAAAGCTTCCTTACGTTTCTCGACTGGGATTGAAAACAACGTGCTTACTTCGCGTGGCGAGAAAAATCTTCTGGCTACATTCTCATCGGCGAGCTCGTCACGAAGGAACTCTAAGTCAATTCCCAATTCACGATTTAAGCTAACCGCGTACACCGCCATTTCGCATGAGTGCGCCAGATTAAACCGTGTGGTGTTAGTTATTCCCGCGAGGGCCGGTTTTCCCTTATCACTATATGAGAATTTCAAGTCCTGTGGTGCAATTCCCACGTATGAGGCAAGTATAGCTCGGAGCAGCCCGCGCCCGATAATAAAGCGATTTCGGTCTCTGTAAAATCTGAACTTGTTCGCGCGCTCCCGCTCATCTTCAGAAAGGAAGTGAGCCACATGCTGCATCAGTCGATCGTGCAGGCTGGCCTGCCAGACGTGGACGTCCTCAGGGCCCAAAACAGAACGTTCGGAAATTAAAGCAGAAATACTTACTACCATTTTTCAAGCATATTAATAGGAAATGGAAATAGGCCTGGGTGCAGGGACCCACTCGTCTCAATCCTGAATCAAATCCGCTGAAAGTGGTGTAGCATTTACACCTGCCTCTCTGGCTTTCTTTATCAGCAATGCTATTTTATCTTCCTGATCTTCGTTCAGATCGGTGAAGCGGACACCAAATCCCACCCCCGCCGTGTAGTGTCGGACTTCGCCTTCTAAGTATAACCAGTCATCATGGTTGGGCATCAAAAGCCGAAAACAGACGATGTCTCCGCTCAACGTTTCGCCAACGGTATCCAGATAGCAACCACCTTCTGAAAGATTTGTAATTCTGGCACTCTGTCGACCGTCGGTGCTGTCCCATACAGCATCCAGACTCACGGTGAGCCTGGGCTTGCTCCTTCTATCTTCCATTGAAGTTCTCCTCTAAGCGTTTTCATTGGGGAGGAGAAAGCGGAAGCGTGCGATTGAGCAAAGGTGGCGCTCTAAAAGAAATGCTTCCAACAGTCTTCTCTTGAAGGTGAATTGAATCGGCACGAATTTGGTTAATGCCACGCCCATCTTAGTGGAGAAGATCAGCCCTTTCAAACCAACATCAGATCTGTTTGCGGTCCGGGTAGCGTTGTGGACTCGGGCATAGGATTTAGTTAAGCGTGTATGCCGGGAACTTGAATGCCTGAGATTGACCGCACAAATTCTCGGTATCACTTTCTTCCTCGGAAATTAACTGAACAAATGTCTGTAACAACTGGGGATCAAGTTCTGCACCACTCGATTGAATCAGGATGTTAACGGCTTCCTCTTTACCAACAAAGGGCTGGCCATTTCGCGCGTTCAATAACCGATGGTAATCGTCGGTAATCCTGAGTATCCGGGAGGTCAAGGGTATCTGCTCACCCACAAGTCCTCGAGGGAACCCGCTACCGTCGAAATTCTCCTGGCGAAATCGAACCGTGTCGGCAATATCTGAGAACTCTGGGACTGCAGCCAGAATCCTGGCACCGCGTTCTGAACGTTGTTGCAGCACCCGGACATCACGTTCATCCATCGCTTCACCGCTCAGCGAAGACAATGGGTCGGGACCAATTATCCCAATGTCTTGCAATAGCGCCGCAACACGCAATTCCGCGCCCAATTCTTCGCTTAGGCCCAGAGTCTGGCCCAAAAGAGAGGCGTGGCGGCTAACTCGCGCGCCATGATTAGACAAGTATTCGTCTTTACTCTTTAACATATGAGCCAACGAGCGTATGAAGCCCACCTTCATCTCTTTCAACCGGGAAATCAGCCGCTCATTAGCTATGGCCAGCGAGTTTCGTTTCTTATTATTTTCGTAATGCTCGATTGCGCGGTTAACCCTTAGCTTCAGATCGTCGTTTTTCCAAGGCTTGGTCACATACATGTAGACGAGCCCGCAATTCAGTGCCTCAACGAGAGCTTCAACATCGGTATAGCCCGTCAGGAGAATCCTGACCATATGTGGCCGGATGTCTGAGGTCTCCTTCAGCAGTTCGATTCCCGTCATCTGTGGCATTCGCTGATCGGTAATAATGATAGCTACATCGTGTTGCTCGAGAAGCTTGATTGCTTCCGGCCCTGATGAAGCAGTGAGACAGTAGTAGTCTCGACGAAACAATCTCTCGAGCAAACGAAGATTTGGCAGTTCGTCGTCGACGATGAGAATTTTGTATGTCAACTTTCAGCAACCTCCAGAAATTAATTCACCCTCGCGTACTTGGCCGCTGAGAGTTTTGTTTGGCTCCGCCACGGGCATCACCGGAATAACAGCTGTGAAAACAGTGCCCTTACCCGGTCGACTCTCAACGGTAATGCTTCCCTGATGACGTTCGATGATCCCGTAGGAGATGGACAGGCCTAGCCCCGTTCCTTCACCAACCGGCTTGGTAGAAAAGAACGGGTCGAAGATCTTGTTGAGCTGTTCTGTCGGAATGCCACAACCGCTATCACGAATTTCCACGACTACGGACTCGTCCTCAGCTCGCGTTGAAATTCGGACTTCGCCATCACCCTGGATGGCCTGGGCTGCGTTAACCAGCAGATTCATCCATACCTGATTGAGCTGGCCCGCATAACAGGTGACTGGCGGCAAGGAGCCATATTCCCGAATCAAGGCGATTCGGCCCGAACTGTAGTAACGAGACAACAGTCGTATCGTCGAATCTATACCTTCATGAATATCCACACTCTTTAATTCAGCATGATCCATGCGAGAAAAGAGTCTGAGATTTTGCACTACATCCCGAATACGTTCCGCTCCATCCAAACAGTCGACAATGATCGAGCTAAGCTCTGCCATGACTGCATCGTAGTCAATCTCGGCTTTGATCGCTTTAACCTGTTCTGCCATGGACGCAGGCAGGAGCACCCCATCGTAAACGTCGAGAAGCTTCTTAAGTCCGAAGGTGTATTCCTTCAAGATATCCATGTTTCCGTAGATGAATCCGGCAGGATTGTTTAGTTCGTGTGCGATGCCTGCCGACAGCTGGCCCAGGCTGGCCATCTTTTCACTATGAACAATTTGAGCCTGGAGTCGCTCTAACTCAGCCTTCCGACTTACTAGTTCGGCATTCTGTCTTTCCAGGTCTGCCCTGTATTTGCCAGCCATGCGCGATAAGGCACGTCGTTCCAAAGCGCGTTCTATCGAGACCCCTAAAACTTCCAGCTCACATGGTTTGATAAGATAATCAAATGCTCCTAAGCGCAGGGCGTCCCGTATCCGCTGCGGGCGATCGACTGCCGAAACCATGATTACCATGGTATCCGGATAACGCAGCATGATTTCCCGCAGGAGCTCAACGCCATTGCGACCAGGCATGTTCATGTCCGAGATAACTACTGCGTAAGCGTCCACAGCCAGATGGGCCAGTGCTTCCTCACAGGAGGACGCCGTGGTGCAGTCATAGTTCTCGCCAAGGTAGTCAGCAAACATGTTTCGCACGCCGTCCTCATCGTCCACGACAAGTATTCGGCGATCGCTGTCATCCCGATAGAGCTCAGGAACCACCAGCGGAAGACTGTCCGTTACGTGTTGAGGAATGGCAGAAGACATAATTGCGGTCTAGCTTAGCTTTCAACTAAACGAGGGCGAGGGCTAACGACTGCGGCTTTTTGCCACATTCCGACATAAAGCACACGCGTTTTGCCCCGTCCGGGTTTTTCCGGGTGCTTTCGCAGCACTCTCAGACTACATGGCACGCGCCGTGCCGCTGGGTCGGCAGATGGGAAAGGGTCTCAGGGCTGGAGAACAACAATGGGGCTGTCGTCGTCGATAGGCTCCTCACCGGCATCGTCGCCAGCTGAGATGGCGCTCTGGGGGGCCGTTCCTACACGTATTCTCAACTGATCGTAAGCGTGCTTCACTTGCGCTATATCGCAAAACTTCGGACCATCGGCTTGGTTTGGTACATTCAGGGCCTTGAGCTTGCTCATAACCGTAAACCTCGAATTACAGGAATAACAATCGCGCAATCCAAGATTGTGGCCAAGTTCGTGAGCCACTGTGTCAGTCAGCGCCCTTAAATTCGTGAGTGCCGGATCGATGACTATTGCGGCGTAAGTCATGATTTGGTCACTTTCTAAGCTGTAGGCTCGCAACTCGGCTGCATGGTTGGTGCGCTTGTCAAACACTGACCCTCGCATGATCGTCAGGCAGTTTTTGCAGAACTTCTGCTGCGTAGTGGTTCCCTGATAATCGAAGATAACGCCCGCTCCGGTTTCCCCCGAAACTGAGTTCCAATTTTTTAGCGCAATAAGCAGATAAGGAACTTCCGCAGTTTGAAAATCCGCCGAGAGAACGTACACGCTAACATGCGCGTTAGCCGGCCAGGTCCAAAAACCAACATCCGGGGCTTCCACGCCAATGCTGCACTGGCGTGGTCTTACCGTTCCTGGTTGAAGGGCAAGAACAATAGGCGCTAGTGTCGTCAGAAGAATTAAGCCACGGAGAGTTTGTTTCATTTTAAGTCTGCTCACTGGCTTGGTTCAAAGTAGCACTGCAGACGAGACTCGCTTGAGAGACAGTCGATTGATTGTTACCTGCGCCTATCGTAAAAAGTTGCGCGCCCTCGACGTTCTCCGCAAGACTGCGTGCTGGGCGATAGTCCACACAGCTTACGGAGTCGCCGGGGCGCTGCCGAGACCGACAAGCGGCCCCGACAAGCTCAATTCCTATTTCTTGGCATTGGCACCAGCCCTGCCGGAGATGGCGTGGGTGCCAGTCGCTCGTTCCAATTGATAAACATTGCGAACGGTTTCCAGATCACAGATTGACGGAGCAATCAAGCCATTGGTCCGGTTAATCCCGGGAAAGGCATTCATGATCGTCTGTTTTTTCTGGCACTTTTCGCAATCCCATAGACCCATCCCGTGACCGAGTTCGTGGGCCATGAAGCCCTGCAACGCCTCGGGATTGGTTGTGGCAAAATCAAAGTCAATCCATGCAGAGATTAGTAGGCCGGATTGATCCTGTCTTAGCGGATTGAAAAAGGCATAGTGCCGACGATCGTTCTTGTAGACCTCACGTCTGGTTACCGTGAGACATTGTTTGCAACTGACGATGGCATCAGTTTCTCCGGAGTAGACAAATTTAACTCCGGCGCCGGTGCTGGCGGCTGCCAGGGTCCAGTTTTCCATTGCTTTGAGCAGGGTGGCACGTTGTTCAGCTGTAAACATGTTCCGGGAAAAGTAGACCTTGACCGCAGCATCCGGCGGCCAGTAGTACGAACTGACAGGGGGTGCGTTGTGATTTGGGGCACAGACTTGCGTGGCGCTCTGGGCCAGCAACGACCCAGAGGACGTAAGAAATACCGTGGTTAGAATAAGGGGGGCGACTTTCATGACTCTTGTCCTTGCAGGCTCACGGATGCTGATTGGCAGGAGGCTCCAGCTCCGTGATGGTGACTCTGCTGGCGAAGCGCTGGTAATCGTAGTAGCGGACCCTAATGCGATAGTGAACGTGTTGATTGGGAAACCGCAGAATGTCGTCCGCCTCGGTCCGACTGGGAAAAAGAAAGGACGAATTGCTCCACTCGCGCCAGGTTTCAAAGATGGCGAAACGTTGCTTACCTTGTGGCTCCACACTCCCTTTTATCTTCATGATCTGAAAGCACATCGGTTCGATCCATATTCGTCCGACGAAGTAGCGCTCTCTCATGCGCCAGGGATTCGGTTGTTGTCGCGGCGTGACGCCGATTATCAGGGCCTCGCCCGAATCGATAACTTCCCTGCCGAGATAGCTGAGTTCATACTTTGCAGATTCGGTAATATCGATGCCCAGCAGCTGTGCACCTGAGAGGTCCTGGATATCTTCTTTTGTAATCCTCATTTCGCGGATGGTGGACCGTGGATGGTAAAGGATGTGTTCAATGCGATTACCCCGATCGTCGAAAATAAATTTCGAGTTCCGGATATACTCACCTGTGACTTCACCGTCTGGTCCGACCGTTTGCAGGACCACATCCCGTTTGAACGTATGCTGGTTCAACGCTTCGCGCACTCGGTTTTCTGTGGCTACAAAATTCTCGAGAACAGTTGACGCAGAGTCGACGGAAAGGGTGAGCTCCGACCTGACATGCACCAGACTTGCCGCGGTTTCGGAATCGATAGTTCCTACAGATTCAATCGGCCCACGCTGTGCCATCGGCACAATAGCGAAAGTCGCAACTAGAGAGGTAAGGCCGAGCGGTCTAAGGTAACTCGAGAAAGAGTTAACCATGGTTTGGTCCTTCGAACTATGAAAACCAGGCTGGCAAGAGGGGCTTGGGGCGGACCAGCCTTAGGTAGCGAGAGGATTCAATCGTGGGGCGATTGGCAGTAAAAGAGGCGTAATGCTGAGCTTTCTCGCCCCACTAGGAGCACAAATGCAGCGAAATCCAGCTGCACACAGTGAGTAAGCATCTGTTATGCCAGAGGAGAGCTGCAGTAAAGAAATGAAGTTTGGCGAACTTTGTGAGTTAGGTAGGAGTGTGAGGGAGTGACTTGAGAACTGCAGGCCTATTTATGGTTCTTGTCCAAAACCTGTCTTACTTTAAGAGCCAGGCTAGTGGGTGAAAAAGGCTTCTGGATAAAATTAGCTTTCGGGTCGAGTATCCCCTGGTGCACGATGGCGTTGTCAGTATAGCCGGACATAAAGAGCACTTTCATTTCCGGTCGTAGCAGGGACACCCGCTCGGCCACCTCGCGACCGCTCATCTCCGGCATAACGACATCGGTGATAACCAGATCAATTGGTCCGGTATGATGCTCACAGATCGAAAGGGCGCCGCCGCCGTTTGCCGATTCTAATACCTTGTAGCCATACATTTTTAAGACCTGGCTTGCCAACTTCCTTACCATCTCTTCATCTTCCGCCAGCAGGATCGTCTCGTTCCCCTGTAAAGAATATTCCGCTCCGGAGCTGCGGCGATACTCCTCCGCACTCTCATCAACTCGTGGCAGATAGATCTTGAAAGCTGTACCCATCCCTGTTTCACTGTACACCCAGATGTAACCACCTGATTGTTTAACGATGCCGTAAACAGTGGAAAGTCCGAGACCGGTTCCTTTGCCAAGCTCTTTAGTGGTGAAGAACGGTTCGAAGATCCGTTTTTGAGTTGCTTCGCTCATTCCGACACCGGTATCCGTTACGACCAGCATCACGTATGGGCCAGGGACCGCAGAGGCATGCTGTCCCGAATACTCGGCATCGAGCGAAACATTGACCGTTTCTATAGTCAGCTTTCCGCCCTCCGTCATTGCATCTCGGGCGTTCACCGCAAGATTCATAATCACTTGCTCGATTTGTCCGGGATCCGCTTTGATGCGGCCCAGTTCAGGATCCAGAACGGTGCGCAGCTCAACATCCTCTCCGATTAATCGCTGCAGCATCTTTTGCAGCTCTGAGATCACGGAGTTTAGGTCGAGGATCTTCGGTTGTAAGACTTGCTTCCGGCTAAAAGCCAGCAATTGACGCGTAAGCGAGGCAGCCCGATCACCCGCTTTTCTGATCTCTTCAAGATTGCGACGTAAAGGATCGTGCCGTTCCAATTTTCGTATTGTTAGATCGCTATAGCCATTGATTGCCGTCAACAAATTGTTGAAATCATGCGCAATACCTCCTGCCAATTGACCAATGGCTTCCATCTTTTGTGCCTGTCTCAGCTGCTCTTCGCTTTTAAGCAATGCCTCCTCAGCACGTTTTCGTTCTATTCCCTGGGAGATTATGTCCGCAACAGACGCCAGAGCCTCAAGCGTATCCTCTGCCAATTTCTTGCGGGCAAACATCTTCATCACGCCGACAAGTCTGCCTTCAAGTAACAATGGATAACCAGCAAAAGAGTTGATGCCATCCTTTAGCGCCCATTCGCTATTGTTAACTCGCGGATCATCGTGAACATTGTTCGTTAGATAGGGTTGCCGCTCCTGGGCAATCAACCCGATCTTGAAATCACCGACCGGAACTCTGGCCTGCAGTAGATCGTTGCTAGAACAAGTGCCAGCACTCGCTTGGAGTTCCAGGACGTTGTCTTCCTGGTCGAAGGTCCATATACGGACTAGCGCCGCGTGGAGGTGTTCCACTATAGCCTCTGCGCAATTTGCAAGAATACTCTCCAGCGATGCGTCAGCCTCGGCCAGAGCACGACTAATCTGTCCCTGCAAGGCAACTCTTGCCACCCGCAGGCGCTGTAATTCCTCGTTCCTTTTCCGCTCGGTCACATCATTTGCCAAAACCAACTCCGCCTGTCTCCCAGAGAAGAGCAGTTCGTGAGAAGTGATCTCCACATCAATAATCTCGCCATTCTTTTTTCTATGTTTCCAGACGCCGGCATCGTTCATGCCGCCATTCACCTGCGCCATGTTCTGCCTCAACTCCGGTGTGTCCTCAGGAGGGCGAATATCCAAAATCGTCATTGCCAAAAACTCTTCGCGTAAGTAGCCGTAACGGAGAACCGCAGCTTGATTGACAGCCAGGAAGGCGAACGTTTCAAGATCATAGACCCACATTGGCAAAGGATTTTTTTCAAAGAGCAGGCGGTAACGGGCTTCTGACTCGCGCAGTGCTTTCTCAGCCTGTTGCTTCTCGGTCACGTCGTGGGCCATGCCGCGCACCGTGGGCACGGCCACGCCCTCAGTCCGCAAGGTATTCGTATATTCCCAAACCCGCGTTTCTCCTGCTCTGGTGTGAACGGTCATCATTCCATGGGCCATACCTCGCTGCTGAATCTCCTCAATGTAATCTGAAAATTCATGATGAAATGCGGGCAGCAGAATGTCTCGAATATTCCGGCCAATAAGCTCTTCTGTTTCATAACCAAGACTCGTAGCCGCGGCAGCATTGACCGAAAGCAATCGTCCTTCCAAATCGTGAGTACAAATCAGATCCTGGCTGTGTTCAATGAGATCGCGATACCGATCCTCATTCTGCCGTATCGTTTGTTCCGCCCGACGTCGTGCCGACCGGTTTTCAGCCTCCTGCAGCTCTCGCTCGATTGCTGGTCCAAGCCGCGCCAGGTTGTCCTTCATCAAATAATCCTGCGCGCCCGCACGCATAGCATCAACTGCAACTTGCTCGCCAATAGTGCCGGAGATAATGATAAACGGAATGTCGATATTTCTTTCCTTGAGAATGGCCAGTGCGGCGGGTGCATTGAAGCGAGGCATCGAGTAGTCACAAAGGACCACATCGAACTCCTGCTGCTCGAGTGTCGCCCTCATTTCTTCTGGCGTGTCCACGCGCGCGCAGATCAGGTCATAACCTAACTGAGACAGATAGTGCCGTAATATAGCAACGTCGCGCTCGGAGTCTTCAATATTTAGTACTCTTAAAAGTTTTTTCATGCAGCATTCAATTTGAGGGGGCAACTTGGTTTATAACCAACCAGTACAAGCCCATCTGTCTTGTGGCTTCCAAAAAGTTTTCAAAATCCACAGGTTTTCTCACGTAGCTGTTGGCGCCGAGGTTATAGCTGCTAATCAGGTCCTCCTCTTGATTAGAAGAAGTGAAGATAACCACTGGTAACCTTTTAAGACGTTCGTCCGAGCGAATCGTGCGCAAAACCTGCAGGCCATCAAGTTTTGGTAGCTTCAGATCGAGCAAGACGATCTGCGGCATCTCCCTTGTGTCGCGTCCCGCGTACGGTCCCGTCCCGAACAGAAAGTCGACTGCTTCTACTCCGTCGCGTGTGACGATTACCTGATTCAAAATGTTATTCTTCCTTAAAGCGCGCAGGGTTAACGCCTCATCACGCGGGTTATCTTCGACGAGCAGGATAGCGTTACCTTGCATCTATTTCCCCTCAGAAGCTACGACAGTAAAGTAAAAGGTTGCTCCTTGATCTACCTTGGCTTCCACCCAGACCCTTCCGCCGTGACGATTCAGAATGCGCTGAACGGTTGCCAGGCCAATTCCGGTGCCTTCGAATTCCTTAGCGCTGTGAAGTCGTTGGAAAGCGCCAAAGAGTTTATCCGCGTAGGCCATATCAAATCCCGCGCCATTGTCACGGACAAAGAAAACCTTCTCGCCATTTTGCTGTTCCCGGCCAAACCTTATCTCGGCGGCTTCCTTCCTGGATGTAAACTTCCAGGCATTTCCCAACAAATTACTGAGCACTACACGGATGAGCCGCTTGTCCCCATGGGTAACTAACTCAGACTCGATCGCGATGCTGATGCTTCGTTCCGGTTCACTGCGCTGCAATTCATCCAAAACTTCCTGAGCGAGCTCGGTCAGATTGACCTTTTCCTGGTGCAGTTGACCGCGAGAAACGCGTGCTAGTTGGAGTACATCGTCGATGAGTCGAGCCATTTCTTCGCTGGCGCCGCGCAGCTCCTGAAGATACGTCCTTCCTTCTTCATCCAGCTTATCCTGGTAGTCCTCGAGCAGTGCTTGACTGAAGCCGTTGATATGCCGTAACGGAGCACGAAGATCATGCGAAACTGAATATGAAAATGCTTCGAGTTCCTTATTGGCAGCGCTGAGTTGGGCGGTGCGTTCTGCTACACGTTGCTCAAGTTCCTCATTGAGTTTGCGAACCTGTTCTTCAGCCCTGCGATGTTCGGTAACGTCATTATTGGTTTCAAGGATTGCTGCCGGCTCATCCTGCTCGTTGCGGTGCAGAATCCATTGGCTCATCACGACAATCCGCTCGCCATCCTTTCGCGTATGGACCAATTCACCTCTCCAACTCCCCTGGGCAAAGAGTTGGTCTTTGATCTCGTGCAAAGGCTTTGGGAATTCCGTTTGCAATAACTCGTGAGTGTTTTTCTCTATGGCTTCTTTAGGTGTCCACCCATACATCTGCTCCGCGCCCGTATTCCAAAATATGATTCGGCCATTCAAATCTCGAATCGAAACAGGAGCCAAATCGAGCATACGCGCTTGTTCTTTGAGTGCCTTCTCAGCTCTCTTACGCTCCGTAATGTCGCGCAGAATGACGGTGTAGAACTTTTTGTTTTCGGACTCGAGCTGCGAGATCGAAGCTTCGATGGGAAATTCATCACCATCAGCCCGTAACCCTAAAATGGTGCCCAGATTGCCGATTGTTCGTTTGGTAACCTTTGTCAGCCCAAAGTTGTCGATGTGAGCCGGATGGTGATCGCGAAAACGGGAAGGGATAAAGCGATTAAGCGACTGACCTATCACATCCTTCGCTGCACACCGAAACATCTTCTCTGCAGCTCCATTGAACAGGACGATAGCTTGGTTCCCATCAACTGTGATGATTGCATCCATAGCAGACTCAACTATACCAGCGAGTTGAGTCTGGCTGGCGCGCAAAGCTACTTCTGCTTGCGTTCGTTCTATCTGACGCAGTGCGTCCAATTCTTTGTTAACTATCTCTAACTGCCGTTTTCGCTCTTCTGCAACTTTCGCCGTAGCAATCAGCGCCCGCACTTGAGGAATTTTAGGAAGCAGCAGGACCGCCGTGGCCACAGAGACAATGGCCGTGACTAACTTGATATAGCCAGACAGCCAGAACATGGGAGACCAGATCGTCCACACTTCCATGAAATGCGTCATGCCGCAAGTAACTATGAACATTCCAAACGCGAGGAAAATTAAGCGAAACGGAATGTCGCGACGCGACTGGTACACGAGATAAGCAAGCATCGCTGAAATCGCGACATACGAGAGTCCGATCAGCAAATCAGAACTCAAATGGAGCGCGACGAGCTCACGAATCCAGAGGTAACACATGCCGTGAGGCATGAAGAGGTCGGAAGAGAAGAGGTTTTGCCAGAGATGAGGCCATACAAATAGGAGGGTAACAGCTAACGCTGCGAGGAGCAGATCGTAACGCCGCCACCAGTATTGGAATCTTGGGTAATTGCTGTGCGAGGTAGACGCGGGAGTCCCTGCGGGACCTATTTGCATACAGTCCTCATGATGCTAGAACGGTCACAATTCGGCGTGACCTAGAACCGGAGCAGGGACTGTAATCCAGAGGTTTCGAGAGGCATTGTTTCAGGGTTTTCGACCCTGGGGCGACAGGGCCTGGCGATGATTCGCAGCCAAAAATTAGCTACGAGACACTAGCTTAGACAAGCTTGACCAACAAGTCAATCACGATTCTGTTTCGAGTGTAAATTCAAAGACACAGTGAACCTCAGCCGCCCCCCTCAGGTCAGGAAAAGTGGACCTATTCCCCGCTTTCAACTCACTTCCCTAGGCAGCACGCGGAGAGAAACGAGTCGTTGATTCTGAATTGATGTTGTGTCTTTTAATCATACGATCAAGGGTCTTGCGATCCACTCCCAACAGCCGAGACGCTGCCTGCTTATTACCTTTCGTATGACCCAGCACTCGTGAGACATAGCGTCCTTCTATTTCACCAAGCGACGGCCACTCTTCAACAACTTCCGCCGACGAGACATGGAGGTGATTGTTAATCGCGGCGGCTAACTCCTCGTGACTTCTGATCCGTTCTGGTAAATCCCGGGGACGAATTATGCCGTCACACATAGCCGCCGCGCGCACGACCGCATTCTCGAGTTCTCTAATATTTCCAGGCCACGGATAACGCTCCAGCAATTCCAAAGCTTCTGCAGAAAAACCCACAGAAGGATTAAGTGAGTAGACCTGATCGGCAAAGCTTCTCGCTAATGGCAATATGTCTTCCCGCCGTTCCCGAAGTGGCGGTAATACTATCGACACGGCATTCAGACGATAAAAGAGATCTTGTCTGAACCTCCCGGTGATCACTTCTCCCTCTACATCGCGATTGCTGGCAGCGATTACTCGCACGTCCAGCTTCTGCGTTTGATTGGAGCCAACGCGCCGAATCTCACCCTCTTGTAAGGCGCGCAACAATTTAACCTGAAATGCCGGCGCTGTTTCGGTGATTTCATCCAAGAAGATCGTTCCGCCGTCCGCCTCTTCCCAGAGTCCGCGACGATCACGATCAGCCCCCGTAAACGATCCTCGAACATGGCCAAAAAGCTCTGATTCAATCAGCTCGGCGGCAATTGCCCCACAGTTGACGGCAACAAAGGGCTTTTCTGAGCGCGGACTGCGCCGGTGCAAAGCCGAGGCTACCACCTCTTTGCCAGTGCCAGACTCACCCGTTAAAAGGACCGGTAGACTTGTCCCTGCCACTCGACCTACCTGCTTCATTACCTGAATAAATGCGGTGCTTCGACCAACCAACTCGATATCAGTTTCGTAACCGCCAGCAGGATTTCTCGTGACCAGCCGGTTGTGGGAGCGACTTTGAAAACGTTCGGACATCGCGCGCGAAAGGGACTGTAAGGCCTCTACTCCAAACGGCTTTAGGAGATAATCATAGGCGCCAAAAGCCGTAGCATCGAGCGCGCCTGCGGCGCTCCCATGTCCGGTCATCAACACTACTCTCGTCTGCGGCAGTTCCTCTTTAAAGCGTCGCAAAACGCTGAACCCATTCGCCCCGCCCATCATGACGTCGCAGAAAACTGCTGCCCATTGCTGCTCGCGGAGCATCGCGAAAGCGTGCTCTGCTGATTCGGCCTGGCTAACCTCCCAGCCGTCTTCTTCCAGCGCTTGAGCCACGAACCTCCGTAGTTGAGCTTCATCATCGATTACTAAAGCGTGCATGGACATACATCTTCATCCCTTCACTGAGTTTCTCTAATCAGGCGTTAACGGTAATTTCCTGCTTAAGCACGTTTCGCACTTTCAGAGTTAATGAGTCTGGGGTAAACGGCTTCTGCAAAAATGGCATGTCTTTTTCCAGCACGCCGTGGCGAACTATTGCATCGTCAGTGTAACCAGACATGTAAAGAACCAGTATTTCTGGCCGCATTAGCTCCACCCGTTCGGCCAGTTCCCGCCCGCTCATCTGCGGCATCACAACATCAGTCAACATTAGGTGAATATCGCCTGTGTGTTCACGACAAACTCGGCAGGCATCTTCTCCATTAACTGCAACTAAAACCTGATAACCGCTCATCTCCAGGATCTGACTAGTTAAATCCCGAACGATCTCTTCATCCTCAACAAGCAAAATGGTTTCCTGGCCCCAAACCAATTCAGTTGGTTCTGCTCTGAATTCATTCGCTTCAACAACCTCTTCCACCAGCGGTAGGTAGATTTTGAACGTGGAACCTTGGCCAGGTTCACTGTAGACGCAAATAGTTCCCTCGCTCTGTTTGACGATGCCATAGACAGTTGAGAGTCCCAGGCCCGTTCCCTTGCCCATTTCTTTGGTGGTAAAGAATGGCTCAAAGATTCTTCGTCTTGTGTCCCGGTCCATTCCACAACCGGTGTCACTAACCGCAAGCATCGCATAAGGCCCGGATTTAACGATCACATGTTTCTCAGCAGACGATTGATCTAATAGAACTTGGCCCGTCTCAATCGTTAACTTGCCACCTCTGGGCATCGCGTCTCGCGCGTTAACGGCCAGATTCATGATTACCTGTTCGATTTGGCCGGCATCGCCCTTTATTTTGCACGGAATAGGATCGAGGACCGACACCAGATCAATATCTTCGCCAATTAGCCGGCGGAGCATTTTGTCGATATCAGCGACAATAGTATTCAGGTCGATCACTTTGGCCTGAAGCATCTGCTTCCTGCTAAAGGCGAGGAGTTGGCGCGTTAATGAAGTAGCCCGCCCACAGGCTTTCTTTATCTCCTCCATGTTCTTGCGCAAATCGTCGCCCTTGGGCAAACGTTTAAGCGATAGTTCGCTATAGCCAAAAATTGCCGTAAGTAAATTGTTAAAATCATGGGCAACTCCACCAGCGAGCTGACCCACCGCTTCCATCTTCTGTGCCTGACGAAGCTGTTCTGCTTTCTCCCGCGCTCGTTGAATTAACGCAATATTCTCTACTGCGTTCGCAGCCAGGTTCGCAGCCATACGCATTGCCGTCGCATGCTCTTCTGAATAGGCATTGATTTGGTATGACTGAATTTCAATGCAACCCACAATGCGGCCCATAACTGCCATCGGCGAAGACAATGCGGACTGGGGTATGGTTCCTTCTTTGCACTCACCAATCGTTATTGAGTCGGGCGATAACGTTTTCTGGTACTCATTCTCAATGACGATTGAACCTGATTTCAGAGCGCGCCCAGTAACTCCCTCTCTGACAGGAATCTTATCAAGGTCGCCGATATCCCATTCTTTCTGATCGGCCCAGCAATATACAGGCTTCCGGGTTCCCTTCTCCTGGTCGTACAGCGAGATCAGCATTCCGTCACAAGGCACGGAAAGCTCGGCAAAATTGCGCACAGCTCGGAGAATCGTTTCAAGGTATCGGGCTTGTCCCAGCGTTTGGCCCAGCGCAGCAATCCTTTCCAACAACTTTTCGTATTCAATCAACGCGCGTCTGTTTGCTTCTCCCAAAGCCGCCTCGGCTCGCTTGCGCTCGGAAATATCGCGGATCACCATCTGCACCGCGGAACGATCTCCATAAATGAACGGCACGGACATCGATTCAGCGAAAACCTGGCTTCCATCCACGCCCTTACATTTCAATTCGATCGACGACGGAGGTTCGCCTTTGAGGGTTCGCACACTGCGAGCATGGAGTATTTCAAGGTCCGTGGCATCTACAAAATCAAAGAAGGATCTTCCGATCACCTGGGTTGGAGAAGCGGCGCCAAGTAAGCGCGCCCCGGCCGTGTTAATAAAAGTGATCAGTCCTTCTGAATGCACGATGATGGCATCGGGAGAGAGTTCCACGAGATCGTGATACCGCTCTTCGCTTTCTCGCAGCGCAGTCTCGGCTTGTTTACCACCAGTGATCTCACGTTGAGTTCCCCAGGCACGCTTAAGACACCCATCTTCAATTACTCCAATGAGGTTGTTCAGGAACCATCTGGTGTTGCCATCACTGTCACGCTCTCTTGATTCGGCGTCCGTCAGACGATGACCCGAGGCGATGAACGCCTCCAGATAAGAAACGTTACCGGGAACGGAAGCCGGTAAGAGGATCCGCAGAGGAGTACCGACGGCCTCTTCGGCGCGCGAAAATCCAAACCTCTGGGCCATCCTATCGTTACATTCCGCCAGATATGCTGCGCGATAAAAGATCTCAATCTGCCGGTTGGGCGGAAGTGAGATAGGACATGATTCCGGAAGTTCGAGACACCAAATCGCCTCGCTGCTCTGTGCGACAAAAGCTCGAAAGCGTTCTTCGTTTGCTCTTAAGGCAGAGTGTTTCTCTTTATGGCTGCTGATATCGCGGGCAATCCCCTGCATTGCCACTGGCCGGCCGTTCTCGTAGATGAGGTGTGCGTCGATTTCGACCGGCAACCGACCACCATTCTTGGTAAGAAGCTCGCATTCGTAAGACGCGGAAGTCTGTTGCTCGAGCATCGAATTGAGCGTCTCTTTAACCGTATTGCGATACTCCGGAGCAATCATCTGCAGAACATTCATCCCCAGAGCTTCTTCCGTTTTGTATCCGGTTAGGTTTTCAGACGCTCTGTTGACGAGAATATAGTCGCCACTGAGATCGTGCGTGTAGATGATTTCGTTGGCGTGTTCAACCAGACTGAGATATCTCAGTTCATGCGCCCGCCGGCTTTCTGTTTTTCGCTGTCCGTCGATGACCTCACATAGTGTGCGCTCCAATAGAGCAGGCGTGAGACCTCCGCGTATAATGCAGTCCGCAGCACCATTGTGCATGGCCGTCAGAACTTCTGTAGCGGAATCGGAAGTCAGAACAACGACCGGAAATGAGCAGCCGAGTCTGCGCACCTCTGCCAGGAGAACCGCCGCGTTACCTCCAGGCGAATCAATTAGGCAGACGTCATGTTCCCTGTGGATAAAAATGCTCAGGGCCCCAATGTAGGTTGTGACACACTCAAGACTGAAATTCTTAATGTCCGTTCGTGACAAAAGCTCGTGAAGATTGCTTAGGCTCCCTGCGTTGTCGTCAACGAAGAGTATTCTGATTGGATTTTGGAGGATTTTCATGTCGAGGTAAGGCGAAAAAAACCACCTAAAGAAAATTTCGAGGAATGAAGCCACCGAGCCGTGGGCGATTTGGTTCGGTTGAAGAGCCTCGATCCGGGCGAAGAAGGAGGGCGAATTGATACAGCGTGAGGTAAACCGCCACATTTACGTAAAGCAAAGTGGCGAAACTCCGCTCCCAACTCCTGCAAACAATCGCTATGCCATCAGCGTGTGGAGGCGGGGATACCGGTAGCAGTTATTCAAAGACATGGATAATGGCAACTGTGCGGGCAGCCTTGTCGGAATTTTGGCGGAACAGTGAATTTCGCCATTTTTTTGACAGAGTTTCGTTTTCCCACAAGGAGTCGCTACAGACGTTAATTTTGCGTGCGGAGAAAAGGCCAAAGCTTGTGTGTTTTACATGAAAACCGGGCTTATCGTTCGCAATTGCTCAGTTACATTGCGTCTCGATGCAAGAAATCGATTTCTGCCATTGCACCAGCAATGCCAAGTGATTCCTCTTGATTGGCTTCTTCTTTTCCGAGCAATAGTCGAATCCTCGATCTTTGCTCTTCTGTTACGTTAATAAAGCGCACGCCAAATCCCAGACTCGGCTTGTAGTGGGCTACCTCTCCGCTTAGTTGAAGCCATTGCTGATCAGAGATGAGCACCTTGAGGGAAATCTTCTCACCTACAACAGCCTCTCCTAAAGTGTCGATATAGCACCCGCCTTCGGATAGATCCACAAGCCGACAGCTGTAGTTCGCTGTGGAGCCATCCCATCTGGCGTCCAAACAAACTTCCAATCTCTCTTCAGCTCTTCGTTCGTTCATAAGTAGGCCCATACGGGTCAAAAACATTTTCGGGGCGGGAAATAATGGGCTAGGCTGCGGCCTTTTGCCGGGGAGATATGCCGTAGCTCGGAGAACTTCTGGCGCTGAGGCGCGCCTCTTATGCCTGACCGTGGCATATTGCGTACCAAGCAATTCAAGCCACCCCCGCTTAAGTCTCAGAGGCTTCATCGTCGAATCAATCAGTCAATGTAATTTACGGCTGAGGCTTGAGTGATACGGATAAGCACTGGCATTCAAGGTTGAGCGGGGCGCCTTGAATTTACCAAACCTTGAAACTAATGACTGCCCCCTTCCCAACCTGCAAATTTACTCAGCTTGAATTGCCCAAATCCTGAACTAAAAGGTCTTTGACCTTTGGTCTACCTGCGTTGAACTTTGCTTTGTGCTTTGAACTTTGCCCGTTAAATCGGCTATTTTGTGCTTTGATCCTCTGAGACAAAAGTCCAAGACCGAAAGTCGTTGCGCATAAGCCCCATAAGTTCAATAGCTGACGCAAGTTCAGGCACAAAGCTCAAAGTTCAAAGGCCAAAGACCAAAAGACCAAAGACCAAAGACCTAAGACATGGTTAAATCTCTAAGTGAAATTCGTTCTCACTTTCCCGCGCTGCAGCGCATCCACAACGGTTACCCAGTGGCTTATTTCGATGGGCCAGGTGGGACTCAGGTGCCGTTAGCCGTAGTGGAAGCGATGGCTGACTATCTTTTCTATCACAACGCAAACACCCATTGGGCTTATCCCACCAGCGAAGAAACCGACGCTGAAATTGACCGGGCCAGAAACGCATGCGCCGATCTGCTGAATGCCTCACCAACTGAGATTGCTTTTGGGGCAAACATGACGACGCTGACCTTTCATCTCGCTAGAGCACTGGGCGCCAATTTTGGCCCGCAAGATGAATTGGTGGTGACTGAGCTCGACCACCACGCGAATGTAGCTCCCTGGAGACGGCTGGTAAAGGAACGCGGTCTGGTTGTCCGAACCGTCCCGTTTACTTCTGAAACGGGTCAATTGGATGGGGAGATACTGGAGCAGTCATTAAATCCCCGAACAAAGCTGCTGGCTATCGGCGCGGCGTCGAATGCACTCGGAACCATAAACGATCTGCATCGTGCGATTCGGCTGGGTCGTTCTGTGGGTGCGTTCGTATTTGTCGATGCTGTCCACTACGTGCCTCATGCCCTGATTGATGTGCGGGCTCTGGATTGTGATTTTCTGGCAATGTCAGCTTATAAATTTTATGGACCGCACATTGGAGTGCTTTTTGGAAAACAGAGACTCCTCGAATCAATCCAATTTCCGAAACTCATTCCCGCGCCCGATTACGCTCCAGAAAATGTCGAGACTGGAACCCAAAATCAGGAGGGAATAGTAGGCACCGCAGCCGCGATAGATTTTCTTGCAAGTTTAGGCGCAGGTGAATCCAGGCGCGTCCGCTTACAAACTGTCTATGACGAGCTGCATCGCCGTGCTGCCGTCCTGTTCGACAAACTTTGGACGGGGTTGGCTTCAATACCAGGAGTGCGACTTTATGGACCGCCCCCGGATGCAAGCCGAACGCCTACTCTATCGTTCACTGTAGACGGCGTTAATTCAACTGCGGTTGCGCGCGAGCTGGCCGCGAAGGGTCTCTTTCTCTCGCACGGCGACTTTTATGCCGCCAGCGTGGTAGACCGGCTGGGGCTGAGACCCGACGGTCTGGTGCGCGCCGGTTGCGCTTGTTACACAACGTCGGATGAAGTAGAACGTCTTATCAATGCGGTTGCGGAGATTGCAAAACAAGAAAGATGAGGTGATCTTAAAGCCCTATTCTTTTACAGCATTGATAAAATCGGCTAACAGACCGTAGGCGGTACTTTGCAGATTGGGCCGGTGTGACGTGACGGTTAGGCCCGGCAGTATGTCCAGCTCGAAATGAATGGCAAGGGAAGTCCCTCGCACATTGCCAATTCCCTCCGTCGTACTCAGCTGCTCAGGCTTTACGGAGGTGATGAGCGCGCCATTTTCTGCGAGTCTCGCTCGCGCAACGAGCTTGAAAGGCTTGCCCTCGGCACGTGCGGCCTGGACCAGTGGCGGATTAAGATGCTGAATTCCCTGGCGGCGCACCGCGGTTGGTTTAAGTGGCCGCTTCATTAGTACTGCGGCTAGCGCACACACCTTGATTGTCGCGTCCCAGCCGTCAACATCGTGAGTGGGGTCAGATTCCGTTATGCCCAGTTCCTGAGCGGTCTTTATGCCTTCCGCGAAGCTGCGGCCCGCCTCCATGGTCTCAATAATCACGTTGGTGGTGGAATTAACTATACCGGTGAAACCACGCAATCTTGCAGCCGGCAGAGTTTCGCGAAAGAGCGAAAAAATCGGCGCGCCATCGAGCACGGTTGCTTCAAAATAGAAATGCCTGCCAACTTCGCGTGCTAATTCATCCAGCTCAGAAAAACCGTGGACCACAACGCCCTTGTTTGCGGTTATAACATGGGCGCCAAACTGTAAGCCGGCACGCGCATAATCGACTCCCGGTTGACCTGTTTCATGATTGAGTGAAGTCGTTTCAAATACAACGTCCGGCTGAGACCGTTGCAACCACTGGCCGATTGCGTCGGAGCGGGAACCCTCCGATATTTGAGATTCACCCGCGGCCATTGTTGCTGCATCGAACCCTTCCGGCCGCGATAACCAACCGAGCTTGCGGCTCGCGATGCCGGTGATGCGCCAGTCGAAACCGTTCCACTCGCGCAGCTCACCAGATTTCAAAATAAGAAGTCTTGCGAGTGCTCGGCCGACGTTACCGAAACCGAGGAAACAAAGATTGAAGTGCTTCATTCGCGATTATGATCCACAGCAAGTATTATTATCTTTTGTTGGTTTTCTGTCGCTGCCCGTAATTCATGAAACAATATCACGACTTACTTAAATCGATACTGAAACTCGGCAGCGAGCATTACGACAGAACCGGTATCGGTACGATCTCTCATTTTGGCTATCAGACTCGTTTTAACCTCCGAGCAGGCTTCCCCATTGTTACCACGAAGCGCGTCCCTTTTCGTTGGATTGCGGAAGAGTTGTTCTGGTTTCTCTCCGGGGACACGAATGAAGAAAATCTTCGCGCGCGCGGTGTGGATATCTGGGCTGAGTGGGCTGATGAGGAACACACCCGGCGTTTTGGGAGAGATCCCGGAGACCTTGGTCCCGTTTACGGGTATTTGTGGCGTTCCTTTGGGGGGAACTATCCACAACAAAATGGAGTGGACCAGATCGCCAATCTCATTAGCGAAATAGAGCACAATCCCAACTCCCGTCGGTTAATAGTAACGGGTTGGGATCCACGCGAAGCATCACGCGTTGATCTTCCTCCCTGTCATACGCTCTTTCAATTCAAGGTCGAGAGTCCCGGCATTTTGCATTGTCAACTTTACCAGAGGTCCGCCGACGCATTTCTCGGTGTGCCCTTCAATATCAGCTCCTATGCACTCTTGATGCACATGGTCGCACACGTGTGTGGATTGAATGTTGGCGAATTCATCTACACTCTTGGCGATTACCATATTTACAAGAATCATCGCGCCCAGGTCGATGAGCTACTCGCTCGTGACCCGCTTCCTTTACCACATCTGGAGATTCTTGATCGAGGAGGCGAGTTCAAGGGCTTGCAAGGTCTGTTGGCGATGCATTACGAGAATCTGAATCTAGTGGACTATCGATCTTATGGCAAGATCGCGGCGCCCGTCGCCGTTTGAGGACTCATGATCATTGGAATTGTTGCCGTTGACCGAAAAGGAGCCATCGGTAAGGGTGGACAACTTCCCTGGCATTACTCTGCCGACATGAAATTCTTCCGCGAAGTCACAACGGGCCATGCGTGCGTTATGGGCTACAATACGTGGTTAACATTGCAGCGACCTCTGAAAGAAAGACTGAATATCGTTCTCAGTCGCCGGGCCTTGATTGCTCCGCAGGATTCTCTTATGGTCCTGCGAGATCTCACGTCGGTACTTTCACTGGCTCCCTATTTGTCGTGTGAGCTTTTCGTGATTGGGGGACAAAAAGTCTACCAAGCATTTCTACCATTCATTCAAAAATGGATTGTTACACAAATCCCAATGACGGTAGAAGGAGCGGATGCGTTCGTTCCGGAGAATTATCTGGCGGGATTCCAGGAAATGGAAGCAAGACTGTTGGCTGAGAATTTGACGGTCAAATTCTATTCCCGAGCGAATTAGCGGCTTCGGTCCTTGGTCTTTGAAATTTGTTGTTTGTGCCGGCGACTCATTAACACCTAATTTTTAAGATACTGTCTGAAAACTCTGAGGAATCTTCAGTTGCGACGGGACAATTCAAGCTGAGTAATACAAAGTACAAAGTTCAAAGTTCAAAGACCTAAGACTAAACTTCATCGTTTTCTTATCCACGTTCCAGCTTTAGATCCAGCACATCATGTCGCGTAATGATCCCAACTATGCGGCCGTATTCCTCCACCAGCACGGCCGCACTAGTCTGCAACCGCCGAGTGACCTCGTGCGAACTGGCGTCAACATCAAGTGTAGGGAAGCTACCCTCCATTACTTCGCTTACTGGTGATTCCAGTAAGTCCCGATTGCGGACCACCTTGGCCAGCACTCGATTTTCTCGCAATGAACCCACTGGACGACCGTCTTCAAGCACTGGCATCTGCGTTAGACCCAATTCGTCCATCTTAGTAAGCGCGTCTGCGAGTTTCTCCTCCGGAGATACCCAAATCAGGTTCCGCGGCGCATGTGGTCCCTTGGTCTCACTTATCAGACCCGCGTTGATTTTCTGCGGCTCCAGTAGCCGCTTCTCTTTCATCCATTCATCGGAGTGATGCTTGGTCAAATAATGTTCGCCCGTGTCGCAGACTATGAAAACGATCACCGCACCTTCTGGAGCGTCTTTAGCGATTCGAAGAGCAGCCGCCAGATTCGTTCCCGTCGAGCCTCCGCAAAAGATACCTTCCAATCGGCCTAACTGCCGCGACATCTCAAAAGACTCGCGGTCAGTGATATTAATGATCTCGTCAACATACCTGATGTGAACATTTGGCGGGATAATCTCCTGTCCAATGCCTTCAACGAGATAGGGGGTGGCCTCAATCAGCTTTCCGGTTTCTTTGTACGTTTTGAACACCGAGCCATACGGATCAGCTCCAACAATTCTGATTTCGGGATTTTTCTCCTTAAGAAAGCGGCCGGTCCCGGAAATCGTGCCTCCAGTTCCAAGTCCGGCCACGAAATGAGTAATCCTGCCATCAGTCTCTTCCCAAATTTCCGGACCGGTTGTTTTGTAATGTGCTTCCGGGTTCGCAGGGTGAGAATATTGATCTGGATAAAAGGAGTTCGGCGTCTCAGTCGCAATTCTCTTTGCCGTCGAAACGTAATGATCTGGCGTCCCGGGTTTTGCTGAAACTGGCGTGATTACGACGTCCGCGCCAAGTGCTTTCAAGTATCGTGATTTCTCCACCGAGGCTTTGTCAGTCATAACAAAAATGCACTTGTAGCCCTTGATGGCTGCAGCAAGCGCCAACCCAATGCCCGTATTTCCGGAGGTAGCCTCTACAATCGTTCCACCGGGTTTCAAAAGTCCTTCGTGCTCGGCAGCCTCGATCATGGCAACGCCAATCCGATCCTTTACTGAAAAACCGGGATTGAGATTCTCCATTTTTGCGAGCACTGTTGCGTTAATACCACGCGTCAATCGTTGCAGCTTGACCAGCGGTGTATGACCAATCAGTCCCAGTACATCTTCGTAATAATGCATGCCTGTCTCCGCTATAGAAGTGAATCTCTGTCAAGCAGGTAGCGCAACTTAAGGGTGGTGTGTAAACCTGGTCGTGGTACCGTTTGCCTCTTTTTGAAGATTTCCTTTCCCCGAAACGGGAATGTTCAGACATAAATTACGCGATTAGTGCGGTCGCTGTCCAAAATATAGGCTGGATAAGTCAAAAATGCTGAAGCCCGGATGCGCTCTCCCCTTCGCATCCGGGCTCCAAACAAGGTCATCTGCCTTACAGAAGATGACCGAACTCAGTCTTTAACAGCTTAGTAGCGGCGAAATCCTCTGTTGCGTAACTTGTAGGTGTACAAGGCTGCGCCACCACCACCTGTGACCGCTCCAATAACCGCGCCCCTTCTACCACCGACTAAACCACCCAAGAGTGCTCCGGCCACCGCGCCCCCCGCTGTGGTAAGCTTGTCCTGGTGTTCACGCCATACTGAGCGATTCCGATCGTATCCATAGCCGCTGTAGCGGTAGTCGTTATACCCGTATTGATCATTACGATAAACGTCGTTGCGATTAACATCCCTTCGATTACGATAGTCATACCGGCTATCGTACCGTCGATCATAACCCGAGCCGTTAGTCACACAACGCGAGCGCGTCTGAGCGTTCAAAGGAAGCGCTGTTATCCCAAGAGCTACGAGGCAGATTACGGTTGCAACTATTTTTTTCATTCTTAAGCCTCCGTGCTTAGACATTGGCAAAGACCATGCCAAACGCACTTATTGTCCAGAGGGCTTTTTTCCTCGCTAGTTTTAAGGCCATTCGTGAGGGGTCGGAGATTTCGTGGAGTTTTCTTGTGATTGAGCGGTTGACGATTAGGTATGCGATGCTTCCTCATACCTACCTTTTGGGGTAGTCCCGATGAACTGCTCACTCTTATGAATGCCGCCGCTGTCACCGAGATTCGAACGGCGGCAGTTTCTGCCCTGGCCACACGACTTCTTGCCCGGGAGGACGCATGCGAACTGGCCATTATCGGTGCGAGTACAGGCCCGAGATTGGTACCTGGGTCGCGTTTTGATTTCTGATCATCCTCACGGCGATGCTACACCTTCGTGCATCATGGCGTAGTGCTTTCTAAATGGTCCATATGTTGCGCGAAAGAGGCTGGCCGAAGCGATAGACGCCAGGCCCACTGTGATTGCCAATGAGTAGCCCACCATCTTTTCACCAAGCAGATCATTGAGTAACCCCACAAACCACGGTCCCAGCGTCAGGCCGCCCACATTGATGGTGAAAAGTAACAATGCGGAAACCTGTCCCCGTAGTTGGTTGGGAAAAATCAGTTGCAGTGCCGCATAAGAACTTCCCACCGGCATCGCGAGAAAAAAGAGAGCCGGGATTAGGACTACCACTGTCCACGCCGGCTGCTGGATGCTCATTGCCAAGACAAAAAAGAATCCGGCACCAATCGTGCCGGCCACTCCAACTTTTAGCGACGCCTCAGAAATTTTTTTCCGCTGCCAGCGATCGCAAAGTGACCCTCCAACGTACATTCCAAAACAACCAGTAACCAGGATCATCGTTCCCAGAACCCAGCCGGTCTGCCGCGGGGTCCAGGCAAAGACACGAATGAAGAAGGTAGGGGCCCAGGCCTGCAAAGCATAATTACACATCGCCTGCATTGACAGCCCTACAGAAACCCCGACGACGGACTGCCAACGAAGAGTCAGTTGGCTGAGCCCCTCGCGAAAGCTAAGCTGCGAAACTTCCCCGGCAGTTGTTCTTAGTAGATTTCGACGCAGGGGCTCTCGCACAGTGTAGACCAGCACGCCGACCAGGAGACCGGGAATCCCTACAATCAGAAATGTCAGTCGCCACGAAGCCATCGTGCCCAGAATGGGAACGGTAACGTCGGGCAGGTGAGTCACAGCGCTCACGACCGTGCCGCCCACGATGAGCGCCAGACCGGCGCCAATAAAGATGCCGGCGGAGTAAACACTGAGCGCTTTGCCAAGGTGTTCGCGGCGAAAATAATCGGCGATCAAAGAGATAGCGGACGGCGTCAAAGCTGCCTCCCCGACTCCGACGCCCATTCGGGCCAAGAACAGCGAGGAGAAGCTTTTGGCAACACTGCACAGGGCTGTCATCAGGCTCCAGAAAAAAACCCCTGCGGCAATCACATTGCGGCGGCTGCTGCGATCAGCAATCCGGCCGACCGGAAGTCCCAATAGTGTATAAAACAGCGCAAACGCCAACCCCTGGAGCAGCCCGATTCTGGCATCACTGATGTGCAGATCCTGTTTGATTGGCGCCACCAGTAAACTAAGGATCTGGCGGTCAATAAACGAGAGCGTGTTGCATAGCATCAGTACGATGACGATGTACCAGCCGTAAGCGGGAGTAAAGTTGCTTGCCTCCGGCTTGTACGTGACTGGCCGCTCGATTTCCACTACCATGCAGTTGCCCTCTCACGAGTCACTCACCCCATACTTCCTTTGCTGTTTCCGCCACGAGACGTAGTTTGGCTTCCTCGTCCTCAAGGGTTAGCAAGTTCCCCTCCATGGTGGAAGCAAAACCGCACTGCGAACTTAATGCGAGTCTCTCCAAGGGCACATAAGCCGAGGCTTCATTGATGCGGGTTTTCAACTCTTCCTTACTTTCCAGGGCCGGCTTCTTTGAACTCACCAGGCCCAGCACGACACTTCTGTCTTCCGGCACCTGGCCCAGCGGCTCGAAACCTCCTGACCTTTCATCGTCATACTCGAGCAGGAACCTTTCAAAGCGGGTATTTTGAAAAACCCGCGTGATTGGTCCATAGTCGCCGCGGGCGTAAAATTTGCTTTGATTATTCCCGCGACACAGGTGCAAGCCAAAGAGAACTCCCGGATGATTGCTGATCACCGCGTTATCCATTTCAATCGACAGATCGAGCAGTCGGTCGGGATCGTTGCCTCGCTGTCGATACCCTTCCCGCAGCTCCGGATCCAGCAAGGCTGTATATTGTGGCGAGTCAATCTGAATGTAAGTACAGCCCAGACGGATCAACTCTTCTATCTCTCCTCGAAGAATGTCAACCAGGTCAGCCAGATAAGCATCGATCTTGCTATAGGCCTGACGTGATTTCTCTTTGTCGTAATAGGCCGACGCCTGCTGCGCACTGATTAGAGTGGTCTTGGCCGTTCGGCTGGCGCGTGCACGCAGATACGTGAATTCCTCGGCGCACATGTGACGCCTGCGCCGCAGCCGGGAAACGACCACGGGCCGCTTCAGAACCAACTCTTCCCCTGCTTCGTTGCGAAAAGGGATAGCCCATCCGCCGTACTTGTCAAAGCCTTCCAGCGCATCGATCAGATGACCATAAAAGGCATAGCGTCGCATTTCACCATCGGTGACAACCTCAAGGCCAACGCGTTCTTGCAAGGTGACAGCCTCGTCAACTGCGCGATCTTCCAACCGTTTGAATTCCGCGTCCTGAAGTTGGCCTGATTCGTGGCGCTCACGGGCCTCTTTCAAGTATGGAGGTCGCAAAAGACTCCCGACAACATCGCTCCAATACATCAATCCTTACCTCATTTCGGTTTAGTCCGTCCGATTCCAGCTCTTGTTGGAACCAGTCATCTATTTCCAAAGCGCAATTTCACGCCATACTGAAGCTGTCGTGGGTTGGAAGCGTCCCGAGGCGTGCCAAACCCCAGAATTGGGTTTGGCGGCACGCTGAGGATCAGTCCGCCATAGACGGTATTTAGATCCGTGACATTGACGCGGTTGAACAGGTTGAAAAAATCGGCGCTGAATTCCGCGCTGACACGCTCATTGAAACGAACCTCGCGCGCAAGTCGCACATCAAGACTTACGAACTTAGGTCCTCGCAACGTATTTCGGCCCAAGTCTCCGGGACGGTCGGAGAGTGGATTACCATCGAGGTTTGCGTCCGAGCCGGCAAACACGTTGAAGCGGCGTCCGGCCTGGGCAGTAAACAGTGAACTGAACTTAAAATCATGCAGCCAACCGGCTGTTCGAGGTACCTGACTGACAAATGCCAGCGTGAATCGATGGGGCACACTCTGGCGCGAAACGGCTCGCTCGGCACTGATATCAGGACCTTCGGGTAAATCGGCCAGGTTGGCCACCGACTCGTAGTTGCTGATGGTTTTCGCAAAAGTGTAACTGCCGTGAAAACTAAACCCGTGCGCGAAGCGCTTCTGGATCTCCAGGCTGCCCGCGTGATGAATTGAATACCCAATGTCGTCATTAACATAAAAGTCTCCCAACTCGAGGAACCTTCGCCCACCGAGCGCTCGGTTGAAGACCGGTTTGCCCCCCGGCACTACCCCAGGTACAACGACGCCATTGACCAATGTTCCCGTCTGCACACCGTTGAGCAAACCAGTATGGGCAGCCAGTTTGAGGGCATGCACATACAAGTAGCTGAGGGTTACCGCAACGCCACCCCCGAGTTCATGAGCGATTTCAATGCTCGCTTGTTCGGCATAAGGAGTGCGGAGGGCACCATCCTTATTGTCTCTGAAACCGGGATTGATGATGCCGCCCACTATTGGCGCGGTCGGAACTTGTCCAGTGGTAGTGAAGATACAGGTGGCGAGCTGGGCGGCGCTCGTGGTCGTGATTGTTGGTCCACCCGGGCGACAAACCACCGCCGTTGCCGCCACGGCGCCACCGACGGTCGGTTGAATGAACCTGGCCCTCACGGGCTGAACCCCCGGGAAGACGATCTGCGCATTGGGTTGATCACCGGCGCTGCCCCATTCACCGGTAACCAACAACTGTCCGATACTGGGAAAAAGCCGATCATTAAAAATACCAAAACCGGCGCGCAACACTGTGCGCGGCGTCATGGCATACGCCAGCCCAAGGCGCGGTTGAAAATTATTTTTGTCATTACGCTGCACGAACAACGAGGGATAGGTTTCGACGTCGTAACGGAGGCCATAGGTAACTGTCAGTTTTGCTGTTGCTTTCCACTCATCCTGCGCAAAAAGGCCGTAGGAATTGTGGTTTACGCTCGTTCTGGTAAACGGTTCCAGACCACTGGGAACGTCGTCTGAAAAGGGAATGCTCAACGACGGTCGAGTAGCACTGCCATTCAGCAATGGCCACCAGAAGACAACCGGTGTTGGCGAAGGCGCAAGAAAGGCAGGCAAGCTGGGAAAGATTACACGCGCGGGAAAGAAGAGATCCCACTTGGCTGCGTCGCCAAGGTGATTAAAATCGATACCCACCTTTAGCGCATGTCCTCCCGAAATAAGACTAATGTTGTCCGAGGCCTGCAGGCGAGACTCGCGATAAAAGTCGACATCTGAAGTACTCTTGCCAGTAATGATCAGGTTGGAGATCTCCAGATCAGGCTCCTTGCGTACCGAGGGAAAATCGAAACTGCGGCGCGACCATTGCAAGCGGGCTTCATTTACGACTTGTTTGCCCAGCAGTGCAATATCGCTGGCGGCTAAAGCCTGGTCCACGATTTTGTTGTTCCGCGCGGTAGTAGAAGTCGGCGAGGCGCGACCACCACCGCCCAGGAAACCCCTGGTTTCGGAATCCAGAAGGTTGTAGCGGACGGCGGCGTTGTTATGGGCAGTTACTTTGTGATCCAGCTTTATAAGGAATCCATCGTAGTCGTTTGCACGCAGCAGATCTGTGACCTCAGGTGTTAACCCAAAGAACCGTTTGGTAGTGTTGATCGCTGTCAGATTGTTCAGAATCACCGAAGAGAACTTGTTGGATTCGGCCCGCCGCTGCCCTTCATAATTAGCAAAGAAGAAAGTCTTTTCCTTTGTAATTGGACCACCGAAGGTGGCACCGTACTGGTTCTGCCGTAGCACTGGATTGGGGCCAGTCAAGATGGGCTTAGCATTCAGCGCGTCGTTCATCCCGTAATAGTAGGCCGAACCGTTGTAACGATTGGTGCCGGACTTTGTAACGATGTTGACAAAGCCGCCGAGCGCCCGCCCGTATTCAGAGAGGAAAGTTGAGTTCAGTACGCGGAATTCCATCACCGCTTCCTGCGATGGGGTCACGCGCGGCAATCCGGTGAAAGTTTGGATGTTGTCCACGCCGTCAACCAGAATCAGTGTGTTGAGCTCCGATTGACCGCCGAATGTCAAACGTGGCGCCGCGGCCTGACCTACTCCGGTATCCGGTTCCTTGAAGGCGCCACCGCCAACGTTTTCCCGACCGGGGGCCACGCCGCTCGAAAGCTTGGCAAAATCAACGAAGTTGCGCCCGATTATAGGGAGCGATTCGATGGAGCGCTCGTTGACAACACGACTCAATTCCGCTCGGGTAGGTTCGATCAATGGCTGCTCGTCCTGGGTGACTTCAACCACCTCGCTGACGTTTCCAATTTGTAGAGTAAGATCCACAACTACAGCGCCACCGACGGTCACCGCCACATTGCTCTGTAGTGCAGTCTTAAAGCCGGTACGCTCAGCGCGCAACTCATATCGTCCAGGCTCCAGATTGATGAAATTGTAGCGGCCCGCGCTGTCAGTTGTGCTGTCGCGACTCGCTCCCGTTTGCGCATTTCTGGCAGTTACTTTGACCCCGGGTACTACGGCGCCGGTTGCATCCTCGACCACACCCGATAATGTAGCGCTCGTGGTCTGGGCCGCCCCGTTTACAGATAACAGCAGCACGCACAGCACCGCAATTGCTAAGCCTTTGTTAATCATGATCGGAAGCTCCTTTCAAGCTGCGCGGGAACGTCGAGTTTGCGTTTGTTGTGGTTTTCGTAATAGCCTCAATTAATTCGCGGTAATCCTGTGGCGCTTTCCCGTCAAATCGGTCCAGCAGGTTCAACTGCGCCCCCCATTGCTGACGGCGCGAGGTTGCTTCAGCCATCAACGGCTCTATACCGGCTGCACGGAGCATATCGGCAACCTCCTCCATTTCGCGCGCGCGTCGCTCACCGTGTTCGACTATGCGAGAAATCATATACCCTGCAAGCTTGCTCCAATCAATTCCCGGCAGTGTCTCATCGAGCGAAGCAAAGACGCGCTCACTGGCGTCGTAACGAGTGGCAGCGAGCGCGCATTCCAGTAACAATGCCTCCAGGCCTTTGACGATAATGCTGCGGCACATCTTGACAGCCGAAGCTGTGCCCACGGAGGCCGAAACTATTTCGAGACGCATGCCGAAAGGTGCCAGCAGATCCCTGAACGGTTCGGCTTGTTTGCCGCCGAGCAGAATCGGGACGCGGTGGCCGTGCCGCGGCACCGGCGCCATGATGGCTCCTTCGACGAAATGGGCGCCGCTGGTCTCTACCAGCTGTTCAATGGCCTGCTTGGTGGCCGGAGACACGGAATTCAGATCGGCATAAAAGTGTTTGTCCTGCAGAAACGGCAGCGTCTGTTCAGCGGCCTCTATGGCAGCGTTCGCCGTAACGGCTGAGAAAATAAGATCGCATGTCCGAGCGAGACTCTGTGACGAGTCGAGCAAGTTGACGTCGCTTGCTTGCGCGCGATGCCGAATCCTATCTCCCAGTCCCGCCGTTTTTGTGTTGATGTCATAGGCGTATAATCGCGCGACACCTGCGCCGCGAAGTCCTGTAGCCAGGTGAAAACCTGCTTCGCCGAAGCCAACAAAGCCGATTGTTAGTTCATTATTCATCGCCTCAGTGCAAGTAGCCGCCGCCGTCGCAGAGGATCATCTGACCGGTGATCATCTCGGCGTCATCGCTGGCAAGAAATGCAATTAGTGCGGCCAAATGCTCCGGCCGCACGCGTTTCTTTATTGCCTGATTCATCATTACCCGGTCGAACGCTTCCTCCGGGGAATGGGCTTGCGTGCCCGGAGTGGCCACCATGCCCGGCGCGACCGCATTAACAGTAATGCCGTCCTCGCCCATCTCTCTGGCTTGCACGCGCGTCATTCCCATCACCGCGCCTTTGGCCGCGACGTAAGCCATCTGGCCCGGATTGGCTAAAAAATATGTGCGCGAAGCAACATTGATGAGCCGTCCACAGTGACTCTTTTTCAGCAATGGATAGACTGCCTTCGAGACGAGGAAGTACCCCATGAAGTTGATCTGCATGAACCGATTTACTTCCTCATAAGTGAGCGTGTGCCAGGGATTCCGGCCGGAAAGAATCCCAGCATTGTTGACCAGAATGTCCACTTTACCGTGCCGCTCATCAATCGCCTGCACAGCCCTCCGGATCTGGGCCTCATCAGTGACGTCGCATAAGGCGGAATAAGCGGTTCCACCTGCGGCGCGAATATCCTGACACGCAGAGGTTGCGTCCTGAATATCCAGAATTTCAATCACAGCGCCCTCAGCCGCCAGACGCTCAGCCGCTGCGCGGCCCAATCCCGTTGCCGCGCCCGAGATAACGGCCACACGGTCTTTCAATCGGCTCATTGTTCTTCCTCAGTTTCTGCTACTGGGCCAATCTGGAGTTCAACACTCTTGGCGAAATCTGAGTCAGCAACCTAAGAGTGAGGGGCTGATGGATCAGCTACTCACTTTGCTCATTGCTCATTTGTTCGAGTCTTTTGTATTCCTGGTAGACCGCATGCAGTGACATCAAAGCATGCAACGGATGGGCGCCGGCCTTGCTGACTGCTATCGCGTTGTCACTAATCTTCCCCGCCCTTCCCACCGCAGCGATGGCTCGCGCACCTTCCTTCTCCTCGGCGCTTAGATCCCACTCGGACGCGAGGTCTTCGAAACTGGTAAGCAGCCGACGCCTTAGGTTTGCGTCGTTCCGTACTTCAAAGAGCAACTTGTTCAACTTGTAGGCCGAGGCCGGCGGATGCTTATAAAACTCGAATCCCTGATTTTTGAATGAGTACGCCGAACTGCTACCCGGCGCTGTGTCCGGCGAAACCGTCTTCGCCTTAGCGGGAATAAATCGCATCATGGCATGTCCGTGGTGCCAGGTCGGTGTGTAACACACGAGTTCCCCCGGCTTATCTCCAATGGCTCCAAACAATGTTGCCCAATTCAGGAGCTCCGTATTGCCGACCTCGTCCAATTGCTCAACGGTCATTTCGAGCAACGCACGTGTATTCCCTTGCGCAAGCTGCGAGATCATCCAGCGATCGAACTCAAACTCCGGGTGCGGATATTTCCAGGTGCCGGGGTAGTGGGACATACCGCCACTTGCCACGATGGCTACCCGCTCGGGCCGCGAGAAAATTACTTGGGCGATCTCGCGGCCCAAAGCGGCGCACCGCGCCGGGCTCGGCAGCGGCGGTAAGTAAACATTCGTATGAAAGGGGACCACGGGAATATCGCGGCCACCCAGTACAAACTCGAAGGGTACGGCGAAAGCATGTCCCAGCACGGCATCTTCCGAGTAAGCCAGGTCAAAACCTGCCGCCACGAGTCGGTACAGAAAATCCACGGCCATGTCCCGCTGGATAGACAGGTCATAATTCCTGCCGGCAAAAGACGCGATGGCTCGACTACCCGCAATGATGGCGAAGGTTGGCACGCAACCCAGCGAAAAAGTTTCCAGATGATCGCTGCCCAGAAAGATCAGCACGTCGGGCCTGGTCTCATCCAGGATGTTTCCCAACTGGCGCATGGCCTCGATGGTCGCGTCGAGCTGCGCCGGATCTTCATCCGGTGGATAGGTAAACAATTGCGGCGCATGACACGTGGCCATCGCTGCAACAATCTCACCCATCATTCTCCTCCTGATCAACGTATTGCACTCCAAGCTCTTTCAACTTCGCACGGAGTCCGTAAAAATCCAGGCCCAGTTCTCCGGCACGCAAACGTTCCCGGTTCTTCTCTTCCTTAGCAATGCGATCTCTAGCGAACTGCACCACTTCCGCTGCCCGTTCTTTGCGGACCACCACGACACCGTCCTGATCTCCAATGATTGCGTCACCCGCTCGGACAATGGCGCCGCCGCAGACGATCTCAACGTTGACGGAGCCGGGACTGGCTTTGACGGTGCCCTGCGCGCAAACAGCTTTCGCCCACACGGGAAAATTCATGGCCGCAAGCTCCGCCGTATCTCGCACGCCCGCATCAATCACCAGCCCCGCTATGCCGTGAGCGCGGCAGGACGTCGCCAGCAGTTCTCCGAACATGCCATCCGTCGATTCAGAAGTGGGAGCCACAACCAGCACGTCCCCCGGTGCGGAAACCTCTACTGCAGCGTGAATCATGAGATTGTCACCTGGATGACAAGAGACTGTTACCGCCGGACCAGCGACTTTGGCCAACGGATAAATCGGGCGCAGGTATGGTCTCATCAAACCGACGCGACCTTGTGATTCGTGCACCGTGGCCACGCCCTGCTCACCCAGTTCTCTAACGAGATCTGGGGATGGCCGTTTTATTCGACGGATGATCCGGTGGTTCATGACAACTCGTCCGTCACTTGCGGATAGGTACGCTGAAATGCTTCCGCGTACCTGATTTCCTTCTTACCCGAATTTCGCACGGCCTGCGTGCCCCGACGCAGGGCCAACTGTGTGTAGTACTCCCACAAGTGCTCTTGTGCGTCCATGCACTCCATTGCTTTACGTTTTCGCTCAAAGACACTGGTAATGTCGAGCAGGATCTGCGGCTTGAAGTCACACATCTCAGGCTGGTGAGGTTCAAAGTGGAACACCGGCGGCGCTCCCAGCGGCCTCGCTTCACTGGGATAACCCATCGCCTGAGCATACACGCGAGTGTTCATTGTCAGACGTGCAGCTTCAGGATGGTCACTGTTGTAGGGATCGCTCAGGGCATGCGTAAGCACGATTGTTGGCTGGAGTGTGCGAAATTCCTGGACCAGCTGGTCCGCGATCTGATCCGTTGCCCGGAGCGGATAGTCGCCGGCGTCAAAGAAGCGAATGTCGGCGCCGAGCACGTCCGCTGCATTTTCAGCCTCCCGCCGCCTGATCTGCTTCACCTGATCGACTGTCATGCCTGGCTGCCGCCACAGTTTTTGCGACTCTCCTCGTTCCCCGAATGACAAACACAAGATGCGAACACGACCGCCGCGCGAATGGTAAAGAGCAATCGCGCCGCCGGCCCGCCAGACAAAATCGGCGGCATGAGCGCTGACCACCAGCATCGTATTTCCGGAAGTATCCATAGTTATTGTTACTTCAATAGCTTTGCCGGCGTGCCAGCTGCCATTCTGTTGATGTCGGCAACGGAGAATCCAGCTGCCAAAGTTTTCTGGGCGAAGATCGCAAAGCCCTCAGCGACTGGCGGATTGGTAGCCTGGCCGAGATCGGTCGAAAGGATGCAATGGTCCACGCCCACGTGACGGATGTTGGCGAAGACCAATTCCCAGGGAGCTTTGCTGGTATGATAGGTGGTGAAGCAGTGCTCGATAAGTGCTCCCATCCCGGCAAGTTCCCGTTGTTCTTCGCCGGTAAGATTTTGCGAGGGAAACTCGGCGTGGGTGATCACGATTCGTTCGACGCCTGTTTCTCGCGCCGTGCGAACGAGAGGAAAAATCTCATGACGGCCGAGGTGTCCGGTAGCGAGGATCATATTATGTTTCGCGATCAGCTCCAGACAGTGACGAACGTCCGGGGAAATCTGACCCTCCGGATCCAGCACGGTAATTGGCGGCCGGGTAATGCCAGCTGCGGCAATCTCGCGCTGAATCTTGGCCCAGAATGGAAGTTTCTCATGTGCGCCATCCAGACGACCGGCAGTCTCATTCGCGGCATCAACAGTAGGCATCCAGACGATCTTGTTACCTGAGCGACCGGCAATCTCCACAGCAACAGGATTGAGTCCACCGACGCTGTGATTCAGGGCAATGGCACCATAGGACTCAATGCCCGGAACGGCGCGGCTAACAACTTTCGCCCGTTCGGCAGTCGGAGCGTAGTGAGATTTCAAGACGAATCCCCGCAGACCATGCGCGAGAAAATCTTTTGCCAGATCAAGGTCATCGGTTCGGCGAGGAATCACGTCGGGTGCCACATGAACCTGCAGGTCAAATGCTCCTTGAATCGCTTCCCACGCCTCGTCGGTTACCGACGCAGCCATCGCTTCAGCAGTTGGTGTAGTCATACGCCGAGAAATGTTCCTTCGCGATGAAAGACAGTCAAGTCAATGGTGCTGTCAAGTCAGTGTTGACTTGACACAAGTCTGCCCATTGGGCGTAGTGCAAAACTGGAATTTTCCGAAAAAGAATGGCGCGGAGTATGACACCGGCGCTTGATGACGTCAAGAAGTTTTGCAGATCTGATATGGTAGAATTGTACTCTCACGAGTAGGCGTTCGACTGCTGCTTGATTAAAGAATTCTGGCCTGATTTTTAATTTTGCTCGGCAGTTCGAATCACTAATTTCCGTCTTGGGTCTGAAATGTCACAAGGTATTTAACTATATTGACAGCCCAACAACGACGGTTCATACTCGGCCCTGCCATTTGATCCGCAGTTTTCTGCTTTGGTCAGACTTTGACTCACGCTGAACACTCGCATGATGAATCCTGCTAGTTAAGGTTTGCACATGGGCTGTAATTATGATTAAGGACTCACAAGAAGAGAGCAGTCTTGCTGGCGAAGCATATGTAATTGTGCGAGAACGTATCCTGCGCGGTGAACTGCCCATCGGGAAAGTGATCTCGCGCAGAAAACTGGCAGCGGAGCTAGGTATGAGTTTACTGCCCGTCTCGGAGGCCTTTTTGCACCTCGAGTTTGAAGGGTTGGTGGAGAGCCGTCCGCGCGCGGGGACCAGAATCAGAATCCCAACAGAGCAGGATGTGCGGGGGCACTACGTAGTGCGGGAAGCGCTCGAGGTTGAATCAGCTCGCCTCTTCGCGGAAGCGGCCACCGAAAAGGAGCGAGCGGAACTGAAGAAGCTTGCTGCGCGAGTGGACGCACTCTCTATCAGATCTGATGGTGATCGGTTTCTTTACCTCAGCCTGCACGAGAAGTTGCATCGCCGCATTGCAGAGTGTGCCCGCTGTCCGGCTCTCTCCGAAGCTATCGAGAAGAATCACGTTCTGGCTTCGACATGGCTCTGTGTTCCGCGGCCCGCTTCTGCGGATCGGCCGCCGCGACGACACCAGGTTCTTATTGACGTGCTGATTAAAGACGAGCCCGCAGCTGCCGGTGAGGCGATGCGAGAACATATCCAACGCGGTCTGCAGAATACTTTGCATCGGTTAGAGCCGTATTTTCAGATGCGCGAGGAAAACGGGAAGACTTATGTAAGAAGCCTTAATTCACGTAGCCTGAAAAAGCGGACAAAAGGATCCAGGTAAGATCGCATAGTTCAGAACCGAGTCGTGGTAGCGCCGGGTCGATCTCATTTGTCACAAGTTGCGGAGACGGACCCGGCGCTACCGCGCTCGGTTCTGTAGTTATCCAGAAGTTCGAAATGATTAGGGCAGCGGTTAACCTCGCTCATAGTCGACCTCGTCTCAAAGCTTGCCTCGCTTTTACCACGGCGTAAGGTTCTCGAGTTGTTCCGCTGTCTTGGGCCAATCCTCACGGAGCAGGCGCGAAAGCGCCCGGTCGGCTAATAACTTGCCAGCGGTCTGGCAATTTGGACAATAATTCGCCTCGTTGGCCGCATATCGAATGCGCTGAATCTTCCAACCGCAACGTGGACACGGCTCTTTGTATCGTCCGTGAACTGCCATCCCCTGACGAAAGGCAGTCACCTTTTCTGGAAATCCGGCTGCCGCTTCCTCACGTAGGCGATCAACCCAACGAATTAACGTCGCCCGCGCTGCGGCAAATAACCGCTCCATTTCACTCAAGCTCAGCTTTCGCGCCAGAATGAACGGAGAAAGCTGCGCTTCAAAAAGAATTTCATCAGAGTAGGCGTTTCCGATTCCGCTAAACAGTCGAGGATCCGTCAGCGCTCGTTTGAGTGTATGGTTAGCCGCACCCATTACTTCCGCGAAGTGTTCGAAATCAATTTCGAGTATTTCCAGACCACCCGGATCGAGTTCGCGAAGACCAGCTTCACCCAACACAATGTGCAGCGAAGCACGTCTCTGCGAACCAGCTTCGGTCAGTACCAGAGTGCCATTTGTAAAGCTGAAAGCTGCCAGAGCCCGAGATTTCGAGGCTTTAGCTCGGCCTTCATACCAATGAAGCCTGCCCGCGATCATTAGATGTAGGACCAACCAGAGGTCGTCCTCCAGACCCACACAAATGCGTTTTCCCAGCCTGCGCAACTGAACTACCTTTTTTCCTTCCACGCTCGTGACTGGTGGCACTGCAGTGCGCAGCAAGAAAGGCGTCTTAAGCTGTACGTGTAGCAATGTGCAATCGTGAATTCGCTCTCGAAGAGCATCGATGTAAACAACGATATCCGGTAGTTCAGGCACAGTCGTTAGCGCTCACACACCGAGGTTCCGCAGTGTCTTTTATTCCGACAGTCTCCTCGCCTAAAGACATTGTCACATTTACTAATCGGTGCAGAGAAGATCATCGCCGGAGGCAACGCCTGTCAAAAGGCCCTGCATATGTTGACCAGCCTTCCATGCGCCTGTACGACGCGCGGACTCAATCCCTGCTGTCCAAGTCTGTTGTGCCCCAACCAGATCACCCTTCTTGGCCAGAACAGTGCCCAGCATCTGATAGGCGGCCGTGTAATCCGGGTTCAGACTCACGACCTGGCGCAACGACGTCGCCGCCTCATCCCAGTTCTCCATTTTGTATTGTTCAGTCGCGAGGCCGTACCAGATCATAGGGTTTTCCGGCTCTCCAGCGAGCATTGCAGTAAAGATTTCGATTTTTGATTGACCCATTTCTTCTACTCAATAGTGCGAACGAGTAACTTAATAGTGCGAACGAGTAACTTAGTCTCAGACATGTAATTGAACGTCAGAATGATACTATCAGGGTAACACTCGGATAGAGGCGCTGGCTAACAAGGTTGAGGTTCAGCACTACGCAAGGTGCAGTGACTTTGGAGGTCTGCGTCTCATCGTCTCAATAGTGTTTTAGTGAGGCAATCAAAATGACAATTAAAGTCTTGCACCAGCTGTTTCGCCTGTGATAGCGTGCTGCCCGCACATAAAGTTATTCCAGCATAGTCCCCCAACTTATAGACTGAACCTAAACTGCCCTGACTCTGTTCTCAGGTACAGCTGCACCTTCGCGTTTTCAGATGCTTGTGCAGTTTCCAGACCAGGTGTGAGGAGGCTAAAATGAGAAAGCTCACAAGATTGATCATCGTCCTTGCAGCAACTCTGCTGCTGAGCGCGTTAGTATTCCTTCCTCGAGTTATTGAGGCCAAACGCTTGAAGAGATCGAGGACAGCGGTCCAGTCACTTAACCCGGTCTTGACCGGCAGTCCTGGAAACAATCAGAAGCCGGAAATCACAGTCGGCGCGTCAGTTCACAATGATACATCCGAGCCGCTGCGCGACATGAAGCAGTTGCCACTGGAGTTTAAGCCGGAACGCGAGGCCAATGAAAATCCCTCAGTTGGGCATTCGCACAAAGACAGCGCCGACCCGGTCGTCCAGAGGTTTAGCTTTCTCAATGATTTGGCGGCGCCAAATATGCCTGCAGCAGTGCTGAATTTTGATGGTATACCCTTCCCGGGAGTTTCCTGCAACTGCGCGCCACCGGATACAAATGGTGAGGTAGGAGCCACCCAATATGTTCAGATCGTCAATGAAGGTTATCAGATCTTTGACAAGTCCGGCGCCTCAGTGTTAGGCCCATCGGGCATTGCCACCGTCTGGAGCGGTTTTGGCGGCGTTTGCGAGACTAGTGGCCATGGCGATCCTGTCGTGCTGTATGATCAGATTGCCGACCGTTGGATCATCACGCAGTTCGCAGGTTCAAGCATCCCAACCGACGAGTGCATTGCGGTTTCCACGAGCAGTGACGCCACCGGCTCTTACAACCGCTATGCCTTTCACCTCGGCTCTAATTTCTTTGATTATCCTCACCTAAGCGTTTGGCCCGATGCGTATTACATGAGCATGAATGTCTTCAATTCGTCTGGAACGGCCTTCCTTGGCCCACAGCCATTTGCTTTTGATCGAGAAAAGATGCTTCTCGGCCAGCCGGCAAACTTTATTACCACCGGCATCACCGGAGGATCATTAGAAGAGACTTATTTGCCTGCGGATCTCGATGGGGCGACTCTCCCTCCAAGTGGCGCTGCCGGCACGTTTGTAGAATGGCCGGGCGGCGGAACCTATAAGGTGTTCCACTTCCACGTTGACTTTGCCACCCCGTCCAATTCTAACTTTACACTATTTGCCAGCCCTGGCGCCGCAGGATTTACCGCTCTTTGCGCAACGACAAGATCGTGTGTGCCTCAACTCGGAACTACCTCAAGGCTGGACGCTATTGCTGATCGATTGATGTTCCGGTTGGCTTACCGTAATTTCGGCGATCATGAATCCGTGGTCGGAAATTACACGGTTGACTCGAGCGGAGTGGCCGGAATTCGTTGGTTTGAGTTGCGTGGTGTGACCGGTGGACCCGTTACTGTCTTTCAGCAGAGCACTTATCAACCCGATACCACCTGGCGCTGGATGGGCAGCGCGGCGATGGACCAGCAGGGTAACATTGCTATCGGCTATAGTGCTTCGAGCGCGTCCATCTTTCCGCAAGTCCGTTATGCAGGCCGTCTCGCTGGCGACCCATTAAATACGTTGGGGCAAGGTGAGGCGACTTTATTTTCGGGCACAGGCAGCCAAACCGGCACCAGCAGTCGCTGGGGCGACTACAGTGATCTGACTGTCGATCCGGTTGATGACTGCACCTTCTGGTATACAACCGAATATTACACGTCTACGACAAGTTTCAATTGGCGAACGCGAATCGGCTCATTCAAGTTTTCAGGATGCGGTGGCAGTCCAACGCCAACACCAACTCCTACTCCGACGCCAACTCCCACGCCGACACCAACTCCCACGCCGACACCAACTCCCCCTCCCGGCCCAAATGCTCCAAGCAATCTGACAGCGACTGCTGTCGCAACAAGTCAAATCAATTTAACGTGGATGGATAACTCAACGGACGAGACAGGCTTCAGCATAGAACGCTGTCGAGGTACTAATTGCACAGACTTTGCGGAAATCACCCAGCTGCCCATTAACTCCGTCAGTTATTCTGACAACGGACTCTCGCGCAATGCGGTATATCGTTACCGTGTTCGTGCTTTTAACGACGCAGGAAATTCAGCTTATTCGAATATCGCCTCTGCTCGAACACTTAGACGATGAGCGTACTGTAGGGGCGTCCCTCTGTGGGCGCCCCTGCCATCGCGGAATGTCTTATTGCGATCCAAGGGGCGCCCACAGAGGGACGCCCCTACAGATATACATTTCAGAATAGGGATCGCTGGTGGGGCTCATCATCGAAGACTGAGCGGCCATTGAGTGAAGGCGAGATTGCATTTTCGTGGGCAATCACTGCTGAGAAGTTCGCTTCAGGTTTAAGGCGCCTCTCGACCGCACGAACGAACGTGTCGAGGCGGCGAAAACCCTCAAGTTTATCTCGGTCACCGGCTTTCGCAGCATCGAGGGACTGGCGCAGGAAATTGATTGAATCGCCATACGTCTTCAACGGGACCGGAAAGGGATGGCGATCCTTGCCGCCGTGCGCGAAGGAAAAGCGAGCCGGGTCAGAGAAACGGCTGGGAGCACCATGGACCACCTCGGCGACGAGTGCGAGAGATTGCAGTGACTGCGGTGCCAAGCTTCGTCATTCTTTCGGCGAGCCATTGCGGGACATGACCACCATGTAGCGGAAGATCTGCGACTCCTGAGCGTTTCATATTATTCGGCTCCCAGGAGTGATGCGCGCGGTAGAATTGTTGCCGGAATTGGTTCAAGGAAGCGCGAAATAACCGGCAAGGAATCGCTATCCGGGCCACGATACACATTTACCGGATAGACAAAGTGAAGTTGTCGCTTTGCTCGCGTTGTAGCTACGTAGAGTAAGCGTCGCTCTTCTTCAAAATCGTCAAAGTCGTCCTGGAATCGCGACGAAGGGAACCAGCCATCCGTCATCCAGATTACAAATAGAGTGTCCCACTCCAAGCCTTTCGCCGAATGCACTGTCGAGAGTGTTACGAAGCCGCCGCCACGTCGCGCCAGGTTGTCCTGCACTGCACCTGACGGATCGAGAGCCACATCATCAAGCAACTGTGCGGAAGTCTTGTAGCGTTTTGCGATTGTTTGCAGATGTTCAAGGTCGCGTCCGCGGCGCGGATAGTCGTCGTATCTGGCCTTTAAAAGCGGGCGGTAAAAACGGAGGACCGTCGAGAGCTGTTCGCCCGGCACCTTACTCTGGACGACACTCGTCAAAACTCGGCCCAAGCGGTCCAATTGGGTCTTGTAGCTCGCCCGAGCTGGAAATCGATGCAGCTTTTTAAAAAGACTCTCTTTCGTTCTGGCTGACCGGAATTCCTTTCGATCGACTCCCAGGTGGTCCAGGATCTGATATACCGTCGCATCTCCGATATGGTCTATCAGTTTAAGCGCGCGAAACCAGGACAGAGTATCAGACGGCTTGACGACCACTCGCAGGAAGGCCAACGCGTCTTTTATATGGGCCGATTCGGCAAATCTGATGCCGCCGAATTTGCGGAAGGGGATGCCGTATTTGCTAAGTTCTATTTCCAGGTCAAATGAGTGAGAGCTGGAGCGGAAAAGCACAGCGATCTGGTTGAGGGACAAGCCCTCTTCACGCAACTCGTCAATGCGCTCGGCAACAAAACGCGATTGCTCGTTTTCGTCTCTCGCGCTGATAACCACGGGAGGCTGACCTCCCTCCAAACGCGAGAAAAGGCGTTTGGCGTAGCCCTCTTTAACATCGGCGATAATCTCATTTGCCACATCCAGGATCGGTTGAGTACTGCGGAAGTTCTCTTCCAGCTTTATGATTTGCGCGGTCGGAAAGAGGTCTGGGAATTCCAGCATATTTCGGTGGCTGGCTCCGCGGAACGAATAGATCGACTGACATTCGTCGCCGACAACTGCGATGTTATCGTGCGAAGCGGTCATTAGGCGTACGATCTGGGCCTGTAGCTTATTGGTGTCCTGGTACTCGTCGACCATTATGTACCGGTACTGCTCTGAAAGTCGCTCCCGCAATTCAGAACTTTCCTCGAGCGCCTCCCGCAATCGCACCAGCAGGTCGTCGTAAGTGAGCATGTGTCGAGCGCGTTTGAATTCCTCGAACACCTTGAACAGTTGTTCGAGCTCCGATCGCTCGTCAATGAACTGGGCATACCCCTGGTTCAGCACCTCCTCGAGTGAGCTGACCTTGTTGACCATCATGCTGAAGATCGAACCAATGGTGCGTTTGCGGGGAAAGCGTCGGTCCTTTGTGAGGCGAATTTGCCGGCGCAGCAGATCAATCAAATCTTCGGTGTCGCTTTGATCCAGCACAGTAAAGTTGCGGCTGATCCCAGCTTGATCGGCGAATTTCCTTAACACTAAGTGGCCCAGTGAGTGAAAAGTGCCTCCCGACACTCGTTGGCAACGTTCATCGGCGAGGGAAGCAGCGCGGGCAAGCATGCTCGTAGCCGCACGCCGTGTGAAGGTGAGCAGCAGAACGGATTCCGGCCGCGCGCCCACCTCAACCAAACGTGCCACGCGATAGACCAGCGTCCGTGTCTTCCCTGTGCCCGCGCCCGCGACAATAAGCAGCGGACCCTCGGTCGTCAGCACCGCTTTTAGTTGTGATTCGTTCAGCTCTTTTTCATAGTCAATGCCATGAGAGCGCGCTACCGTCGTGACTTGTTTCAAGACCAGCCTGGTTCTAACCAGCGGCACTGCTTTACCCAACTCAAAGTCGCGCCGGAGCTTCTTGAGTTCGGCCGCTAACTCAATGACCGTCTGATAGCGATCTTTGGGATTCTTGGCTAAAGCTCTGGTCAGAATTCGATAAATATCAGCGGGGAGTTCAGCCTTACCCGTTTTGGGGAACCGCGGCTCCTCATGGAGGATAGCGTGCATTGTGTCAATCCGATTTGCATTGACAAAAGGAGTCTTGCCAGTCAGAGCCTCGCAAAGCACAACTCCAAAAGAAAAAATGTCACAGCGTCGATCAACTCGCTGCCCCAACAACTGCTCCGGTGACATGTAATTCACAGTTCCCAGGAGCGTTCCAGATTCTGTTTCCACACGTATCAGAGTTTTTTGACCGCTATCGGCGGCGAGTGCACGCTCGCGCTGCGCGACGAGTTTTGCCAGGCCGAAATCCAGAATCTTCGCATAGCCGTCGCTCCTGATCATTAAGTTTTCCGGCTTTAAATCGCGGTGAATGATGCCAACCTCGTGGGCTTTGGAGAGACCCTCGGCGATCTGTATCGCAATATCCAAGGCGTCCTTCACCCCAAGCGGGCCCGTCTTGATTTTCTTGCGCAGCGTTTCGCCCTCAACGTACTCCATCGCGATGTAAGGTTTGCCCTTGTCCTCTCCGACTTCATAAATCGTAAGAATATGCGGGTGATTTAAGGCCGAGGCCGCGCGAGCTTCCTGAAGAAAGCGATTACGCCGGTCTTGTTGCGAGACGTATTCGGGAGGTAACAGCTTGAGAGCAACAATGCGATGAAGCTTTTTGTCATACGCTTTGTACACCGCGCCCATGCCGCCCGCGCCTATCGGCTCCATTATTCGATAATGTGCGATGGTTTCTTCAGAAATAGCCTTCATAATCATGCACAACAGCGCATCAAGTGCAGAGATGCCGCGAGCCACTGATACACAAAAACTGACACATTCTATATGTGTTAACCTGAGAGCGCTAGCGACTCAAAAGAAGCATGAGCAGCGTAGTGCAATTCCTTTCAGGGAGGGGAAAGATGGTGGTCCTTTTGCAACAGAGTCACCATGGTCCTCCCTGGAAGGAATACTGCAACTATTCACTGCTTAAAGGGAATGCAAAACGGTGAGTGCTCGCCCGTAAGTTTTTATCTATCCGCCCGCAGGCGGATTTAGTTCAACAAGCGCTTCCAGCGAACTGGCGGTAGCGGGGCTTCATTGGTAAATTGCGTGGGCGAGCCGCTGAAGCGCAGCGTTGGATTGCTTCTTTCGTTTATGTCCGGTCTTTCGCTAAACTATCCCTTGATTGGCTAGGAGATCCTCATCATGAGCAACGAAGACCTGGAAAAGACAATAGCGTTCATCATAGAGCAGCAGGCGCAATTCACTTCTGATATTCAGCAATTGCGTGAAGTTCAGGTGCAAACAGAGCACATTGTCGCTCGGCTCGCCACCGTGACGCTTGAAGGTTTCAAAGATGTGAATGCAAAGATTAATGCCCTAGTTGATTCTCAAATTCGCACGGACGAGAATCTATCCCGCACAGATGAGAATCTCCGAAATCTCATCGCGGTTGTGGATCGTTACTTTAACGAAGGTCGTAATGGAAGGGAAAAAGGCTGAAAATCCTTCCTTGCCTTCCAGAACGCAATCCAGCAAGTTGTTCCACCTGACGCCTCGATTGCGTGCCTCTCAAGTGGCATTTTGTGTCTGCCCAAAAGACCAGTCCGGCTACTGAGACTGTAGATATTGGTCATGTCATCGCCGAGTTCACCTCTGGGGAAACAGAGTTTCTGCAGGAGTTTTTCTGCTCTGGCTATACGCTCGAGTTCGTACCAGTTCCCTCTTCAATCCTCCAATGCAAGTCAATATAATTTCGTCTATGCCGTTCAATCTCGTCGATATTATTCTGGTGCTGCTCGTCCTGCTTAGCGTACTTAACGGTGTACGCCGCGGCTTCATTCTGGGAGTACTCGATTTACTGGGCTGGACCCTGAGTCTGCTGGCGGCTTTGCGTTTCTATCAGCCTTTGGCCCGTTGGCTGGTAACAAAAGTTCACTGGTGGCCAGAAGTTTGGAATCGGCCAATTGCCTTCGTCTTGATTGGAATGATTGCCGGAATCGCCGTTCAACTTCTCGGCAACGGTATTCTCAGGCGGTTACCAAAGGATGTCCACGAGCGAATAGTTAATCGAGTTTTCGGCGTTCTGCCGGGTCTGGGAAACGGCCTCATTTCATCGGCAATCGTGGCGGCGCTGCTGTTAGCTATTCCGCTCAACAGCAGTCTTCGCGAACGCGCCCGCGAGAGTGGATTAGCAAACCGTCTGGCGGTCTATACGGAGCGGCTCGAAACCGCGCTCCACCCGGTCTTTGGCGAGGCGGTTGCCGAGACGCTCAACCTCCTCACGATTCGACCGGAATCAAAGGAGCGTGTCTCGCTGCCTTACACCGTCGCGGTTTCGCGCGTCAGGCCGGATTTGGAAGCGAGAATGCTGGAACTCACTAATCAAGAGCGAATCGCAGCGGGATTACGGCGCCTGGCAGCGGATCCGGAACTGACCGAAGTCGCGCGACGGCATTCAGCGGACATGTTTGCGCGTGGTTATTTCGCACACAATACTCCCGAAGGCCGCGATCCATTCGATCGCATACGCGAAGCAAACATTCATTTCTTAAGTGCCGGCGAGAATCTCGCACTCGCGCCGACGCTGCAGATCGCTCATACCGGGTTAATGAACTCCCCCGGTCATCGCGCCAACATCCTGCAGCGCGATTTCGGCCGGGTAGGCATTGGAATCATGGATGGCGGCGTTCGTGGTCTAATGGTGTCGCAGGAGTTCAGGAATTAATCACTTGATCTCGTCCAATCTTGCTTTGGCTTCCAGAATCATTGCTCGCAGCTTTGCCAGGTCATCGAGCGTTAGCGAGAGCGTCAGCTCGTCACAAATGCCGGCGGAGAGAGTAACAGCCGCACCGCTTCGAGTTTGCCGAAAGACGCCAATTTCCAGATCACCTAGAGTTCGATACCGTGCTTCAAAGCCCGCCAGCTTCGTCATAGTCTCGTTTGCGTGGGCCAGTGCATCGATGCCGCTGATGAGCGAATCGATCTCCTCATAGTCGACAAACGCTCTTTCCTCTCGCGGTCGCTCACCCGATTCCCGCAAAGCAACCACTATGCCGGTGGAACGACTAGCATTACCGAAATCCCGGATTTCCAGGGCGTCAACTCGAACGTCATGCACTTCGGGCACGGTGATCCGGGTAAAGCCCTTCAGCAACACTGACGCATATTTCATCTCAAACGTCTCGAGCTTTGTTCTCGGCTCGAGTGGCTGACAACTAAATCGGCGCCAAAACTGCGGTCCCGGTCTTTGGGCCAGGGTGAATTCACCGCCGCAGAAAAATATCATTAATAACAAAACAGCCGGGCGTGCAAGGAACATTGGGATCACCTCTCTTTAGTCTGCGAGTTAATAAGCGCAAGTCGGCGCAGTTTGTCCGCGCATATCGGGAGAGATGCTCTGGAGAATGTCACCCGTGATGCGAACACAGGTTCCAAAAAATATCAGGTCCAGGCAGAATGTTGCCAAACACAGTTTGCCGTTTGTTCGTATTCAAAGCAACAAAATCCGGCCACGAGTTTTGATATCAACCTGTTACTATATCCCTGAAACTAAGGGGACGGTTTTGCGAAACTGAGGATCAGTGTCCATGAAGATTGAGAGACTCAACTGGCGAATCTGGGCAGGTTTCCTGCTTAGCTTGGCTGCGTTTATTAGCTACTTTTTTATTTTTGTGAGGTTTCCCTTTACCCGGGATTTTCCCTGGGCAAACCTGCTGCTATTCGGAATTTCAGCAGCGATTTTGCTGTTGGGGTTGCGGCGGGCGTTTGCGCCCGGACGGCCGCGGAGATCGAAGATCGCTGGCTCAGTCCTAACCATCCTCAGTATTGGCATTTTTGGATTATTCATCTTCTCTATTTTTATTCAGGGAAGACGCCTTCCTGCTTCTCACGGCGCTCCACAGGTAGGCCAGCAAGCTCCTGCTTTCAGTCTCAATGACACGAATGGCAGGTCAGTATCGCTTGCGGAGCTGCTATCGACTCCCAACAACGGGAAAATGCTCAAAGGCGTGCTGCTGGTATTCTACCGCGGCTATTGGTGACCTTCGTGCAACTCCGAGTTGCGGAGCATTGAGCGAAATCTCGACAGAATTGAAGGGGTGGGCATACGTCCGGTGGCCATCAGTGTTGATGCTTCCGAGATCTCTCGGGATTTCCGTCAGAAGGCGGGTTACACATTTACCTTTCTATCCGATTCAAACGCGGAAGTGATTCGTCGATATGATTTGGTCCATGCTGGCGCCGGGGAGAATGGGAAAGACATTGCCAGGCCGGCCGAGTTTCTGGTGGACTCATCCGGTACCGTGCGCTGGGCAAATCTTACTGACAACTACTGGGTCCGCGCTCGGCCGGAACAGTTCATTGCAGCTGCCAAAGCGCTTCGCTGAGAAACAAGACCAACTCGAGTCAATATGTCAAATCGACTTCATCGATTACCTCATCTTTCTCACCGCGAAAAGAAGAACACCCAATTCCACATCGGCGGTTTTTCAAAGCTGCACCGCCCCACATTGTTGCAAACACTGTTCGAGACAAGGTCTGACATCTCTGACTGTAACGTAAGCTGGTCTTCTTCGCGTTGCAAGGAAGCTTTGCTCAGTGAAGCCGTTCACAAAACAACGCCGTCTACCATTTCGGGCAGCAGAGCCGAGCGGAAACGCAGGAGCGCCTTGGTCTTATCCGCAGATTCAATTTCCAGTGCCTCGTTCGCTCCCTCTGTGGTCTTGTTAAGCCAAACGTGTGCGGGTTGACTTATGGAATGGCTGATGTGATCTTCGGCCAGCTCACCCAGATTGATCGTTATTGTTTTCGCCTCGCGAGCCGCGGATTCGTAAGTGATACCGGCAAGTGGTAATTCGCGAGCTTCCGATTGCGCTCCAAAATCGGCGCCAAAGATTTCCAACGTCGCCAACCAGCCCTCGTGCTGTCGACTGAAGGTGTCGAAGAAAACTCGCCACTCGCTGGGCGGAATTTCTTGGGTTTGCATACTGGGCTGCCCCCTTTATGTTTACACGCCCGTGGGAAATGTCTCCGGCGGCTCGCCTGTCTCCCACATTGGTTGGCGCTCGAGTGGCTCCAATGCGTGCGTCTCGTCAAAGTGAACCACTGCGTCAAATTGGTCAGACAAGCGCGCCTCGAAGTAATGGCTCTGTCGCTCCGTCTGTGGCAGATAGATCACACCGATAGCCCGCTCCAGCCAGGGACCACGAAGCGCAATCGAAGCTGCTCTGTTATCACGCAGCGTCAGTAGAAAGCTCGCGTAATCAGTCTCGTGAAAAAAGCCCTCATAGCTTTCAGCCAACGCGGGCCGCACGCGCTTACGCTCGGCCGGCCCATTCCAGTCCGAAGCTGCAGTGACTGCACCAGTATATGTAGTGAAGCCCACAAGCACTGCTTCATGACCGTAATTCTGGCGCACCAGCTGACCGACGTTCAGTTCTCCATAATCAGCCATGTAAGTAGCACGCGCATCACCCAAATGCGAGTTGTGCTCCCATACCACAACTTTTGTTTGTTCGCCTTGCGAATTCAGATGCCTGACCAACGCGTCCAAAGTCTCGGCCATATGGCGATCCCGAAGATTCCAGGATTCCACGCGGCCGCGGAACATCGTGCGGTAATACTGCTCCGCGTTCTTAATCAGGCGGGCATTTTGCTCGGCAAAGAAGAACTCATCCTGGGCGACGCGTCCATCACGACTCGCATAATCAGCAGCGCGTCTCCGCATTTCCAGAAGTTGACCGAGAACTTCGCGTTCGCACGTCTCAGTCAAACCAAAATTAGCAGCATAGCCGTAGGCCTGAGTGTCCTCTTGGTAGTGTTCAAAACAAGAGTATCGATAGCGCGCCCGCTGGGCTGCTTCCGGGTCAACTTTATTCAGATAATCAAGTACTGCCTCAATCGAAGTGTAAAGACTGTACAAGTCCAAACCGTAGAAGCCGACTTTAGCTCCATCTAATGGCAGGGAAGTGTTGTAGTCGCGCAGCCACTCAACAAAATCAAGTACGACCGTATTGCGCCACATCCACGTGGGGAAGCGCTTGAACCCACCAAGTGCTTCGTTCGCATTTCGATCTTCGCTGAGGCCGCGTACGTATCGGTTTACACGGAAGGCGTCTGGCCAGTCCGCTTCCACTGCCACAGCAGTGAACCCCTTCTCTTTGATTAAACGCTTTGTGATCTCGGCACGTTCGCGATAAAACTCAGCTGTGCCATGCGTGGCTTCGCCAAGTAGACAGAAGTGAGCTTCGCCGATTGAATGAAACAACGGATCATAATCGCTCGCCAAGCCTCGGATGGGCCGCGCGGCTTGCTGTACTGCATTGGTTATTACGTTAAGGTTTGCTGTTGCCATACTTCCGTCTTACGCAGCATGCAAATGCTCCTGAAACCAGTCGGCAGCAAGACGCGCAACTTTTTCCAGCGTTCCCGGTTCTTCAAAGAGATGGGTTGCGCCGGAAACAATTTTCAGCTCCTTTTCACATTGCAAGAGGTCATATGCTTTCTGATTCATGTCGATTACTGGATAATCGAGACCACCCACTATTAGCAGCGTGGGAGACTTAACTTTTGGTAGAGCGTTTCCCGCAAGGTCAGGGCGCCCCCCGCGAGATACGACGGCGCCAATTCTCTCACCCAATTGCGCAGCAGCCAAAAGCGCCGCACCACCTCCTGTACTGGAACCAAAATAGCCAACAGTAAGGTGATGGAGGTCCCCTTTAACCCAGTACGTCGCATCAACCAGACGCTCAGCTAGTAATCCAATATCAAATCTCAGATGACCCGTACGGCTGTCAACGGTTTCTTCTTCCTTCGTAAGCAGATCGAAAAGTAACGTCCCCACACCTGCTTCCCGAATTGTGCGGGCGACGTATTGGTTGCGTGGGCTCAGGCGGCTACTGCCTGAACCGTGCGCGAAGAGCACTACTCCCGGCGCACTGGCAGGGATGACCAGGTCACCCTCGAGCATTACTGCACCAGAGCGAATATGGACGTCACTTGCCCGGGCGGTTGCTGTTTGTGCTGCCTTAGTCACGTGATTATCCTGCCCTCGAATCACACATTACCGCGGCCATGTTTATCTGAGTCCGCCAAAAGTATTCAAAACGTACAGCATATTAAAATGCTTCGTTGAATTCCAACAACAACTACCATGCCAGCGACGGGAGCCTCCTGCTAGCGTTTCCGGCGCAGGACTACCTTCTGATGGAATACAAGATCGTGCAATTAGGAGATTGGTAATAGTACTCAGCTTGTTACAATTCCAGACAGCTCCTGAATTGACATGTAGCTTTTTGCGAAAGTGGGTAGCGCGTGAGTTTGCAAGCTTTTGTTTTTCATTGTCAAAACCCGCTTCAGACGGGGGGGCGCAGTCCCAAATAACTTGAGGGCCCGTGACGAAAGGGCACAGCCGCTTCCGCACATCGCTGAGGAGGGCGGAATTGACAACCCATCGCTTTTGGTACAAGGGCTCTGAATACGACTGTGAAAAAGAGGAGGAAGAAGTTTCCATGCTAAACACCATTTCCAGATCAGAGTTGAAGCTTAAGATCGATCGCGGCGACAAGTTTCATCTAGTCGAAGTTTTGCCGCAGGTCGCCTACGATCACGCCCATCTGCCGGGAGCAGTTAATCTGCCTTCGGCTCGCTTAAAAGAATCGGCCCTAATGGTTCTGCCAGACAAAGATGCCGATATTGTGGTCTATTGCGCGAACCCGACTTGACACGCGTCAGATAGCGCCGCCCGTGAATTGGCGGCAATGGGCTACACAAATGTACGCGATTACTCAGAAGGCAAACAGGACTGGATCGATGCGGGATTGCCAATTGAGAGCGAGCACCAACATTGAACGTCTTACAAGGAGAAATTCATGTCTGAGGGCAAACTGAACAATCCGCTGACACCGGACGAACTGGAGGAAATTAATGCCTACTGGCGCGCGGCGAACTATCTTTCCGTCGGTCAAATCTATTTATATGACAATCCCTTACTGCGCGAGCCATTGCGACTCGAACATATAAAGCCACGGCTGCTCGGACACTGGGGCACTACGCCGGGGCTCAATTTCATCTATGTGCACCTCAACCGCCTGATCAAAATTCATAACCTTAGTGTGATCTATATCACGGGACCGGGACACGGTGGTCCGGGTCTGGTTGCGAATGCTTATTTGGAAGGAACTTACAGCGAGTTCTATCCGGACATTACCCAAGATGAGGAAGGATTAAAGAGACTATTCAAGCAATTCTCTTTCCCCGGTGGCATTCCCAGCCATGTTGCTCCCGAAACCCCAGGCTCGATTCATGAGGGCGGAGAGTTAGGGTACGCGCTGCTCCATGCTTATGGCGCCGTCTTTGATAATCCTGATCTCCTTGCCCTGTGCGTGATTGGCGATGGCGAAGCTGAAACAGGACCGCTGGCGACGAGTTGGCATTCGAACAAATTTCTGAACCCGGCACGCGACGGCGCAGTTCTGCCAGTCTTGCACTTGAATGGTTATAAGATCGCCAATCCAACCGTGCTGGCTCGACTGGATGACGACGAACTTACGAAGCTCCTGATGGGCTATGGTCACAAACCCTACTACGTTGCCGGTGATCAGCCAGAAGCGATGCATCAACTGATGGCTGCCACTCTTGATTCCGTTCTGGTCGATATCCGCAAGATTCAGAACGATGCCCGCCAACACGGGTTCACTCACCGCCCACATTGGCCCATGATAGTTTTGCGCACCCCAAAGGGTTGGACCGGCCCCAAGGTAGTTGACAAAAAGCCTGTTGAAGGCACTTTTCGCGCACATCAGGTGCCCCTCTCGGAACTCTCAAGTAATCCGGAGCATCTGCGCATGCTCGAAGATTGGATGAGGAGCTACCAGCCGGAAGAACTGTTCGATGAAAAAGGGACGCTATTATCCAGGCTGGCGAATTTGGCTCCTGAGGGTGAGCGTCGTATGGGCGCCAACCCTCATGCCAATGGCGGCTTGCTGCTTCGAGAGCTCAAGTTACCTGACTACGCCGAATACGCTGTCGATGTACAACATCCGGGCAGGGTTGAGGCGGAAGCCACGCGCGTGATGGCCCGTTTCCTGCGCGATGTGATCAAGCTGAACCAGGAAACATGTAACTTCCGCGTGATGGGGCCTGACGAAACTACTTCAAACCGGCTGGATGCAATTTTCGAGGTCACCGATCGCGTCTCTACAGCGACGATTCTCCCCAGCGACGATCATCTCTCACCCGATGGTCGGGTGATGGAGGTGCTAAGCGAGCACATGTGTCAAGGTTGGCTTGAGGGATATTTGCTGACGGGTCGGCATGGCTTGTTTTCCTGCTACGAGGCATTTATTCACATCGTCGATTCCATGGTGAATCAACATGCGAAGTGGTTAAAGGTGACCAATAAGATCCCGTGGCGCCGGCCGATCGCATCGCTCAATTATCTGCTTACCTCACACGTTTGGCGGCAGGACCACAATGGCTTCAGTCATCAAGACCCCGGTTTTATTGATCACGTCGTAAACAAGAAGGCCGAGGTTGTCAGAGTCTATCTGCCTCCGGATGCGAATACGCTCCTCTCCGTAACCGACCACTGCCTGCGCAGCCGCCAATATATCAACGTCATCGTGGCCGGAAAACAACCGGCGCTCCAATATTTGGATATGGCCGCAGCGATCCGGCATTGTTCAGAGGGGATCGGTATTTGGGGTTGGGCCAGCAATGATCAGGAAACAGGACCTGATGTAGTTATGGCTTGCGCGGGAGATGTGCCCACACTTGAAACCCTGGCTGCAGTTGATCTCCTGAGACAGTATTTTCCCGACTTAAAAATCCGAGTGGTCAATATTGTCGATCTGATGACGCTTCAGCCGCAAAGCGAACACCCGCACGGGCTCGCAGACGAAGAGTTCGACCAGCTGTTCACCACTGACAAGCCAATCATTTTCGCATTTCATGGTTATCCCTGGCTTATTCATAGACTGACTTACCGCCGGACAAATCACAAGAATTTACATGTGCGTGGTTATAAAGAGGAGGGAACGACGACTACACCGTTTGACATGGTGGTATTGAATGACCTGGATCGCTTTCATCTTGTGATGGACGTCATTGCTCGAGTGCCAAAGCTGAAAACTACTGGTGCACCGGTGCTCCAGGAGATGCGCAACAGGTTGAGCGAACATAAGAAATATATCGTCGAGCACGGAGATGACATGCCCGAGATTCGTGATTGGAAGTGGCCGCAGAAATGGTTTTAGGTCTTTGCGCTTTGGGCTTTGGGCTTTGGGCTTTGGTCTTTGAGCTTTGAACTTTGTACTTTGAACTTGTGTTATTAAACGTTGAGCTTTGGAATTCTGTTTCGCCAGGGATGGAAAATCAGTCCGACAAACTAAGTACAAAGTTCAAAGCTCAAAGACCCAGGACCAGTTTTTTCACGTTCAAAGACCAAAAGACCTAAGTCCCAAGACCATTCTTAGAAGGTGAATATCGCCGCGAACTCTGATCTGACATTATGTGCTTCGCGGCTGGGGATGCCTCGTAATAAAGGCAGACCGCCAAAATTGAATACTGAGTTATTGGCTGCCCGCGTGCGATAGAGACCTTGCTCATAAGCAAAGGTGACCCACGAATTAAATTTATATTGAATGTTGCCGGAGAAGAGATCACTCCGGCCACGCACTGGCGAGAATCGTCGCGCGTCTCGCGGATTCGCCTCGTCAAATCCATAGTAGGCATATGCGGTCCAACCCGCATTGCGGCTCTTGGGGTCGGCGCCGAAAAGTCGCGACAGTGGAAAACCCAACTGGACAAACCCACCCTGACCACGCACCGGTCTTTCGGGAGCGATGGCTGGCACTCCGTTGCGCAACCCAAAAACGACGGTCGACGCTCCATCTATAGAAGTTGCATTTGCCGTACCGGTCAGCCCGGCTGTGTCGTTGAAATTGGAAAGCAATTGGCTCGCAAAGAAAAATCTGAGGTCTGAACCACTATAGTATTTACCCACCGCCGTAATGAAATGCGTGGGCAATTGGAATTCAGCGCTCCAGCCATTACTGTCGCTGCTGACCTCAGCGCCATTGGGGAACGAAGACTGGAAAGCAGCCGGAACGGCCGCGGCGGTAACAATGGCCGTTCGGCGCGCATGCTCGAAGCTGACGATGAATTGAGCCGGAACAACCCCATCCGCTTTGTCCAGTCGCCACTGAGTCACAAAACGTCCCTGAATTGACGGCCGCTGAGAATCGATTCCCTGTCGCTCTCCGAATCCCAGCTGATCGGTAACATTTGAGGGCAAGTCGCCAAAAGCCGGCAAGACGATGGCGAACTCCGGCTGAAACTTCCAGGCGCGTGAGCCGCCGGCGTTGTAATTCAAGCCAAAACGGGTTTGCGGTGCGCGCTCATACGCCGCACCAAATCCCAGGCCACCAAAGTTGGTGTTCTCGATCATGTTAGGAAGAGTTGAAGAAACAAATGGTGTCCAATCCTGGCCAAAGAGGACAAATCCCGTCGTGTTCTCTCCCAATCTTCTGTCGATGCGCACCCAGGCCAGTCGCAGAGATGGTCCACTAGAACGGATGGAAGAAATATTTCGATTGTTAACGCGTGTGAAGTTCCCTTCGAAATCGAATTCGAACTTCCCGGTAATCACTGTTTTCGGCGCCGGGTCGAGCCACTCAAAGTTTGCCCCAAGCCTAAGACCACGCACTCTGAGATGAAATTCCGGCGACGTGCCCGGTCCAGTGTCTGAGGCGAGCAAGGGCAAGGGAAAGTCGTTTCCGGCGGGAGACGAAGAATCGTGGATAATACTGGTTTTGAAGATGCCATAGGGCGTCAGCCGGGCGCCGTTGCCCAGTTTGATCGCCGCCACCAACCCTTCTCGCTTAGGTGGGTCGATCGCCAACAAACGCACCGGAGCCACTGCCGGAACTACTGTAGGTGTCGGGGTAGTTTGACCAGAACTCGGCCCAGTCACTGGCGGTGCCAGCTCGGCTTTGGAACCTGAGTCGCTCGCAACTAAGACGCCCTGCACGGCGGGAACCACTACGCGAACTGCTTCGAACTCGGAGTTGGAGATTAATCCCTTATCACGAAGCATAGTCGCCAATTGATTTCGCTGTTCAACCGTGCTACCAGCCTCTGAAACAACGCGTGCCTCTGTCTGAGTAAGGAGACCTTTGCTGACCAGCACTCGCACGAGGGGATCGCTCAACAATGGTTCCCGGAGTTCCTCAGGTGAAGACTTTGAAGGGACCTTTGATACGGCTTTATCCGCCCTGTTTTTATGGTCATCAATTCCGCGCGCAAGTTGTTGATCGTCCGGAGCTTGGCGACTAGCTGACTTAGTCAGCGAACTTGAACCTCTCTCTTGCGCGTTCACTTTATTAAAGCCAGTCAGTAGCAGAGCTACGAGAAATGACAGATAAATTAATCGAGTCATGATCAACTTCCCTTCTTCAACTGAGAATATGAACCGCAGTGCAGAGTGCCAGTCCTCAATAGATTCTTCAGGCCGCGCCCGCCAGAAGCGAAAAGCGAGCCCGTCTCGTCAGCTTAAGAACAATGACTTTTAGATCAGTTTGGAGAAGCGTGGCGGTTTGTCTGTCCAAAAATGCCGTGGTTAGATGTCTAACCGCCTTCTTCTGCTCGCGAACTCTGCGGGTCTTCCCAACGTTCGAGTGCCCGCTCACGCTCAGCCTGACGCTGCCGCTGACGTTCATAGTCCGCGCGCGGGTCGCGTCCAGTAACTTCGCGATACCATGCCGGATGATGAGTCCACGCCCAAGCGCGAGTGACCGTGCCGTTGGCCATGGCACGAAATGTTCCCGGCATTGCCGCCGTGCCTTCATAGATGTGAATGATGAACCCGCCGAGCATTAGCAATGCTGCAAGATCATGGATGACATAGCTCGCGGCAATCACCCAGCGCGGCATTGAGTCATCAACCCACATCAATAGACCGGTGATCATAAAAAGCAAGCCACTGGCGACGATGGCCCAGAAATAGAGTTTCTGGCCACCGTTGAAGAAGCCAACCTCGTCCGGTTCCATCCTGCTTTTGTTTGTCGTGTATTCCCTGATCCGTCTGAACCAGCGGCTGTCGGCGCTTGTCCAGGACATTGGTACGAACCAGTTAAGGAATTGAAAAAAGAAAAAGAAATTAAAGAAGAGACCGAACCAGGGGTGGAGGTAACGAGTCATTGGCCCACCACCAAAGATTGGCGTCAGAAATCTAAACAACCATGGCGAATAGACGGCAAACCCTGACAGCAGTGACAAGACAAAGCAGACTGCCACCAGCCAATGCAGTACGCGTGTGTAAACAGGATGACGCAGCAACTCCCCACGATGAACTACGGTGGTACCGAGACGGTCCGCTTTACGTCGCGCACGTTCGTCGAAGCTTTCAACCGAGGTGCTCATGGTTTCTCCTTTCGCTTTGCTGCGACACTATCTGGTTGAGGCTCCAGCGGAAGCGGTGTCTCGGGTTGCGGCAGTTTGGGACCAACGGCAACGCGATGGAAGAAGATTGCCAGAAAACCAAAGGCGGCCATTACCAGCCCCGTGGGCTTGGCTAGCCACTTCCAGACCGTATAGCTCGGCGGAATCTGCGGACTTGTGGGCAAGCCGTAGCGCTCCGAATGTTTGATGTCATGCAGGACATAGATCACGTGAGTACCGCCGATGGAGGATGGATCGTAGACCCCTGCGTCAGCAAAGCCCGATTGCTCGCGCAACTGTTTGGCCCGTGCCTGGGCCAGCGCGGACATGTCATCCTTAGTGCCGAAATGCAGGCAGCCGGTGGGACATGCCTTAATGCACGCGGGCTCCAGCCCCTCTCCTACCCGGTCAGAGCACAAGGTACATTTATAGACCTTCTTGGTTTGGTAATTGAATTTTGGTATGTCGAAGGGACAGCCTGAGATACAGTAGCCACAGCCGATACAGTTGTCCTGCTGAAAATCCACGATGCCATTTTCGTATTTGATTATTGCGCCGTCCGCGGGACACGCGCGCAGACAGCCAGGATCCTCGCAGTGCATGCACTGGTCCTTACGCATCAGCCACATCAAATTCCCATCGCGCTCATCCTCAGCAAACTTAATCAAGTTCCAATAATTCCACTCCGTCGTGGCCATTGTCTGGTAGGTGTTATCGAAAGTGGTCTCGCGGAATGGATGATCATTCCATTCGACACAAGCCACCTCGCAAGCTTTGCAACCAATGCAGGTACTCACATCGATATACTTGCAGACCTGAACTGCGCGCTGGGTTCCACGGCCAGGAACTGGCCCTGGATGAGCCGAGATCTCCTGGATCTGGAATGTTTGCGGATTACTCATTTCGGCCCTTCTTCCTAAGCTTTCTCGACTTTGACAAGGAAGCCTTTGAATTCCGGCGTGTAGGCATTTGGATCAGTGGCCGCGGGCGAAAGCTGATTTGCCAGAGTAAGAGCTGTCTTTCCGGCATCCTCTGCGATGCCGCGATAGCCCCAGTGAATCGGGATGCCGATCTGATAGGTCTTCTGCCCGTCAATCATCATCGGCTTGATGCGCTTGGTAACCATCGCTTTGGCAATGTACTGTCCGCGAGCGCTGGTAACCTTGATCTTCTCGCCGCCGCGAATGCCCATCTCATCAGCGAGCTCAACCGGCACCTCTACAAATGGCTCGGGCACCAGCTGAACATTCATGGGATTGTTCTTGGTCCAGTAGTGATAGTGTTCGGTAAGGCGATAAGTCGTGCATACCACCTTGAACCCATCAGCTGGCGTGCCGTATTTGTCCAGCTCGGATTTGAACTTCTTGGCTACCGGATTGTTTGACTGTTTAGGATGCAGCGGATTTGCGATGGGGCTTTCCATAGGCTCGTAATGCTCCGGGAAGGGACCGTCGGCAAGAGCTGCCAGAGGAGCAAAAATGCGGCCCACGCCTTCAGGATTCATGATGAAGGGGCCCATATGGTCCTGCGGCTTTGAATCAACTTTGAAATCAGGGACATCATTGCCTACCCACTTTTGTTGGGCTTCACTCCACCAGATTTGTCTGCGCTCCGGATCCCACGGCTTGCCGTTGGCATCGCAGGACGCCCGGTTGTACATTACCCGGCGATTAGCCGGCCACGACCAGGCCCAGTTCTGATATATCCCCAGGCCAGAAGGATCATCAGTGCCGCGGCGTTGCATCTGCGGTCCTCCTTCGGTCCATGAACCGGAATAGAGCCAATTGCCGCAGGCGGTGCTACCGTCGTCACGTAGCCAGGCGAAGCCTGCTAGTTGCTGACCGGCCTTAATGGTCTGGCCCGGGAAGAGTTTTTCATCCGTTAGATCGGCGAGGGCTTTGCCATTAATTTCCCTGGCAACTTCCGTCAACGAGGGATTTTGAGGCGTGGTGTAAGGCCAGGTGAGATTCAGAATTGGATCAGGAAATTTGCCTCCCTGCTTCTGATAAAGATCGCGAACCTTTAAAAAGATGCGCGCCAAAATCTCCTGATCAACCTTTGCTTCACCTGGTGGCGGGAGGGCCACATATTTCCATTGTAACCAACGCGCTGAATTGACAAACGTGCCATCCTTTTCAGCAAAGCCGGCTCCGGGCAGACGATAGACGGTGGTGTTGATCTTTCCCATCTCATCCTTACTGATGCCGGGCGCCTTCCAAAACTCGCTCGTCTCTTCGGGGTAGAGATCACAAACTACCAACCAGTCAGCCTTCTTCAGCGCATCGATGTTCTTGCGGGAATTCGGACCAATGGCCACGCCATTCATCCCAAAAGCGAACAAGCCTTTGACTTTACCGCTGTACATCTCGTCCCAGAGATCGGTCCAGGAGTACTTACGATCGATCTTGGGCAGGTGATGGAAGTTAAAGTCATTCTCTTTTTTCGCGGAGTCGCCATATAGTCCTTTGAGAAACGACACCATGAACTTGGGCGTGTTTGACCAGTAGTTATATGAATCCCACTCAGCCGGCTTCGAAGGGGTTGGTGTCGTGCGTTTTAGATAGGTTGCGAGGTCGATGTCCGCCGGTGCGGGCATCTTCAGATAACCCGGAAAGATATCAAAGACGCCGCCCATGTCAGTTGCGCCCTGAATATTTGAATGACCTCGCAAAGCATTAACGCCGCCACCCGCGCGGCCCACATTTCCCAAAATCAATTGCAGAATCGCGGCCGTGCGTATGATCTGAGTGCCAAACGTATGCTGTGTCCATCCAACGGCATAAATGATTGTGGCGGCTTTTTTCATGTCGCCGTCTTTACGCACGGAGGTAAATAGATCTGCAGCCTTGAGGAATTGTTCCCGCGGAATGCCGGTGATGCGTTCCACCATTTCGGGCGTATAACGCGAGTATTGCTGCTTTAGAAGCTGGTATACACAGCGCGGATGCTGCAGCGAGAGGTCATACGCTACGTTTGGCGGCAGCATTGGCGGTGGCTTTTGTCCTCCCTGCGCTGCTGCTCCGATTGGACCAGCAGCCTGGTGTCCGCCGCCGGTGGCGCTACTGCCCTTCCCTGGTGTACCAACGTTCCCGCCTTCCTCATAGTTCCAGGTTGACTTGTCGTAGGTTTGAGCGGTGGCATCGAAACCTGAGTACAGACCGTCATCCGGCAGTTTGAATCCGTCCTTCACCACAAAGGCGGCGTTGGTATAGTGCAACAGATAGTCTTTCGCGATGCGATTGTTCTGCAGGGCATAGCTGATTAATCCGCCTAAAAACGCGATATCGGCTCCGGCACGTATTTGCAGGAACAGATCGGCTACCGCTGCGGTGCGCGTGAAGCGGGGATCGACCACAATCATCTTCGCGTTGCGTGTCTTCTTTGCTTCGATAGGCCACTTGAAACCACAGGGGTGGTTCTCAGCCGGATTGCCACCCATGATCAACATCATGTCGGTGTTTTTGATGTCGATCCAGCCGTTAGTCATTGCGCCGCGTCCGAAAGTGGGCCCCAAACTGGAGACCGTCGGACCGTGTCAAACTCGGGCCTGCGTTTCGAAGTAGCAGACCCCCATGCTGCGCATTGTCTTGACGGCTAGAAAATTCAGTTCATTGGTATCCGTACAACCTCCGGTCCAACCGATTCCCTCGCAACGATTCACGGTGTAATTATTCTTGTCCTTCTCGACAAATGTTGCATCGCGAGTCTTTTTCGTCCAAAGCGCAATTTCATCGATTGCCGCATCCCAGGAGATGTCGTCCCAGTGATCCGAACCCGGCCGTCGTACCTGCGGTTTGAGCAGCCGGCGATCACTGAGAATGTCCTGTTCGAGCGATGCACCCTTGGGACAGAGGGTGCCCCGGTTGATGGGATGGTCGGGATCTCCTTCAACATGCACAACCTGTGGGGTCGCATTTTTGGCTTTGTCGCCAAGCGTGTGGATAATCACGCCACAACTGACCGAACAATAAGGGCAGGTGCTCCGCGTTTCGGTGGTGCGCGCGATCTTTAATCCCTGTGTTTGCGCATAGACTGGGTCTAACTTGAAGCCAAACGCTGATATACCAACGGAACCGACAATTGTCGTCTTAATAAATGTTCTTCTGGATACATCCATAGCTGAGTCCCTTTCGCTTCACAGTTCTCCGCAGCGAAAGAGCTGTAAAGACAGAGCTTCTTCAAGAGAAGGGATTTAGCGAAGGGATGAAGCGCAGAGGCGCTGTCTGGGCAAAGGGATCTTTTGGCCGGGGATCAAAAGACTTGGGCTCTCAACTGCTGTTCAGATTTGGGTCACCGGAGTCTCGCTGCGAATTTACTACTTTGCTCGTTTCAAGAACGTGGCATTTTTTTTATTATTTGATTGCAAACAAGACCCAATTGGTTTGTCATAAACCCACTAAGTTCAACTCAATCTTAGTGTACCCATGCTCTTGCGCCCATAGGTCCAGAGGCGCCGCGGCCACTTCGTCCACCAGAGGCACAGCAAAGCCAACGCGCGTGAGATCAACTCCTTTTATGTAATGCTTGCACGTATCGCAGGCTTCAATCCTGATGTGATCATAGTCAGGAGTGTGAAAGTATCCGAGCTTTGCCGGACGCTCTTCTTCGCACTTGGCACAGATTACGCGGCGAAACGACCAGACCGACAGACATAGCGCACAAATCAGGTCTCGGTTACCACTCTCAGAAGAGGCCTCCCTGCTCTGGAGAAAACTCACTTGCGGGTTCCCACCGCAATACGGGCAATGCGTCTCACCATTCGGCTTCAGGTCTCGATTCACTGGATTTGTGCCACTGTCTGCAAGCCAGCGGGCATATGGTTGCAAAAGCGATTTGGCGAAGAACTGCGTATCCGTTGGTGCTTTCCAATGACTCAGCAGCAGCTCATCCAGCTCGTCGCTGTCCGCTGTTAACCATCGCTGCGCTTCGTTGGCGAGTATCACCGATCCTACCGTCTTTACCGTCTGCAGAAAGGCAGGAATGGCTCCGCGGAGTAAAGGCAAATCTTTCTCAAGCTCTCCGGACGTATGCCCTTGCGAGCCGCTGAGTAATTCGTATACGTGCTTTTGTGCTCCAAGCAGATGACCATAAAAAGTCAACAACTCACTCGTGCCGTCAGCTTTCGCTGCCAGGACCGTTGCTCGGGAAATATGCTTGTCCCAGAAATCGTTGACCACAATCAAGACATTCACACTGGCTTCAGAGCCCTTGTGAAAACGTGGTGAGCAAGAGGTCAGGCACCACCACGCGGTAGAAGCAATGAAAATTAGAATCGATCCAAGATACTATTTAACATAGGAAAATGTGCAGGTTGGGAAGGGCGGTTTACCCCTGCCCTGCCGATTCGCAAATCGGAATTGGGATATTAGAGCTTACCATTACTGTTGAGCGTGGCGGACCAGCGGGGTTAAAACCGCCCTTCCCAACCTGCAATTTCTGTCTCTTGAGTGGTTAGCTCCAATCGATCTTACTTCGCCAGCTCCGCAGCGCCCACATTTAATGCGTGCTCTAAACGCTACTTCTTCTTCGAGGAAGACTTCTTCGACGATTTCTTGGGCGGCACCTTGGCACCGGCCTTTCGTGCTTCGGACAACCCAATCGCAATCGCTTGTTTCCGGCTCTTTACCTTCTTGCCCGACCGGCCGCTCTTCAGCTCCCCGGTCTTCTTTTCGTGCATCGCCTTTTCGACTTTTTCAGATGCTTTCTTCCCGTACCTGGCCATGACTAAACCTCCTTCCTGATCGCTCTAAAGCGCGATCTGATGCGTCTGATTCAACGACGCTAACTAACGATATTGATGTTTGTTATGCGCGGAATACACGATTGGTCTCAACCCTCAGATCTCCGAGCGATACCAGAAGAACGTCAACACTGATGACAGGCGTGCCGGCGCTCAAATCTTATGCTTTTGTTCAAGCCTGGATTGCTTCTAACCGTTCGATATCAGCGAGGTCCTGCAGGCGTGCCGCCGCTTTCTTATTGGTTATGAGGTGATGACGCGAAATCACAAAAACAGGCATGCCACCAAATCCAGTTTCAAAGCGATCCGGCCAGGCCTCCGCAAAGTCAACCCCATCGATCTCGGTGATGACGTCGATACGCAATGGGGGCAGCCCGGGGGGCAGCCCAATCTGGAAGATCGTTCCTGGCGTGCTCAAGTCATCTATCGTGAGATCACCCAATGGGGCCCCGAATTCCGAGATGGCCTTCAACACTCTCTGGGCGTTTTCTTCATCCGCTCGAATCCAAACATCGAGGTCCTTCGTGGCACGCACGTGACCATATGCTGCCAGCGCATGGGCACCCACAACCAGATACTCAACCCCGTTTGCGTTGAATGCGTATAAGAGTTCGCTGAAGTCGCGGTTCATCCTTTAATTGATTGTTCCAGGCGAGACAAAGCATTGTCAGCATCCATACACCCTCGATTCGCTCTGATGGCGAAAGGCCGATCCATTCGTTACCTCCCGGCTCCACTTCCCGCTCGCGGATAGTTCTTACATTTATTTCCCTGGGTCGAGAAGCTTCGTACATGAATGAATTATAACACGCTAACTTTATCGCCATTTTCAACGATTCGGACCGCCGCCTTCACACATCATTGTCCAGTTTGCGCAACAACTTTTTCGACGGCATGTCGGAACGTTGGCCCATCTACCGCCGGGTAGCGGTAAAGCTGAGGCTCGATGACCGTGAAGAATTCGAGCATTCGTTTCGGCTCTACCAATCCTGCCTGGATCATCTCGTTCACATCTCGCAGATCCATCGCATGGCCGCGTTCAATCTTTGCAAGTGCCTGCGCATAAAAGTCGTAGTGAAGAAACGCAACTTTGCCTATCTGCTCAATGAATCGACTGCGCTCCTGCCAGCCAGGCACTTCGGGAATGAAATCATCCGGTGAGGCCAGTTCCAAGTTCAATTGCAGACGCTCTTTCAGCCGTGGCAGACTTCGAAGGATCTCATCGTTCTCCGGGACAATCTTGAGATCAACATCGATCGTTGTATCGCGCCAACCCAGCAACACCGCTGTCGCCCCACCCACCAGATAAACTCGTGCCGGCACCACGGATGCTTTTCCGAGCGTTTCCATGAACTGCTGTAATCGTATGAGAGTTACCGGCTGACGCATTCGGCGGCCCGTTCGTAACTGACAAGTTTGCGAATTAGAGCGTTGTACCGACTGTGTGCTGAGTCTGTCCCCTCCTTCGCCAGCAGCGCATATAGTCGATGCTCCGGGTGCTCTGGAAGGTGGGCCGGCAATTCGATTCCCAGTCGACGCAGCCGCGGCGCGCCAACAGCCACGACCATTGCAGCAATAGTCTCGCGACCTTTGAGCAGGTCTTGGGCTCCTGACTCTATCAATTCTTCGGCAGGCAGTCCTTGGCTCATGATCCTCGTTGCAAAACTTCCGGAATCTTGTGCATCGTCAGCACCATTCTATCATCGTAATCACTCAGAAGTGCTTTGCACTATTCCTGAAACCAAAGGTCTCGATTATCATGTATTCGGACCCGACCAACTACATTTTCCGTTACCGTTTACTTTCTCCACCGATAACGTGTGAACTGCAACATAGCCAGGCATTAGGTTTTCACTGGCGAAAACTTGCTACAGTTCAAAGCACCAAAAGCAAAAAAACCACTGCGAACTCCCGTTCGCGCATTGCTTTGCTGTGTCGCTTTCACGGCCGCCCTGGGGAGCGGATTCGCACAACCAGCCAATGGGGAGCAACTACCCATCCGGAACTACACGATTGCCGATGGCCTGGCCCGCGATTATGTCAGTTGCATCGTTCAAGATTCACACGGATTTCTGTGGTTTTGCACACCCGAAGGACTCTCTCGTTTCGACGGTTATAAATTTGTTAATTACGGTCTTACTCAAGGCCTGCCGCACCGCTCGGTCCGAGACCTGTTGGAATCGTCGGATGGAACCTATTGGTTAGCTACCGGCGATGGATTGTGCCACTTCGATCCCGCAGCATCGATCCGCTCCAGCGGAAACCAATCAACGCCAAGCCCGGATAGGATTAGTGGGTCGGCAGCAAGATTCAGGATCTACCGTCCCAATCAACGCAAAGAGGCGCGGAGTTTCAACACAATCCTTGAAGATCACGCAGGGATAATTTGGTGTGGAACGGATGCCGGGCTTTACCGACTGGAATCAAGCCAGGGCCAGTGGACATTTTCATTTGTGGAGATCGGAGCCCCTGCCGATCCCGCTTCCAGCACTGTGTCTGCGATCGTTGAGGACGAACGGGGATCATTATGGGTTGGCACCAGCAGCGGACTCTATCGACGGTTTTCCGACGGCCGCGTGGAGCGCTTTACCACGCAAAACGGTCTACCCTTCGACGATGTGCGCTCGGTAATCGAGGACCGCCAGGGAAAAATGTGGGTCGGAACCACACTCGGTTTGTGCCGCCTTGGGAGTGAACCGGATGCAAGAGGACGGGCAGTGGAGCACGTGTACAGCGAGCGCGACGGACTCTCCGACAAACTCGTTACTTCCCTTTTTCAGACTGGCGAGGGGAAATTCTGGGTGGGCACAAGTGGTGGTCTGAGTGAGCTGATTCAATCCGACGCCGCGGGTGGTCAGCAATTTCGCAGCTACATGACCCCGGAAGGCTTGAGCGACAGACACATCACTGCATTGGCGGAAGATCACGCCGGCAATCTTTGGGTGGGCACCGAAAGCGGCGGCGCTATGAAACTGGCCCGCAATGGTTTTGCCACTTATCTTGAAGCAGATGGACTCAGCAGTTTGCGTGTAGCCTCCATCTTCGAAAATCAGGCAGGCGAGCTTTTTGTGATTAGCGGTCGAGGTTTCATTCACCGGTTTGACGGGCACAGTTTCACGGCAATACGAGCTAACTTGCCTGAGCCCGTCAAGGATGCGAGCTGGGGATGGAACCAGATCGCTTTTCAGGATCGGAACGGTGAGTGGTGGATACCAACGATTCGGGGGCTTTGTCGATTTTCCAAAGTTAGTAACGTGGACCAGCTCGCTCAAGCGGCGCCCAAAAGAATCTACACCAGGCGAGATGGGCTAACCGGTGATCAGATCTTCCGCCTCTATGAGGATACTCATGGCGACATATGGATCAGCACGCTGGATAACGTCGAATCAACCCTGACCAGATGGGAACGAGCAACCGAAACCTTTCATCGGTACACAGTAGCCGACGGCATGCCGTCAACGGCACCGACAATTTTCCGTGAGGATCACGCCGGGAATCTTTGGATGGGGTTCTACGGCGGCGGGCTGGTGCGGTACAAATCTCAACACTTCACAACGTTTACTGCGGCTGACGGCGTACCGGCGGGAATGATACGCGACCTGTACGTGGATCAAAACGGTCGCCTCTGGGTGGCAGCTAGTTTGGAAGGTCTGGGACGTCTGGACGATCCAGGAGTGGACCATCCGACTTTCCGGAGGTACGCAACAGCCAACGGATTGGCCAGTGATCAGGTCAATTGTGTTACCGCCGATCAGTCCGGGCGCATGTACATCGGAACAGCGCGGGGGCTGGATCGCCTGGATCTGGCTACCGGGAGTCTCAGACACTACACCGCGGCAGACGGCCTTGGTAATAATTTCATCAACGTATCTTTCCGTGACCACCACGGAGTGCTGTGGTTCGGCACACTGCAGGGTCTTTCTCGGGTGGTCCCTGATGCCGTTCGCGCTTCCTCGCCGCCACCCATCTTGATTGCCGGAATGCGGATTGGCGGTGTCGCCAGAGCCCTATCGGATCTTGGCGAAGGCGCCGTTAGCGGGATTCTGGTGCCACCGGACCAAAACCAAATTGAGATCGAGTTCGTTGGACTGAGCTCCGATGTGGGCGAGCTGCTGCATTATCAATTGATGTTGGAAGGCATCGACCGAGATTGGACCACTCCCAGCGAAGACCGATCGGTCAATTACGCGAAATTAGGGCCAGGCAAATATCGCTTTTTGGTGCGCGCCGTCGGTGCCGAAGGCACAACGAGTCTGGTACCAGCAACGATCTCATTTACCGTGCTACGACCTGTCTGGCAGCGCTGGTGGTTCCTGGCAGCTGCGGCGATGTTTTTGGCCGCTATTATTCATTTAGCGCACCAGTATCGGGTCCGCCGCCTGCTCGAACTTGCGCAAATCCGTACGCGCATTGCCACTGACCTTCACGATGACATAGGTTCGAGTCTCTCGCGTATGGCTATTTTAAGCGAAGTGGTAAAACAACGAGGTGGTATTACACAGCGTGAATCTCTGGAACGTTTGACGGACATCGCCGACACCGCTCGTGGTCTCGTGGATACGATGAGCGACATAGTATGGTCTATCGATCCGCGACGCGATAACGTACGCAGCGTGGCCTTGCGGGTGCGGCAGTTCGCAGCCGACGTACTGGAACCGAAGAGCGTGAAGTGGGACTTGCAAACCACAGAGAACCTGGATCACGTAAAGCTCTCCCCTGAGCAGCGCCGTCATCTCTTTCTCATCTTTAAGGAGGCGCTGACAAACATTGCCCGTCATGCGGATAGTAGGAGCGTATGGCTCAAGTTGGACGCCGCGGGCGAGCAACTGCGCGCCGAAATTCGTGATGATGGCTGCGGGCTGATTCTCTACCCTACTCCTGGTACAAGCGAAAATGGCCGGGGAGGCCATGGGCTGGAGAACATGCGCGCGCGTGCTGCACAACTCAGTGGTCGAATGGAAATAGACTCGGCTCCTGGATCCGGAACTAAGATCACTCTGACAATACCCGTCCGCCACGGGCATGGCATGAACATGCTCTTACGCCGCTGGTGGAATTGATCTATGCTCGGGGTACTTGTGGCTGCCCCATTTTGTTCATGTCATCAGACCAGCAAATTCTCACCGCCATTGTGGAAGACGACCGGGCCACGCGCGAGGGCCTCCGGCTCCTAATTAATGGCACTGCGGGCTATCGCTGCATCGGATCGTACGCTTCAGTGGAAGAGGCCCTGCGACCAAAAAGCAGCGAGGAGCCGAACGTACTTTTGCTGGACATTCATCTGCCGGGCATGCTTGGGTCGGAAGGCGTACGGGTCTTCAAGCACAAATATCCCTCAATTCAGATTCTAATGCTGACGATCTATGCGGAGCAGGAATTGGTATTTGAATCCATCTGCAATGGAGCGTGCGGTTATTTATTGAAGAAGACGCCGCCGGCAAAGTTGTTGGAAGCAATCCGTGAAGCATATGAAGGCGGCGCACCCATGTCGCCGGAGATTGCCCGTAAAGTCGTCACATTATTTCAGAAAACTGGCCCACCTCCAAAACTGGAGGAACAGCTCACGCCCCAGGAAATTCGTCTGCTAAAACTACTTTCCGACGGGTACAGTTATCGATCTGCCGGTGACCAATTGCACATCAGTGTGAATACCGTCCGCAATTACATCCGCAGCATCTATGAGAAGCTTCATGTCCATTCAAAATCGGCGGCGGTCATCAAAGCGATGCGCAGCCGTTTAATCACTTAAGCGAGACGACCGTTGGTACTTGTTCTCATCTCCACGTAAGTATTCTCTCGGCAGTAACCCCTAAATCTCTGCTTCGTTTGCTCGGCTCCGCGGTCGTGCTTCCAGCAGCAAAAAAAAGCATAGACATGCTCTTCTCGTGTGCAGTGGAGAAGTATACAGTCGCGAGCAATGTCGCAGCAGCGGAGATTCTGAAAACGAATATAATTCGTAGAATCCGGTCTCTCCTGCTTACCCCCAGGCAGACCCGACGTGCACATTTACCTGCTGGCTATCGTGGGCACAATCGCTCCGCACGCATAAACGGAATCATGATCCAGGGTTTGAAAAACGTGTTCACCCCACGAGCTTCTCGCAATTTGGAGGTTGTATGAAAAAATCAAGCCTTGCGGTTCTGCTTAGTCTTGCATCGCTAATATCGTTGGCATGGCTTGCCCGAGCTCATTCTTCGAGTCTCCCGATTGATAGTTCGCCACTTGCGACAGCTACCCCTCTCCAAGTCGTCGACGCATATTCTCGATTTCGCGATGGGCCTGTCTTTGTGCCGGCGGATGTCGGCGTACAGAATCCGACCAAACACCAGGTAGCCACGCTGGATGTAACTGCTGGTCTATACGCAATCTTTGCGAAGGGTTTCGTCAAAACGCATGGTGGCGGCGGAAGCAAGGTAGAGTGCCAGATCTCGGCCGGACAGGATTCTGACCGCGCTAGATTGGGCATCAGTCGACAGGACAGCGACGGAGACAAGGTGCGAACTGACGAGGAAGCTTTTGCCCTCAATGTAATGCATGCATTCAGTAGCCTGGGAACGATCTCATTGAAGTGTTCGGCCGATTCTGACGACGTGGACTTTTCTTCTGTGAAAATCACAGCAATCAGAGTGAACAGTTATATCAACCTGCCACAGTAAGGCCGACAACCATCAACTGCACACGAAAAGTGTGTCATATGAGAAACAAATTAGAAAAGAAGTCTATTCGCTGGGCCATTGCGATCTCGTTATTGCTTACAGGGTTCTCGTTCAAGCAATCTGCCTACGGACAAACACCGGAGAAAACTTACTTTCAAGTAAAGCAGATCGAAGGAACAATTAAATGGCCCAACATCTATGTCACGAAAAAAATAGGTGTTTTCGATGCAGCGACTGGGCAGTTCGCTTTCACCTCAGCAAGTCTGAGAACAATCGACGAGACCATAGGCGGCGATCCAGGCGAAAAGCCGTATCAAAAACCACAACACATCCACGAAGAAGGCCAGCTACTAGTTCAAGCGACGGACGTTGGGCTCATATTCGAGGTCAAGAATCGAAATGGCGATTTCAGCGCTACTGTCAATGGTAAGAAATTTAATGCCCCACCCAATGCGAACACCGTCACGGTTAATGCAGGCGACGTCACCAAGGTAAAGTGGTCCGTTCATTCCGACAACAAAGGTTTCGCTAACGAATTCAAGATCGTTCGTTCGAATTTGTACGGTGGGGGAGCTTTTATCGTGCCCGCATTGCCAGTCGCGGTTCTTTATGAACCACCGATGGATGCCCAGCAAAAGAACTATGCATCCTACAGCACCAGTAAGTCTGTAGGTACAACGATCAAATCCGGATGGACCTCTGAGCAAAGCACAACCACACCCGCAAACCCTTCACAGTTTAGAAACGCGATGCAGTTCAAGGCGGACGCCGATAAGGCAGGGACGGCTCTTTCTAAAGTTCCCAATCCCTACGCGCAAGCAATCGGCACCATTCTACAGATTCTTGCAGCAGGAATGGGAAGTGCCGGAGCAAGCACTCAGAGCGGGACCAGCGTTACCAGCGAAAATGCTCTGATCCTTAATGCCGGTCAGGAGGTGTCTTACGGAACAGCTGCCAAACTCGGGCCTGGTCTCGGAGACAGAATCATCTACTTAAAGAACGCCCGTCTGGCGTGGCTGGGCAACGGCCATATGGTCAACATATCGGTGCTTGGTTATGACAAAATCTCTTCGCCGACCGCGAAAACTTTAAAGGACGACTGGACTGAACTCACCAGCGGCCTGCAAATAAAGACCGCGTCCAGCAACGGCGTAAAGAGCGCTCCCAAGCTCGGCTCACGGACGGGACTAGACTCTCACACGATCCTTTCTTTATTGAAACTTGACCCGTTTTATGGGCACGGCTCGCAAGTGAATCTCGATGAGAGTCGATTCGCTTACGTCGACACGTACGAACCAAACGGCGGTGCTGATAGTTATAAGTTCGTTTACGATGCCGCGACTTCGTATCTGGACGCGCAGACGAGCTTCAACGTTGACACAGAGGAATACAGTGCCGGTTTCTTAAGCTTCATGGGATTGGGTGTAACCGAGACGAAAAAGCTCACCGCCAAGTTCACGGCCCACAGTTCAAAGGAGTTTCATTCGAGTCAGAAAGCAGAAGTGAGCGTTCATTTCTATACCAAACCTGATGAAATCTACAGCATGGCCGTCTACTACGACCGCGTCTTCGGCACCTTCGCGTTCAAGAACGTCGTGCCTAATCAGCTCGAATGGGTCTCGGGAATTGCTCATGCGTCAAATGGGCAACCGGCGGCAAAACAAGTAGTCACTCTGACAATTGGGGGCAAGAAATATTCAACCCGTACTGACGCTGAAGGGCGATATTCGTTTCGGTCATCCAATATTACTGGCGGTGATGCGCAAATTGAGATCGGAAACATAAGAAAGCCTGTTCGTCTACAGACGGGCAAGCCTGTTCGTAATCTTGAGTTGCGCTAGAGGTACAACCAGCACCAGAGCTAGTCAGATTTGAGGAATACAAGGAAAAATCATGTCAAAGCATAATCGTCAAACTTGCAATAAAGGTATCGCGGCGCTTTTGCGTTGCGAAGATTACCTGCTCCCGATCGTCCTAGTATGTTCGGGGTTATGTGTCGCCTTTAATGTCAACGCGCAGTCTAACCAAGATCGCGTCACGAGGGAAAAAAATAGCCAGCGGGCCACGGCCAGAAGTTCGAGAAAGAAGCCCTCAGGTTATGTCAACCCGTGCGCGGTTGCGCCGCCAAATGCGAGCCTTAACCTGGGCCCCGGAATACTCGGCGTCCAGGCCACGAGCGAGGGCGGGAAGTATCACGACGGGGGCGACTGTGGATTGTTCGTTGTAGATATTGCGGTTCCGAGCGATTCTTCAGGGCCTTCCGGCTTCCTGCCCTCGTTCAGGGTCGAATCGGGACCAACGGAATTAGTCTTCCAGGGCAAAAAACTAGCCGCGGTCACGAACTATTCCGGGGGTTTCCAGCTTCCCGACCAACTATGCGCCATCTACTCTCAGGAAACGCTTGTTTTCGTGAAATCTGCAGGGACGAACGAATTCAACCTTATTGATTCGGTCATTGCTAACGGGAATCTCAAGCAGGAAGAGGGAAATGCTCTTACGGGGCCAAAATCTAAATGCGTCCTGTTACCGTCAACAGGTAAGGGCGCGTTAAGCATCGGATTGCCTTTTAGCTTCAAGCCATCAAAGAGCGGTGGCAAAGTATTTCGTGTGGCGGTGGGTGTCAGTCTGGCCTACTCACAGTGGCAGCAAGTGCGCGTGCAGGCTTCGCACGACTCAGACCTTAAGTAATGAACGGTCAGAAAGGGCACAGCAATCTATGAAGCAGCGGACTCTTGCTTATCTCCAGCGAATCGTAGTCTCAGCGATTGCCAGTTGTTTAGTCACATTATCAATACTCACTTCGATGGCGCAGAGCATTGATCGAAGGAAACCGCCAAGTACGGATGTAGTGCGAACTTTCAAGAGTGGTGGCGCCAATCCTTCGACTAGAGTTCTCAAACTGCCTCCGCGCCCGGCGCCATTGAGCGCTTTCGATCTAAAAAGGTTTGCCCTGCCAGGAGGAACAGAATCGGCAGGCGTTTACGCCAGACTGACTCCGAAAGATCCTTCGATTGCGAACAAAGGCGCGCTGGTGTTTGTAGATTCAACACTTACTATACGCCCATGCTATGGAACTTTTACTCATGCGAGGTAACGAACCTGTAGGCCACTATCGAAGACTGGTAAACGATCAATGGCTCAATCAGTAAAGTACCATCAAAGTAATGCGAGATAAGCATGAACCACTGGTTTGACGATCTGGCGAAGGGATTGGCGCGCGGGACGCTGTCACGGCGTTCAATGCTGCAGTGGGGATTGAGGGCAAGTTTGGCGGCAGCCGGCACTGCGCTGTTTGGCCGCTCCGGCTTGACAAAACTAGTCTCGGCCAAGACCGAAGGACAGCGGGGAGAAGGCTGCGATGTACATCGTGAAGGTCGGACGCGGATCCTCAACCTCTCTGCAAGGTCCAATTTTGGTGGCAAACCACTCACATACGATCAGACCACACGGAAGATCTCCCGAAAAGGGAATATAGAGATTACTAGAACCATCAAGGTCGGGAGTAGCACTCTGCTCCAGATTGAGGCGATTCAGCGCCCAAACTCTACTCAAGTCAATATCAATTACGGAGAGGCATTTCAAGGCATCAGGCAAGCCACCTTTAGCAGCACCGATGGGAAGGTGCTCCGAGGTGAGATTGATGGGCGCCGCATAATCCCATTCCCTGTTGGCTCCGATCCGAGTTCTGTGAAGTTTGCAGATGGCAGCACTCCTCCGCAAGTGAAGGTCAGCAGCGAAACTACAGCGGCGCTCAAATCTATTATGGAGCGGGCAAAGCAAGTCGCTGCCAATTGCTCGCTCCGCCACGCTAGCCTGAAAGTGGGTCCGGAACGCACGCAACTATTGTTTCATCATGCCGGCTCCAGTTACCCGATCGCTACCCCACAAGGGGATCCCGGACACGACAGTTCTCCAGAAACGTCCGATGGATGTATCTCATGTGAGGGCGGGTGTACTGCAGCCGGTATACTTTGCGGTGCCGGTGCCGCGGTCGCTTGTGCCGCAACCTTCGGCTTTGGTTGCGCCGCCGCTATTGCAGGCTGCGCACTGGCGGAAATTGCATGTTGGGAAGGTTGCCACGCGACTGGAGCCCCATGCTGCCCAGTGAGTTGTGGTGACGTTGCCTGCTGCAACAAGGCGGAGACATGTCTCAACCCAAACATCGGAGTATGCTGTGCGAAAGGTCTCATCGGGTGCGCCAATAAACATTGCTGCCAGCCAACCGATACCTGCATTAATGCCACCGCCGTCTGCTGTCCGGCAGGCCTGATCGTTTGTAACAACGTCTGTTGTAAGTCAGGCGAGGTGTGCAAGGATGGGGTGGCCTGCTGCCCACCAACCCAGGTGGTGTGCGCAGGCGTTTGTTGCAAGAAGGGTCAAGTGTGCAAAGGCGGAGTCTGCTGCCCACCGACGCAGGTGGTCTGTGCAGGAGTCTGTTGCGGCCCAAACCAGGTTTGCGTTAACAACAAGAAGTGCTGCGCGAAGAATCAGGCGTGTGGCAATGTCTGTTGCGACGAACTCTCCAAGTGCGCCGACTCAAACAAAAATCTCTGTTGCAGCTTCAGCAGCCCAGTGTGCGGTGGCACCTGCTGCAAACCAGGCGAGCAATGCATAAACGGAAAGTGCTGTTCTAAGCCGTGCGGAAGCGTCTGCTGCGGCCCGGGCCAAGCGTGCCAAAACGGTAAATGTATCTCGATGGCATGTCCTACAGGTCAAGTGACCTGTGTCACTCAGGAGGGACCTAATAAGAAAGGCGCGGCTATCTGCTGTCCGCCGAAAGTGCAATGCTGCCTTGGGAAGTGTTGTAAGCCCGGTGAACTGTGCTGCTCGGGACCTGGCACTGCCTTTGGTTGTCATGATCCTCAACTATGTATAGCTTGATCTGATAAAGAGGTCCATTATGCAGATTGTCCTGTTAGCGGCCAGAGTTCTGCTCTCCGGTGTGTTCGGTATCGCCGGGCTGGCAAAGCTTGCCGACCGCGCCGGTTCGCGTCGAGCTCTCATTGATTTTGGCGTTCCAAACGCACTTGCTACTCCGCTTGGGGTCCTTCTGCCCTTGGCCGAGCTAGTAGTAGCTGCGGCGCTGTTGCCGGTTGCCACTGCTTGGTTCGGTGCACTCGGGGCGCTTTTACTGTTGCTCCTCTTCGTCTTTGGCATCGCTATTAACCTGGCCCGTGGACGGACGCCGGACTGCCACTGCTTCGGTCAACTCTCGTCGGCCCCGGCCGGATGGACCACGCTGTTACGAAACGCTGTCCTGGCTCTTGTTAGCGGCTTTGTCATCTGGCGAGCCTGGGACAATGCCGGCCTGAGTGCGGTGGGCTGGTTTGATGATCTTACCATTGCTCAGCGTGTGCTTTTCATCATGGGCCTCGCGGGCCTCAGCTTACTGGCTGCCGAGGGATTTGTCTTGCTGCAGATGCTTCGTCAGCAAGGACGATTACTGCTGCGGCTCGACACGCTAGAGGTACACCTCAAAGGCGCAGGTCTCGTGCCCGTATTAGCGGAAACCCAAGACGAACCAGCGGCGGGACTCTTCATTGGTACTCCAGCCCCTGCCTTTAAGATAAAAGGTCTGCGTGGGGAGATAGTGACGCTTGAGGCTTTGCTCGCAGCTGGCAAGCCGCTCATGCTTTTTTTCACCCATCCCAATTGCGGTCCATGCCAGGCACTGATGCCAGACATTAGTCGCTACCAGCACCAGCATTTCTCTGCGTTGACAATCGCGCTGATCAGTGAGGGCACATCAAAAGACAATCGCGCAAAGAGTGACGAATATGGTGTGACTCAGGTTTTGCTTCAGAGGGAGCGCGAGGTGGCTGAAGCCTATCAAGCTTATGGGACGCCCGGCGCAGTGTTAATACAGACAGATGGCACAATAGGTAGTCCCTTAGCGATGGGCGCGGATGCGATTCGGTCACTGATAGCACGAACATTAGGAACAGCAGTGCAGATGGCAGCTGCTTCTCCAACAGGGCCTCAAAATCGTCAGAATGGCAATGGAGCGGGGGACGCACAACTTGCGCTGCCAGTACAGATGGGTCAACTCGCGCCCGCTTTGAAGCTCCGGGACCTGAAGAGCAAAACCATCACTCTAACTTCTTTTCGAGGCAGCAATACTCTGCTGCTCTTCTGGAATCCAGGCTGCGGTTATTGCCAGCAGATGCTGGACGATCTCAAAGAGTGGGAAGTCCATCCACCGACAGGAGCACCCAAGCTGCTCGTAATTTCAACTGGGCCGGTGGAAGATAACCTATCCATGAATCTGCGCTCCCCTGTGGTGCTCGACTCGAACCTTCAGGCCGGAGCTACCTTTGGCGCTAACGGTACGCCTATGGCAGTACTTCTTGACGCCAGGGGCAGAATCGCATCTGAGGTTGCTGCTGGCGCAGAGGCTGTGCTCGCGTTGGCAGGCTTTAGTTCAAAGGAAGCAGCAAAAGCTCATAGCGCATGAGCTGCGACGGCTATTAATCTACGAGTATACAGCTGGTCTTATGGCTGCGGGCGCAATGGCTACAAATAGGGACAAGAGGATGAAATTGGGGTTGAGGCTACGTCGGCGGGTGAGATTGTGTGAAAACGCGAATTGCAATGGGATGAGGTCAGTGGAGATCACATGAAAAGTTCTGCCTTAGCGATCTTGGTTGTGGTTGCGGCCCTTTTGCGTGGTGCGGCGCGCGCGTCTTGCGCCCCGCTCGTCTGTGTTTGTTTAAGCGCGTGGTTCGTCTCAAATGTTAGCGCGCAAACTGCTGGTAGAGATCGCTCTGGCTCAACTTCGAAGAATCCTCCCGCAACCACGAAGAATTCCGGCAAGAAGCCCCCGGTTTACAAGACCGTCGACCCGTGCGCGGTGGCCGACCCGGATGTGAGTCTCGTGTTTGGTCCCGGTATACCGGGCGTCCAGGCCGCTAGCGACGGTGGAAAATATCATAGCGGAGAAGTCGGGTGCGGCCTGTTCGTGGTGGATATCACAGTTCCGAGCGATTCTTCTGCGCCTAGTTTTCTGCCTGCGTTCCTCATCGAGTCCGGCGCAATTGCACTAACTGTGAATGGCAACGACGTGAGTAACGGCACGAACTACTTAGGCGGGTTTGCTCGCCTGGAAAAAGTGTGTTCGGCGTACCGTCAGAAAACACGAATCTTTGTGAAGCTACCCGACACGAACAATTTCGCGCTGATAAGATCAGTGAGCGTCAAGGGCACGCCGGGTTACAACGTTGGAAAGCCGGATAAGTGTGTGCTGGTCTCAGACATAGGAAAGAGCGTGCTGAGCCTTGGCTTGCCTTTCGGTTTTCAACCTTCGCAGAGCGGTGCAAGGGTTTATCGCGTAGCGGTGGGCGCCGAGCTGGCTATTCAGACAGGAATATGGCAACAGGTCCGCGTCAAGGCTTCGCACGAAGCGGATATTAAATGACGAAAGCGGAAATGAGCCAATGTGCCCACGGAACCTTTAACAGGAGCGTGGCCTGTCCCGGCAGACTTCTCAACTAGCAAGAAGGACAGAAGCTCAAATGTTGAACCGCATTCCATATCTGTTAGTTTCGGCACTGTTGCTCTGTTGTGTCATTCCAATCCTACTCTTACGGACCACGCCGAGCACAGCGCAGAAAACCAATCCTAACCTCGGCACGACTCCCGGGCCACCTGTCACTAAAACGAAGCTCGAGGTAAAGCAATTCAGTAAAGAATTCGAGCAATGGGTAAAGACGATCACGATCACGTCAGCCGAGAAACTCACCTTTCGCTGGTCCACAGATGAGGCAGCGGCTAAGGGTGGAGTCTGGAAGGTGTCGGATAAGCCAGTCTCTTTTGGGAGCACGATGACGACGGCGGCGGCAGCGGAGTTGCAGCAGCAGCCACACGTCATCAGCAGCGGCAACGCCGGCAGTCAGCCAGCAAAGGGCAAAATTCTGACATTTGAAATTGATTTTGCGCTCTTCGCGCCAAAGAACCCGCCGTCAGCACCGCGCACTTATTGGGTCTTTCTTACTCCCACGAGTGGCGGCGGAAGGGTCAAGCAAGGGGGCGGCCAGCCGGCAGGCATACCATCGGTTCCGGTGAAGATTGTGTATCGGAAACCTTCTTCGGAGACGGTCCACTTCCCGGAATGTTTCGGCAACACCCAATGCAGCGTCGGTTACTACTGCACTCAATCGAACGAATGCAAAGTGGTCGGTTACGTCTGTGACGGACACGTGGTTAAAGGTTCAGATGGAAGTGTGTACGAATGTTCGCCATACCTGTGCCAAGCCGGCCAGTGTCTGAAGACCTGTGCCTCGGTTGACGACTGCAACGCGCCTACTTTCGTTTGCGACTCTACATACCACTGTGTAGCGGCGCCAAAGTAACTCTCACCACTCTCGTGTGGGAGTGGGAGTAGAAGGAATCCGAACAGTGCACGATAAGCTCTGTCGTCAGAATCTAAACTGGACCTTCAAGACATTAGAGTCTAGCGGTGATGGTGGCAATATCGTTTCACTTTTGCCATGAGGGCCGAACCTATTAAATAGGCGTTTCCCGGAAGCGCCGCGGCGGGTAGTGGCTGTTTTCGTAGCGGCTGCCCTAATTCTGGTTAGTAAGACCCCTAATAGTGATGAAAGTTGCTTGGCTTATTTGCTGCATCGCCGTAATCCTTGAGCTCGGTGCCAGTGCATTCCCGGTTGAGGCGCAAGTAAAGGTTCTTAGTTTGGGCGAAACTTTGTTCGTGTCCGAAAAGAAAGATCTCGGACGCGACCACGACCTTGATGGATTAAAGGATGACCTGGAATTCGCACTAGCCGATCACTTCAAGCCGCAGATCATCTTCGATAGCGATGAAGCAAACCGTTTGTCTGGCGAGCCGGTTACGCTGTTTCAGGTGCGCCCCCTCGGCTGCACCGGAGTAGGGTGCTCTGGAAACTACAGACTCTTAGTAAAGTACGGCTTCCTCTTTCGGCGAGACGGCGGCTACGGCGAATCCTCTGATTGTTGGGACGATCACAACGGCGACAATCAGCCGGCAACTTTTCAATTCGATTCAGGCGACGGTAAAGACTGGATACTTAATCAGATTAACAACGGCAGCTTCGTTTGGCCTGCGAGTAAAGCATCCGGGGACAAGATTGGGATGAACAATATCCAATGGTATCAAAGCAGCCACCCGGTAATTTACATGTCAGCGCACAAACATCATCAGTACTTTAACACCAGCCGCGACGAAGATGACTCCATTTATAGCGATTTTGGTTGCAACGATGACATCAACGGAAAAGGTGCCAAGGTGCTTCCGTCCTTGATTTCGCCCTACTCGGATCATCGTTCAAACAATGTCGGTGAACCCGAGTTGAAAGTCCCGAGCAAGTGTCTTCAATGGGAAGAGGAGACTAACCAGAAGGGAATAGAGATCAAACATTGCGTCAAGTGGGGAGCGAGGCCCGATAATGACATCAAGTATTTCATCACTGGCCTTGGCGCCTTCGGCTACCCCGGCGAAGATGCCTGGGGAGCGTCGCCTTTTTGTGGTGGGCTTGGCTGCGACTCTGACGAAACCTCGCCGATGTCCTATATGTGGGAGAAGGCTGAGTTTCATTTCACCGGCGAATTCAATTGGGATTTATATGAAACATTGGGCGGACTCAAAGGACGCATCACCAGCGAGGCTGGTAAACCAATTCCCGGACTAAGGCTCTACTACAGACCTCTGCATCCCCTGGGTCTCCTCTTCGGCCAGGGTTTTGGTCCCTGGTCTACGCTACCAGTTGACTCCAGCGGTTACTATCAGGTGCGAGTGCCGCTGGGAGCCTACCTCCTTCGTCCAGCCGCCAGCGATTACGACTTTAAAGAAGTGCCCAAATGGATTGAGGCTAAGAAAGGTAACTATTCTGTTACAGATTTTCTCGGCACTTACAGTGGAGAGTCGCAAATAGGTCTGACCGGAGCATCGGGCAACAGCCAAAACATCAACCGCCCCAATCAATCGTTATCGATCGGTTCCACCTCTCGCAGGGGTACAGCCAGCCCTACGGATGAAGCGAAGAAGCTGGACATTGTCAAGTATGTCATCCTGCATACAGACCTGCCATATCAGGGAATGGTGGGTCCCGATCCCAAAGCAACGGACCAGGGCCAGGGCGCCACTGACCCTGTCATAAAACTCCCACGGAAATTCATGCTCAGCTTCAATGTAGAGAGTGTGCTCGATACACACGGCAATCCAGCCAAAACACTCGATGAGGCGACTTGTACGGCGCCCTACTCGACCTATACGAAACTTCCTGACGGTACCGTTGTAACGAACTGCAAGCGAGGTGGGCCGGTGCAAGGGGCGAAGATTCAGGTGCGACTCCGCGGCGGCACAGGCCTGGTAACGCCACAGAGCGCAGATTGGACCGAAGTCACAACTAATGCGAAAGGCAATGCCTATCTAAATCTGCAGAGTGGTGGTCATCCCGGCTGGACGCAATTAGAAGTAAAGATCTCCTTCAATCCGGTCAACCCGTGGGCTGTCTTCGATTTTGCGAAGGAGAAGATTGAGTTACAGCCAGCAATTCACGGCGATGATGCGCCAGCTGGGCCAAAGATGGCCCTATTGCCTGCTCATGTCAGGGAAAGCGACGTTCCTGCCTACTGGTGGAGAAGGGCGGAAAGCGGTGGCGCTAAGGAATCTGCTGCGCGAACTCGTGATCTTCAGGGCGACGTGAACTTCGACCGCGCGGTCGATCAGAAAGATCTCGAGTTGGTGCGCAAATTCATGGGCAAGAATATGAAACAGGGAGGATACAAAGCATTTGCCGACTTGAACAATGACGGTGTGATTGACGAGAGAGATATGGGGCTGGTGCAGCAAAACATGGGGCGCAGGCTTAGACCTCCGGGACCACGTCGCAGTGAAAAACCCTAAGCTGCGCAGAGCAATCGATATCAGGAGGTAATAACCAGTGAGAACAACGAGTGCGTCTGGCAGCACGCGGTACGTGTTAATGCTGGCGGTTCTCACCTTGGCGCCGGCAGCAGTCTGGTCGCAAGGCAAACCAGGTACGGACACGACACCAGCGCCGCCAGTGACGAAGACCAAGCTCGAGGTGCAGGAAAACGGCGGCGAATTTGCATCGCCATGGGTCATTTCGCTGACGATAACCTCGGCCGACACACTGGCATTCCGCTACTCAACCAATGAACCCGCCGCCACCTCGGCAATCTGGCAGGTGTCAGACAAGCCATTCTTGTCCGGCTCCCAAATAACAGCGGCACAGCCTTCCCAGGTGATCCCAAGCGGAGCATTAGGAACGGTGCCGGCGCCAGGTCACGTCTCACAGTTTGAAATCAACTTCGCTCAGTTTGCCAGTCGTACACCACCCAAATCACCCAAACGGTACTATGCACGCGTTGTCATAAGAAATGGGCGGAACCAACCCGTAGGGTTACCATCCTCATCCGTGATCATCACTTATCGTGAGCCTCCACCCTCGACAAGCTTTGAGCATCCTGAGCTTGGCAGCGAGTACTGCGACCTGAGCGTCCGGCATCCATACCAGATGGATCGGTGCTCCTTGAGATTCTTGTTTTTTGACAAGGTAGATCCGATCGTTAATAGGGCGGAGATTCACGGCGACCATGCTTTGCACTTACTGATCAAGTCCGCGGCCGCAGGCAAGAAGTACCAGATTGACTGTCGCCTCGATACGTTTGGCTCGGAACACACGCCTTATAAGATTTACGGCGGAAAACTCAATGAAACGGTACCGCAAACGGGCGCTTTGAAAAACGTCATTTTCATCTTCGAGTCTACGAATACCGATTGGACAGAGCTTTTTATCAGGAACGAAGAAGGATTGATGTTTTCCAATGCAGGGTCACAAACATAAAGTAGCAGCGGGGAACGAGATAAATGCCGCCGGGCTATTGCGAGGACATGTTTTGACGTGAAGGAGTTAGAGACATGAAAGTACAAAGGTACACGCCCTGGACAATCGCGCTCATATTTGCTTGCCTGGTCCATGTCAACGGGCTGGCGCTCGTTACTAGTCCGGACCCGTTCCAGGGACCATTGGTTTCGGTCGGCATTTTACGCTTTCAAGATGACAGCGGAATAGGAGCGCCGCCTGAGGTAGGCCAGCAGCTGGCTCAGGAGTTGCACCAGAAGCTTGCCACAACTTTCAAAGACCTGCTGCCACGCCTGATCAGCGGAGGACCTGACCTTGCGGCCACTTCCAACCTCACTATCGAGCAAGTGGTGGCGTTAGGCAAACAGAATGGAGTCAAGTTCGTTATCCGCGGTGGTTTGCTGGCACTTACTTCGGAGAAGGCTGGACAAGAAGTAAAGATAAGTGCGCAGCTGTATGCTGAGATCATCTCCATTGACACCGCCTCGATTGTTAGTACGTTTCGTGCCGAGGGAGCGGCTACTCAAGTGGATGGTGTGGAAAAGTTGGCCACTATCGATCTCAAGAGCGAACGGTTTCGCGGCTCCGCGGCGGGCAGGGCCCTCACCGATACCATCGTCCAGCTCGCCGGATTAAGTCATCAAGGTGTAATTGCTCCAGCTTCTACAGAAGGTCAAGCGACGGTTGAGTCAGGCAAGACGGAAGGCGCCTCGGCCAGCGGACCAACTGAGACTGCGAACGCTGCAGAGTCAGACACTGAACTGCAACAGTTAATCGCTCAAGCTGAAGCCATTCTATCCAATGGTGCAAACGTAAGCACTGGAAGCATTGATGCAGTTAACAAGTCGCTCGAGGCTTTGAAATCAACACTAGCTTCCAAAGCCAGGCTAATGGAGAAAGGTCAGGATACTGCGCAGACAGACCAAGAATTGTCCACGCGCAAAGAGGCTCTGGCAATGGCGGTTGCTCAGGTTACGGCAGAGGTAAGCGCCTCGACTGAGACTGCCGGCGGTGAAGTTGAACAACCGAGCGGGGAAAAGAAAGGGCTGCTCTCGAGTATCGACGAATTTGCCGGCCAGGCGCTATCGATTCTGCAAAAAATCCAGGAGATCCGAGCGGCGCTGCATGGTGTCGATGAGGCGTCACAGTATGAAGGATCCGGCGAAATATCCGCTGATGCCAGCGCGCCCACAGAAGAGTCGCTCAGCGAAGGAACCGGAGTTGTGCTTGACGAGAATGGCAATCCAATTGAGGGGGCGGAAGTGACTGACGAACAGACGGGCGCCGAAGCAACAACAGATGGCAATGGCGTTTACAGTTTGAAAGGTCTGCTCAATGGAAAGCTGGCAAAGCTTGTCGTAAAAAAGGGCCAGATGAAAATGAGTGCCCAGGCCCAAGTATGGCCCGGTAGTCCAACCATCCTGGATTTTCAATTTAAACCTGTCTCCATGAACGGAAAGATGTCGGCCTCCTTCGTGCTGCCCTCAACCGTTCTGCTTAAGACGTCGAATACTCAGATCGCGGCTAAGGGCAGCTTGCGAGGTGTAGTGCAAGATCCCAAAGGCCGGCCTGTATCTCGGGCTCTAGTGAGTCTGAAGGGCCTTGCCGTGGCACGGACAAACTCGCAGGGGCAATACGCATTTCTAAACGTGCCTGTAGGAACCCATCAATTACTCGTAAATGAGAATGGGCTGAAAACAAAATCTGCCCAGGTACAGGTAGCCGCGAAGAAAAGTGCTGATGCCAGGATTCAATTTGGTCCGGCCGATAAATTGGCCCAGCCTCCCACTAACGGTTCGCTAATTCTCCTGCGAGCCGGTTCCGTACTGCGCGGAACCATTCTGGACAACGATAATCACCCGATCGGCGGCGCGAAGGTGTCGGTGATTCAGTCCGTATCGTCTGCGTCCGTGTTTACCGGTTCGAATGGATCCTATGAGCTGCGGAACTTGAAACCGGGTCCATACCTCATCGTCGTTTCAAAGGTTGGGTTTGATAGTGCGAGCCAAAAGATCCCGCTGGCTGCAAACGGAACTGAGCGTCGCGACCTGCAACTGCAAAGGCAGAATTCCCCGTTAATCGCGCGCATCTTGAGTAACGAAAGAGCGCGCCGCGGACAAGTTCAGGGAACAAACACAGCCGGCGCTGGTACTAACAGAAAAGTGGATTCTATTAAAGGACAAATCTCGGGCCGTGTGACTGACGCCGAAACCGGTAAGCCGGTAGGCGGCGCAACCATCACGGTCGAAGGACACGAACCATTCAAAACAGATCGCCAGGGTAATTATCAGTTGCGAAACGTTGCCGCCGGTAATTATAAAGTAGCGGTCAGTGATGCTGGTTATTCTTCGCAAACAAAGGTGATCACTCTTCGGGCGGCCAACTTGTTGCGCCAGGACTTTGCTTTGAAACCTGAGGCGCGCCTGGGCATTCAAATAAACGAAAAGGCAGGCCGCGCTGATACTCGGTTCCCTGATCGTCCACAGATTCCCAGAGCCGGAGTGATGGGCCAGGTTCTTGAAAACCGAACAGCGAAACCCATTGCGGGCGCCGCAATCTCGATTTCGGGCCAGCGGGGAACAACTACAGATTCAGCGGGAAAGTTCCTGATTGCTAATCTGGCGCCGGGAACCTATCAGATCATTGTCGGCAAAGCGGGATATTCATCTGACCAGCGCGCCGTCGGTCTTCGCGCGGGAGAAACCGCCACGGTCACGTTCACGTTGATGTCCCAGCCACTACCTGCGATTAGAGTTCCGCGGCACTAAGAGTACTTCCAAGGTAGGTATCTATTGATTGAAGAACTCCAGCGGAGTAGAACCATCACTATCACGCGCATGGATCAAGTTGGCCTCGATTGCCACCAGCCCCTTGACCCTTTCCGTGTCTCCCACTTTTGCTGCCTTGATGATTTGCTTGCTAGTGTCCGGCATGCGTGAGTCCTTTCTTCACTCTTCCATAACTGCACAACACACGAGCTCATGAATGTAAAGTCAAAAGTAGCTGGCTACATTGACGGCAATAGGTTTGGCTGGCTTCGTTCTGAGTGCTACATTGCGGACAAAACATAGAACAACTCCGTTCGTTTATTCCCATTTAAACTCACGGCAAAAGGATTTCATAAGTAGTCGTCGCCTGGACGCCATCCTATATTACTCGCCCACATAGAGGCAGCTTCATAGATGATGTGAAAGACTGGTTCCTTCAGATACAGATAGCCGTCGATGCTATCCGGAAACACTTGCGCCGCCCGACATTTGACCACCTCGTATTCAGCACGTACGGCGTCCGACGCCCGTAGATAGTCGCGAAATAATATTGGGTACTGCTGATTGAAACGGCCAAGCTCGCGGATGTGAATGTGCGCCCGCCGCTCTCCTTCAGGTTCACGCATGTAGAGCTTGCGCAACTCTGGATCAGTGGCTGACATCGTGTGGAAGTCGTCATACACGAACTCGTCCCCTTGGCGAAAATCTGCTGCTTTGAGGGGTGTCGTCACGCTGTCAGCTCGGTCCAGAGCTTCAACCGTGACCTGAAGATCGATGACATCCTTCGCGGCGAGGCCCGGGACCGAAGTCGAGCCGATGTGATCTATTCGCAGCGTTGCCGGTCCAACCAGCTCGCGTAGGCGCCGAGCGATTTGGGTGAACTCGGCTACCCAACGAGGCTGATAAGGCGAGATTATTACTGGCCGTGATTTCCTCGTGATATCGTATCCAGCCATTGCGCTTGTTAAGAATTGGTGGGACTAGTCCAACAGTTCAATTGAATCGCCTTCCGTTAGCATCCCTTCTACCAAAACCGCGCAATAAACGCCGGCAAAGGCGCCGTGCGACTGGGCAACTTTGCGTAAAACGTCTGGGTTATGTTCGCCTGTGTCGGGATCGAGTGAAATCATTTTGCAGCGCGGATCGCGCTCCAAAATCGCGATCACTGCGTTCGAACCGATCCTCAATTTGCGACCTACCCACTGATCTTCGGCAAAGCCATCACCCGATGCGAGGTTAAGATAGATGTTTGCCCGAAAGCGTCGTTTATCAACAGGAATGCCCAATTCCGCTTCGATAAGTCGGACGGTTTGCGCGCTAATCAAAGAAATGGGGCGACAGTCAGTCAACGAACGGTCTGAACGCACAAGCGTGAGATGATTTTTCTCGCCGATTCCCTGCCCCAGCGTTGTGACAAGGGCTGGGTCATCAATCGCGAAGACCGTGCCCGAGGGCGTAATCACATCTAAAATTAGATCCTCTGGATCGGCGCATGTCGGTGTAACACCCGGGCCGAGGCTCGCCGCCTCGGCCAGATTCGGCGGTTTCGCTGCCCTTTCAGCGTAACGAAACTGTGGTCGATAGCGCAGCATTTGTTGCTGCTCGCGTGCGGTCAGATAAGGAAAGCCTTTAGGCGCGGCTGAGTTTTTAAAGGCGTACCATCGGTCGCCGTAGAAACCGGAAAATCCCAAGAACGCTTCACGCATTGGCTCGCCGCCCATACTTTTAACTGGATACCGCCATAAACTTTCGACAGTTCCAATAGTTGGCATCTGAATATCCTCCAGGGATCGCGGGCGTCTCGCCCGCTAGGGGCGGAGGCAACTCGACGAGCGGGCGGGACGCCCGCGGTCCCAGCAAACTGACACTTCAAAAAGTGCTAATGTCCTCTTCTGCGATAAGGAAGAGCGGTTTCCCACCGCTTGAAATCGACACTGCATGTGCCATCGTCTTTTGCGCGCCGGCAGAAGCCGCGCATTCTTGAAGGTCTTGAAGTGATGCAAAGTGGAGCTCGGCTATCCTATAAAAAGGAGGTGCGCTACCATCAGCAGTTCCCAGCACTTTCGTAGCCACAAACTTCTTTATCCCTTTCAGCGTGTTTTCGTTTACCAGTGGCACATGCTCTTCTCTGTAAGCCCGCTCGAAAGCGTTCACGTCCTGCGGATATGGGTAGAGAACTACTACCTTCGCTTCGGCCATATATCCTCCAAATGTCGGTGCTCGGGGCAAAGTGTATCTGAGAGATTAAAAACCAAGACGCTTCTAGGTTAAATCCGATCGTAAGTCAAATGCCTATAAAAGTCGAAAATTGGTAGTGACCTAGTTTCAACTCTCCGCGCCACCTCCGCGTCCTTTGCGTCTCGGCGGTTATGTTTTTTTGGCTAATTCACCGCCGAGACGCAAAGGACGCGGAGAAGGCGCAGAGAAAAACTCAACTTAGGACACCACCCGAAAATTGGAACCTTTTCCCGTCAGTTTGAGCACTATCTCAAACGGTAGTGCGATCGCGCATCTTCGATCCGGAAAGCCTTACTCAACGGATGCCTACCAATCCCTGCACCGATTGAATCAGCTTTTCCGAGTCGAAACCCACACCATCTTTAAACACGATCTCGACTTTCTCAATATCATTGATACTGGTGTCCGGGTTCCCTTTCACTACAATCAAGTCGGCCTGTTTGCCGACCGCGATTGAGCCGATGTGCGCCTCCTCACCCAGAAACTTCGCGCCATTGAAACTGGCAATCTTAATCGCTTCCAGCGGACTAAAACCGGCTTCGACCAGCAGCTCAACCTCGCGCAGGTCGCCAAAACCAGCCACCACGCCGCCGTTGCCAGTAGGATCGAGACCGGCGATGAGTAATCCTCCAGCCTGCACGAAAGCGTGCTCAAAATCCATGGCCTTGCGCAGCAGCGAGACATAATTTGACTCAGAGGAAACCCGCGCCCGCGCTGTCAAATAGCGCACCCGCGCATCGGTTGACATCACGTTGAGGACCCGGGGATTCATCAGCGCGCTGGCTGCACCGATCCCAGTCTGAGTCAATGGAGCACCGCCGGCTTCGAAAACGGGCAGCGTGGAGGTGATTGCCACCTTCTTCGCTACCAGAGTGCGAATCGTCTCCTGTGCGGCAGCGCCGTTCAAATCCAATTGCCGGAGGCTGGCGCTAACTGCGCTTCCAGGCGGACATTGATCTGGCTGTTTGTTGGGAACGAATTCCGAATTGACCAACAAGCCATGTTCGAGGTTGTCAATGCCGATCTCCGCGGCTTCACGAAACCCGATCGAGCAAAGGTGTCCTGTCACCTTCAACCCGCGTTTGTGCGCTTCTTCTACGGCCGCGCGCAATTCGGCGCGGCTGATGTTCATGTAGGCTTTGAACGAAGTGGCGCCCTCGTCGGCCCAGAAGTTCACCATGCGCCGGGCGTCCTCGGGCCCGGTAAGCTCGTGCATCACGGGCGTGAATGCTCCTCGTCCTTCCAGATATGGAGAGGTGATGTACATCTTTGGTCCAATCATGCGCCCGCCATCAATCAGTCGCTTGATCTCCAGGTCCGTGAAGGGGGCCACACTGCCGGCGGTGCGAATCGTGGTGACGCCAAGCGCCAGATAGAGACGTGGGAAGCTGTTACCCATATCAGAGTAAATCGGCGGAGTACCACCCTGAGGGAAGAACATGTGGTCGTGCATACCAACCAGGCCCGGCAGAACAGTGTAGCCGCGGAGATCCAGCATCTGGGCGTTTTGCGGCACGTTCGCACTGCCGCTTGATGAGATCGATTGGATCTTGCCGTCGCTCATAACGACAGTCTGGTCTTCCTGTGGCACGGCGCCAGTTCCATCGATCACGCGGACGTGGGCCATTGCTATCACCGGCGCTTCCACGCGAATGAACAATTGGCGGTCAGAGGTAGGTGCCTGCGCAAGAGAGATGGTACCAAGGCCAAACAGCAGGAGAAGAATCAGTCTGATTTTCATGGAGTTCTACCTCTTGACGATATTTCTCGAGCGCAGCCCGCGATTAAAGCCGAAACGCCACTCATCAATTGAATTATGATTTAGAGTCCTGAGCTCCACAAGAAAGATCGGTGTTCCATCATTAACGATCTGGCCTGACTCTTACCCGACCTTCCCAGCGAATCACTCCCTCCCCTTTCAATTCCCCTTTTCAATTCTCGACAGCAGGACCCAAACCATGCTAGAAAGCAGTCCTCATCGAAAAATTTGTCTTCATGAAGTAGAGTAACGATCTCTAACCCATACTATCTCGAAGGAGGATCACATGAACACAAGGATTGCCGCAATCGCAATAAGTTCACTGTTGTTATTGACCTGCGTTGAAGCAGCGTTGGGCCAAGCCCCCTCGGGTCCGCCCAAGCCTGGGTCAGAGCACCAAAAGCTGGCCTACTTTGCTGGTAAATGGACGTCTGAGGGAGATATGAAGGCGAGTCCTTACGGCCCAGCGGGGAAGTTCACGTATACGCAGAACTGCGAGTGGTTCGAAGGCAACTTCGCACTAGTGTGTCACTCGGAAGGTAAAATGCAGGAAGGCACCGTGAAATCTCTGAGCATCATGGGTTATGACCTTGGCGAGAAGTCATATACCTATTACGAAACGAATACTATCGGGGAGAGTATTTTTTCCCGTGGTGTGCTCGAGGGCGACACGTGGACCTGGAATGGCGATAGCAAGATGGGCGGGAAGCCTGTCCACTCGCGATTCACCCTGAAGCAGCTGTCGCCGGACTCGGCCAGTTATAAATTTGAGATGGGCACCGGCGATGAGCCGCTGAAGGTGATTATGGAAGGTAAGCAAGCCCGCGTGAAGTAATGGTCCAATAGCCTAACTCCGACCACCACAGAACCACTACAGAACCGAGCGCGGTAGCGCCGGGTGGATCTTAGATGTCAGGAGCCAAGTTGCAGAGATTGAGCCGGCGCTATCGTAACTGCATCACGCGGAGTTTACCGCCCAACCAGGCGCATGGCAGCGCACTGAAGATGAGCGCGAGAGGATACCACTTGTTCTCGAATGCCGGACCCGCGTTCCATGTCGCAACGGCACCCGCAACACTCAGGATCACGCCCACCACACCCAGCGCCAGGGCGTGATTCATAGGCCGATCGCGTGCGAGCCGTGCCGTGATGTAGCTTCCGGCGATGGCGTAGACGATGCGATAAATCGTAGCCACCACGAAGAGCGCGTCAGCCATCGGCTCTCCCCAGGGTGGATAAACCCGGGTCGCGTGCAAGACTGCGTCCGTGCCGAGTGAAAGGACAAAAATCGTGAGCACTCCCGCGAATACTGCGCCGACGCTTTGAAGAATGCGATTTGAACGCTCTGTTTTGCTCATAGTTTCCCTTTTTACTGACGAAATTTTTGAGCTTGTTGGTCTAGCTTGCATCGTTCGCTAATTCTATCGTTTTGGACGTGCCCGTTTCTTCTTCTCTGTCTTCATCTCATCCAGGAGATAGTCGAGGCGCTGAAAATTACCCTCCCAAAATTGGCGATAGCCTTCCAGCCATTCGCTGGCTTTCGCGAGTGGTTGCGCCTCGAGCCGGCGCGGCCGCCGTTGCGCATCATGTCCGCTCGAAACCAGACCTGCGCGCTCGAGCACTTTGAGGTGTTTGGAGATCGCTGGTTGACTCATCGCGAAGGGTTTTGCCAGCTCCCCTACTGACGCCTCGCCCGACGACAGTCGCGCGAGTATCGCCCGCCGCGTGGGGTCGGCGAGCGCAAGAAAGGTTGCGTTAAGTTGCTCGGTAGTTGTCATTGCCTAACTCCATAGCAAACTGCTAGATAACCAATTGGTTTGATAACCATATCGTTATATACCATTCGGCCTTGCCGCTCGTCAAGGCTTTTTTCGATGCTTTTTCCAAGCACAGCGACGCTTTCTGTTTGATAAGTTCACAACTCTTGACATATTTTTACGTGCTCTTAACACGGCTTAACAGCGACAAGAGTATGCTTTCATGCACATACCGCAGCTATTCAGAGGTTTAAATGAAGTTGAAGAGAAGAGGGTTTTTGGGCGGGTTCAACCGGTTCCGGCTGATCTTAACGCTGGGGCTGGCGGTTCTTTTGCCGGCAGCGGGTCTCATCTATGTCAATTTTAGCCAGTTGAGAGCCTTCAAGCGCGACAAAGTGTTGGAGGCCGCCATCCATCGGGATTTTCAGGAAATGCTCGCCATTTCCGAAAAGAAAATCAACCAGAAGGCGTATTTGATTACGGAAGAGGCGCGGGACGTGTTCCCATCCCCAGACAGCGACGCACCCGAGAAAGAAAGAAAGCTTGACCTGATTTTATCTAAGAGTCCCTGGCTGTCGCACGTCTGGATCTTCGACGAAAAGAGCTTTGTGATGCGTTCGCAACCTCAACTGATGGGCGACAAGTACTTCCGCGAGGAATGCGAGCGCATGTCCGAAGGTTACCGTGGGTGGTTCGGCATCGAAGGCAAGTCGTTGATGGAGACTCTCTACAAGAAAACCCGACCCATCAGTTTCTACACCAGTCAAACAAAACGGGCCGATGGCGACGCTTACGTAGCTACGGCCATGTTCGTGTTACCTCAGCTATCTAAAAACCGGGTAGTGTTGGCCGGGCTTACCCTCGATCCTTCTTACCTGAAACAAACTTTCTTTCCGGGAATGCTGGAAGAGCTGGTCACACAGAAGTTGGTAGATCAGGGCGGAAACCGGCTCGCCATGGTGGTCTATCCTTCGGAACCGGAAGCTGGACACGAGGTCAAGCCGTTTGCCACCTCAGCAGGCTGGAACGAAGGAAAACCTGAGGTGACGCGCAAGTTCGACGATGTTTTTCGCGGACTGGCGCTGGGCATCAAGTATCAGGGCACGAGCGTGGAGGCGCTCGGCCAAACCTGGGTTCATCGCAGTTTTTTAATCCTCGCATTCCTTTCACTGCTGATTATCGGCGGGCTGGTGCTCACCAAGCATATTGTCAGCAAAGAAATGGCGTTGGCCCGCCTGAAATCCGACTTTGTTTCCAACGTATCGCACGAATTGCGCACTCCGCTGGCTTTGATCCGCTTGTACGCCGAAACGCTGGAACTAGGCCGCATCACCACGCAGGAAAAGAAGCACCAGTATTACCGCATCATTCGAAAAGAGAGCGAGCGATTGACCGCGTTGATCAACAACATCCTCGACTTCTCTCGAATTGAGGCTGGACGCAAGGAGTACGAGTTCCGTAAGACTGACATCGCGGAGCTGGTTCGCAACACGCTCGACTCTTATCGCTACCAAATCGAGCAACAGGGTTTCGCGTTTGAAGAGAGCATTGACTCAGACCTGCCGGCAGTGCCTGTGGACCGTGAAGCAATCGCGCGCGCTCTTGTCAACCTGGTTAACAACGCGCTGAAATATTCGACTCACGAAAAGTTTCTGGGTGTAAAACTATACCGGGAGAACGGCGTAGTGAAGCTCGAGGTCGCGGATCACGGCATTGGCATCGAACGGCGCGATCAGTCGAAGATCTTCGAGAAGTTCTATCGAGCTGGAGATCCGCTGGTGCACAACACAAAAGGCAGCGGCCTGGGTCTGTCGCTGGTCCGCCACATTACGCAGGCGCATGGCGGGGAAATCGCAGTAGAAAGCACACCGGGAAAAGGCAGCAAATTTACTCTCTCGTTGCCGCTGGCATCAGCCACTCAGCAACTGGCAACTGGCGCAGCCTCAGCTGGTGCAGCATCATAAGGACAGGCGCATATGAAAAGAAAAATGAGTTTCAATGAGCAAGCAAACGGCAGCCCCGGTGGCGGTCGTTCAGAGATTAAAATCAGCGAGTTTGCCCAAGCGAATGCTACAAAGAAAACACGCATACTCATCGTGGAGGACGAACCTGCCATGGTGGCTGGTCTGCGCGATAACTTCGAGTACGAAGGCTATGACGTGATCAGCGCGGGCGACGGAGCAGAAGGCCTAAGTCGCGCTCTTACCGATAATCCCGATCTAGTCGTACTGGACGTAATGATGCCACGGATGAGCGGTCTCGACGTTTGCAAGCAGTTAAAGGCCAAGCAGCCGTCGCTGCCTATCATTATGCTGACCGCGCGCGGTCAGGAGATTGACAAGGTGGTAGGCCTGGAGTTGGGCGCCGATGACTACGTGACCAAACCCTTCTCGATTCGGGAACTGATGGCCCGCGTCAAAGCTGTGCTGAGACGCGTCTCACCACAGACGCCGGCAGCGGAGATTTATCGGTTCAGTGATATTGAGGTCAACATCCGCAGCAATGAAGTGCGACGCGCCGGTCGAACAATCGAACTCTCGGCAAAAGAGTTTGCGCTGCTCGCCTACTTCGTCTCTCATCCCGCCGAAACTCTCGGCCGGGACCGCCTGTTGGACGCGGTGTGGGGCTATGAGAACTATCCCAATACTCGCACAGTTGACACGCACATCGTGCATCTGAGGCAGAAGCTGGAAGCAAATCCTGAAGAGCCACGTTTCATTCTTACCGTGCATGGCAGTGGGTACAAGTTCGTTGGTTGAGGTCAACAGCTATCATGAGTCAATCTGGATTCAATGCCGGTTTAGGAACTCGGCGGGCAATCGATGTCCGGGTGTACCCGCCGCGACGTCAGCGTTCGGTCAAGGTGCGTCGCCAGGAATTGGAGGTCAGGCTCGCAGCTCTGCAGAAGGATTACGCTGAGTTGTATACGGCGATCTTCGAGGCGGCGCAGGTGCACCGGCGTTTGTGCGCGCCTCGTCTGGTTCGTCACGGAGCCTTCGAAATTGCCAGCGAGATCTTCGCCGTTCGCCACTTACCGGGTGACTTTTTTACCGTTGAAGAGACAAAGCACGGCGTGGTCCTGGCACTGGGAGATATCTGCGGCAAAGGTCTGGCGGCCGGGATGTGGACCGCGCATCTGGTGGGGTTGGTTGGCTCCCGTGTGGCCGTAACTTCTGAGCCGGAGGCGATCGTTGCCGGAGTGAACCGTGACTTCTGCCGGATGGAGTCGGTCGTGCCGCTTGCCAGCTTGTTCCTCGCAAAGCTGAATCCAGCCACCGGAATGGTCAACTACTGTAGCGCCGGACATCCTCCCGCACTGCTCTTGCGCGCCAATGGAGAATTGGATCTGCTGTCCGAAGGTGGACTGTTGCTGGGTGTGGTCCCTGCGGCCGATTACGTTGCTGGCAGCTTCCAACTGAGGGTCGGCGACCTGTTAGTGATTTATTCTGACGGTATCACCGAATCGCTCAACGACGCCGGTGAGGAGTTTGGTTATGCCCGCCTGGAAGCGCAACTGCGCCGCGGACAAGTCGGCGCTGCCGATGCGGTGCTCTTCTCCGTGTTGGGTGCTGTTCAGGACTTCGCCGCAGCGCAACCACTCGTCGATGATATGTCTTTGGCCATAGTCCGTCGCGGCAACCGCTAAGATATGGTCCCCAGCCAATTCGTAGGCTATCCGGGTTGACGCTCAACGACAGACAACGCTATGCTCGGCTCCGGCTGTGCAGGCTGCCACCCGTCCGCGGGCAGGACTGAGTCCACCTGATCCATTCCCAGTGACTACGGGTTCCAATGCGAACCTCCTTTCGCCCGAGCGAGCGGACAGCGGGCATCACCAAAGGAGGCTCGTATGTCCGATCAGAACAATCGTCCTAACATTTCCCCTCGCCGTCTTCCTGTTCGTCCCAATCTCGATCAACTCAAGCACCAGGCGAAGGATTTACTCCACGCCATCCGGCGCGGTGATCTGCCTGCGATCGAAGAGTTCAATGCGTTTCATCCTAAACCGACGGTCCCAGTGGACCCTCTCGTGGATCCAGTGAAGATGAAGCTCGCCGATGCGCAGCTCGCCGTGGCGCGCAGTTACGAGGTAGAAAACTGGCCGCGGTTGGTCCAGTGCTGCAAACTAATCGACGCGATCTGGCGCGATGATGTCGACGCAATTCGCGAGCTCATTGTGAAACACCCGAACCTGTTGCATGAGAATGCTGGAATCCGGAACAGCAATTGGGGTCCACCGATGACTTATGCAGCAAATCTTGGCCGTGACGAAATCATCCGTGTGCTCTACGAACTCGGTGCGAGGGATCTCGATTCAGCCATCGGTCGCGCCACGCTACAGGGCAAGATTGATACGGCGCGAATGCTCCACGAGATGGGCGCCCTCGCGAAGTTTGGCGGGCGCCCACCGAAGGGCGCTCTCGGTGGGCCAGCCTACACCCTGAGTGTGCCGGGCACAAAATTCATGTTCGAGTTAGGCGCGCAAGTTCATGATGAGAACGGCGGGCGGCTGGCGCCGGTGGACGTCGTGCTCGAGACGGATAGCCGCAATCCCTCGGCAAAGCACCAGATCCTCGAGCTGTACGTGCGGCATGGACTCGAGCTGCCGAACACACCAACGATGGCCCTCCATCGCGGACGCCTCGATCTACTTAAGGAGCACCTGGATCGCGACCCGTCCCTGCTACAGCGGACGTTCACACACGAGGAGATCTACCCGCCGGATTTGGGCTGTCATGACGAAGTACTGGCGACGCAGGGAACGCCGCTGGCGGGAACAACACTGCTGCACATGTGTGTGGACTATGACGAAATGGAGATCGCGCGCTGGCTGCTTGAGCACGGAATGGATGTCGACGCCCGGGCGGCAGTTGATAGCGATGGTTTCGGCGGTCATACGGCCCTTTTCGCAACTGTAGTTTCGCAGCCGAATTTCTGGATGAACCACAAGGGCGGTCCGCAACGGGCGCCATTTACCGAGCTGTTGCTGGACCAGGGCGCAAATCCGAACGTGCGTGCCTCGCTGCGCAAGAAACTTCACCCTGGATACGCTCCCAAATACGACGTCGAGACGATGTACGAGTATCACGACGTCACACCGCTGACCTGGGGCGATCGGTTTCATGCAAAGATTTTCGTGAGCGCGGCTGCCATGCGGCTGATCGCTGAGCGAGGTGGCCACGAGTGAAATGGGCATAAAAATCGCTTTGCGGCTGCTTCGCCGTCGTAACCGCGTTAGAGTCTGTCGGGAAAAGCACTCTGCGCGTTCTCTGCGCCCTCAGCGTCTCTGCGGTGAGATGTTTTTGCACGAAAATTCACCGCCGAGACGCCGAGCTCGCAGAGATTACGCGGAGAGAAACCATTTTTCCGAAGGCCCGTTAGAAGTCGCATGTTTATAGATTGGGGAGACAACCGCTCCGGCGCCGTTCGAAGGAGCGGAACCTCAGAAAAAGTTCGCTTGGCCCCTTCCCCTGCCCTACCTCCTGCCCTTCCCCTACCCTACCTCCTGCTCCTGCTCCTGCCCCTGCCCCTGCTCCTGCCGTCTGCCTCCTGCTCCTGTTCCTGCCCCTGCCTCCTGCCCCTGCCCCTGCTCCTGCCTCCTGCTCCTGCTCTTGCCTCCTGCCCCCGTCTCCCATCGCTTCTCTTTTCGCGCGTGGCGAATTACGATCTGTTTACTATGCGCCCTGAAACAAACGAAGCCGCGCCGTATTATTTCCGCTACATTGACCGAATCTCCAGTGATGACATCCTCCATGTTATGGATATTCAATTGAGCGAAACACTGGCGTTTCTGTCCGATGTTTCTGAGGAAAAGTCGCTCCACCGTTACGCACCGGAAAAGTGGACCATCCGTGAGGTACTGAGTCACATCAACGACTGCGAGCGGGTTTTTCTATTCCGCGCTTTCTGGTTCGCACGTGGCTTTGAGGAACCGCTGCCAAGTTATGATCAGAACATTTGCATTCGGGGTGCTGGGGCGAATGAAGTACTGTGGGCCAGCCATTTGCAAGAGTTCCAGTGGATCCGGCTGGCGACTTTGTCGTTTTTCCGAAATCTTCCGGCCGACGCCTGGTTGCGACGCGGCATCGCCAGTGACAACTCCTTCACCGTGCGCTCCCTGGCATATATCCTTGCGGGCCACGTCAGCCATCACAACGCCATCATCCAGGAGCGGTATTTATGATCCTGCCCAATCTCCTTCCAGAGCCAACGGTATGTAATGCGGTTTGTGAGATTCACTGGTGAAAGGACCAGCCAAGTCGCCCCAGCGCAAGTCGGGAAGGGTGGTTTACCCCGCCTGCTCACCAAACACAAATCTCGGGAGTGGTCGAACTCTCGTGGTCAAGAGACTCGAAGATTCATAGTGGGAGGCTTGATTTCCTCAAAAACTTTTCAGGAGAGGGTGCCATCTTCTTAAACCAAAATCGACTATCTTCTCCTGATTGCGGGCCGAAACAATGATATTTGATGGTTTTATATCCCGATGTGTGATTCTCCGCTCAAGGGTGTGAGATCCCTAAATCTGAACAGATCTTGCGAGCAAGTTGCTTCTTGATTTCGCGATGGCGCGGAACCGTAGTGGTCGAGCCATTGGCAGGATTGCGATAGACGGTGTGCTTGCTTCCTTCGCGAATCAGGAAACAACCGTGAGACTCGAGATGCCGGATGAGGTCGGCTCGTTTCATTTTCTCAGGGCTGGTTTTTCAGGCTGCGCGTAAGACAAGGCGTTCGCGGGTAACCTTCGCGTTGGTTGAGAAGTGTCTTTCAAACTCCTCCCGATTAGCTTCCAGGATCAACTGAATTGCTTCCCCAAGGTTTTGCCGCACCTCTTCCAGAGTCTCTCCTTGCGTATTGGCCCCTGGGAGTTCCGCGACATATCCGATGTAGCCGCCTTCCTGTGCTTCTTCGTAAATTGCAGTTAAAGTGAGTTCAGTCATAAGCTTTGCTGGAATAATATCACCGTTCCTGGCAAGCTGCTGATCATTCCTCAAAACTCTCTCGGAGCGTGTTGAGAGCAAACCTCGACAAAAAATGGGCGCTGGGATCTCGTGGGTAAAACGTGAGGCGCTAAAAACACGGCTGGTGTGCCGAATGTTTGCTTCGACTGTAGATGGTAATCGAAAATCTTCCTTACACGTTGCGCAATTCAATCGACCTGAGTTGTACTCTGGATCTGCCAGCGACCACCCCGTCTGCGACAAACATCGAGCCAACGCCAGGAATAACTATGACCATCGCTATAGGATGCCGTCATGCGACCAGTTACGACTGCGGCGTCGCCATAGATTTTCACGTTTAGATCGTCGTAAGTGTAGGTGATGCCTGCAGGAGAGTTCCTCAGCCATTGAATATCCTCGGCCCGCGAAAGAGTCCTACCATAGCCTTGGAATACGATGAAGTCGTCTGCTTCGACTCTTTCGAAAAATGCGAGGTCGTGATTTGTTTGAGCAAGAGCGTAGTCACGGTAGATTTCAAACAAGCCCGGCTCGGTCGTAAAAACTGATAGATTGGGGACTGATAAATAAGCGTTGACGACTGGAGGTTGAAGTATTTTAGCTGAAACATCTGCGGGACTCAGCAAGTTCCGAATGTTCGTTAGGGAGACACTCACGCCAAAAGTGCTGCAGGCTATAGCCATATAGAGTCCAACCTTGCGCATGGGAAACACCCCCGGCTTTAAACGACAATTCAATAGACGCCCGAACCGTGAAATTGTTCCCAGTAATACGCCTGGGTTTATAAAAAAGCTAACGGTCTTCCCTCAGTGCCGAGCTGTGGTCGTCCACGTAATTTCGTTTACAAAGAAGCCTAGTGGGCCCGCTCGGCCGACCTAACTTTCAATTTTGATCAAAATGACAATTCATCCAGCTCATCATTCCTGTCATCGTCTAGATCGACGGAGTCCTTTTGATTGATTCGTTCCCACTCTTCCCACGTAACACCATAAGCAAAGCCTGCGTCAGTATAACCGGCGATGTAGGCAAAGGTTTCGTCTTGATCAAACATCTCGTAGGTGTCCTCCTGACGAGCCGCCTTTCTGCGTTTGCGGGCGGCGATATCACCTTCCAGGGATTTCAACAGTTGGCCCTTGTAATCAGGGTCAATTTTTGCTCCCAGCATTTCGAGTTCTTTGAAAGCACAAATAAAATCGACGCCGAAGTGTTTATGGTAACCTGAAGCGATATTTTTGCCGTCGTAAGTCTTTAACCAGAAGCGGGCAGACTGAAGACGAGCAGAACGATCCATTCGTTTGACTCGTGGAGATAGAGCTTCAGCCTCGCCTGGGAAACATCCGGCGAGAGCAACGGAGCCAGGTCGCTCGAGGAGGTTCGACTCCGCAGGCAAGCCATTGGCCCGACGGGAACGCTACAACGGCAGGTAAAGAGTCTGATTGGCCCAATCCGATGAGTCAGTAGCCTTGGCTATGAGTTCCAGATCGGCGATGCACTCACCTACGGTGATGTTGAGTTGGTGAGCGTAGATCACACCGCCAAATGCTTCGCCGGTCTTTTGACGATTCTTCGCCTCCCGTAATAGATCGTCATCCTGCGTGAAGAGAACACGACCAAGTGATGTCGCACGATCCAGCAGTTCATGGTCATCGTATATTCTGGCGCCGTCTTGCTGCGCCGTTAAGACGTCGACTTCACGCAGGCGCAACCCCTCCGTTACTGCCCGACGAACGTGGACGTCCATATACAGTTTTATGCTCACTGTCGGCGCTTTAATGCGCGCAGGCGCTGCTGCAGCGGAGACTCGCTTTCTGGGTTAGCAAACTGGTTGACTTCTTCCCATCGGCTCTGTATTTCTGCGTCGAAGTCCACTTGGTGGTCGTAATAGTAGGCTAACGCAACGTGTATTTGGGAAAGTGAGAGATGAGGATACTGAAAGTGGATCTCCTCTGGGCTTGAGCCGTGGGTTAGCTTGTCAATTGCAACTTCGATCACCTTGACCTTTGTGCCACTGATCCAGGCAACACCATGGTCGTCTAGTTCGATCTGAGCGTTGGTGGCAATAGACATTGCTCGACTCCTCCATTAACGACCCCTCGACAGATTACATCTTGCCCTGAGGAAAAGCGTTTCTGCAAGCACTTATCTACATTTTCCAGGTGTTCCAGCCATCACAAAATCGTTCACGTTCCGAGTCGCTGTCTGCATTCCAAAGAGTGTGGCGCTTTGATTCCATTCACATAAAAATGGCGCTTCTGATAGACATGACGACAAAATCTGTGCTTAACAGTGAGATGGTGAAGCTTCAATTGAAGGCTCGTGAACCTCAAGAACACGCATGAAAACGCGAGAGAATTTCCTCGTCAGAACAGGCCCCTTCGCCGGACGCTAAGCGGCCGCGTTCTCCTTGATCGCCTTAACGATTCCCACAATTCGATCTGCATCGCTGTCAGGAAATACCCCATCCAGCCCGCTCGTGTTGAAGTCAGTATATGGCGGCTCATAAAGCTTTGACGGCTCAATGGTTCCATTCTGGCTGAGGTAGTCGATTATCAGATTAATAAACTGAATCTGATTCGAATTGAAACGGTGCTCGTTCAGGTAATCACTAAACGCTTTCTTGGCTGCCTCCCGATTCAGCCCTACAAGACTTCTTATAAACAGCCCGAGCTGCTCTTGTTTACCGTAGGCCCGCTCAAAGTCTTCCTCTGTTCCAACATCTCCGCTCTCGAATAAGAGTCGCTTCAGTTCATTGATATCCGTCTGGGTTATCGGTACGTTGTGTTTGAGCTTGTGCAGGACAATGTGGTCCTCATGCGAGATAAGAAAACTCATCATTTTCTTTTTGTACTGGATCGAACTTGTAGCAGAGACCAAACCGTCGAGAATCACTTCGCGCGCTTCAGATAGCTCATCTTCAAAGTCGGTATAGATAATCTTGCGCTGCTTTTTGTCCATAAACTTAACCAGATCGCGCAAACGCTTACGCACGTTCTCGAGCATGGGCAGAGTGATGACTTGCCAGTAATGTTCTTGCTGCAAGTCTTCAATCAATTCGATCTGGGCGTAGACCATGGGAATCGCTTGTTTGTCTTCAAGGCGGCTGGCGATCTCTTTAACCTGATCGTGGAGTCGAATGTATTCTGTACTCGCCCGAATCATGGCGAGCTGAATTTTTAGAATCAATAAGTCGAATCGCTTGGCGGTTTCATCTTCCGGCTCGAGCTCAGTGGGTAAACCTGCGAGTATGTGTGCGACTTCCGCATAGTCGGTAGCTCCTAAGTCTTCCCACGCTTCTTCTTCACTATACTTCTCTACCGTTTGACGATGCGGACGGACGACAAAGTTATCCACATTCATTGCCGACACCTCGGTTTGCAAGTGTCCGGCTATCTCCTGCCCCATTTGTATTAACCCTTCGTTGGAGCTGTCCGCCTTTCTTACTGACGAAAGCAGTTCCAATCGTTTGAGGAATATTTGCTTGCCCAGGGAAGGTTGAGTCCCCGCCTCGACGCCCTTCTTATTCTGATTAAAGAACTCAAAGTTCTGGCAATAGTCAAAGATGTAAAAATGTTCCTTGTCTTTCCCGGGGCCAAAGAGATCTGGCCTCAAGCGTGTGCCGCGACCGATCATCTGGAGAAACTTCGTCTTTGACCGGAGTGCCTTAAAGAAAACCAGGTTCACAATTTCCGGAATATCGATTCCGGTATAATGGCCCGAACTTTTAGAAAGATGTTCCTGGGCAGGTTGTCTTTGAAAGTGGGCTCGTAGATGAGCGCGCTAAGGTGTGTTTCATATGGTTGCTTCAACTCGGCATCATTTTGGTAGAGCCACTGGACCGTCAACTCAAGCGCGCGTCGAGCGTAGAAGCAACATGTGCGAGCATCGTTGTGAACTAAGGATTCAACCTTCCGCGCGGAGTCATAAAGCTCAGGCCATTCGGTTTGCAGGAAGGTGAAGTTAGACATTTTACCTGAGCTGACTAGTGTCGTGTCTCTAAGGGCTGACAAAACGGAGCAATCAATTAGATCCAGCCGGCGGATCAAGTGTCAGGGCAAAGCCTGCCAAGCTGAAAGAATGTTACGAAAATCAAATTCTGGTGTCTGAGGTTGACCGCTTTTTGGACTATTTTTATTTCCCAGCTGTGAATCGGGATTCATGATTTACTTGTGACAAAAATCGCATCTAGTCAAATTAACACCAAAGGTGTTGGCTAATTTCAGCCCAGGGTTTCCACCCTGGGACCGAGATAAATCCTAGAATCGGACAACTCTGAAAGAGTTGGCGAGTTGCCTTACAGCCAGTTTGCCAACGCTTTCAGCGTTTTATTAATGGTGTGACGGCCTAAACCAGGGTATGAAACCCTGGGCTGCAATTAGCGAACGCCGTTGGCGTTAAGCTACTCAGAATTTTTGACACGGTGAGCCCAAAGAGCGATTTAAGCGACACATAGAGAGCCCCTGCTGCGCTGGCAGTAGCGGGAACCTACAATTTGCGGTGTGTACTTCATGGTATTGCCAGTATGACGACTGCTCTGCCGCCCGCCCTCGCGGGCTGATTATTTTTGTTGATTCCAACCTGGGTTCCGCTGCGCTTCATCCGGCTCTATGCTATCGCCTGCTCCGCAGGCTGGTCCCGTTTGTTCGATCGATTTTAGAAAGTGGACACTATAGATTTGCCCTTTTCTCACTGGACAGTTCACCATTGAAAGCGCGGTGTTTGAGGGTAGCAAAGAGTGCATCCATCTCCGCCAGCGAAGCGCGCTGCGCCGTCTTCAGCTTCTCCACCGCTTCAGTTCGGCGGGCGAATTCACGCTGAAGTGAAATCGGCGGAAGAATTGTCGAGATACCAAAGACCTTTTCCTGCGAGATGTTCTTCATTGAACCGCTTGTCCCGGTCGCTCGCCGACCAATCTCCCGACGAAGCGTTGGCGTCTGAAACAATGCCCAAACGAAAAGAGGTTCGGCCTTAGCAGGTTGACGCCAAACAAAGCGCCAGAGCTTATCGGGCAGCAACACATTAGGGGGTGTACTCTGAACATACGCCACAGCGCCAACGAGTTCAGTTGTGTTAGCACGACTAAACAGCAGGTCGCCGGGCCGTGCGTAGTGTTCGGTCGGGGGTTCGTAATTATCGGGAGCCACCGACGCTGTCGCCCGTTTTGGCTTCCGCGCGAGATTCGGTTTTGGGCGTGGTTGGTGCGTTGGCTTTGGACTCCCCGACGAGCTTTGGCGGCGCGCCGGCCGGAGCCTCAACCATCGCAAGCAGGATCGAATCTGAAACGCCCTTGCATTTGAGTTCAGCAGGTACGCTCGGAAGGTGGCGAAGTGACAGCGTGAACTTTTAATCTTCGCGACGATGAGTTCAGGAGAAAGCTTGGCCTTAACCATTGTCAGAACGTCAGAATTACTTATGTCTACTAACTGCGAGTCGCCTTGAGCCTTTGTGCTAGTGGAAAAAGAGAGCGCGACGGCCAAGCTGAGCGCTAGTATTGTGAGAGACTTCATTAATTGCCTCCTGCTGAGCTGCAGGGCTTTGCCTCAAAAGTCAAAAACTGGAATGCACCTAGCGAATTGAATGAAGGATCTGTTTCTTAGCCTGCGAAGCAGGCGTGAGCATAAAGCCTGGGGCGCGAGCCCCAGGAAAGCTGTGGTTTCAAGTGGGAGCCCGCGTGAGCGGGCGAAAGACTCGCGAAACAAAGAGCTGTCGCCCGTTGTCACGGGCTGCAATTCGTGATTCGAAATATCCCTGGGGCTTCCGCCCCAGGCCTGGAGTTTGGACATTCGACTCTGTTTTACGCTGAAAGCGTTCGCGAATTCCAACCCAGAGTTTGCTTTGAAACCCTGGGGAAACGAGCAGCGTCACTTTGTCGCAACTCTGAAGGAGTTGCGACATCGCTGGTCCGCAGGAAGCATGGGTATGGCGACGCAACTCCTTCAGAGTTGCGACCTGGAAAAATTGACCAGCATGTGCCCAGGGTTGAAGCAACCCTTGGGCTGGAATTAGCGAACGCTTTCAGCGTAAACAGTTTTGGTTAAGCAATGTCCAAACTCCAGGTGGCCCTGGGGCTTCCGCCCCAGGCTTTACGCTTACGCCTGCTTCGCAGGCTAGGACAAGATCAAAGTTTCACGAGACCTCTACGGTGGTACGGTTTGAGACTTTTGGGGCAAAGCCGAGCTGCAGAGTGGAAAGTGTATGGAAAGCCGGGGAGGAGAATGCAGCAAGGATCTTATTTTCTGATGCTACAATTCATCGCGTCGAGCTACATTGGTACGAAGCACACGGTATTGGTAGGAAGAAGTTGAAGATCAAGAACTACCCGGATTAGTTTGATGCCGGAAGACGAGCCAGAAAGTTTATACGTTTTGTGTATCGACGACGGTGGGTATCCCGAGTCGCTGGAGGTGCGCAAGATCTATGTTGTGCTAGCGGATGACCAAGCGGCCCAGCGACAACACATTCGCGTTATCGATGAGACGGGTGAAGACTACCTCTATCCCGCAAAGCTTTTCGTTCCTATTCAAGTACCACCAGAAGCCGCCAGAGTCTTGCCTGCTGTTACTCGCAATTCTAGAACGCGTTAAAGCAGCAGAAAGTTAGAACATTGTAAGGGTGTCACTCGTCACGTAGGCGCACTGCAATGTCACCAGACGTTCTAATCACTATTTGATTGCAGAGCAGTAACTTAAGTAGGCGCCTGGCTGCGCCGCTCGATGAAAGATGGTGCTTTCGCCCCGATTTGATTACAGCTACACATCTTCAATGGACCAAATGATCTTCCGTGGGAGTGAAAGGTTTAGCGACTGGGACATCACAAAATTCCAGTCGCCGTTCGGAGGAGCGGAGTGTTTCTAGAGGGGTACCTCTCTACTTGAGTTCCGCTCCTCCGAACGGCGCCAGAGGGTTTCCGCCTAATCTATAAACATGCCACCCCTAACGGGGTGAAACCCGTCCTGCGCCTAAAGTTACACGGATCAGGGAAATGATCGCACGTTCGCAGGTTCGGGTTGCGCTAGCGCCTTCGTGAGATGGAACTTTCGGTGACGTGGACCGTCTACTTTTTCCAACCTTTAGAACGAAAGCCAATCTCGCTGGTTTTACTAACGGGTGGAGTCATGAGTTGACGAATTGTCTCGAAGATTGAATCAATCTCATCGTAGTGCTTCGCCAGATGCGAATCGAGTTCTGCCAATTGAGCAGCGACTTCCCTGCGCGTAGAAACAAGACTTCTCAGACGGACGAAAGCTCTGACAACCTGTACGCTCGCTACGACAACTCGGTCGCTGTTAAGAATGTTTCTAGCCATGATGGCGCCGTACTCAGTGAAAGCATAGGGACGCGTCCGTGAGAACTTGAGTTTTTTGAGGTGGGTGGTCGCAATTTGCGACCACTTCGTCTTTTTCAGTTTTCGTCAGCTGAAACATGAAATCTTCAGGAAATCGCTTTTGGTTCCTTTTCACTGCTCATTAAGACGCTTTGTGGTTACACGGTAGAGCGTTGCCAAGTCAGCATCCAGGATGCGCAAGGTCTATATTGTGCTAGCGGATGAACGGGCGGCCCAGCGCCAACACGTTCGCGTTATCGATGAGCTACTGTTTCGAGTACTCAAACACTTTCAATTCTAATTTGTCCCCAGCTCGGTGAAGATTCGTCGCCAGCTTTCCTCACCCGTCCACTTGTCCTATGATGAAGTTGGAGACAAGAATAATGGCAGCAAATGCAAAAGAGTTTTACGCTAAAACTGTGCGAAGCCTCTCGCCCAAAGAGCGCTTGCGGCTGGCGGCGATGATACTCAATGACCTCACAACCTCAAACGAAGAGGTCGACTCTAGCGATTCCTGGAATGACCAAGACCTCCAAGATTTGACAACCTTCACGCTTTCTCACAGCGAGAATCCTCATGAACCAAAGAAGAAAGAGAATTCCTGAATCAGGTGATGTAGTCCTACTCGACTTTCCTGGAGTGAAACAAACTAAACGAAGACCCGCCGTGATTGTTTCGTCAGCTCTCTATCACCGGCAGCGAACCGATGTTGTGATTGGGTTGATTACGAGTCAAGTCGTCGGAGCGACGGCTGCAACGGATCATACACTTCTAGACTGGGCCCACGTTGGTCTTCATCAGCCATCGGCTTACAGAACATTTCTCGCAACCGTTCCACGTTCAGCGATTAGTCGACGCATAGGGAAGCTCTCAGTTCGAGATTGGCGGGCGGTTCTTAAGTGCCTTCACTTAGCTCTCGGAGGCGCGGAATAAGTGACGCTCTATTGTAGCGCGTGGTATTTAGAAATCGCCGTTCCCCTCGACGGCAAAGCGAGTTTTGCTGAAGTGGGACGTTTCGCTCACACGGTTGGTAAGATCCTGGTCCAGCGCGATCCGAAACACCTAACGCAGGAGTTCAGCAAAGCCGATCGCGGTGGGCGCATCCTCGTCGATACCGGACGCAACGGCTACAGCGCGACCTTCGCCGCCGCTTACGCTGTGCGAGCGAAGCCTGGTGCCCCGGTGTCAACGCCGTGCACATGGGAGGAAGTCGAATGCGGAGAGGTTGGGCCACAGACGTTCACACTGCGGACAATGGCCCACCGCATCGTGGAAGTCGAGGACCTGTGGTCGGGCATGCTCAGGAGTGGGCGTTCGTTGCAGCGTCCGAGGCAACGGTTGACGCGGATTTCGGAGGCTGAAATTCATTGAATAAGAATGTGATCAGGTTGGAGTATTCTGCGGCGCCGCCCGCACGTAGTCATGACAATCACCATGAAATTCCGAAAATGCCACACTCATAACGGCCTAAAGAGCTGTATAATAGAACATCCCCTATTAAGCAGAAAACAACAACAATAACCCTCGGGTGGGCGACGTTTCGAAATACGTTCGACCCTCATCGGTGATGTCCCGGTTCCGTTTCCGAGGTCTGGGGACAGCCGCGCCGCGACTGTCTCGTTCCGAAGCTCCCGGCGGGGCGTATCTCTGATCTGCCCGCGCCGCGAGGCGACGGGCAGCAAGGAACGAGACGGTCATCACTTCTAATTGTGAAACAATAAAATTAACAAGATCACTGATCCCGATGGACATCACTTAGAAACGGCCAACCTATAACAGAGTGATGAGTGTGGGCCACCTGCTGACGCAATCGGGCACAAGTGAGCATAAAAGGAGGAGCGTACAAATGAAGATTACCGGATCTAAGTTTCTCAAGCTGACGGTAGTATGCGCAGTTGCCTCTATTCTGACGCTGATGATTGCAGGTGGACCGCATCGCAGCGTGCAGGCACAATCTGGTCCATCCATGCTTGTCCCAAACCTGGCCGTGAGGACCGTTGTGTCGGGACTGACGCAACCGACTTCAATGGCATTCCTGGGCGACAATCAGTTTTTTGTGGTCGAAAAGGCCACCGGACAGGTGAAATTGGTCGTGAACGGCGCGGTCCAGAGCACCGTATTGGATCTTGCCGTGAACAATGCGTCGGAGCGGGGCTTGCTCGGCATTGCCCTGCATCCTGACTTCCCAGCCAATCCCGGTGTGTATCTGTATTGGACATGCCAGGCTGCGCCTCCACCCGCGGCAAACCCGTACTTCCCAACGTTGCAGGCGTGCGCCGATCCCCCGGCCCTGGGCACGGACACAAGCAACATTCTGGCAGTCCCGCTGCTCGGAAATCGTGTGGACCGCTTCAACTGGAATTCCAATACGCAGACACTTACCTATGATCGAAACTTGATTAAGTTACATGCATTTCAGAATGAAGGTGCGCCGATACCTCCGGGCCAGGGAGACTCGGCCCAACCCCCTCAAGGAAATCATAACGCCGGCGTCATCCGGTTCGGCCCCGACGGGAAACTCTACATCATTATTGGAGACAATGGCCGGCGAGGCCAATTGCAGAATCTGGCCCTGGGGCCGACGCCACCCACCCCCGACGACCAATTCGGCGGTCCGACACCAGACAACGCGCATCTGACTGGCGTCATTTTACGATTAAGTGACGATGGAACGACGCCGATAGACAACCCGTTTTTCGCAGCTGGGGCATCAATTGGCGGCGAAGCTGGGGCGAACATCCAAAAGATCTTCGCTTATGGCATCCGCAACAGCTTTGGCCTGGCGTTCGATCCATACTCGGGCCACCTCTGGGCGCAGGAGAACGGGGACGATACATTTGATGAACTCCATCGCGTGGAAGCAGGAATGAACGGGGGCTGGGTCCAAATCATGGGTCCGGTGTCACGAATCAGCGAGTTCAAATTTATAGAAACGACCATGTTTGGATCTAATCTGCAACAACTTCGCTGGCCACCCACTAATATTGCGGATTCACCGCAGGAGGCCCTATCAAGACTGTTCATGCTGCCTGGCGCACATTATGAAGATCCGGAATTCAGTTGGAAGTTTGCAGTGGCGCCCGCAGGGATCGGGTTTGTCCTCGGCCGAGCTTTGGGTCCGCAGTATCAAGGTGACTTGATTGTAGGCGCCGCCAGAACGACCCTGGTAGGAGGTTATCTATTCCATTTCAATCTCACCGGTAACCGGTTGAAAGTAGGCGTAGACGATCCAAGGCTCGAGGACCGGGTTGCCGACAACCTGGCGAAATTCGATGTCACCGAAAGTGAAGAGCTTTTGTTCGGGAGGGATTTCGGAATTGGCACCGATATTCACACAGGACCGAACGGAAATCTGTTTGTGGTATCGCTGTCGAATGGAGCGGTATACGAGATTTACCGCACTAAGTAGTTAACATCAACTACATCCATGCCCTGTCCCCGCCTTCCTCACCTGAGAGGCTGCCGCGGTTGAGTCGACCAGGATGATGAGCGGCTTTCCCAGTTGAGGCGGGGACAAGGTCCGCCTTCCCGACCTGAGAGTTTTCTACCTCAGTTTTCGACCTAGAGTTTTCGACCTCAGAGTTGGTGCAAGTCAAATGGTTCTCTTTTGAATGCCGGCGTGCCGAGCCAAATTAAGACTCTTTCGAAAATATGTAAAACACTCCGAAATAACATTTTCTTGACTCGGGTTTGGAGCATCGATATTCTCAGGCGCGAATATTCCCAAATAGCCAACTAAATCGACAACCGTCGTTTCACCTAAAGGAGTCACCCCATGCGCAGTTCTAACGGTCTTCTGCTGATTTCCATCGTCATTCTCCTTAGTTTTATTGCTCTCACTGGCTGCTCGAATGTTGAGGGCGGCAAGACCTCATCTGACGCTGCTTCCAAAACTACTGCGGCCGTCGGCAAAATTCCCAACACCACTTCTTCCGAAGAGGCGCGGAAAGAATTTCTTACCGGTCGCGATCTCGCTGAGCGTTTGCTAATTCAGGATTCGACTCAACACTACGACAAAGCGATTGCACTCGATCCAAACTTTGCCCTGGCCGAGCTCGGTAGAGCGAACTCTGCGCCAACCGCAAAAGAGTTTTTCGAACACCTGAAGAAAGCCGTGGGTTTGGCCGATAAGGCTTCAGAAGGAGAACGACTCCTGATTCTGGCCCAGGAGGCCGGCGCGAACGGCAATCTGGTAAAACAGAAAGAGCTTCTGGAGAAACTAGTGGCCACCTACCCAAATGATGAACGGGCACACTTCAATCTGGGTGGCTACTACTTCGGTCAACAGGATTACGATGCGGCAATCACCCACTACAAGCAGGCGACAGAACTCGCACCAAGCTACTCGCCTGCCTACAACATTCTCGGATATGCGTATCGGCAGCGCGAGAACTACGCGGATGCTGAGCAGGCGTTCAAAAAATACATTGAGCTCATACCAAATGATCCGAACCCTTACGACTCACTCGCCGAACTGTTTCTGAAGATGGGGAAATTCGACGACTCAATCACACAGTACAAGAAAGCGCTGTCAATCGATTCGAACTTTATCAATTCGCATTTGGGGATTGGCGCCGCTTTGATGTATCAAGGTAAAGCCGCCGATGCTGCAGCGGAATTCAATAAGATCACGCCAAAGGCCCGCAGCGATGGTGAACGGCGCGCCGCCTTGTTTGCTTTGACTGTGCTTGCCGTTGACAGCGGTAAGATGGACCAGGCACTTGCAGAAGTCGATAAGCAATATGCGTTGGGCGAAAAGACTTCAGATGCGCCGAACCTGGCCGGCGACCTACAACTGAAGGGCAATATCCTGCTGGAAATGGGCAAATACGATGAAGCGAAGCAGGCGTATGAGCGCGCACTGAAGACAACTCAGGATTCAAACTCGTCGCCGGAGATCAAAAATAACGCGCAGCTCTTTCAACATTACAATCTCGCTCGCGTAGCGCTGGGCAAGAAAGATGCGGCAACTGCAAAAGCTGAAGCGGCGGAGTTCCAAAAAGGCGCTGAGGCGGGAAAGAATCCTAATCAGGTGAAGCTGGCGCGCGAACTCGCCGGCCTGATCGCCTTACAAGAGAAGAATAACGATCAAGCGATTGCCGAGCTGCAGCTGGCGAATCTGCAAAATCCGCAGAATCTGTTTCGTTTAGGCTGGGCCTATGAAGCCAAAGGCGACAAGCAGAAAGCAAAAGAGTTTTATGCGAAGACCGGTCATTTCAATTCGCTGCCGCAAATGAACTATGCGTTTGTACGGGCCAAAGCAACGAAGCTCGCGGCGTAAATTTGGTGGTCGCAAACACCTTTCAGAAATGCTCTGGTTTGTACCGGCGTTTTCATATTGCTCCTAACGATACTTGATGGACCAGGGAGTTTTTCTTATGCCAGCTACTGCGACAAACGGCAAAATATGTTACATCGAGATCCCCACTACCGACGTTCAAAAGTCAGCTGAGTTCTACCGCAAGGTCTTCGGCTGGAAGCTGAGGCAACGAGGGGACGGTCAAACTGCCTTCGATGATGCAATTGGCGAAGTGAGCGGCACATGGGTACCAGGCCGACCGGCGTCAACTGAGGCTGGGCTGTTGATATATATAATGGTCGATAGTGTAGCCAAAACCGTCGACGCCGTGATCGCAAATGGCGGCGAGATTGCGCAGCCGATTGGTTTAGATGCGCCAGTGATTACTGCGAGGTTCCGTGATCCTGCTGGTAACGTCCTGGGCCTCTACCAGGAAGGCTCCCAATGAGCCCGAGCTTTTCTTGAACGGCCGATTTTGACGGTCAATCTCAACCTCCGCAACCTCTGAGGTCATGAAGATCTCTCAGGTCATGAAGATCTCTCAGGTCATGAAGATCTCTCAGGTTGGGAAGATCTCTCAGGTTAGGAAGAGGAACCTGTCCTCGCCCCAACTGGGAAAGCCATTCATCAGCAAGCTGGCCCACTTCAACCTCGCCAGCCTCTCAGGTCAGGTAAGGAAGGCGGGGACAGGTTTCTGAGTATGCCCAACCCGTCATCAAAAACGTTATCAGGGCTAAGTTACGAGTGTCGTTCAATGCGACTGACGGCAGCCAGTCCAATCAGGATGCCCTTGATGTTGGGAATGATGTTCATACCCTATTGCTGGCGCAATTGCGCGCCATAAAGGCGCGTCCAAATGTCACCTCCATCAGCAATTTTGCCAGTTACGTCGCGGCAATCGCGTATAACGCCTGCTATGGGCATCTGCGTAAGAAGTATCCCCAAAGAGCACGCCTTAAGAATCGAGTCCGTTATCTCTTAGCCAATAATGAAACGTTCGTTCTTTGGGAGAGTCCGGAGAGACAATGGCTTTGCGGTTTCGCGCAGTGGCGGGATCAAAACAGGAAGCCGGCCCAGCTGGGGCGGCTGCAACAACTCGCTGATAAGCCTGAGCTTCTTAAAGCAGATGGTGATTTGCCGGTTGTTGATCCCGCAACGCCTCATGCAAGCGTGCTAACCGCTACCCGACAGGATAAGAGTGCGCGTGTGTCTTCTGGAGTGACCAGCTGTGCCTCACCGCGCTGAACCTTTAATTCAGGATGATTAGCATAGAGACTCGCCCGAAAAGCTTCTCGCTCCAGCCGAACTCTTTCCTGTTTCACTTTAAGTTCATTGAGACGGCTGTTGTCAGGTCGAGGGCGCAAACTCTCGTCGGAAATCCGGGACCACAGAGAGAGCAATTCGTTGTTTAACGTCCGTTCGTGTTCCTGCTCGCGAACCGTCATGGCTTTGCTGATGTTGATTCTGCCGTTCTGGAGGACATCCAGGAGTACACGTGCCTTGGCCCGCTCCGCATAGGTGAAAGCCGCACCTACGTCGTTTTGCGCAATGAGCAAAGTTACCATCTGCTGGTAGGGATAAATCTTGTCTTCAAAGAATGTTTGTTGTTGGTGCTCGCCTCCCCCGCCAGATCTCGCATTGTCTCGATGACGGCAATGGATTCTTCAAATGCCTGTCTTGCCTGGGTGGATTGTCCCATTGCGCGAAGAGCGACGCCGACCGTAGCGAGCAGTTTCCAGAGCGCTCCACGATGACTGATCTTTCTGGCAACATCCGGACCACGAGAGGCGGTCTCAAACCCATTTCCGTAATCACCCTGAATGTTCTTCAAAGGTTACGTACACCTTCCCCTTCAATCGTTGCAGGTAACTACGCACCGCCGTCGCGCTTGTTTGTAACGTGATTCGCTCCACTACTTTTCCGCGCCATTCATCACCACTATCACAATGCTTGCTCGATGCACATCCATACCGACATAATATGTTTTCATAGGGCTCTCCTTCCCGTGCAACTTGAAGTCGTAGAACAACTCCAAGGTACCACCTCTGGGGCGCCCTTTCATATATAGCGTAGCGTCGGGTCCACGTTGCACATTATGAACCACAGCGAGGTTGACCCGACGCTACCGCGTTTCGGTACTGACCTGCTCCAAAGCAATCTCACGCTGATCTCCTCGCTAAACCTATCTTCTATATGAATCCTGTTTCACAAAAAATCTTCGGCAGGCGATGGTAATGCGCAACTGTTCTTCACACCATCCTTCAGTGAAATAACTCTCCGGTGGGGAGGATGGTTTTGGACCAGCCTAGGACCTGTGGGCCGTAGTGGAGCAGTCAGGCATCGATGACGGTCAAGGAAGATACTGCCGTTGTTCTACCTGGCTATGGCAGGACCAGTTGCAAGAAATGTGAGGTATGAAAATGAATAAGGGACTGGCATCCATCGTAAAAGGGAAATTTCTGTTGCTCATTGCGGCCGCAATCTCAGCAATGATGGTCCTGCCCAGCACGGCCAACGCGGGAAGCGGCACCTTCGACAACGGGAGTCTTCAGTTTCTGCGTCTCAGTTCGTTTCCACGCGACTCCGGCTCAGCTTGCGTTGATTAAAGACCGCTTTGAGCGCGGCAGCCAGGTATTGTTAGATGCCCCGGACGGTCAACATCGTTTCGGCACGATTACCCTCGTAAACGATAGTGGTGCGTCAAGTGAAGCTGAGTATTGGATTCATCCGGCAACAGGAAGGGCTTACCAACCGAAGGCAAGTACGGCGTTCGGGGCGAGCACATAAACATGTGGTTCCTAAGTGATTTTACAGGAACTAATGGAGCACAAAATGGTGTAGAAGGAGATGCGTACGGTATTGCTCACGAGTTCTCTCATCACGCGTACGACTTAGCGGATGAGTATGTGGGCGACAATGATCAGAAAGCAGAGTGCGCCGCCGGACCAGACAATGCTCAACTTAGCTACTGTCTGTTGGACAACTTTTTTCTTCGTGGCGGACGTTCTGGAGGAGCAAAAACTTCACGATGAACGAGTTCTGCGTCGCGGGAAACCATGATCCGGATCACGACACAGCCCAAGAACTAATACATGTTAAATCCTGCTGGGAGACGATTGCCTCAAACAGAAAGTATGCGGCGGCGGCCCCAGCATCTCTCCCTATCGACCTGCCGCCTCCCCCGCAAGCTGTGAATATCGACACCAACTGCTGCGCGGGTCTGCGCAGGCCGCAAGCGGCGCTGCAGACAACTCTTCCGCTAGTTAATGCGCTTGCGCGATTCCGCGCTCTGACAACGGGATATCCGTTCGTCCGAATAGCTTGCCATCACCCGCTCCTTCTACTTCGCCGTGTCGAATCAGGTGTAGTCGCGTTCGTTCCTTATTAGTCATTTCATTCATAGAAGAAAGCTAAATCGGAGCAGAATGACGGCAGTCAGATACAAAGCAACTTCGGTGAGCTGATTAGTTGCGCCTAAGCAATCGCCAGTGATGCCGTGGAGGCGAGCGCGAAAGTACAATCCGCTAAGTAGAGTTACGAGAGCTGTCACCAGTAAGACTGCAAACACCGCTGCCCAAGGGAGGAGTAACAAGACGAGTAACAGCGTGACGATGCCGGTTACGATTTCCAGAGCACCCACCTCTTGAAAACTATTCAGAGCCTTCTGGGAGCAGTTGCCTCGCTGGCCAATGTCGGCGCAGCCACTGGACACCGATAGCGTAAACTTAACGTCTCGAAGCGACTCCGGGCAACGATCAATTGGGCTAAGAACCTCCACGCAGATTTCAGGAGGAGGCATGGGCGGTCCAAACGATCGGCTTAGGGTTGGTGTTGTGTTAGGCAATGGAAGTTTCGATGGTCGCAATCAGTTCCGCGACTTTGGGCAAAGCAGCCGCGGTGGATTTGTTTCCGGCGGTTAGGTCTCCAAAAAAACTCTCGACCATGTTGAGCCAATACCACCCACACGCGCCATCTGCGCTTGCCCATTGGATGTCGTCATTCGGCTTTCCTGGGTAGCCATGTATACGATCTGCCGCACTTGTTTGGCGAGGTCTGTGGTTGCAGCCAGGACGCAGCGCATCTTTCTCGATGCCCGACAACCCGATAAAGCGACTGTGCAATGGGGCCACGGTTTGCCTCACAGTCCGAATTTTGCACTTGCCTGCTCTTTTCGAAATGTTATCTTGACAGAATCTCTATAGAAGTGTGACTTGCCCCCTTGGCTTAAGGGGTAGTGTCCGCTCATTAGCTTGCACGATTTCTGGCTACATAGAATTTATGTCGTGATAACTTAAACTTAAAAGAAATTTCAAGCGCTTTTTTTCTTTTGACACTGCATCATACACTTATCGAGTTCAGTCTGGTCGCTCTTAAAACTTTCAAGTAGAGCGAACCGGTTTCGCAGCCAAACGAAGAAAGAGAAACCCCGCCACCACTTGCAGGTGATGACGGGGAATATTGATAACACAAGGCCCCGCCGCTGTTCGCGGAAGGAGATGCATCATCAGGCAACTGCATCTTAGCGCAAATATGATGGCGGCTCAACCAATAGAAAGGGACCCGCCTCATGAAACGCTTCAGTCTCTTCAAGATTCTCGCTTTCATTTCTCTAATCGCGATTGCTCTGTCACCGTTTGCTTCACGGTCGCGTCGAGTAACCGCGAAAACGGCAGTGGCAGTAGTCATCCCCGATTCACCTCAACAGCGAAACAGGGTCTATCGGCAGCAAAATGCGACCACGAATATCGATATGCCGCACACGCTGGCCGCAACTTACTACAGCCTGCGAGATAATCTTAGCGCTACGCTCATCTTGAGTAATCAGGGTGTAAGAGCCATTGAGGTGCGGCCGATATTATTCAATATTGAAGGGGTGCCTCTTTACGTGCAGCCCATCACGCTGGGGGGGAAACACAGTAAGAGGTTTTGACCTCAGCGAATGGACGTTGATTGGCGGAACGGCATTCCAGGAGGGCAGTGTGGAGGTGCTGTACACTGGAAAGGAGATGGAGCTTGGAGGGGTGATGAAGTTGGTTGACAGCAAACGGAGTTTGATTTTTGATGAAGAGTTAACCGAGCCCGCCATGATGTTTTCCTCTTCACGACTTGAGGGCGTCTGGTGGTTACCCTCTCGGAACTCACAAGTTATTGTAGTCGTTTCCAACACGACCGATTCACCGCTAACGACTGTCATGACGATCAACGGCGTCTCAGCAAACCAGAAAGAAAGCAAGACGATCGAGCTTGCGGCGCATCAAACAGAAGCTGTTGACCTTGGGGAATGGGACCGCAGCAGAAATGCTTCTTTGAAAGAGGTCGGTGGAATCTCAATTCAACATTCGGGAACTAAGGGTGGCCTCCTGGCACAGGGACTGATCCGGGATACGTCGACTGGATACTCGAATGTCATCGAATTTAAAGACCCGCAGAATGCGAAATCAGCCAAACTGGATGGCACAGGGTTGCGACTTGGTCAGATCAACAATGAAGAACTAAGCCAGATCGTGGTGGCGCGCAACATTAGCGACAAGCTGGCGACCTTGGCGGGGCGTTTATCCATTACTGATGAGACTGGACGTGTCAGAATTTTATCTGTGCCAAAGAGTCAGCTTGCTGCCGGCGAAACTCGCATTATCAATCTGAATGGCGTCCTCAATCGAGATCTTGTCAGGAATGCCGTGACGGCAGGTCTGGAGTTTGAGTATTCCGGCGCGAGTGGAAGCGTGATTATCTCGGCCCAAAGCCTGAGCCAGGACGAAAATCATGTTTTCCGCGTCCCCATGGTTGACGCTGCTTCTATTTCCAGCAGCACAGGCCAATACCCCTGGGGCATTGACGCGAGTTCATCTACGTTTGTTTACCTCAAGAATGCCACCGACAAGCCACAGCAATATCACCTTCAAATTAACTTTGGCGATGGCGTCTACTCCGTTGGATTGAAGACTATTGAGCCTGGCCAACCCACCGTGTTTGATTTGCGAGCGTTGCGGGACAATCAAATTCCGGATGTGAAAGGTCGTACGATTCCCCTTGACGCAACCGGCGGCCAAGTTCACTGGTCAATCGATGGCGAGGAATATCGAGGACTGATTGGCCGGGCCGAGCAGGTGGACGTAGCGAATGCCACGTCTATGACCTCAGCTTGCGGGGAATGCTGTCCCGATAGTTGGTACTCATTCGGTATTGAACCCGGGAGCGTTTCAGGGTTCAGCGGTGACACAACGCAGTTCGCGGCAATGCAACAGAACATCACTTGTTACGGCCAGATTCTCGATTGGTTTCAGCGTTTCCCAAACAACTTCACGAGCACCGATCCTTCTGTGGCGAATTGCGATTCCACCGGCTTCACAACTGCCATCTCGCCCGGAACTGCGGACATTGGAGCATCATGGACCGTGCTGTTCTGGGACTTTGACCTAATGAGCGGAGGCTGTACCAGATATAATGAACTCGCAAATCCAGCTGCAACCTGCGATGTACAACGAACACCCCACCACTTGAAAGTAGGGAATGATCTCTTTGGCGCAACAGGATGCGGTGGTGTTCTTCGCGAATTAGATTACATAGTTGTAGATATGCCTGGGACGCATCCCGTCGGAAATATTTCCATAATCGAAGATCATGGTGGAGCGAAAATTGACTCCTGCACCAACAAGCAAGTTATGTTCACAGAGTCCTGCTCGCCCAAGGTCAATTCGGTTGGCTTCTTTGCGGACATTCTTCAAACAGGCTGCCCGGCCAGCGGTGGGACTTGTGGATTTGATGTTCCAGGCAATAAATGGAAGTGGTGTCATGGAACGTCACAAGTGACTTTGGCAACCGTTGATTATAACGTTCACTACAACGAGATAAAGGTTAACGGCAGCGCTAGCTCTCTGGTTGATACGGAGATTTTTCCCTAAGGAGGTCGAATGATATGAGCATAATAAGAGTTTTGCTTTGTGTCAGCACGCTAATCGTATCGAGTGCGATTGTGTTTCACAGTATGACGGCTTCACGCTTGAGATCGCAGAGCTCAAATTCGGCTACGGGCGGGGTGGTGTCCGGCCGCGTACTGGACGCGAATGGTCAGCCGATTAGCAATGTGATGGTCTTGGCCGAACGGGTCGGCGTCATCAGTCTCTCGTGGCCCAGCACCTATACAAATCGTGATGGAGAATTTCTTCTCGAAGATCTCAAACCCGGCCTATACACACTGCATACAAGAAAAGAGGAGGATGACTACCCTCGTACGGAGTTCAGTTTCTACGAAGCGTATGAGGGCGCTGAGCCCCAGGTAAATGTTTCTGAGCAACAAACCACCCAGAACGTGATGATACAACTTGGTCCTAAAGCAGCGGTCTTGGTGGGACGCGTTGTGGACGCAGTAACCAATCTGCCCCTTCGACATGCAGACATTACCGTCCGGCGCGTTGACAAGCCAGAGCGCTTCCTAAGGAGCGGACTATCTTTGCCTGTGGAAAAGGGTGAGTTCAGACTCCTGGTGCCATCCTTACCCTTCACGATGAAGGCATCAGAAACCGGCTACGAAGACTGGTATTACAAAGTGCCAGGAGAGGGAGGTCGGGCTAGCGCCTTGCTTCTGGCCTCAAGTAGCACAAAAAGCCTATTAGTTGCCCTGCACCCTCGCAGGCGAGGAAACTAGCGACTTTTCAAACTGGCCCGCTGGCACGTCAAACAACACGGCTGCCTGCCGCGACGGCAGGAGGAGTCTGAAGTATTCCTGTGTCCCGAAGGCGTGATTCTATCGCCCCAAAGCCTGAGCCGGGACGAAAGTCATGTTTTTCGCGTCTCCATCACTGACGCTACGTCTATTCCCTCCGGCGCCTGCCAGTATCCGTGGGCCATTGACGACAGCTCCTCAAATGTATTCATCAGGTAAACAGGAGTTAACTATGAAAGGAATAAAGATAGCCGTGGTGATTAGCATCTTGGCTACCACTGTATTCATTGTGATCAGGAGTCGCATAGTTAGCGCGCAGCAACCTTCCGCACAAATCGGCGATCTACCAACTCTTGAAGAGCATATCAGCGAAGCTGAGATCGAAAACGGCCAGATTAATTTCAACAAGCTTCTCGAAATCGGCGAGTTCATCTTTGCCGCCCGATGGACAAAGCTCGATGGTCAAGGCCGACCGGCTGCAACTGGCAATGGAAATCCCACGAGGCGAGATCCGTCACACGATCCCGGTTTCCTTCGTACCTCTGGGACGGATTCTACATCCTGCGCAGACTGCCACAATCAGCCAACCACCGGAGCTGCTGGCGGTTTCGTTGCTAATGTCTTCGTCCTGGCTCAGAACCTCGATCCTGTTACCGATTCGGTTTCGGCTGAGTTCTCAAACGAGAGAAATTCGCTTGGGATGAATGGCTCAGGGGCCATTGAAATGCTGGCGCGCGAAATGACAGCCGATCTCCTGAACATTCACGACGCAGCGCAAGCTGAAGCAAGGTCGCTGGGCAGAGACGTAAGTAGCCAGCTTGATACAAAGGGTGTCAACTTTGGGCGCATTACTGCGCACACGGATGGAAGTGTCGACACTTCGAAAGTAGAAGGCGTAGACCGGGATCTGATCATCAAGCCTTTTCACCAAAAGGGTGTGGTCAACTCTGTGCGCGTCTTCACCGTTAATGCCTTTAATCATCACCACGGCATGGAGGCGGTCGAACGGTTCGGCATTGGTCAGAAAGATAGTCTGGGAAATGTAATCACCACGAACGATTTTGATGAAGACGGTGTGCCAGACGAGTTATCAGTGGGTGACATAACCGCTGCCACCATCTTTCAAGTGGGGATGAATATCCCTGGCCGGGTGCTCTCAAACAATGCGGCTCGTCGTGCGGCGGCTCGGCGAGGTGAGGCGGGGTTCGCAGAGATTGGCTGTGCAAGCTGTCATGTTCCTGCGCTCATTTTGAATACGCGCTTCTTCAGCGAGCCGAATCCATACAATCCCCCTGGCGACTTGCGGGTTCAAGACGTGACGAATCCTTACACATTCAGTTTAACTGAGGATATTCCTAAGCCACGACTTGAACCAGGCGAAAAGGACGGAGCAATAGTACGCGCCTATACCGACCTGAAGCGCCATGTAATCTGTGACGATCAGGACCCGTTCTTCCGTAATGAGCGATTGATTCAGGGCGGTGTGCCGGTCGATCAATTCATTACACGTAAGCTATGGGATGTAGGCAACACGGCGCCTTACGGACACCGAGGTGATCTAACGACCATCACCGAGGCTATAATGCATCATGCCGGAGAAGCGCGGCTGCAACGCGAACGATTTGCGGCGCTCAGCAAAGATCAGCAAGCGGAGATAATCGAATTCCTAAAACAACTTCAGGTATTACCCATTGGCTCACCCAAGCAAATCACAGAAGACGAACTTCAGCGAATGTTGAAGCGACAGAATTAGCCGCGAACTGAGGCATAGTAAACGTATTCGCGTTACCGCTCAAAATGGCGAAAAGCTCCGATCTTTCAGTCGGAGCTTTCAGGATCGAGTCTCCTTATCGGAATCATGCCGCGCGTGAAGACATGATTATCTTTGCCGGATAGAGACAGACAATGACCGATAAACATCTCGTACGAAATAAACGACCAATTTTAGGCACCCCACGCACTGGCGTCACGATGGCTGCCGGTACGCTTCAGGACGCAGGGCTAATCCGCTACAAACGGAGCAAGATTACCATTCTCGATAGGCCCGGTCTCGAACAGGCAGCCTGTGAGTGCCATCAAATCGTGGCAGAGAGTCTCGATCACTTCCTCGGTGCATAGAACCTTTCTTCTGATTACATCCGCTGAAGGCAAGCGCGCTGAGACTTGAAACCAGCGCTTTTCCGCGCCGCCACTTTTGCTAACTCCCGCAAACACCGATCGACTAACTCCGAGGGGACTACCAAATCCACAAACAGCATGCACCAAAAGAATCAAGCGGGCAGCAACAAAAATGGCTTGCCAACCCGCTAATAGACCGTTGCGGCTACTAATTAACCAAAGGACAATAGGAATGTCAGCCTCTCGATCCAAACTAACGCCGCGGAAGACGACCAATGACCTAAGCGTTCTCGTCAACGCCGATCGGATTCGCTCATCGATCAAACGACTCTTTCACAACAACATCGCCGAAGTCGTCGCTGAGGCCCTGCAAAATTCGCAACGTGCTGACTCTTCACATAGGACGAAGCGCCACTTCTATTGGACCAGACCTTGATCGTTCTCCAAAACAACCAAACACTAACGGCCGAATATGGGATCTCACAACTTTGAGAGGTATGCAGCTGAGCTCCGGCGCGATGAAAACCTCGGAAAGAATAGAGGACCGTTTACTTCTGAGAACATACGCGGTGAACCCCATTACCTCCTCGGTGCGCACAAAATCCGGGTCTGAGCGCAGTTCTTTGCCGGTTCTGAGTTTTTTTACAGCTCAAAGATACAAGTCTAACTAATAATGTTGTTCTCGCCTGATGTCGGCTATATTACTGGACCGCGATCCTCCTTGCCTGGTTGATCGCTAAGAATCGAAAACGCCCCCTTGGGTACCGACGAGGCAGGACCAATTATGACAGATGATCAAAGACCAGAGTCGGTTACCGACGACCTGACTCCAGAAGTCGGAGCCGCCACGGACGTTGCTCCGTTGGGACGTAGAGATCGAAAGCCGGCGCATGAACTAACCGCCAGTGAAGACACCGATCCCGTTGATTGGAGCCGTGTTACCCAGCTCACGGAATTCCGGATGATGGTGCGCGCAAAGCTGCGGTTCATTATTCCCACCTCGGTCTTCTTCGTCGTCTACTATTTCGCGCTTCCGGTGCTGGTTGGTTATGCCCCCGGTCTAATGTCAAAGAAGGTGGTGGGCGTAGTGAACATCGCCTACCTGTTCGCGCTCTCTCAGTTTTTCATGGCCTGGATCATCGCGGCTCTATATATCCGCGCTGCCGCCAGGTTCGACCAGCTGGAACATAGAGTTATCGACAAAGCTGCCGGCGCAATTGCCGGTTCGGAAACCGCAGGCGGAGGCTCTCGCTAATGTCGATGCCACTGGCAATGTTTCTGTTCTTTGTGAGCGTCACGCTGGTAATCACTTACTGGGCTGCGCGGCGCACGAGTGGCGCGAGCGCTTTCTTTGCCGCTAACCGGCAAATCAAGGGCTGGCAAAATGGCTTTGCAGTCGCCGGCGACTACATGAGCGCTGCATCATTCCTCGGCATCGCGGGCATTATCGCTTTCCAGGGTTACGACGGATTCATGTATTCCGTCGGCTGGTTAGTCGCCTACCTGACGGTACTGCTGGTTGTGGCCGAACCCTTGCGCAATGCCGGCAAATATACGATGGCTGACGTGCTGGCCTATAGGCTCAGTCCTCGGCCGGTGCGCGCGATGGCGTCACTGAGCACGATTACAGTAAGCATTTTCTACATGATTGCTCAGATGGTTGGCGCCGGTGCGCTCGTCGCTCTGCTGCTCAAGAACTCCGGCATTAGTTATCACACGGCAGTCATTGGAGTCGGTGTACTGATGATTGTCTACGTGGTCTTCGGCGGAATGCTGGCGACTACCTGGGTTCAGATCATCAAAGCCATGTTGCTGATGGGAGGAACCATACTGCTGAGCATATTGGTCCTGGCCCACTTTGGTTTCAGCCTGACCCATTTCTTTAACGCCATTGCTCATGTGACCTATCACGAAAAAGGCGTTGCAGTGGTGAAGGATTTTCTGCAACCGGGACTCCGCTTCAAGCCTCCTTACGGAGCATTGGATCTGATTTCACTCGGGATGGCCTTGATTTTTGGCACCGCCGGCTTGCCGCATATCCTGGTGCGCTTTTACACCGTGCCCGACGCTAAAACTGCGCGCATCAGCGTTGTATGGGCCATGGGATTAATCGGCGTCTTCTATATCATGACGACGTTTCTGGGATTTGGCGCCGCCACTATCGTCGGGCGCGATACCATCGCGACAAACGGCGGGACGAATATGAGCGCGCCACTGCTCGCACAATCCCTCGGTGGGGATCTATTTTTCGCGTTTGTGGCGGCAATTGCATTTGCCACCATTCTCGCCGTCGTAGCTGGTTTGACTATTAGCGCTTCGACCTCTTTCGCGCATGATTTTTACACGAACGTTATACATCGCGGCACGGAGCGCAAACGGGGAGAAGAAGTAAAGGTCGCGCGCGTCACGGCCTTTGTCGTAGGCGCGGTCGCAATGGCCGTCGCTATTCTGCTCGGCCCTAATGCGAACGTCGCTTTTCTAGTGGCTCTGGCCTTCGCTGTTGCGGCGTCGGCCAATTTGCCGGTAATTGTGCTGTCTCTGTTCTGGAAGCGATTCACCACGCGCGGTGCCGTGTGCGGATTGGGCACTGGGCTGACGGCGTCGATTCTGCTGATCATCGCCAGCCCGAGCATCATGGGCATTGATACACCTGGTTCGAGTGCCGCTGCTCATCACTTGATTCAATCGCCGCCGATCTTTCCACTCGAAAACCCGGGAATTCTCAGCATTCCACTGGGATTCGCGGGCGCCATTCTCGGCACCCTGCTCGGACGCGAGCCCGCGGCCGCGGCAAAGTACGATGAACTGCTTGTCCGCGCATCAACCGGAATCGGAGCGGAGAAAGCCACGCTGCATTGAGAGCAGTTGACGTCTGACGGTGATCGCGGCTGGCATCTGTGACGTTAGCAGGTAGTGTCCTAATTTGAGCTTTTCTCTGCACAGCTGACGCCGCAACCAAATTCGTTTGACTTGTCGACTTGGCGATCGCACTTGATATGCCTGTCACTGTTTGATCCAGGCAAAGGCTCACTCACGCCGCAAGCGCTGCGCCGCCTGATGTGAGACCTCGGCTTCCCTTCCCTTTGTTACCGTCACACAGCGTCAATCGAGCAAATGATCTTCACTCTGTAGGAGTGGGATGCTTATAAACTCGGACATCACAAAAAGCCAGCGTCGTTCGAAGGAGCGGAACGTTAACCGTACCCTCAGTATGCCTTCGAACTCCTGGTAGCCAAACTATTACTTTATGTAGTGCCTGCGAATCTTAACTATAATTCCCGCCAATCCTGTACCAAGCAGCAGAAGTGCGGTCGGTTCTGGTACGGGAACGACGTTTACTGTAAAGGCCGCGATGTTGGAAGACTCGAGTGGGCCGCCGGGATTTCTCCCAGAAAACTGAATAGTGAACAAGTACGAACCCGGCGGCGCGTTAGGAGCTATAGTTAATGTGAAGATGGGAAGAGTGATTCCTCCCGTGGCTGGGACCAAAGGGGGTGCACTTACGAACTGGAAGCTTGAAGTAATCAGAGTCATTAGGTTATCAGGAAGAACCTCAGCACCAGTTATTTGAAAATTCTGCGCGCCAGGATTCGTGAAAGTGCCAGAGAAAGTCAAGATGGTGCCGGGCGTGCCTAACTGTACCGGATTGGTGAATGCGAATGTTACGGGTTCAGCCTGCGCTGTTGCAATGAAGCCAAACCAGAACATGATAAGACTTACGCTAATTGGCAGAGATTTAAGGCAGAGTTTCATACTATTCTCCTCATTCGTGTTGAAGAAAACTACACCGCCGCAGATTGGGGATTGGGGGCCCGATCATATGAGTGTTTAGTGGCTAGTACTCAGCTAGCGAAGCGGGTCTGTTGATCGTTTCTTGAGGAGCCGAAGATTATCTGAGCAGGAACGGGGAGTCAAGGTTTAGTTAGGGCGGCCCCCCTTTCATCTCCAGGGTGATTGCTTTTGAACTGCGAAATGGTAACAGATTTCCGGTTTGGGTTGGGCACCTCGTCAAGAACCATGGCAAAAAGCGTCGCAAAAAGCTTGACACCCGGAGACACCTGATGCTACTAGAGGGTTTACCCGGTAACCTCTGATTGAGCATTTTGGTTAGCCGGCGCCAAAAATGGCAGGCGCCCGCGAGCGGCGGTTAAATTGGCCCGGCGAGTTAAGCGCTTACTTGCCGCCCCAAGAATTATCTTCTGACAGGTTCGGCCAGCGACAAAACTATAGCGAAGAACGAGAAACTCCGCTCAGCAGCAATTCGGGCCAGGGGGAACCAGGCACAGTTGCACTCCACGATACTTATTGTCTTATCGTCCTAAACTGAGGAGATAGTGAGATGACAGGTTCAAAATGCCGCCGAAGTCTCAGCCTACTTGCCCTGGTCTTCGGAATTGCTTCGTTCGCTGCAGCGCAAGACTATCGAGGCAGAGTCCAGGGAACCATTACCGACCAGGCAGACGCCGCCATACCTGGCACCGAAGTAAAGCTCAGAAACGTTGAAACCGGAGTCGAGGTTAATCGACAGACAAACGGCGATGGACGCTACGTCTTCGATTTCGTCGACCCAGGTGAATACACGGTCACAATAGAACAGACCGGTTTCAAAAAAGCCGTCCAGGAGCATGTGATAGTACGAAATCGCGGCGACGCGACTGTTGATCTGAAATTGGAAGTCGGCGGCGTGGCGGAAACAGTGACGGTTTCAGACACGCCCACTGCGCTGCAATTCAACTCGAGCAGCACCCAGTTAACTATAGAGAATAAGGTTATTGACCAACTGCCAATCAGAGGACGCAATCCGTATAACGTCACCACACTGGATCCGACCGTTTCCCCCGGTACCGGCTCAACGTCCAATGAGAACCGGCCTTATCACCATGCCTATGCGAACGATATCGACGTTGGCGGACAAACGCAGAGAGCAAACGACGTTTTGCTCGACGGTGTGCCTTTGACTTCAAGCTATAAGAGTTCCTACACCCCAGCGATGGACGCCGTGCAAGAAGTAACGTTTCAAAAGAACGCCGTCGACTCAGAGTATGGTTATAGTTCGGGCGGTGTCATCGTGCTGAATATGAAAGCGGGAACTAATGCCTTTCACGGCACTGCTATCGGCAATTGGCGCAATCCGCGCTTCAACGCCTTGACTGATCCTACACTCAAGCGAACGCCCGGAGCTGACGAAAAAAATTTCCGCGGTACGAATTTGAAGATCTACGGCGGCACATTCGGTGGTCCGGTTATCAAGAATAAGCTCTTCACCTTCACATCGTATGAGCATTGGAATGATGCATCCCCGCTACCCTTTACGCTGACTGTGCCTACGGCGTTGGAACGAACAGGGGACTTCAGTCAATCCTCGCGCAATGGCGTGATCCGCAATATCTTTGATCCAACTAAGTCGAGCGGCACCAGCGGTACTCGACTCCAGTTTCCAGGAAACATCATTCCGTCCAACAGGTTCGATCCCACGGCGCTGAAATTATTGGCAGAAATTCCGCTCCCCAATCTACCCGGAAGCCAGGACAACCTGCAGGGCTTCAAGGTTAATAACACCTCTTACTGGAATTTCTCGGAACGCGTTGATTGGAACTATTCCGAGAAGTGGAAAACATTCATTCGCTACGGTCAATTCAAGGCAGTACTTCTCGAGTCAAATCCTACCGGCAAAAAGATGTTACCAATTAATGGTAGTCATCGTTATGGACTGAGCATCGCTGCCGATTCGGTTTATACCATCTCACCAAAAATGGTGCTCAACGTTCGCGCCAACTTCCATAAGCTGACAGATGAGTACGCCGCGGAACCGGCCCTAATCGGCAAGGAGGGTATCGCGGATCTGTTTCCTACGTCGTTCTATCCATCTCTCTATACGTTTGACCAGTACTACTATCCGGCCTTTGACATCGGGAACACTGCCAATCGCCTTGGACGCCCTGGTCGCGAGTTCTGGCAGCACCCACAGGGATTTGGCGGCTCGGCTCGCTTGAACATGTATGCAGGCAACCACTCCCTTAAGTGGGGCGGCGAGTATCGAGTTGATAAGGGAAAAGGGGCGCGCTTCGAGCCGCTGACTTTCAGCATTCGGCAACAACTGACCGCTAACGCCAATTCCAGTCCCAACCTGAACACTTCTGGCAGCGAATGGGCCACATTCCTGCTTGGTTACATCGACAATAATTCGATTGCGGCGCGTGTGCCTGTACAGGAGGTGGTTACCAAAGGGTATGCCGGTTATTTCATGGACGACTATAAGGTTAACAACCGGTTGACCCTCAATCTGGGTCTGCGCTGGGAGTATGAGCCGGGTCCTGTTGACGCGCAGAACCGCCTGAGCCAGCGGCTCGACCTGACCCAACCAATCCCTGAGATGCAGACCACACCACCCGCGATACCCGCAAACGTTACCAACTTGCTGGCGACGAAAGGTGAGAAGCAACTCTTCAACGGTGCGTGGGTGTTCACGGATGCAAATAACCGCAATGCGTGGGACAAGAAAGTACTGACCCTGCTGCCTCGTATCGGGGGCGCCTATCGTCTAGGTGACAAGTCGGTAATTAGAATAGGGTATGCACGATACCTCGAACCGTCGAGCAGGATTCGCGACCCGCTGGGCGATTTTGTCAATCAATATTCGGGCTTCTCGACGAGTACACCGGCCGCTACGTTGGCCGTCGTGGCTCCGGCGACAGGACCAGTGCCGCGCGCAACGTTATCCAATCCTTTTCCAGCTAACATCACTCCGATCCAATTACCGGTCGGACAATCGCTGGGCCGTTACACCAACCTCGGCAACTCGATAGGCACCACCGCCGGCAACGCAACAAATGGGCTGGACCAGTTTGACCAAAAGCCCGCCGTCAATGATCGTTTCAGCTTCTCTTACCAGCGCGAAATCTGGGGTCACTTTGTTATTGACCTGGACTACTTCTACAACCACGAAAACAACATACCTTACGCTGTCGATCTGAATATGGCGGACCCGGCGTTTTCGTACGAGGTGCCGAAGTCTAGCTTTAACCTTTCGATCGCCAATCCTTTTCTCAATTATCTAACTCCGGACAAATTTCCCGGCACGCTTCGCACCCAGCCCAATACTACTATCGGCGCTCTGCTGCGACCTTATCCTCAGTACGGAGTAATAAATCAGACGAACACCTCCGGCAGGGGAGAACACTTACACTCCATCGAGATCCAGGCGCAGCGCCCCTTCGCCAAGGGGCTTAGTGTACTGGTGGCTTTTGCCTACCAGAGAGAGCAGACTCAGGAGTTTTTCGACGACTTCGCCACCTTTGCGCGCAAGTTTGAGTGGCGCGATACGGATACGCCTCGCCGTCGCTTGACAAGTGCCATCACGTGGGACGTCCCTGTCGGCAAGGGACGCTGGTTGCTCAAAGATGCGCCCCGGGCAGTGGACCTGGCCTTAGGTGGTTGGACATTCACAACAACTACTCGGTTGTACTCAGGGCGACCACTCTTTTTCAATCAGAACTTGATAGTGGATGGCAACCCCAAACTCAGCCACCCAACCAACACCATGTGGTTTGACACCTCCAAGTTCCATCAGGTGCCAACTTCGACGGATCCTGCACTTCCCCCCAACCTGCATCGCAGAGATAACCCATGGACCTTCCCCGGAGTTGAGGGCCCGGGAATTTGGCAGACTGACATGACCATAAGCAAGTCGTTCCGGCTCACTGAACGCTTCAGATTGGAGGCGCGCGCCGAGTCCTATAACGTGTTCAATCATGTCAACCTTGCTAACCCGACAGTTGATTTCACCAGCGCGAACTTCGGGAAGGTTACAGCAAAACTTGTTGCCTACAATGGCCGCGAAGTGCAATACGGTTTGCGGCTGGTCTTTTAGTGTTTCGGACTATTCCCCAATCAGTCTTTGACGGGGGCGCTTCGAGCGCCCCCTTTCTCTAATTCTTCAAACACGAAAAGCTAATTGATTTAAGACTGAGAGCCTGATGCGACAGATTACAGTTCCGCTGTTGCTGCTGCTGTTTTCGGAAAGTATCTTCGGCGGGGAGCCCATTACTATTTAACATGAACTTTGTAACGCAAGCTTGTGTCCTACTCGCCCTCGTGATCGCATCATCGGGTAAAGGGCAGAAACCAGGCCCGCAATCGCCGGCTGATTCGATCACTTGGACAATCAGCAACCTTGAGCGTCAGGGTGATCACCCAATCATTCTTGGCAGCCCGCAGGTCATCGAAACGCCTTATGGAAAAGCCGAATTGTTCGACGGAAACAGGGACGGAATTTTCGTCAATACCAACCCGCTTGCTGGCGCTAAAACGTTCACGGTTGAAGCGATTTTCCGCCCGGACCTGGGCGGTAGCAGCGAGCAGCGCTGGCTTCATATTCAGGAAGAGACGGGCGATAACCGTATCCTTCTCGAAATTCGACTGAGTGGCACACTGTGGTTTCTCGATACGTTTATAAAATCTGGCGACAAGAACCGCACTCTTTACGCCGAAAATTTTAAGCACGCTGTCGGCGAGTGGCATCACGTAGCTCTTGTCTATGACGGGAACACGATGCGGCACTACGTAGACGGCAAGGCAGAGCTCTCCGGAGCACTTAGTATTGCACCGCTTGCCAGAGGTAAGAGCTCCATCGGCGTACGCATGAACCAGGTGTATTGGTTTAAGGGAGCGATCCTCAAGGTGCGCTTCACGCAGCGAGCGCTTTCGCCTCAGCAGTTCATGGAAAAATGAGGAGGCTTAATGAAACAGAGAGAGGTTCCGGTTATTGCTGATTTACGGGAAGCATTAACTCGGCGATCCTTTCTTCAGAAGTCGGTTATTGTCGCTGGCGCAACGGCTGCCTCGGACTTGATCAGAATGCCGGTCTTCGGCTCCACCATCACTACCGATGCCCCAATTGCCGCGACGAAATTGGGAAAGGTCCGCGGGTACGTTGATAATGGCATCGATGTGTTCAAGGGAATTCGTTACGGGGAAGACACATCGAAGCGTCGCTTCATGCGGCCTCTACCAGCCGAGCCCTGGTCCGAAGTGCGTGATGCATTGACCTATGGATTTTCTTGTCCTCAGCAGTCAGGCTCGTCGCAACAACGAGCGAGTGAAGACTGTCTCTTCCTAAACGTTTGGACGCCCGCTTTGCGCGACGGCCACAAACGGCCTGTGATGTTCTACATCCACGGCGGGGCTTATGCGAATGGCTCGGGATCGAGTCCGCTTTATGACGGTGTACGCCTTTGCCGGCGCGGCGATGTCGTAGTCGTAACCGTCAATCATCGCTTAAATGCCTTCGGCTATCTTTACATGGCCCGTTTTGGAGGCGTTGAGTTCGCAGATTCCGGCAACGCTGGACAGCTCGACCTGGTGCTGGCGCTCGAATGGGTGCGCGACAACATAAGCGAGTTTGGCGGAGACCCAACGAGAGTGATGCTCTTTGGCCAGTCCGGAGGCGGCGCAAAGATCGCCACTCTAATGGCCATGCCCGCAGCAAGTGGACTCTTCCACCGCGCTGCTACCATGAGCGGCCAGCAAGTTACTGCTTCCGGGCCGCTGAACGCGACCCTGCGTACACGAGCAGTACTGGATGCATTGAAGCTTCCCCCAGGGCGTGCGGGAGAGACTCGCACCATGCCGGCAGAACGACTGCTGGAGGCGATCAGCGTCCGAGATCCAGTGTTGCCATTTGGCAACGTGTCGTTCGCGCCTGTTCTCGATGAGCTCTCGCTGAAGCGTCATCCGTTCTATCCCGATGCTCCGGCCCAATCGACGCACATCCCAATGATCATCGGTAACACCCACGATGAAACCCGCGCGTTCCTGGGTGGCGACCAGAGCAACTTCACGCTGACATGGGAGCAGTTGCCGGAGAAGCTTGCTCCTAACATGCGAGTCGACATCCAGCCTGAAGCAGTAGTCGCTGAGTATCGGCGGCTTTACCCGCGATACTCTCCGAGCGATGTGTTCTTCGCGGCCACGACGGCGGGGCGGTCGTGGCGGGGTGCGATCATCGAAGCAGAGGAACGTGCGAAGTCGAGCTCTCCGGCTTATGCATACCAGCTGGACTGGGCGACGCCGAGAGATGGTGGCAATTTCGGCGCACCACACGCGTCCGATATTCAGTTAGTGTTCGACAACATCGACAAGCCGGGCGCCACCGCGATCGGTCCCAATGCCCAGTCAATGGCCGATCAGATGAGCGAAACCTTTGTCGCCTTCGCTCGCAGCGGGAACCCCAACAACAAGCTAATCCCGCGCTGGGAGACCTATACATTGGCCCAGCGCAAAACCATGGTCTTCGATGTGCCGTCACATCTCGAAGACGACCCGCGCGGTGCCGAGCGGCGGCTGTTCGCGAAGGTGCCTTACGTCCAGCCGGGAACCTGAGATTTGACGGAAGCAGTAAACATACTGGAGAGACGAAGCCATGGAAGATCCAGATCCTGCAAGCGCCGGCTGCGCACAGCACTTGAACTGGTCGAAAATTCCGGTCGATCATCCCGGTGAAGGCATCGAGCGCCAGATCGTAATCGGCGAGCGAATCATGATTTGCCGCTTCCGCTTCGCACCCTTCCTCGTCACGCCCGAACACTCACACCCGCACGAACAAATATCCCTTCTTGTGAGTGGGCGAGTGCGCTTTTTCGTAGAAGGCCGAGAACAACTGGCCTCAGCTGGCGATGTATTGCACTTCCCGCCGAATTGCCGGCACGGGGCCACGATGATGGATGAAGAAGTGGTCCTGATCGATATCTTTACACCCATTCGTGAAGACTTCCTCGACGGCCAGTAGTCTGCCCCATGTGACTGTAGGGGGCGTCCCTCCGTGGGCGCCCCAAGACGCGGCCAAAATGGGGCGCCCACGGACGGACGCCCCTACAGTCCGATTGGCCAGCGGTAACGGAAAGCTGAAAGGATCTGCTTTGAAGGCCCGCATCCATTTCATGTCCCTTTGGCTGATGCTTGTTTGCAGTCCGGTTTTCTGCCTGGCAGACCCACCGGACCCGGGGTTGCTTTTCTATCTTTCGGGCGATCACGAATTCACTGCTGACTATGCCGCAGGAAACCCGAAACCGAATTTTCTTCGCGACGTAAAACTTATTGCCGATGGCGCGCGGGGAAAGGGATTTCAATGCGCCGGCACCCAGTTGCTGGCTTATTGGGCTCCCGGAAATATCTACGCTGAGCGGGGCACTCTGGCTTTCTCTTGGCGGTCACGCGAGCCTGTTGGCCCAACAGCATTTCCCATCTTTCGCGTGGGCTACGCCGACCACTCCAGTTGGGACATGGTCTGGTTGCGCATCGATTATAACGGCCGGGGAGGCTTTGATGCTTTTGTCACCGATATCAACCTGGCGCGCATCAGGGTTTCATATGTCATGCCGGCATTCCCACAACCAAACGAATGGGTACATCTGGCCCTGGCCTGGGACGAGACTCGCGGCATTCGCTTTTATGTGAACGGACGCTTAGCGACAAAACAGGATACGCGAAGCGTGCTTTATGCCGGGCTGGACCAATTTGGTCCTCACTCGCGGACCATTAGTCCCATGCAGGTGCAAAGCGCTTATAACTTCATTCGCGGTGGAGATATTGATGAGATTCGTATTTATGACCGAATGCTTTCGGACGAGAATATTGCTGCCATTGCTCGAGGGGTACCGCCACATCAGATTCCCTTGCTCGAACGTGATCTGAAACGGTCTGAGTGGAGTGACGAATGGCGGTTGCGATATGGCTGGAATCGCAATGGAGACGTGCCACCATATCTCGACGCACAAAAGACTATCGTACGAAAAGTTGAGATTACTGACGTCTATGATCTAAAACGATGGTGGTGGAAAGCTACGGACGGCATTCGCGAGACCACGTGGCCTGGTGTCTATAACCGCTCACGGCTGCCTGGCCGGAACGATTATTTTCAACTGCCTGATTGGGATTGTTATTCGCTCTCGGGCAAAGCGGTAACTTTCACTATGCCGGATGAACCATGGAACCATCTGGAGATTTCCGGGGCAGCATGGGGCCGGATGTTTCTCGCAAGTGCGGCGTCCAAGCTGCTATTTGAGCGCCCACGCGATCAGGAGAAAACTTTCCACCGTCTACCCGTTCCGGTACGGGGGCAGAAGATTCGTTTTGAAAATGCCGAACAGGAAGAGCCCATCGGCGAGCTGTCAGCGTATAACGTTGCCGCCGGTAGTGAGCCGCGGGGAACTTCCCGATTGACCTACACGCTCAAGGCGAGTGCCGAACCACATGAGACCAGCCTGGAACCAATTATCCAGTTTATAGCAGGCCGGTACACGACGGACGAGCGCGCCATGATGGTGGCAGTCGCTGGCGGAGCCAGCCTCACCAATTCGCGATCGCCTATTAGCAATCCGCGCCCGATGTCGCTGCCGCTGATTCACATTCTCATACCGGCTGAAGGCTGGGACAACACGAGCGACGGCCTTGACGGCATCGCCATCGACCTTCCGCCTCTTCCATTAAAGACAATGGCCCGATCTTACGTGCCAATGAATGTGCAGGTGAAAGATCCGCTTTGGTTACCCAGAAATCTGTTGGATTTCAGCTTCTCGGTCCGGCCGGGTGAAGGACGTACGCTTTGGCTGGACACTCGAGACCGCATTCTTCCACCGGGAAAAGGTCTCTACCTTACGATCGCCAGCGCCGCCGGTGATTTCGATCCCGGTACGCTTGCAGGCACGACGGTTCGCCTGATCTTCAAATCGCGTGAGGAAGCAGTAAAAGAACACGCACTGGATCGTTTCACTGAGGCTCGCGACAGCTATGCCATGCTCGTTGAAGAGCGGCCCAACGACTCGCGGCTGAATCTCTACAATCGTTTCGCGGTCGACATCAAAGATCTGCTGCGGGTGGATGCCCAACACTGGCTGGCCCAGGCTTACTGGTATGACATTGACCGGAGTCATCCCAAACCATCCTTTAAACAGCCGACGCCGCCCGCCGATGTGCCCCCGTGGGCCTTTCTTCAGGTGGAGCAGCTCCGCAATCTCAAGCGATTCGTCCTTTGGTACATTGACAAACGGCAGATCGACAATGGCGAATTTGGCGGGGGTCTTTCCGACGATGGAGATCTGACAAACGTCTGGCCGGCAGCCGCCCTGATGGGCTGTGAGCCGGAGAAGATCAAAGACTCGCTGCTACGAGAACTGGATGCTTTTTATCTCCAGGGCATGTTTACCAATGGACTCCCGACGATTCAGACAGACGATCTGCACAGTTACGAGGAAGGAGTCTCGGTACTGGGTCAGGCGCTGTTGCTGGACTATGGCGATCCAAAACAATTAGAGCGGGCAATGGACACGGCGCGCGCTCTTGAGAGCTTGACCGGAATCAACCGCGCGGGACATCGTCACATACGCTCTTCCTATTTCAGTGGCACGAAGATGGCAGAGGAAGAGCCGTGGGGATGGACCAGGCCGAATTCCTATCTGATTACTCATCCAGCATTGATGCTGATTGAATACAATGGCAGCCCTCAATTAAAGAAACTGATCCTCGAAATTGCCGCTGGTCTACTTGCCCACCGAAGGAAGGATGAGAGTGGCCGGTTCCGTTTACATCCAGTAATTCAATTCCAAACGGATCAGGATGAGTTTGCTCCGCTTGATCGCGTCTGGCCGATCCTATGGGCCGCCTGGCACTGGACCGGCGAGCGGAAATATCTCCAGCCGCTACTGGATGAAGGGCCGCGAAGCTTGGAAATGATCACCGCTAACGCACTCGATCAGATGGACGTGAGAAACAGCTGGGGTAACACACTTGTAGCCTCGTTAATTCCTGGTCGGGGGTTCGATGCGTCTCGCCACCTCGCCTGGCAAATCACAGGAGATAAGCGATTTCTGGAATCGCTTTACAGCGCGCAGATCGAAGCAGCAGCTTTGCGCGAATACATCAACACGGAAGGCAGCCTTTGGATCGACCGCGTGGGTGTGGCTTACAACGAACTACAGCGAGCTCGGCTCGGTGGCATTGCGTTGATCAGAAACTCTTATTATCCCGGTCATAGTGTCAGCTGGGGCTTCCCTTCTCCGGCCAACGAGGAAAGCGCGGCCATTTTGGTTCCCAACGCAACTCCCCAGTCGCTGAAGATTATTGTTTACAATTTAAGTTCTGCCCCATTGCAGGCGACCATGACGGCATGGGATCTGGAGCCTGGTCAATGGCAGGTTGTACAAGGCGTTGACGTTAACGGCGATGATACAGCTGACGGCGAGAGTGCTACCCGCAATGTTGAGCTGGAACGCGCGCGGGACGTGGCGTTCACATTTCCGCCGCGGGCCACGACAGTCCTGAATTTGAGTCTCGTCGATAAAGGAACGCCTTATTGGACTCGCCCCGATTTGGGAATTGGGAAAGATGATGTCGCAGTTGGCAACGGGAAGATCACGGTGACGGTTCACAGTCTTGGTGGTATCGATTCGCCACCGACTCGTCTGGCCCTAATGGACAGGAACGAAAAGGTGGTTTCCTCTGCGCTTGTTCCTGCACTCAAAGCACCTACTGATCTGATGCCTAAAACGACGTCAGTGGCACTTCCGCTCCCTGCGGGATACAAGATTGACGGCTACAGTATGGTGCTCGATCCGGACGGCGTGATGAAGGAGATCACCAGAAGCAATAATCGCATCAAGCTGTAATGACTATGTTAAAACTCAATCGCCACCATTTAGCGTTCGAAAGGACTGTCGGGGCGTCCACGGAGCGACGCCCCCTACAGTCCTTTCGTCACAACAAACTGATCAAGGGAGAATGGAATGAAGCACCGCTATCAAAACAGGTTAATTTACATACTGGCAACCGCGCTCTGCAGTTGCTCACTAGAACTCGCTGCCAGCGGCGGGCAGGTAACGGTCCATCCCCTGTTGCCTACAATCCCGGAACGCAGGTTCCTGCTTACCGATTACGGTGCGGTCGGTGATGGCAAGGCTGTGAATACTGATGCTTTTCGCAAGGCCATTGCGGCCTGCAATAACGCTGGTGGCGGCGAGTTGATTATTCCGCCCGGTACCTTCTTGACTGGTCCTCTTGAGCTCGCCAGCAACATGGCCCTCGTTCTGGAGAAAGGAGCGACAATTCGCGCCTCTGAGAATTTCACGGACTTCGACAACCCCGGTCAGGATACAGTTTTCAGCAAATCGAGGGCGATGGCCCTTCCGCTAATCAGAGGCGCGAACTTGACTAACGTGGCGATTCGGGGTGAAGGAACGATTGACGGTGCCGGCGCAGTCTGGTGGCAACGGTTCCGCAACGAACGGGCGGCCGGCGCGCCTCAGGAAGGCCAACCAACGCAACCGGGACAGCCCGTAGCTCATCCGCGACCGAAACTGATTTGGCTTATCGGCTGCACTAGAGTCCATATCCAGGGAGTGACGCTTAAGGACTCACCGCAGTTTCATCTCGTGCCCAACCGCTGTCATGAAGTGACGATAGAAGACGTGAAAGTTATCTCTCCCGAAGACTCGCCAAACACGGACGGTATTGATCCCACAGGCAGCCGCAATGTTCTCATTCGCCGTTGCTTCGTCGACGTCGGAGATGACAATGTGTCGTTCAAATCAAACCCGAGAGAAGAACAGCTCGAGAACGTTTTGGTAACGGACTGCACGTTCAGGCATGGTCACGGCGCTTCAGTGGGCAGCAACACAGGTGGTGGTATCCGCAATATCACTGTGCAGCATTGCACTTTCGAAGGAACTGACAACGCTATTCGCATCAAATCCAGGCGGGACCGTGGCGGTGTGATTGAAAACGTCACCTATCGCGATCTAACCATGAAGAACGTCGGCATTGCGGTGCTGATTAACCTGTTTTATTTCGACGAAGCAGGTGCAAAAGAACACAAAGCCCATCCCCTTACGCCCACTACGCCAATCGTACGGAACGTCTCGATCATCGACATCACAGTGGACGGTGCGAAAAGGGCGGGCGAGATCATCGGCCTCCCGGAGGCGCCAATCACCAGCGTTCTTCTCAACAAGGTACGGATCAAGGCAGATAGCGGCATGATCATCCAGGACGCCAAAGCTGTGGAGTTGCGAGACGTGCAGATTTCTCCGCAAAAAGGCGAACCGCTGACTATCACAGACGCGGAAGTCAAGACCACGCGAAACAATAACTAATGAGAACACTGTTCTGCTGTCTTTAGATATCTGATGAACTTCAGCGGAAAGGCGCGACATGTAACAGCTTGGGCCAGTGAAATCCCACTCTGCACGAAAATACCTGCCACAAAAGGTCCGCTCGCGGTGTTTCCATTTTGTAGGGCAAAAAAATTGAGGTAAGCGTCTATGTCAAAGAATGTTAAAATCTTGTTGTGCTGCGTTCTTGGTTTGGCTTTTATCGCCGTAATCACCAAGTCTAATGTCACCGCCCAAGCAGTATCGTCGGGCTATTGGACAGCCTCCCTTGTTCAAGAGAAGTCCGACAAGGTCAATTTGAATCTTGAACGCCACACTCAAAAGGGCGGCAAGAATCAGATGGGTCAAACCTATGACTTCGCCGATTTGCAAGGCTTGACCCGCGAACAGGCCCAGAGCGGTGGCCCGGTAAAGTTTAGCCTCGTGCGCCAAGCCGGAAGGATTGACTGCGAAGGCAACTTTCAAAATGGCAAAGGCTCTGGCACTTTTCGGTTTACACCGGATCACAGTTTCGTCTTGGCAATGAAAGCGCGTGGTTTCGACTTTGAGGAAAAACTCGCCGAGTCGAATGACGAACAGATTTCTGAAGACAGGCTTTTCGCGGCTACGACGTTGAATGTCACGACCGCGTTAGCGGATGACCTGCTCTCGGCAGGCTTTGGTAAGCTCCAGGTGGAAGATCTTTTCAAAGCTTCAATTTTCAAGATTGATTCGAAGTTTATGTGCGAAATGAAAGCGAGCGGTTTCCCTAACCTTCGCATGGAGGAGCTGGTGAAAGCGCGAATTTTCAAAATAGATGCAGACTTTGTGAGTCAGGTGACTCAGATGGGTTTCGACAAAGAACCCTTTGAGAGTCTCGTTAAAATGCGCATCTTTAAAGTTACGCCAGATTTTCTTACTGAGGTCCGCAACGAAGGATTGACAAATCTTTCAGTGGAGGAAATTGTAAAATTGCGGATTTTCAAGATTGACCGCGAATTTATTCGACAGGCAAAAGCGGAGGGAGTGCCGCTGGAAGTTGAAGAACTCGTGCGAAGACGCATTGGCGTTGGTGATAAGTAATTTTGTTGGTGATAGGTAATTTATAGAGCAGCGGCCTCACGGATGTAATACTAAGCATTACAATCACCTCTCATTCACTCCCGGCTGAAGCGACTGTGAAAGCACGAATTGCAATGGGATGAGGTCAGTACCGTCACGCGGTAGCATCGGGTCAACCTCATTATCAGAATAAATCGGCGGAACATTGACCCGACGCGACGGTACCGACATTGTAACTATGGCTTGTGTGCTGCTTGACCTTAAAGAGAAGTGTCAAATCCCACCAACGGCAGTTGGGGGATGTTCAGGTCCAACCTACCAGAAGCGACACCCTCAGGAAGCTAAGAATCCCACCAACGGGCAGCGGGTGGGTCTCTGAGTTGCCAAGGCCGCGTGTAATGAATACAGACCCATCCGCTACCCGCTTGGTGGTACTGACCCTTTGCCCTCGCATTCGGAGTTTTCACAAGAAGTCTCAGGAGTGAGGATTAAGATAAAAGAATCAGATCCCGATTACGTTGTGGAGATATTGCCGGCTGCGAATGGCGCTTTCGAGGGGCTTCACATCTGCGCTGCGAGTATCCACGTCTTGTTCCACAATCGCCCAGTCCGAATAGCCTTGCGCAGATAGACATTTTACAACTCTCTCTAGATCGACTGTGCCGGCCCCGAGCTCGCAGAACACGCCGCGCCGCACTGCTTCAAGAAAACCAACACCATCTCTTCGGGCGGCCTCCAGGATCGAAGGCTGCACATCCTTAAGATGGAGATGCCGAATGCGCGTCCCATACAAGCTAACCGCATCAACCGGGTCGCCGCCTCCAAAAAAGTAATGACCGGTGTCCAGGCAAAGACCGAGCAGATCAGGATCGGTTCCCTCACAGAGGCGGGCCACTTCTTTCGGTGTTTCCACAAACGTGCCGGCATGATGATGGAAGACGGCAGACAGTCCTTGTTCACAACAGGCCTCAGAGATTCGACCAAGGATAAGCGCTGCGTCGTACCATTGCTTATCACTCATCCCATCGCGAGCCTCATCTACCCGACCAGCCACGGCCATCCGCGTCTCACTCAGCTCATCGGCCAGCACGATCAAACGAGCTCCAGTCTGCGCGAGCAATTGAGCAACCTTCATTGCTTCGCGATAACCTTCCTCGTGTCGTTCCGGGTGGGCCAGTGGGATGGGAACAAAGCTGGCTACGAGCTGCAACCGCCGATTTGATAATTCCGAGGCCAACTTATCGGGTTCCGTCGGGAAATAGCCGAACGGTCCGAGTTCAGTTCCCGCGTAACCTGCGTCCGCTATCTCATCAAGCACTTTGCTATAGGCGATTTGCCCGCCCCAATCAGCAACCTCCATAACGCCCCAGCTGACAGGCGCGTTCCCGACCTTGATGTTCATCAATTTCCTTCTCGTCTCGTATTCATTCCCGACATATGAGTCTACGGAACAGCGTTCAACTCCAAACCGCCGACGAACGCCGATACTGCCTGCTCGGCGCCTTCCTTCATACAAACTCGTCTCCTTCAATTTTTATCGGCCTTTTCTCTTTGAACGACAAAGTTGCCGCGGCACTAGCTTGCAGAGCGGCGACACCGTCGGCGCAGGTAACGGCTGGTGATCTGTTTTGCAACACGTTGTCGACGAAATTTTGAAGTTGTGAGATGTACGCCTGTTCGAACCGCTCTGTAAAGTAGGGGACAGTGTCGTGAGTAATACCATCTTTGGTCATCACCAGTATCGGAGTTTCTCGCAGATAGCCGATTTTCAATGTCCCTTTCGTCCCCAGGATCTCGGTACGGATATCGTATCCGTAAACACCATTACGACTCAGATCAATTGTTCCCAACGCGCCGTTAGTGAAGTAGATACTCGTGATCGCATTATCAATGTCTCCGATCGTTTTCATCTCTGGGTACGCCAGTGTCCCGCCGATGCTGTAGACGCTGTCAATATCACCCATGAACCAGCGTGCGAGGTCAAGATCGTGGATGCCACAGTCTACCAGCAGCCCCCCGCTGTGTGCAGGATCAAGATATTCCAAACTGGGGCGGTATGGATCACGCGAGGATGATTTAAAAACAACCGGTGTACCGATCACTCCGTCTACAATCTTTCGTTTGGCCGCCATATACCCTTTATCGAAGCGCCTCATGAAACCCATTTGGAAGAACACGCCCGTTTGCTCGACGGTCTTGCGCATTGTGCGTGCCTCTTGCAGGGAGATTGACAAAGGCTTTTCGCAGAAAATCGCTTTGCCATGTTTCGCCGCTTCCAACACGATCTCTTGATGCGTGCTTGTGGGGCTGACAATCACAACGCCCTCGACCTCATCGTCTCCAATCAGATCTTGATAGTGGGTAAACCGTTTTGAGACACCTAACTCCGATGCCAGCGCCGCGGCAGCCGTTTCGTTTACATCAGACAGAGCTACTAATGACGCACCGGTGATGCGACCCATGAAGTATTTGGCATACGAACTTCCCAATCGGCCGACGCCGATCACTCCAATTCCCAACTTCTTGCTCATATCATGACTCCCTGATAATCCCATCCCACAGGCATCGATCCACGCCATAGCGCCGGTTTCACCCCAGTAGAGTTTGTACGGAAAAAACGCCGGTTTCACCCCGTAGGGGTGAGATGTTTATAGCATGTGGTCCAACCCCCTCCGGCGCCGTTCGGAGGAGCGGAACATAAGTTGGGTGTTACCATTCAAGAACATTTCCGCTCCTCCGAACGGCGAATGACGATTTGTGAGTTTCCGTCTATAAACATCTCACCCCTACCGGTGTGAACTTTGCTCTGATCAGTTAGAGTGCCTATTTGCTTGCATCAGTTACAGCTGCGTTTTCTTTCGTGATCAATTTGATTGGGACTACAAACTCCGCTTTTACTTGCTCACCTTTGATAACACGATAAGCGTTCTCTACTGCCAGCTCCCCCATTTCCGCCGGAGACTGCGCCACGGTAGCGTCCATCGTCCCCTTTTGCACGGCTTCGCGCGCCTCGTTGGAAGCGTCAAACCCAACAACGGCGATTTGTCCGGTCTTCTTCGCGGCGGCAATTGCTTCGACGGCCCCTAACGCCATTAGATCGCTACAGGCGAATACTGCCTGCACGTCAGGGTGCGACTGCAGGATGTTTTGAAACACGTTGAAGCCCTGATCTCTTTCCCAGTTTGCAGTTTGGGACGCAACGATCTCGATACCAGGTGTCGACTTGATGGAGTCGCGAAAACCCTTCAGTCTGGAATCGCCAGTTTCGTGACCGGGAATACCTTCAAGAACCGCCACCTCTCCTTTCCCTCCTAGCCGTTTTGCGATGAATTCACCGGCAAGCTTGCCTCCCTCATAGTTGTCAGAGCCAATGAAAGTCGCGATCTTCCCTTTTGACTCGCTCATGGCCTTAGGGTCTACGCGGGTATCCACAATGACGACAGGAATGTCTGCCCGATTGGCCTTCTCAATGGCCGGGACGATTTCCCGTGAACCGCTCGGAGTGACACACAGCGCCGCTACTTTGGCTTGAATAAGATTCTCTATGATCTGCATTTGCTTTTCTACGTCAACCTCGCGCTCCGCCGCTTGCACAATCAGAGTAACACCCAATTTTTTTGCTGCCTCTTCAGCTCCCTTCTGCATATCGATAAAGAAAGGGTTGTTTGCGGTTTTAAGCACCAAAGCTATTCTTGGAGAACCACTCGTCTGTTCCACACCGCGCTGACAACTCAGTGATGTGATCAACAGGATTCCTAAGAGAACAAAAATCAGACTCTGCTTCATTCAGGTTTCTCCTTTATACCGTTGTTGCAAAACTACCTATTTACCTCGCCTCTTCAATGCCATATCAATCAGTACAGCGAGGATAATAACCGAGCCGATCACAACCTGTTGAATAAAAGATGAGACCCCTAAGAGATTGAGGCCGTTCCTGAGCACCGCCATAATCAGCGCCCCGATCAAAGTTCCCACTACGGTTCCTTCGCCGCCGAGCAAACTGGTGCCACCTATCACAGTGGCGGCAATAGCGTCCAATTCATAGTTCATACCGGCGATGGGTTGGGCGGAATTCAAACGCGCAGTGAGAAGTATTGCTGCCAACCCAGCGAGCATTCCGGCAAGTCCATACACCATGGTCTTATAGAGCCGAACGTTGATGCCGGAGAGAAGTGCTGCCTCTTCGTTGCCGCCGATTGCATAGGTGTAGCGGCCCAGCTTGGTACGTTGCAAAACGAAATGGGCCACCGCATAGACAGCGGTCATTATAAACACTGGAGTCGGAATACCCACCACTTCGCCAGTGGCAAGCGAGCGAAAACTCTCCGAGAAACCTGATATCGGTCTACCTTCCGTGAACATTAAAGCCGCACCGCGAGCGACACTCATCATTCCCAGCGTGGCGATAAAAGGAGGGAGGCGTCCTACTGTGATCAGCAAACCGTTTACTAGCCCACAGCAGAAGCCCACGCCGAGACCGACCAGCAACGCGAGCGGCAAGGGAACTCTCTGCTGAAGCACGCTCGCCATGACAACGCCTGAAAAAGCCAAGACAGAACCAACGGATAGATCAATGCCGCCGGTAATGATGACGAAAGTCATACCCACGGCGACAATAGCGATTATGGTCGCCTGCTCGGCAATATTCAGAAGATTTGAAATCGTTAGGAAGTGAGGAGTCAAAGCCCACAGCACGACGACCATGGCGATGAGACCCGCCAGAGTGCCGAGCTGTCGTCCGTAATGCGAGAAGAAGTGCTGTTGCACGGCTATTCGCCGAGGGCACATTGTAAGATTCTCTCCTGCGTACACTCCTCGGCGGAAAACTCGCCTGCGATTCTGCCACCACGCATTACCATAACCCGGTCACTCATGCCCAATACCTCGAGCAGCTCTGACGAGATCATCATGATAGCCACGCCGGAGGCCGTGAGCCTGTTCATTAACTGATAGATTTCGGCCTTTGCACCAACGTCAACGCCGCGCGTGGGCTCATCGAAGATAAATACCTCTGCCTGAGAACAAAGCCACTTGCTAAGCACAACCTTCTGTTGATTGCCACCGCTTAAAAACACTACCCTTTGATCCAGGCTGGGCGTCTTGATACGCAACTCTTCCACATAACGAGTCGCTGCCTGGCGCTCTTCGCTGATATGCATGATGCCCCAACGCGAAAACTTGTCCACGCTTGAAAGGCAAAGGTTCCTTTCAACGGACAGCGGCAGAACCAGACCCTGAGACTTTCTATCTTCCGTGAGAAAGCCAATGCCGGATTTGATCGCAATACGGGGCGAGCTCATTTTTTGCACAACGCCGTTGACGTAAATGCTTCCTGAAGAAATCTCATCAAGACCGAAAATCGCACGTGCTAATTCCGTTCGGCCTGCACCCAGAAGACCGGCAATCCCCAGAACCTCTCCCTGGTGAAGTGAGAAGCTGATGTCCTTCAAACCGCTCTTTGTGCTTAGTCTCTCCACACGCAAAACTTCAGCACCTCTTGCCGCACGCTCTTTTGGAAACAACTCCGTCAATTCGCGGTTGACCATCAGCCGAATGAGTTCGGACTTGCTTGTTTCACGCACAGACTGGAGGGGCGTCTCTCCCTGGGCGCCCCCTTGTGGCCGCGACTCGGGGCGCCCACGGAGGGACGTCCCTACAGTAATGTTACGAGTGCCGACGGTGCGTCCATCCCGTAACACGGTTACGCGATCGCCGATTTCAAACAATTCCTCCATCCGGTGCGAGATATAAACGATCGATACACCCTTGTCCTTGAGTCGGCGGATCGTGGCGAAGAGTTCGGTAATCTCGTGCTCGGTGAGGGCAGCTGTCGGCTCGTCCATGATTAGAATTCTGGCGTCGAGTGAAAGCGCTTTGGCTACTTCCACCATCTGCTGTTCGGCCACTCTTAACTCTTTGACTGACTTGCGCGGATTGAGCGTGAGTCCCAAAGCACTCAATGCGCTTTTTGCCTCTTGAAGTATTGCGCGCTGATCGATCAAGCCTGCAAAACGAACGGGCTCGCGGCCTAGAAAGATGTTTTCCCCGATCGACAGATGCGGAATCAGATTGAATTCCTGATAGACGGTGCTGATGCCCAGAGTTTGCGCATGTTTTGGGTTCTTAATTTCGACTTCAGCGCCGTAGAGAACGATCTGGCCCTCGCTCTTTTGATACGCCCCGCTCAGGATTTTCATCAGGGTGGATTTGCCCGCACCGTTTTCACCGAGAAGTATGTGGACCTCGCCGCGCCTTAGTTCAAAATCGACGTCGTCCAGGGCCACGACGCCGGGGAACGTCTTCCTGATATGACGCATTGCCAGAACAGTTGAATCTGTCATCTGGGCGTGACCTTTCGACCGATAAGATTCGTTCACTGCCGGTAAGTAGATCAAACCTTGCGGTAATGTCCAGGTTGTAGCGCAACCGCTCGTAACGGCTTCGCCGCCCGATGTGAGGCGGTGGCTATGCCCCGCCGGTCAACTGCCAGAAGCATTTGGGCTCTGCCCTGGGCTCTGCCCCATAAGCGCTAACTTAAAGCCGCGTAGGCCAAAATCCGGGGCTTGCGGAGCCTGGATCTTTCGGCCAAAGAGCGACTGATGTCGTGCCAATGAGCAATGGTTTGCGCTAGCGGCAGTCGCGGTTCAATGGCATGC